>JGI24025J20009_10001057_pt1 | contig 21101 bp, 25 predicted proteins | sample Cruoilmetagenom3_FD_20009 | JGI IMG/M metagenome (IMG submission 20009) | reverse complement strand
ATTAGCTGTTAGCCGTTAGCTATTAGGTAAAAACTTTGTATAAAAACGGACTGTTAAGCTAAAAGCTAAAAGCTAATCGCTAATCGCACAAGTCATATTTTTTGAGGTATATTACCCCTAAAAATGTAAACTACTTTTGGCTTGATATGAAGGATGCCTAATATTCATAATAATAATATTCATAGAGTTCGCAAAACAGCATGGAGCGCTATTCAGTTCAGTACCGTTTTATTCTCCATGCTTCGCACGATAGGATAAAATGCTATTGTTTCCAGATCCTCGATGTAGATTCTGGTCAAAAGAGCTTGGGGATGAGAATAAAAAAACTATTTATCACCATGATCACCGGGCTTCTTGCTTTATCTTTCTTTGCCTTTAACACACCGTATCTCCAGGCTGAAAAAGAGAAGGCCTTCTATGTTGGAATGGACAAGTGCAAAGAATGCCATCCAGAGCATGTAGAAAGCTATCTCTCCTGGAATTACGCAAGAAATTTTCGGGTTATACAGATGAGAAAAAAAGATCATGACCCAGGCTGTCTCCCTTGCCACACCACCGGCTATGGGAAACAGGGAGGATTTGTCAGTATGGAAAAAACCCCGCGGATGGTCAATAAACAGTGTGAAAGTTGTCATGGTCCGGCCAGCTTACATCTCAAGGCCCCGACCAGGCTGGAACATCAAGAGACATTGAGCATTCCAAAGAATATCTGTACAAGCTGTCACAGCGGGCACAAGCATCCGGGATATTGAGCCGCTGCACTATATGCCATCATCAGTATGAGCCTATGGAGCATTGAGAAACAGTAAAATGACACCTCTTTTTGACAAATTATGGACATGGTTCCGCATATCCAGCGTAGCCGAAAAGGTGATAATGGGTATGAGCGTAATTCTAATCGTAGTATTAGGCCTCCTTACTTACTATGATATGGTGACGCGAATAAAGTTTCACCTTGGAAAGCAGGAGGAGCGGGCATATGAGATCAGTGACACTGTAATGAGAAGTATTGAGTACCCCATGCTCGACGGAGACATGGAGTCTGTGCAGGCCATCTTGGAAAGCTTGTATAAATTAAAGGACGTGAAAGTCGTAAATCTTTGCAATTTTACAGGCACCATCAAATACAGTGGATTACCAGCCAATGTAAAAATGCTTGACGATTCACAGGCCACCGCAGAGGCACTAGACACCGGTTCCCTGGTGAAGAACCTGGAGGTGCAGGGAGAAGAAAAAATACTTCTCCATGCCATGCCTATCCCGAATGAGGAGACCTGTTATAAATGCCATGGAAGTGAAAATGAAATATTAGGGGTTCTAACCGTCGGGATTAGCTGGGGCCCCGTAGAGGAGCGGGTAGCAGAAGTCAGGAACAGGGAGATTATCTGGGGCCTGGCTTCCCTTGTGATTGTGGGTCTTTTCTTATTCATTTTCTTATCCAGATTCGTTACCCGGCCCCTTGCCCGACTTGCGCGATTAGCCGATGAAATCAGCCGTGGAAAAACAGAGGTTGATTTTGGTAGAAAGGTCAAATGTTGGGAGATAGAAAAATGCACAAAAACCGACTGCCCTGCATATGGAAATACTGCGACAATGTGCTGGTACGTGGACGGAACACTCTGTTTTGGCCAGCCGTCAGGGAGCTTTCCGGAAAAGCTGGATGAGTGTCGTGAATGCAAAGTATATAAAACCCATGTGGGTGACGAAATGGTCCAGTTGGCGGATTCTTTCAAGCATATGGTCTCTAAACTGGATATTTCTGAAAAAGAGATAAAAAAATTAGAACAAAGGACCCAGTTAGTCCAGGCCAGTAAGATGTCCACCTTGGGTGAGATGGCATCAGGCGTAGCCCACGAGTTAAATCAACCGTTAAGTGTTATTAGAATGGGCGCTACGTTTCTGTCAAAGATGATCAACAAGGGCAAAAAGATTGAGGATGAACAACTAAAAACTGTGACTGAAGAAATTGTTGGTCAGGTGGATAGGGCATCGGCAATCATCAATCATATGCGGGACTTTGCCAGGGTGGGTATTAAAACAACAGAGCTTAACGTGAATATTCCTATCAGAAATATCTTTGGGATATTGGGACAACAGTTCAAAGTACGTAATATAGAGATAGAGTTGGACCTGGATGATAACCTGCCCCATATAATGGCAGATAGTAATAAGTTAGAGCAAGTCCTTTTGAACCTGGTTGTCAATGCCCGGCATGCCATTGAGGAGAAGGACGAACAGGGTGGCAAGGTGACAATAAGGTCATTTTCAGACAAAGGAAAGGTTGCAATTAGTGTATCCGATACAGGGAATGGCATTCCAGAACATGTGCTGGATAAAATATTTGAACCATTCTTTACCACCAAAAAAGTGGGTACCGGAACGGGATTGGGCCTGTCCATCAGCTATGGAATTGTCAAGGATTACGGGGGAACTATAGATGTAAAAACAGAGTTGGGGATTGGCACAACATTCCTATTGAAATTTCCTCCATATTCAGATGCTAAATAATGTTCTAACAATAGGGGCAATCTATTGAAGCTTTTACTTATTGATGATGAAGAGCCGGCAAGAAAAATTGTGGGAATGTCGCTGAGAGCTGACGGTTACGAGGTGCTAACCGCAGAGGACGGCAAAAGCGGCCTGGAAATTTTTAAGAAAGAATCCCCCCCCATTGTCTTAACTGATGTAAAGATGCCCGGCATGGATGGCATCGAGGTATTGAAAAGGATTAAGGAAATAAGCCCTGAAACCGAGGTGATAGTTGTTACTGGACACGGCGATATGGACGTGGCTATCCAATCTCTGCAACTTGAGGCCTCTGATTTTGTCACCAAGCCTATTGTGGACGAAGCCCTGACAGTTGCCTTAAAGCGGGCAAAGGAAAGGCTTCATTTAAGGAAAATGCTCAAGGAGTATACCGACAATCTGGAAGATAAGGTAAAGCAAGCCACAGAGGAGATAAGACAGAGGTATGAGTTTGAAGACAATCTGATTCAGCGTTCTCTCGACGGTATAATCGGAACTGATAAGCAGGGAAAAATAATGATCTTTAATCGAGGGGATGAGAGAATATTTGGATATTCCAAGGATGAAGTAATAGGGAAGATTGATATAAAGAGTCTCTATCCACCGGAGACAGCCGAAGAAATCATGCAAGGTCTGCATGGCAAAGAACCAGAAAGACAAGAAATGCATGTCTGGCGAGAGACATTCGTTTTAGGAAAGGACGGTACCAAGATACCGGTTAAGTTTTCAGGAACGGTTCTGTATCAAGATGGTGAGGTCATCGGCAGTGTGGGTTTCCTCCACGATCTGAGGGAAATCAAGCAGCTACAGCAGGAATTGATCAAATCCGAGAGGTTGGCTGCCACCGGAGAAACTGTAGCCGGACTTGCCCACGGTATCAAAAACATCTTAGGTGGTCTTAAGGGAGGAGTCTATATAGTAGACAGCGCACTTAAGAAGGAGGATATGCATAGACTTCGCACCGGTTGGGACATGGTGCAAAGGAATATTGACAGGATTGCAGGCCTGGCTATGGATCTCCTCAACTACTCCAAGGAACGCGAGCCTGAATATGAAAAGTGTTCCCCGAATGCAATTGCAGAAGAGGTGTGCAAACTAATGGATCTCAAGGCAAAAGAATCCGGAGTAGAGATTGTTAGAGATATTGATCCAACCATAGGCGATGTATCTTTAGACCCCAAAGGTATTCATCGCTGTCTGCTTAACCTGGTTTCCAATGCCATTGATGCCGCTATATTTGATGAAGATGAGGGCAAGGAGCACCTGGTGCGGGTAATCACAAGGCGCGAAAGTGATGAAGCGTTTCTTCTTCAGGTCTCTGACAATGGTTCTGGTATGAATGAGACCGTAAGAAAGCAAATATTCAGTTCCCTATTCAGCACCAAGGGGTCAAGAGGTACGGGCCTCGGCCTGCTGGTTACCCAGAAAACAGTCAATGAGCACAGCGGAACTATAAAAGTAGACTCTGAACCTGGGAAAGGCTCAACCTTTGTCATCAGGCTACCTTTTGAGCCGCACTCACATAAAGGCTAATTCCCCTTCTACAAACCCAAGAGCGTTGCTATATCCGGGTGTTTGGTTATTACCTTGACAAACTGTGCTGTACGACGTCCCAAGCGGTTCTCAAGGATCGTGGCAGTCTTTTGCATAACCAGGAATCCCATGGTGTGATCTTGATCAAGAAGGGCCTTGAATTTGTCTCCGGGCATGACCAGGATTTCGCATGGTTCCATACAAACGGCAAGGGAAGTATGGACGGGCCCGGGGAGCAGGGCAGACCAGCCGAATGAGTATCCCGGCTTGATGGCCCCGAGAGAGATGATAAGGGCTGAAGCAAGCTCTGTCTGGAGTAACACCTTGCCCGTGGTCAGTGAGTAAAAGTGGGTGGCCTCACTACCTGGTTCGTAAATGATCTCCCTTTCCGCAAACGACTGCTCTTGAACCAAGGGAAGTATCTGTTCCAGCATGCCGTCGGTCAAATTTGCAAAGAGTCGAATTCTTTTGAGTTGTTCTATAGAAGCCAAATATCTGTTTCTCCTCTCCGTGCCCGCATCTTTGATATTTTCATATCACATTAACAGGTAAATTAACACTAAAAAAATGGTAGCTATAGCCGCACTGATCCCTATGGGTGAGGTGTGTGTTTGCAGAGCCGCTCGAGTTCTTTCGATTTTGCCCTCGAGTTCTTTCCCCTTTACACCGGTGATACTCCACAAGGGAATCATAACCCCAAGACAGAGGACCTCAGGCCAGCGTTGGGATATGCGGCAGATAGATCCGGTCAACTCACCCACAATGACCCTGTCAGCGACCCTGGTCAATCCGTTCATACTAATATCCATGACCCGGTAAAAAAGCCCGCTACCCTTGCGGTAGAACCAATCAGCATCAACATTGACAGCCCTCATCTCGGCGGGAGACATGCCGGAGAGAGTGAGAAGTATGAAGGCAAGGGCGGCAAAGAAAATGAGCTGGGTCTGACCTACTACATGCGGAACCGTGTACGGTACATATTCAACCGGATATGGGAGCAGGCTATACAGATAGCTGGGAAATGACCCGTTGAAGATGCAAAAGAACGCCGCAATGCCCATGGCAAGAAGCATGTGGGGGGGTGCTTCCTTGGGCCTGAGCCCGGAATCATGTCCGAAAAACGCAAAAAACGGGATTTTGATACCAGCATGCTCTAATACACCCACAGAGGCAAACAGAAGGATGAACCATATGATCTGCATATGACCGGTAGCAGCCGCATCCATGACCATTGACTTACTGACAAAACCGCTGAAAAGCGGAACGGCCGAGATGGATGCAGCCCCTATTATACAACAGATACAGGTAAGCGGCATGGTCCGGTAAAGTCCACCCAGGGCAGTGCAGTTGATTTTATTGTTATTACGATACATCACCGCGCCCATGGACATGAACAGCAGGGCCTTGAAGAGGATATCGTTCACGGCGTGGGAAACAGCGCCATTTATGGCCATTTGGGTCCCAATGCCGATCCCGCATACCATAAATCCTACCTGGTTGATCAAGCTGTAGGACAGCACCCGCCTGAGATTGTTTTCAATGACCGCATAGAAGATAGGGAATGCAGTCATAATCGCTCCGATCCATATAAGGGCCTCGGTGCCAGGAAAGCCCCTGGCCAGGGCGTAAACAGCACACTTTGTAGTAAAAGCGCTCAAGAATATGGTGCCGGTAATTGTGGCCTCCGGATAGGCGTCCGTCAGCCATGGATGGAGAAAAGGCCAGGCGCAATTTACGCCAAAACCCAGGAAAATTAATAAGGTGGCAAGTCCATTAAGTCCGATATACCCGAACTCAATAGAGCCTGTCTGATTTACATACAGGACGATGCCTGCCAGAAGGCACAGGCCTCCGGCCGCATGAACAAGAAGATATCTGTATCCTGCGCCTTGAGCTGCCTTTGTCCTGCGGGCCCAGATAAGAAATATGGAAGCTACTGTGAGCATTTCCCAGAAGACAAAGAAAGAAAAAAGGTCTCCGGCAAAGACAACCCCTAGGGCACTGCCGGCATAAACCAGCCCGGCCACATTCTGCACATCGTCTTTTACGTGAATGGCATAGAGAATAGCTATGAAAGATATGAGATGGAAGATGTAACCGAACAGGAGGCTCAGCCTGTCCACTTTACCAAAGATAAGATTATATTCCATAAACCCTACAACCCAATGAGTTCCTTCAGGGATATTGATCAGGTTTATGAAACCTGCCACCGGGATAAGCAACATGTAGGCGCTTTTCCATTTCCCTTTTATCAGAGGAACCAGTAGTCCTCCGATGATAAAAATGGCCGCTGGCGGCAGGACGTCAGTCATAGTAATCCTCTCGTCTCTTCACAAGGGGCCGCAGGATATATTTTGCGGAAAGAACAAGGGCTACGAAGGCGACAAAGGCAAATACACAATAGAATTCAGGCCATTCTTCCGAGGGGAAATGAGTGTGTTTGTGAATAAAAAATTCCAGGGCAAGAAGAAGAACAAGCGATAACAAAAAAGACCATGCCAGTATCTTCATGCTTGCAGGTTTATCAAAAAGATATTTTTTGTCTTCGCTGTTTTCTGGTTTCATAGTGTTTTTTCTATATCCTGAGCAACAAACACGTTACCACTGGCGATCTTGTTCAAAGCGTCTTAAAAAAGATGAGTCCCAGATACAAAACGCCTATGGTGATAGCTACCCAAAAAATGGTCCGAAAAGGCGGAATGGGCTTATGACCAAGTTCCATCTTGCCTTCTATTTCGTCTGTCCTCTCATTTATCATGTTTATACTCCAGTTATACTCTGCACCATCATTCTGGCCAGCCTGAGAAAAGGCTGGGGATAAAAAAGCAGGATCACGGAAATTGTCGCTGTGATAACCAAAGGCACCACACAGAAAACCGGGGCCTCTTGCACCTTATTCTCAAACATGGCATCTTCGGGCCTACAGAAGAATGCCTTATAGGTAATGGGTATAAAGTAGCAGGCATTCAGAAGCGAACTAAAGAGCAAGACTACCAGGAAGCCTATCTGGTGGGCCTGGAGGGTTCCTAGTGCGAGATACCATTTGCTTATGAAGCCGCCACAAGGGGGCATCCCTATTATGCTCAACGAAGCGATAAAAAAGGCTGCCATGGTCACCGGCATCCTTCGGCCTATCCCTATCATCTCGCTGATGTTCTTTTTACCCGTAGCTACAAAGATTGCCCCGGCACAAAAAAATAGGGTGATTTTCCCAAAGGCATGCATTGCAATATGGAGCATGCCGCCAGTCATCCCTTTTGGGGAAAGGAGTGCTACCCCAAGCACAATATAAGAAAGCTGGGCGATGGTGGAAAAGGCGAGAAGCCTTTTAAGGCCGTCCTGGGAAAGGGCAATGAATGAGCCGACCAGGATGGTAAAGGCGGCAACACAACATACTGCCATCCCTAAATGAGATGAGGATAAGAGTTGAATCCCAAAGACCCCGGTCAGGATACGAACGATGCTAAAGACACCCACCTTCACAACAGCCACTGCGTGCAGCAGGGCACTGACCGGCGTAGGTGCCACCATGGCCGCGGGAAGCCATGAATGCATGGGCATAATTGCTGACTTGGCAAACCCGAAGACAAACATGAACAAAAGGATAAAGAGCAGGGACGGAGATGCGGCAGTCCCTGCCAAAATGCCATTTTTGCTGAATTCAAGGGTACCTGCCAGGTTATAGCATATAAGCATGGCCGGCAAAACAAGACCAATGGACGCACCTACGACATAAAGGAGATATTTTCTGCCTGAGCTTCGCGCCTCCAGATCCTGATGGTGTGTAACCAATGGATAGGTGGCAAGAGAAAGTATCTCGTAAAAGAGATACAGGGTTAAAAGGTTCGCAGAAAAGGCTGCACCAATGGTGGCTGAAAGACAGATGGCAAAGAAGCAAAAATACCGGGTCTGCCCGTGCTCTTTCAGCCCTCTCATATAGCCGATCGAGTATGCCGATGTAATAATCCAGAGGCTTGAAGACACGAGCGCAAAGAGCATTCCCAGGGCATCAACCCTGAACTTGATCGCCGCCCCCGGCATGAACTGGACCACCGTATATACTATTTCAGTCCCCCTTAAGATTGCCGGGAGCATAGACAGGACGATCAGAAACTTTGCAACGGCCGCCACAAAGGTCCAAGTCTCACGGACATTGGGGCTTCTGCTTGAGACCACCACCAAAGGAATAATCAAGAGGGAGACCAGGACTGCAAGCAAGGGCCTTATTGACGTAATCGTTTCCATTCGATCCCTATTCTATCTCCATCATATAGACCGTCACATAAAGCCCTTTGGTATGACAAACTGGACTATGTGGTTTACGATGTCACCGGTATACAGACCAACCAAGATCAGGCTTATAGCAACTACATAAAGGGGAACCAGCATAGTGAGCGGGGCCTCGGCCATCACTGCCGGATGATGTTCGTGCCCCTCATGGTCGCTGAAGGGCTCATAAAAGCCGATCTCAAAGACCCTGAAAAAGAGCACTACATTGATCAGGCTGCTGAAGAGCAATGCGACCATAAAACCATACTGGTGCGCCTGAATGGCCCCCAAGATGAGATACCACTTGCTGAAAAAACCGCACGTCGGAGGCACACCGATGATGGATAGTGCTCCGATCACAAAGGCCCCCATGGTAAATGGCATCTTGGCGAACAACCCTTTCAGGTCGCCAAAGGCATATCCTTTTATCTTGTAAACTATGTTACCCACCACGAGAAAGACGCAAAGTGTCATCAGGGCATCGTTTACAATATGGAGGACTGCCCCTGTCAATCCGGCACGGTTTCCAAGCCATGCGCCACCAACCATATAGCCCACTTCCGCCACGACGATGTATGTTAACATCTTCTTTAAATTGCGCTCTTTCAGGGCAAGAACGGCGCCCATGGCAATAGCAATGACAGCAAGCCAGACAACGGCGTCGTGCACGGCCAAGGTGTTAAAGACAAATTTCGGGGTAAAAATGGTCAACATAAGGCGAATCATCACATAGACCATCACCTTGGTTACCAGCGGGGCAATCAGACTGCTTGACGCAGAATTGGCAAATGTATAGGCATTGGGTAACCAGGCGTGAAGAGGGAAAAAGGCCATCTTGAGCCATACCCCGACCATACAGATGATGAAAGCGGCCAGTACGGCCTTAGACTGATAAAGCGGGGGCAATAACCGGGCAATATCCACCATATTCAATGAACCGGTGACAATATAGAGATATCCAATACCCAACAGATAAAAGCAGGCCCCAATTGTACCCATGTACAGATAATTAAGGGTCGCCAGCGGGGCACGTTCCTCTCCCATGGCAAGCAACCCGTAACCCGTGAGTGACGCAATCTCCAACAGCACATACAGGTTGAAGGCATCTCCAGTGACCACAATACCCAATAGACCGGTTACCATCAGGACATATAGTGTATAAAAAGGGCCTGTTTTGTCCGGAAACTGTTGCTCAACAGTCCTTTTGCTTGATATTAAATTGAGGAGGGCAACTATGGAAACTACCGGCAGAACAAGGCCATTGAGATAATCTATATAATAGGCTATGCCCATAGGGGGTGACCATCCACCTAATTTATAGACGATAACTCCTTCATTCAGGACCCTGAACAGCAGACCAACGGATGACCAGGCTGACACACTCAGGGCGGCAACAGCAATAGGGAAGCACCATCTCTTGTTTACCCATCCGGCAACACTGACGACAAGGGCCGACAGGAGCGGGACAATTACAAGGAGTGCAGGATACTGTTCGCTCATTTTTCCCTTACCTGCGCCAGGATTTCATCTTCTTCCAGGGTGTTATAGTTATTATAGATCCTTATGGCCAAAGCCAGGGCCACCCCAAGGGTGGCCACGCCCACTACAATGGCGGTCAGCATCAGCACATGAGGCAATGGATTAATATAGTCCACGGCATGCACGACGTGGTGCGCATTAGGGCCGTGGCCATGCTCTAAGATTGGAATCGTGGCTCCTTTCTTGACACCTATGGACACGTAAAACAAGATGATGGCGGTCTGAAAGATGTTCATGCCAACGATCTTTTTTACGAGATTGTTCTTGGCGATCATGGCGTATAGCCCGATCATCATCAAGGTGATGTAAATCCAGTAATTATATTTGGCAACAACCATTGAAATCAGATCGGTCATATCCTAAAGCCCTTGTCTGTATCTGCCTGCAGATGAGATATTGTTATAGATCCAGATCATGGTGGCCAGGACAGCAATCCCTACGCCGATTTCCACAATGAGAATGCCATGGGATCGCGCTGTAATCGGGTCGACATGCAGTACCCCGGCAAGAGCGCTGTAGTCCAGGAAATTTTGCTTTAACAATAGACAGAGGGCACCGGTGCCGGCATAAATAAAGACGCCGACAGCACAAAGGATGCCTATAAGCTTCTCGCTCATTCGTCTGACAGCAGTTCTCAGATCGTGGGAGATGGCAAGCAAGATGACGCTTGCCCCCAGGATAACACCTCCCTGGAATCCGCCGCCGGGGCTGTGATGTCCATGGGCGATCACATACAGGGCAAAAAGCTGGACAAAGGGAATCAATATCCGACACCCTGTCTTGATAATCAGGTCAGGAGGTGTCCAGACGGCGTCAATCCGTTCAAAGTCAGCGGACGGCGGCATCTTGTATCCCTCTTTGAGCTGGATGGTCACGCCGGTGAGGACATGCCGGTAATACCTTGTTTCAGGCTCTTCCTCTTCGCGGCGAGAGATTCGCAGGAGAAAAAAACATACGACGCCTGCTGAAAAGATCACAGTGGTTTCAAACATGGTGTCAAAACCACGATAGTCTGCAAGCACAGCGGTGACGATGTTGGGTACCGAGGTCTCTTCCATGGTCTTTTCAATAAAGTGAGGAGAAAGATATGTGCTGGCCGGAGAGGCCGGGTCTGACCACGCTGGAAAATCAGCCGCGGCGTAAATAAGCAGTGCACCTGTCACGACTGTTATGATGAGTCCGATGATCTTCAATCTTTTGTCCTCCTTGATGTGCGGAATACAGCGGCAACAAAAAAGACCGTACTGACACCTGCTCCGACCGAAGCCTCAGTAAAGGCCACATCCACTGCTCCCATGATGGACCAGAGCAGACACATCATGAAGCTGTAAGCCCCAAACAGGATGGCGGCACCAAGCAAATCCTTGACCATAAGGGCGCCAATACCAGCGATAACGACCAGGGTGAGAATTGCCAGATCTATCGGCCAGATCATAGGTTACCTCCTTTTCTCTCCCTTGGTCCAGGGGGCCAGACCGGCCCTGACGCCGGCGTCAACAATGCCGTGGGTTGCTGTAGGGCTGGCCAGAAAAATAAATACAACAATAAGAAGAATTTTCAGGCTGGTCAGCAAGGCGCCCAGGGAAAAATGATGGAGGTTAAAAAGGGCAAAGGCGGTCATGGCCAGAAGGGAGCCAAGGGTATCAAGTTTACCTGCGGGGTGGAGCCGGGAATAAAAATCAGGAAAACGCAGAATCCCCACTGCCCCCCCTGTAAGGAAAAACAGCCCAGAGAATAATAGCACGCATACAATGATATTCATGATATCCATTTATCAAAACCTCCCGGGTCCCTCGCAAACTCCTGTTGCGGGCATTGGCATGCCGCCTGTCCTTGGTACGAGAATCCTTGAGTAGTCTTTACCGATACAGCGCTTCATCGTACAATCCTTTACGCTTTTGAAAGTATCTTGAAGCCGCCAGCACTGCGATAAAGTTTAGCATGGCATAGGCCAGCGCAATGTCCACGAACATATCCATACGATGGTAGAGAAAACCGATCATAATAAGTAATACGACAGTCTTGCTCCCAATGGCATTGACACCAATCATCCGGTCCAGGACTGTTGGCCCAATCATGGCCCGGATTAGGGAAAGGACCATCAGAAAGGCCAGATAAAGACTCGAGTATAAAAAGATGCTATCCATCAGACTCCCCAAATATCTTGGCAATCCTTGCCTCCATCTCACCCGGCAAGGGTTCACCAGACGCCTTGTCAATGGCATGAACCTTAAAATCACCATCGGGTGATACATTGACTGTAATAGTGCCGGGAGTGAGGGTGATCGAATTGGCAAAGGTGACCAGGGCCAGATCACCCTCCAGCTTACTTCGGAATTTAACAATTTTGGGGTCGATCAGGTCCATCATCCTTGGATGGAAGACAAGATATGTAACATGAAGGTTTGCTTTGAAGATCTCCTTCATCAGCCACAGGAGATACGGGACCCATCGGACCAACAGAATTAAAAGACCTCTCATGGAAGGACGCAACAGGTCGGCCGAAAGGTAAGCCACGATTGCGCAGGAGATAACCCCGAGGCTGAGATGAAAGGGATCAAACTTGCCTGAAAGGACGACCCAGACGCCGAACAAGATAAAGAATGTGACCACATAAGGGCCAAAATTCTTTCGGCGCCCTGGACCTTGATCAGAAATTTCTCGTTTGCTGGTATTGTGCTTGCGCCCCAGCCCTTCTTCCTCTTGCTTATCCAACAGGTGCTCCTCCCATATTTTTGATCGGTTTGCAATTTTGGGAAACGGAGACGAGTTGACTTTTTAACAGCAATAGATGTGCCAGTCCCTCATTTTTTACAGTAATGTCTTTTAACATACTGATTTTACAGCTTTTGTTCTAATTTGTTTTGAGGCGGAAACAGATTTGGCAGTGTTGGAAAGTGGCAAAATAATGCCGCATAAATAAGGAAATGATTATTTAGGCATTTTTTTGCCAACCTAAGAAAGCGGAAGTCGCAGAGTGAAGTTGGTACCGACCCCAACCTTGCTGTCAAGAGTGATGGTTCCGCCCAAATTCTTTACTATATTCTGGCTGATTGAGAGGCCAAGGCCTGTACCCTTGCCCGGAGCTTTGGTGGAGAAAAACAGTTGAAAGATCTTTTTTTGGTTTTCCTCCGTAATTCCAGTACCATTGTCTTCAAAACTTATCTCCACCTCCGAGTTTATTGAAAGGGTCTTTATCCGGATATACCCTTTGTCTTCCCCCTTACTTCGGATAGCATGAATGGCATTGGTAATGAAATTTACAAAGACCTGCTCCAACAACTTTGGATCAGATTTCATGAGTAGGGGACCTGACATAAACTGAGTATCGATTTCTATGGATGTGTGTTTGAGTTCGGGTTTAAGAAAACTAATGCTGTCTCTGAGCACGTCGTGGATATCAAATTCGATTAATGCCAGGGTTGAACCACGGGCGAAGTCCAATAGTTCATGGGTTATGCTGCGACAGCGCTTGGTCTGGTGGCTGATCTCTTTGGTGGCCTTCTCCAGTTCTTCCCGGTCCTCAGGACTTAAGCCTTTAGCGTCGCTGATTACCTCGCCGGCCCATCCCGAAGCCTCGCTAATAATCGCCAGAGGATTATTGATCTCGTGAGCGACCCCGGCTGCTATCCTCCCTATTTCCGCCAGTCTGTCGATTCGGACCAGGTCTTCCTGGATCTTCTTCCACAGGGTGATGTCCCTGCACACTCCGACCGTGCCTACACTTTGGCCTTCCCTGTTTGTCAGGTTTATAAGGGAAACATTGAAATAAACCGTGCCTCCCTCCTTGTGTCGAAAGGGGATGTCCAACTGCACTGTGGGGCCATCATGCCCGGAAGAGTTAAAAAACTCCTCAAATGATACAGGGTCTTCAGCCAAATCCTTTATGTAAGTACCTATTAATTCCATAAAGGAGTAACCCAACACTTTTTCAGCGCCCTTGCTGAAGGAAATCAGCATTCCACCAACTTCAGTAGCAAAGATCATATCCTCGGAATTCTGCAGAATACACTGAAGATAGCCCCTGGTCTGATGTAACTCTATTTTATAACCGGCCAGTTCTTGCCTGACCTTTTTCAGCTCGGTCTCCAGAGAGTTAGTCGAATCCATAGATTTTGCGCAACTCAGCAATGGCCTGTTTCATCCCACGTGCCCCCATCCCATGGTGGTGAAGTTCTTCCAGTTGCTCTTGGAATTTCGCTTCTTGTAACTTCATTTTTTTCTCGTACGCTTCTTTAATGACTGCCACAAGATGGTCATAGTCAACAGGCTTTAGCAAATACTGGAAGGCTTCCTCGTGGCCGCTTTCCAGGGCGCTTTCTATGGAACCATGGCCGGTCAATACGATGCATTGTAGGAATGGTTGGATCTCTCTCAGCCTTTTTTGCGTCTCCACCCCGTCTATCCCCGGCATCTTCAAGTCGACAACCGCTACATCAAAATGCTCTTGTTTTGCCACCTCGATAGCGTCCTCGCCGGAAAAAGTGGCCTTTACTGTATGGCCCTGTCTAAGAAGGCGCTTGGACAGGTATTCAAGCAAAGTCGCTTCATCGTCTACCAGTAAAACTCGAATAACTCGAATGGTTGATTGCTCATTCATAGATCGCTCCTTGAAATCAGTTGCAAGTCCTAATTACATCCGGGTCAAAACATATATCTATTCGAAAACCTTAACTAAAATTTTTTAGTATTTTCTCAGGGCATTGTCAAGGGAATTCCAAAGGCCGACACCACCATTTGCGCGCAGAGCCCAGGATAGGCATTAATGTCCTCATGGATGCCGGCTCGCCATATTGATGCGTTTTTCATGTTCGGCCTTTCTATCATAGGCCTTGTTGATTTTTGCGATCAGGTCTTCAGTATCGCAGGGTTTGCTCAAATAACTATAGGCACCAAGCCTCATTCCTTCTATGCCTGATTCACGGGACGCATGGCCAGTTAACATGATTACCTCGGTAAGTGGCTTTATCTTCTTGATTTCCCCCAGGGTCTCGATCCCGTCCATACCAGGCATAAGCACGTCCAGTATGACCACATCAAAATCGTGTTCAATCGTCATTTCAATGGCATTTTCACCACTTAAACAAGTTGTTACATCATACTGATAGCTTATCAAACGCCTTGAGAGAAATTCCAAGAACATTTCTTCATCATCAACTAACAAGAGCCTGGGTTTCATCCTTAGTCCTATGTTCGAAAGTTGTTCCTATTTGTCCAGCTTATAACTTTGCCTCGCCTCTTTTTCCCGTCCTCCGGAACTCAATACCATAATCGCTCATCTTTTGGCGAAGGGTGCGGGGTTTAATCTCCAGAAGTTCAGCGGCCCTGACTCTCTGTCCTTTCGTCATCTCTAAGGCCCTCAGAATGATGGTTTTTTCCAGCCGTTGACGTGCCTTTCGCAATGGCTCAATAGGACCATGGGCTGCAAAATCGAAAGATGATACGCTTGAATTATGGGACTCTTGCCCCGAATTCTCCCCAGGATCAAGGGTCACTACGTCCATAGCATCCTCTGGAAAATCACTAACAGTGATTAGAGGTCCTTGGGCCATCAGAAACATTCTTTCCATTATGTTCTTAAGTTGTCTAATATTCCCCGGCCAATCGTAAGACATCAAGTACTCCATGGCCTCAGAGGAAACGGATACCCTGGGCTTTTTATATAATTTAGCAAATCTTTCCAGGAAATTATTCACCAGATGAGGAATTGCTGCCTTCCGTTTCCTTAAAGGAAGAAGGTTAATGGGGATCACCTTTAGGCGGTAGTAAAGATCCTTTCTAAAACACCCTGCCCTGACTTCTGTTGTCAGATCCTTGTTGGTCGCCGCAACAATACGAACGTTCACCCTGATGGGTATCTCTCCTCCGATTCGACAAAAGCAGCCATCTTCCAGTACCCGCAGAAAGTTCACCTGATTAGACAGTGAAATCTCCGAGACTTCATCTAAAAAGAGAGTCCCGTTATTGGCCTGCTCAAATCTCCCCTTGGTTTGCCTGATAGCACCTGTAAAGGCCCCCTTTTCATGGCCGAATAGTTTACTTTCAAACAGCTCACCGGAAAGAGTACCGCAGTTTACCGGCACAATCGGTTTGTCCCTCCGGTTGCTTTTTTGATGAATGATGCGGGCCACAAGCTCTTTTCCAGTTCCGGACTCCCCGGAAATTAAAATATTGGCGTCAAATTTGGCAATCTGTTGCACGGTCCTGATCACCGAATGCATGTGCTCGCTTACTATGACAAACTCCGGAAATAGATCAGGCTCGATTTGACCGTGTAACGCAATCTTATGAGATATCATCTCATTTTCACCTTTTCTCGCTGCCTGACTGCCGATTGACCGAGCCCCATAGAAAGCCCTTATAGGGTATGGCTTTTTCTCTTTAAATTAAAATCAGTAGCAGATGGGCAAAAAAATGTCAAAAACTATTTTGCTTCAAACTTTGCGGCATAAATATGCCGCTTCATAAATGGCTGGAGTTTTCTGCAAATAGTACACAAATGCTTAAAAATCAATATGTTAGCAAATAGCAGGTAAACATCCAAGGATCTGGCACATCGCTTGCTCAAATTAAGAAGTCACTAGGTAGGTAGAAGGTGGAAGGTGATAGGCTGACATACTTCAGCCTTCCACCTTCTACCTTCTACCTAAAAAGTCTGGATGTAATGCCTGAAAAACGAATTAAAGATCTGATGCTTGATGTGTTGGCACTTGAGCGTATATCGCCGCAGACAAAGGTGGCAGAAGCGGTCAAGTTGCTGAATGAAAAACAAAAAGGTAGGTGTCCTTCGTCCTTGCTGGTGGTTGACGAGGTGGAAGACGAGGAAGAGATCCTGGGAATGCTCACTATTGATGATATTATTGCTCATATGGAGTCTTCTACAAAGGCCACCGAAGAGCTTCCCATCTTCTGGCAGGGTCAGTTTTTGGAGGAATGTGAGACTATACTTGAAAGGCCCGGCAGTGAAATCATGTCGCCGGTAACGCATGTCATTCATCAAAACGGTACCCTCATGGAAGCTGTCCATCTCATGACTTCTCACAAGATCGATTGGCTCCCTGTCGTGGAAGGGGAATCTGTCGTAGGAATTCTTTTAAAGGAAGACCTGTTTAAGGAAATCGTGGCGGCAGCCACAACTGAGGTTCCGGATTTTCTTTAAACCCTGAACAAGGAACCTGTGAACCTGTGAATGCTTAGGGCCGGCTTCGGTCAGGTCACAGTGAGCAGCTCTGCTACCACTGCATCCGCCTCTGTCAAAAGCCGTCTTACCATAGTAGTTGCTCCTGTGGCCTGATTTTCGGCAAGCAGAAGTGTCTTCAGGCCAAGGGGGACGATTTCTCTGTGGCATTTGGACATGGCCATTATGAGTGCAGCCAAGGCGCTCAGGGCCTGATCCAGTTCAGGATTGGTCTGGAAATTAACTGCTCGAAGGCGTCTCAAGAGATAGGCTACGCAGGCGCTGAGCAATGCGTACGCCTGGATCTTGTTCAGTTGTTCAGTATCAGGAGCATTTCCCTCAAGCAGAATCCGATGTGCATCCCACTTGGCAAAGAGCTGATGATACTCTATGAATTTTGTGGCTGCGTCAGAGCCGACATGGCCTGAGAGTATTACAAACAGGGTCTTTTCATCCAGTTCCTCGCCGCATGCGTCAAACGTATGGGAAGCATAGGTCCACGAGCGGGGAGACGACCATGCCTGTGACTCCATGGGGGTCCCCAGGAAGTATTCAGGATAGTGTTGCAAAAAGGTGATAACATCCTGACGGAGTCCTGTTTGCAGGGCAAAGTCCCTTGTCCATTGGTCAACGTCCGGCCTCAGGTCCACAAAGAAGATCCGGTTGGCAACCGGGGCCAGGATTTCATGAAAATCCGCCCGATCTGTTGAACGATTACCTGCAAGTACCATGGCTACACGCTCAGGCAACCGGTGGTCATGAATGGTGCGGTATGTCAGCAACTGAAAGAGGTAGGCCTGGATCTGGCGATTACACAAGTGGGCATCATCCAGAAAGAGGATAATAGGGACATTCGAGTTGGCAGGCGCTATTTCAAGCACATCGAAATTGAAGATCTCCGGGCAGGACCAACGGACCTGCTTGCCATTTCCGGCATCCTGAACCATGGGCAATCCTGTAATCTGTTCCAGCATCAGGGTGGCCATATAGACCACCTTGAGCCCGTATCCCTTCTGTTGGCAGAACTGGCGCATGAGATCGGATTTGCCTATTCCGGGCGGGCCGGACAGCCAAAGAATGGACCTGGTCCCGTCAGAAAGGCCTGAATCAGTGTGGCGGGTGATATAGGGTATGGTTTCTGAAAGTGTTAAACCGGTATTCATATACAATTCCTCACTGGATATTTATTACTTTTCCACGGAGTCCTTTTGGCACTATCTTGCCGGTGCTCAGATATATTCTCGGTAGCCAGGGTGGAAGCATGTCCTGACAATCAGGGATGTCGCTTTCCATGTCCGTAAAGGCCAAATAGACTGAAACAGGCTCCTCGCTTCGATAACGTGTATAATCGGTTATCGCATCAAAGACCTGTCTGTGTGATGTACCCCCACGGTGTCGTCTAATTTTCAGTTCTCCCAGATCGCTCTGGCCTATGCTCTTAAACTCCTGTTGCCACCGAATTTCCGTATCGTGTTTGATGACAAGAATACGGCGATAACGTTCCTTGACCTCTTGCAGTACTGCCAGGACCCTTGATAGATCCGAATCATCTACAGAGGCGGATTCGTCTATGCTGATCACAATTGTCCCGGGTACAAACTCATCAGTAGATGCCGGCAAATAAGGGATCTTGCCGATGTTTGCCAGCCAGGTGACCCTGGGTCGGCCCCATGCTATTTCAGCGGAGCGGTCCAGTGCCAATCGCAGGGAATCGCGCAGAATTGCCTCCCAGTCAGTGGTTGGCCCGCAGAGCATGGCCATAACGGCCTTGGCATGCAGCGAGCCGTGACCCCGAAGTACCTCACGGAAGAGATGGCGGGAGAGCTGAAGTGCGGATTCCCTTGCCTCCTGTTGTTTTTCGTCGCGGTCAGAACGGGGATATATGGGGCTCTGTCCAAAGACGTCGTCCCGGCTGACTCCTTCCTCTTCTTCTTCCTTTTGCTTACGAAAATCTCCTTTACCTTCGCCCATTCCATCGATTTCAGGAGACGGTATTTCTAACCGGTTCTGCTCTATATCCTTCTTCTTGTATCGAATACGCGAATATACAAGGTAAGGTTTGCCGATAAAACGTCGCCGCCCCATCTCGAGAGCACCCATCTCCTTTACAGACAGGTCACGAGGTGGTGATACATCTACATTGGCTGACTCGCATAGCAGCCGATAGATCTCCTCTTCCAGGAGGTTTTTGAATTCGGGGTTGTAGTGAGCCGGGTCTTCTCCACTGAATATCCAGCGGGTCTGGTAAGGGACTATTTTTGGATCAAAGATCGAGCGAAATTCGTCAAGTAGTCCGTTTATCATATAGTCCGTGGCCAGAACCCATAGCTCCGGATCACGGTTGCGTCTTCGCTGATCATGCAAAAAAAGGACATGACATATTTCATGCAGGAGAAGAAACGTCAGCGCTCCTTCTATATCAGGCTTATTAAGGAAAGGGCTTTGGCGGTTGATGTAAAAGCAGTCCTCTGTGCGAAGTACACGGATGTCCTCATCAAGGTCCAAAAAGTGGATTTCGAAATTGAGAAGCGCAAGCCCAAGGGGCAGGGCATTGGGATCTCTCAGAATTCCTGCCTGTATTCGCTGGAGGAACTCTGTTTCTTTTTCAGGATCAAGAGGCGGCTTCATCTCTGCAGACGGAAAAGGAGTGCATCCTGTGCCCAAATGGCTTGATAGGCCTTGCAACGGTGAATGAGAATTCGGCATAGTTCCTCTGTCCAAACCAGTCGGCCGGCGTCATACCATTGCGGGAGGTCGTCGGTGCAGTGAATTGCCAGAAGCTCCGCGGCAGTCCGGCCGTCCCACATGCCCTCCCAAGGGAAAAGCGACGGTTCCCACCAAACGGAAAAGTCGTTGTTCAAATCACGTATCAAGCAACCGGTACTGGATTTCCACGGAAATCGATCCGGTTCCCACCACTCTGTAAGTCTGTAACCAAGGTGACGAATAAGAAGACGGATATGTTGGGGACGCCACAAGAATCGATCCGGATTCCACCACACATCAAAAGAATCCGGGTAGTGCTTGATAAGGGCTCCCACGGCTCCCCAGGGGAAGGCGTCCGGGTCCCACCATTCTTCCAGTGATTCAAGCTCTTTCCATGGGATATATGGACCAGTTGTCAACTGGCCAGGATTCACATGAATCATATTCTTGCCTCTTTTTTTCAGAAGGTAATAGGGGGTCTATGCGTAAGATTTCTCTGCTATTGTAACTCAGATTCATTTTTAATAATTTAAAAGTTAAAAGTCAAGTATGATTACCCTGCAAAAAGTCGGAGTCGATCTAAAGCTATAACATAAACATATTCGTAATATATAAGTTACGCATACGAAACTTATATAGCTATTTCAGGATAGCGGCTCAAAATAGACTTTTTTCAGCGTAATCAAGGATTAAAAGAGATTTGCTAATGTATCTGCCACCTCTGTTTTTATAGGAAAATTTGGAAATTTGGACTTTGGGCTTAACCACTGAACTATTTATGTCGATAATATATATATGCCTAAAAAGAATAATATGGAAAATACCAAAGGGCCTTTTAAAAGCCTGCCTTTGGGCGAAGAAAATCTATTGAGCCAGGCTTCTAGATTTTATTTCAATCGCCTCAAAGCCCAAACAGACGCTACTAGGGTTGGGAGACTCCTTTTAAAAGATAAGGTAATCAGTCAGAGCGAATTCAGAAATGCCCTTAACAAACAGAGAAAAGAGTGCAGGTTACTTGGTAAAATGTTGACTCAGATGGGCCTTTTAAAGCAAGAGGAACTTGCAGAAGTCCTTAATCTCCAAACTAGCCTAAGAGCTAAAATAGTATCTAAATTTGGTGAAGAAAAACTAAAGTTAGGCAGCATTTTACTGCACACCAAGACCATCACCCAAGAACAGCTTAATAAAGCACTACTGATACAAAAAGAGACAAAAGAGCTTCTGGGAGAAATCCTGATAAAAATTGGAGCTGTTTTACGTAGCACCCTAGTACAACGTAAAATTTAAAGCTTCGCATTTTGTGCAGTATTTGCTATAGTCGTCTTCAACAGAAAAGGAGGACGACATGGCA
>JGI24025J20009_10001056_pt1 | contig 21104 bp, 19 predicted proteins | sample Cruoilmetagenom3_FD_20009 | JGI IMG/M metagenome (IMG submission 20009) | reverse complement strand
CCAACAAGCCTCCCAACAACGGGATTCCTTTTTCGAGGATTATCAGGACTACGCGCGCTTTGTGGACAGCCACATCATGAACCGCGATTTCATCGAACTGATTCAGGTTTTGGGCGGGCGCGATGAATATACCATTGAACAACTACAAGGCATCAACCAACGCTTTGTGACCCTGTTCCCGAAGGATTTCCTGTCCCGCGCAGTGGTGCGCAAGACCGATCTGGGCGATGGGTTCAGTCAGGAAATGCGGGTCTATTGGGGTAATAACGACGGGTACAACTACTTTTACGCTTTGCTGCACGCGCGCGAGGACGGGCTTGTGGTTCTGACCTTCACGATGAATTCCAACGTCTCCGAGGTCCTGAGCGAGTTCTGATGCCGGCCCGATGCCCCGTCAGTCACGGCCCCTTGGCGTTGAAGGTAAACAGTTTTTCGCCGTTGACCTCATAGGCGTCAATCAACTCTCGGGCCGTGTCACTGACCAGCCACGCCTCAAGCGACCGGGCCAGACCGGCCCTGACATGCGCATGTTTCGCCGGATTGACCGGTATGAAGGCATATTGGTTGAACAACACCGGATCCCCGGCAAACAGGATCGCCAGATCGCCCTTGTTGCCAAAGTTCAGCCAACTGGCCCGGTCCGACATCACATAGGCATTCATGCCGCTGGCGGTGTTCAGCGTGCCGCCCATCGACGCCCCGGCAGCGCGATACCAACCGTTTCTGAACCCCGCGGCATCAATTCCGGCGGCGCTCCATAGCGACAGTTCCTTCTTGTGCGTGCCACTGTCATCGCCCCGGCTGACAAAGGACTGGCCCGATCCGGCAAGAATGGCCAGCGCCTCGGCGGCAGTGCCCGCCTTGCCAATGCCGGCGGGGTCGCCACCGGGGCCGATCAGCACAAAGTCGTTATACATGATCTCGCGCCGGTGGGTGCCATTACCATCGGCTAAAAATGCCTCTTCTGCGGCACGTGAATGCACCAGAATGGCATCGACATCTCCCGCAGCGCCAAGGCGCAGCGCCTGACCTGTGCCGACCACGATCAGCTGCACATCCAGATCCAGATCAGCCTTGATTTGGGGCAGCAACACCGCCGACAGGCCGGAATTGTCGAACGAGGTGGTCACCGCCATCCTCATCGTGTCGGCGCGCGCAGAGGTACCGAATGCCAGCGCCACGCAGGTCAGCGCCACGCAGGTCAGCGCTGGTACAATCCAGCCTGATTTCATTCAACAATGTCTCCGTTGACAAAGGCGCGCGCCTCGGCGGTTTCAGGCGCGGTTTCAAAAAAGTCGCCGGCTTCGGCGCGTTCATGCACCTTGCCGCCATACATGAACACCACATCCCGCGCGAGGCGCCGGGCCTGACCCATGTTATGCGTCGACATGACAATCCGCGTGCCCCCGGCCTGCGCCCGCAGCAGGATGGTTTCGATTTCACGTGTGGCGCGCCCGTCCAGATTGGCGCAAGGCTCGTCCAGAAACAGGATCTCGGGCGTGCGGATCAGCGCGCGGGCCAGCGACAGTTTCTGCTTTTCGCCCCCCGACAACACCATTGCCGGGCGGTTCAGCAGATCGCCAAGGCCAAGCGCGCCGGCCAGTTCAGCGGCCTGCGCGCGCGCCTGCGCCTTTTTCATGCCATGCAGCGTCAGCGGATAGGCGATACAGTCCAGAACACTGCGCCGCATCATGATCGGGGCCTGAAACACATAAGCCTGCCGGTCGCGCACGACGGCCTGCGGCTGGTTCCAGTCCAGCGTGCCACCCGAGAGCCGTTGCAGCCCGTGCATCAGGCGCAGCAGAGTGGTCTTGCCGGCACCGTTCGGTCCCATGACAATGGTGAACCCCCGCATGCCGATGGTCAGGTCGACCGGCCCGATCAGAACCTTGCCGCGCACCTTCGCCACCGCGCCCTGCATTCGCAATGGCAGGATCGACGGGCCAGCCGCTGTTCCGGTCGTTGTTCCCGCGTCAATGGCGTCAATGCCATCAATCGCTTGCAGGGAAAGACTCTTGCTGCTTGGCACGTCTGTGGTTCCGATCATCACCCGGGATGGCAAAACCATGCGGATATTCCGCGCCCGTGCCAAGGAGAATGCGGGATTTTGCGCCAAAGGGCAGGGGAGGCAGGTCATTCTGACCGGTTTCACGGCAATCGCGCGCCACGATCCGGACAATTTGTCCGGGTCAACACCGCTCAGGCGCACACAGCTTTTGGTGCATACTGCGTTTTCTGGCGCGGGAGCGCACGAATCGCGCCTACCAGGTGCTTGAGCGTTCGGTTCCGCTCAGGGTGTGGATCGCCAGATTGACCAGCACCGCCAAGCCAATCAGCACCATGCCCAGCCCCATGGCAAAGGCAAAATCACCACGCCCGGTTTCCAGGGCAATGGCGGTGGTCAGCACCCTTGTGGCGTGTTCGATATTGCCGCCAACGATCATGATCGCCCCGACTTCCCCGACCGCGCGGCCAAACCCGGCCAGCATCGCCGTCAGCAGGGCGCGCCGCCCGTCCCACAGCATCGCCCGGATTCTCTGGGCCTTTGTGGCATTGAGCGAGATCAGCAAATCATGGTATTCGGCCCAGAGATCACGGATCGTCTGATGCGAAATCGAGGCAATCAGCGGCGTGATGATCAACACCTGCGCGATGATCATCGCCGAAGGGGTGAACAGCAGCCCCATCGCTCCGAACGGACCAGAGCGCGACAAAAGCATATAGACAAACAGCCCCACCACCACCGGCGGCAGCCCCATCAGCGCATTCAGGATGGCAATCACCGTGCGGCGATGGCGAAACCGGTTCACCGCCAGCCACGCGCCCATGGGCAGGCCGATGACAGAGGCAATGAATACCGCGCTGAAGGTGACCTTGAGCGACAGGAATATGATTTCCAGCAGGTCCGGATCAAGGCTGACAATCAGCCGGCCGGCCTCACGCGTGCCCTGAAGTATCTCATCCATTTGCCAGCATCCGTTTTCCCATCCCCGGACCGGTATCCCAAATGCACGGTTGGATAACAAGACCGCCCGCTTTGCGCACCCTTGTCCGCGCTTCCGGGTGCCGGCGGGGAACAGTTGCGCCTGGCCCCAAGACCGGTTCAACATCGGCCCGAAACGTATTAACCTGACGTGAACCAGACATGGTGCATAAAACCACACAAGGACACCGAACCGGGATGATAAAAACCGAGCCACCGCAGCCCGATACCCCGCCGCACGAAACCGTCGTCGACATGGTCCGCGCCAGCGCCCGGCGTTTCCCTGATCGCGACGCCATCGTTTGCGGTGATCTGCGCCTTGACTGGGCCGCGTTTGACGCGCGTATCAATCGCGTGGCCAACGATCTGTTGTCGCACGGCCTGCGCAAGGGCGACACTATCGCCATCCTGTCGCCCAACTCGGTCGCTTATGGCGAAGTGTTCATGGGCATTCTGCGGGCCGGGGGCTGTGTGGTGCCGCTGTCGACGATGGCCTCACCCGAGGCGCTGCGCAAGATGCTGAGCGATTGCGGCGCAACAACCCTGTATCTGGCAAACCAGTACCGGGATCTGGTCGCGCCGTTCCTGTCAGCCTTGGATATCCGCAAGGTGGCGCTGGATTTCAGGGCCGAAGGGGTTGATGATTACGAGGCATCGCTGGCCCGGGCCAGCACCACCGATCCGCTGATCCCGATTTCCATGTCGGACCCGTTCAATCTGATCTATTCGTCGGGCACCACCGGCACGCCCAAGGGCATTCTTCACAATCACTGGATGCGCGCGGCCCAGATGGACCGGGTCGAGGCCAATGGCTACGACAAAGGTGCCCGTACGCTGTTGTCGACGCCGCTTTATTCCAACACCACGATTGTTGCGTTCCTGCCAACGCTGGTGGGCGGGTCAACCGTGCATCTGATGGCCAAATTCGATGCGCGCAGATACTTGCAGATCGTCCAGCGCGAACGGATCAGCCACACGATGCTGGTGCCGGTTCAGTACAAGCGCATCATGGACGTGCCCGACTTTGATGATTTCGACCTGCGGTCCATGCAAATCAAGTTTTCCACCTCGGCACCGCTGCGGGCGGATGTGAAGGCTGATGTGCTGGCGCGGTTCCCGGGCATGTTGGTGGAATATTACGGCCTGACCGAAGGCGGCGGTGTCACGGTTCTGGTGGCCAACGAACATCCGACCAAGCTGCACACGGTTGGCGTTCCCGCGCCCAACACGCAGATCCGCCTGATCGACGAACAGGGCCACGAAGTGCCCGCCGGCACCGTGGGCGAGATTTGCGGGCGTGGGCCGACCATGATGTCGGGCTATTTCGGCCGCGACGACCTGACGGCGGATTACATCTGGCGCGATGGGGCGGGGGATGCCTATTTCCGCTCGGGCGACATGGGGTGGTTTGACGAAGACGGGTTCCTGTGCCTGTCGGACCGCAAGAAGGACATGATCATTTCCGGCGGGCTGAATGTCTATGCCAACGATCTGGAACTGGTCCTGCTGGCCGACCCGGATGTGACCGACGCCGCCGTCATCGGCGTGCCCAGCGAGGCCTGGGGAGAAACGCCGCTGGGTCTGGTGGTATTGCGGGCGGGGACGACGGCATCGGCGGCGGATATCTGCGCGCGCGCCAATCAGAGCCTGGGCAAAAGCCAGCGCCTGTCACAGGTCGAGGCGCGCCAGGTACTGCCGCGCAGTTCCATCGGCAAAATCCTGAAACGAGAGCTGCGCGCACCCTATTGGGAGACCCCGGAAAAATGATCCTGGTAAAGTGACCCCGGCAAATTGACTAAGACGAAATGACCCAGGCGCGGCTGCACCGGGCCGGCGCGGATCTGGCCGGGCATTCAGTAGGGCTGTGTCAGTGACAAAGGAATTCAGAGGCATAGCCACGCGACATGACAAGACCGAGAGCAGTTATGCCGCTTGCTTGAACCTCGTCGCCGCTCTCGTTGCATCAAAATGAATGTCCTCAAGCCAGAACTGAATGAGCCATTGGTTATTCTTTTTGTGACGTGCGGCCAGCTTGCGGCCATGATGTCCCAAAACGAGCTTTCTGCTCGGCAGCAAATTATCGCCCCATTCAAAAATCTCCGGAAAAATCTGAAAGATCTCCCTTTTCGATTCGCGGTCGACAGATTTGAGCGCCTGCGCCCCCAAATACAGGCTCTCGCAGGCGGCACCATTTGCAATAAGGATTTCATGATTGTCGAGCAGGATGTGGTAATATTCGACATTTTCAACATCATCCATGATGTCGATGCCTTCCAGTTCGATCAGGTGTTTTACCGCGACCAGAACCTCTGGTTCGTCAAACATCCGTTGGGCAATTTTTGAACGCACCAAAATCCGGTGTTGCGGAGAGACATACAAATCCTGGGCAGGCGTGGAACACCCCAACGCCCCCTTTTTGATCCGGATCGGGCGCAGCTTGGGGTGTTGCGCAAGCGTCTGTTCACCAGTTTTTGACACGCCAATCCACTTGATTTCGTTCATGCCATGATCGGCTGTCATTACCCAATCACCCTGCTGCAAATCTTCAACCGGCATCTGGCGGTTATTTGCAATCTCAATCAATGTTCCGCGGGCAAAGCATACGACATTTACGTCATTGTCCTCGGTAGAGATGATTGACGCATCACTGAAGCCAACATTGTTCAAATCGCCGGTCTGGATCGTCTCTACGTTCATATCCCCATAGCGATCGTTGGGAATGATAAAGTACCGGACATCAGTGGGATCGGATACATTGGATACGACAAGGAAAACCGCATCCAGATTGGTTTCACTAGTCGACTAAAAACGATGCTCTGTATCGTCGCCTTCGGCAATTATGCCAGAGGTGGTTGGTTTCTGAATCTCGTCGATGTTGTAGGTGACACCACCAATCTCAACATTGTCATTCCAGTCGAATTCACCATCATTCAATGATGTTCCGCTCATGTCATCAACTATGCCCAGCAGATTGCCAATATCGGTCGAATAGGTGGTATTCGCGCTGATATCGGTGACTTCAATCAGATCATATATCGTCGTCATTTTTTGTACTCTCAGCAGCCTGTATTACCCCTGAAAATGCGGAATCACGTTCACGCGTAGGGGATCAGGGCCAGGTATCTTCAGAAAGGGTGACCAAAAGGTCTCTAAGCCGTGAAATTTCAAGGTTTAATCAGGCTTTGGGCCTGAGGGCGATTAAACCCTGCGCGTTTTCAAAAAGTTCCAAATCTAGGAAAGATTGGAACTATGAAAAAGGCAGCGGCGTAAACAACCCCGGTTTATGCGGGGGAGATCAGCAGAGACAGTTGAATCTGCCATTTCTAAACAAAGCGCCTCCGGCGCATATTATGGTCTTTGCTTACCATTTTTACCTCGCGCCCCGAGCAACAGGTGCGAGGCAGCGGCCAGAGAATCACGCACAGCCACAAGCGGGCTAATCCTGGAATTCAGCTTATCGACTTCTGCCGCGCTCACCTGTTCTGCGGCTGCTCCTCGGCGGGTCAAAGCACCGTTTTTGCCCGGGGGAAACAAAAACCGATATTCGCGTCGACATATCCGGTTTCGGCCCGGAACCGCAGCGGACCCTGAAGCCCTTTGCGGCGCATGGCTGCCCTTTGCGAGGCGCGGGTCACACGATCCGGGTCGCAATTCCCGGGTATTGACGGATTGGCCCCCCGGTTCGCGGATGCTATCAAAGCCCGTAAACTGGACGGGGCCGCCATGTCACTTCTTCAAATTGCATCGCTTCTGATCGTGCTGGCCGGGGCTTTCGGCACCATTAACTATCTTTTCTTACGCCTGCCATCGGCGATTGGCATCCTTGTCGTGGCGCTTTTTGCGTCTTTCGCGGTTATCGCCACTGACGCGATTTTCCCGGCGCTGACGGTAGAGGAACAGATCCGCGCGCAGGTGCTGGAACTGGAATTCTCCGAGGCGCTGCTGGAGGGCATGCTGGGCCTTCTGCTCTTTGCCGGTGCGTTGCACGTCAAGCTTTCGGATCTTCGCAAGGCCTGGCTGGTGATTTTTCTGATGGCGACGATTGGCGTTGGTATTTCCACAGCAATCGTCGGGTTCGGCTTCAGCTGGATCACAGGCATGCCGTTGATGATCGCGCTGGTTTTTGGCGCGCTGATTTCACCCACCGACCCGGTGGCGGTGCTGGGGGTGCTGCGCGAGGCGGATCTGCAAAAATCGCTGGAAACCAAGATCGCCGGGGAAAGCCTTTTCAATGATGGCGTTGGTTACGTGGTTTTCCTCGTGCTTGTCGGGCTTGCCTTTCCCTCCGACGACCACCATGGCACGGGCCTCGCTGATGCAGCCCTTCTGTTCGTCCGAGAGGCGCTGGGTGGGGCGATACTGGGCCTTGTTCTTGGTTGGCTGACCTTCCGGGTCATGCGCCAGATCGACGACTATTCGCTGGAGGTGCTGATTACCCTGGGCCTTGCCTTCGGGGGCTATGAGCTGGCCGTGTGGCTTCATGTCTCGGCCCCCATCATGGCGGTCTGCGCGGGGCTTTTGATTGGCGATATCGGGGCCAAACACGGCATGTCCGAGGAAACCCGCCAATATGTTGAGGCCTTCTGGAAACTGGTGGATGAAATCCTGAACGCGGTGCTGTTTCTGATGATTGGATTTGAAGTCTTCGCCGTGGCGCTGGAGGTTGATTTCCTTGTCTCGGGCTTCATGGCCATCGGCCTTGCCCTGCTGGCCCGGCTCGCAGCCGTAACGGTCCCGGTGCTGATGCTGAAACCCTTCCGGGCGTTCAGCAAGGGCGTGATCCCGATCATGACATGGGGTGGTCTGAAGGGCGGTATTTCCGTCGCGCTGGCGCTGGCGCTGCCCGACAATGAATGGAAACCTCTGATCCTTACCACCACCTATATCGTCGTGATCTTTTCGACCATCGTGCAGGGGTTGACCGTGACCCGACTGGCCCATCGGGTCGGCCGCGCACCGGAACTGCCCCACGACTGAATACCTGGTCGAGACAAGGCCGGAGAACAAGGCCGGAGAACACAGCCGGTGAACAAGGCCAGTGAACACAGCCGCCTCGCCGGCCCAATCCGGAATGATACCGGCAAGAGGCCGAGTGAAACAAAGCAGTCCAAAGGCGACGCGCTATTTTTGCGTTCCGTAACGGCAGCAGTCAGTCGCTTATGGCCAGATTCCACGCAGCAACGTTACATTGGCAACACGCCGAATTGCCAGGACAAGAGCAGCCGTCCGAAGGTCAGGCAACGCTTCATTGGTTTCGCTGTCTCCTGCCTCATTCTGTTGGGCTGCGAATTCCTGCCAGCAATGCACGGCTGAATCGACTGCGTTGCGCATCTTTTTTCTAAGTTCCGCGTTGACCCTTTCCAGGCTCCAGTCCTGGTTTTCCGTGTTTTGCACCCATTCAAGGTAACTCACCGTCACGCCGCCTGCGTTTGCCAGGATATCGGGCATAACGATAATCCCCCTTTGCGCGAGAATATCGTCAGCCGTCGGCGTAACCGGACGGTTTGCCGCCTCCACAACAAGCGTTGCGTTCACGTCCGCGGCATTGTCGCGGCGAATTTGATCCCCCAGCGCCGCCGGAATGAGAATATCGCAGTCCAGGCGCAGAAGCTCGTCATTGGTAATCGTCCGGGTTCCGGGCGTTCCGACAACGGTGTGGTGGGTTTCCTTGTATTTCGCTATCAAATCAAGATCGAGCCCGGTCCCGTCGTAGATTCCGCCCTCGGTATCGCTTACCGCCACGACGCGCGCTCCTGCCTGCGCAAACGATTTGGCGGCGACCGATCCAACATTGCCAAACCCCTGGATGGCGACCGTCGCGCCCTCAATTCCGGTCAGTCCGGGCAACTGGGCGATTTCGATAAATCGTTGTGTCGCGAAGAAACAACCCAGCCCCGTGGCTTCCCGTCGCCCGAGCGAGCCACCAATCTCCAGTGGCTTTCCGGTGACGACGGGCTTGTTGTTCTGACCTGGATGCAACAGATCATAGGTGTCGTAGATCCAGGCCATTGTCTGTTCATTGGTATAGAGATCGGGTGCCGGGACATCTGTATTTGGCCCGATATTATCGCCCAGTTCATGAATGAACCGACGGGTGATCCGACGCAAATCAGTCTCGCTCAAGGTTTTGGTATCGCAAACAACCCCGCCCTTGGCACCGCCGAACGGTATATGCACCAGCGCGCACTTCCACGTCATGAGTGTGGCAAGTGCCGCGACCTCGCGGCCTGTCACTTCCGGGTGGTATCGGATACCGCCCTTGCCAGGACCGAGCACCCGGTTGTGCAGCACCCGGAAACCGTGAAAGGTGCGTACCGTCCCATCCTCCATCTCGACCGGGAAATAGACCTCAATGGTGCGCTTGGGCCACTCAAAGAACTCGACCAGCCCTTGTTTCATACCTTTGATATGAGCGCGGGCGCGACGGAACTGTGTTTGAGAAATGGCCAAAGGGTCGAGGTTTTCCGGTTCAAGAACATCTTGTTCGCCGGAAGTTTTTGGAGTCTGTGATGCGCTCATTTTTCTCATCCCGTTGGTGCCATTCAGGCGTCAGGTGCGCTGAACCTGAAGATCACCAATCGGTCAGGTTGGCATTTTTTTTAACGTCAAATTCAATGGCACAGCTATCGGCAAGGCGGAAGTGTTAAATTGCCCGCCAAGCGGCTGGAAACCCGGTTGATAGTGGGGGGCCGGATTGGATCTGGCGCGCATAATTTCCGCTTTCTATCCACTGATTTTACCTAAAGAAGAACAACGATACGTCCACACATGACGCCACCATCCGCCCTGGTTGCAGTCGCATCCACCTTGACATGGATCAGGGTCAAGTACATCCATATCGTCGCAAAAGGGTGATACAATTTGCGCAAGTGATTGGCCCCAACAAGTGACTGGCCCCAAGATGGCACCTGATACGATTCCTGTGGATTCTCAGTTCCAAGCCCGTGGCAGCGGACGGGTTCTGGTTGTTCGGGGTGCAGTTGTCGATGTTGAATTTGATGGCGCAGACCTTCCGGCGATCAATACCGCGCTGATCGTAGAGTGGGATCGCCCGGAACTGTTGCAGCTGGAGGTCCACAGCCACCTTGATCTGACAACTGTGCGGGCGGTGGCGCTGCAGGCAACCGCGGGCCTTGCGCGCGGGGTAAAAGTTCGCTCAACCGGGGGACCGGTTATGGTGCCTGTCGGAGACGCAGTTCTTGGGCGGCTTCTGGATGTGGTCGGGCAGGTGCGCGACCTTGGGCCGGCGTTGCCCGACGACACCCTTCGCCGCCCGATCCACGCACCGCCGCCGTCTCTCAGGCTGCAAAGCACCACCACGGCTGTGTTTGAGACCGGTATCAAGGTGATTGATCTGCTGATGCCTTTGGCCAAGGGCGGCAAGGCGGCGATGTTCGGCGGTGCCGGTGTGGGAAAGACGGTTTTGGTCATGGAGCTGATTCAGGCCATGGCGGACAAATACGCCGGTATATCCGTCTTTGCCGGTGTTGGTGAACGATCACGCGAGGGCCATGAATTACTGACCGAGATGCAGGACTCGGGTGTTCTGAAGCGGACGGTTTTGGTCTACGGGCAGATGAACGAACCCCCCGGCGCGCGCTGGCGGACACCGATGGCGGCGCTGGCTGTGGCCGAATATTTTCGCGACATGCGCCACCAGAATGTTCTGTTGCTGATGGATAACGTGTTTCGTTATGTGCAGGCGGGCAGCGAGGTATCCAGCCTGTTGGGCCGCTTGCCATCGCGGGTTGGCTATCAGCCGACGCTGGCTACCGAAGTGGGGCGGTTGCAGGAACGCATCGCTTCTGTTGCGGGCACGGCGGTGACGGCGATTCAGGCGGTCTATGTGCCGGCGGATGATTTCACCGACCCGGCGGTGACCACGATATCGGACCATATGGATTGTGTGATCAAGTTGTCGCGGGCACTGGCGGCCGAAGGATTCTATCCGGCGATAGATCCGCTGGCATCTTCTTCCACTCTGCTGGATCCGGCGGTGGTAGGCGAAGATCACTACCGGATTGCCGAAGAAACACGCGAAGTTCTGGCCCGGTTTCGGGACTTGCAGGACATCATCTCCCTGCTGGGAACCGAGGAACTGGGGGCGGCAGACAAACTGATCGTTATCCGTGCCCGGCGGTTACAGCGATTCCTGAGTCAGCCGTTCAAGGTGACAGAGGCTTTTACCGGCACCCCGGGGGCCAGCGTTTCGCGCGCCGACACGCTGGCCGGATGTCGCGCCATTCTGGATGGCGAAACAGACGGCTGGGCGGAAAGCTCGCTTTACATGGTCGGAGCCCTGGCCGAAGCGCGCGTAAACGAGGCCGCTGCGCTGGATGCCGCGATATGAATCTGTCCATCGTCACCCCGCTGTCCATCGTCATTGACGAACCCGTGAGCAACCTGCGTGCAGTGGACGCCAGCGGCAGTTTCGGCATCCTGCCGGGGCACGCCGAATTTCTGACCCGCCTTGCGATTTCGGTGGTAAGCTGGACAAACGAGAACGGCGAGGCGCGTCATTGCGCGGTTCGCGGCGGCGCGCTGAGTGTCACCGGCACGGATATTGCCATCGCCACGCGCGAAGCCGTACCAGGCGATGATCTGGAAACGCTGGACCGCGAAGTTCTGGCCCGCTTTCGCGCCGATCTGGATGTCGAGCGCAGCGAACATGTAAGGACTACGCGCCTGCAACTTGACCTTATGCGCAGGATCATGGGCCGGCTGGTCCCGAATCCCGGCAGTGGAATGGGCTGATGACACATCCCGACGATCGCCACGACACAGTCAGGAAATCGGGCTCAGGCACGAGTTCGGGCACGAGTTCGGGCACGGATCCGAAATTGGTTACAGAACCGGCGGAAAACGACCCGCTGGTGCGCGAAGTGCGCCGACACCGGGACCGGCGTGCGGCATGGCGGCGGGAGGGCGATATCTCCATTGCTGGCCGGCTGGCGCAGATCGGCGTACTGGGCTGGATCATCGTCGGGCCAATGCTGGCGGGCCTGTTTTTCGGGCGCTGGCTGGACGCACATTTTGGCACTGGCCTGTTCTGGACCGCTCCGCTTTTGCTGGCGGGGCTGGGGCTGGGCAGCTGGTTCGCATGGAAATGGATGCACAGCAAATGATGGACTGGCTGGCTCAATCCGGATGGTTGCTGCCCGCGTTGGGTGCATGGGCGCTTGGCGGGGCTGGTCTGGGCGTGGTCTATTTCCGCGTTCTGCGCCATAGTGCCGGGTTGATTGTTGCGGGTGAGGCCGGGCCGGGGTGGACCTTGTTGATGGTGCTTTTTCGGCTGGCTGGGATGGGCGGCGTTCTGTTGATCGCGGCGATTCAGGGCGCGCTGCCTTTACTGGCCGTGGCCTTTGGCGTGATGGTCGGGCGTCAGGTGGTGATGCGACAGGCAAAAGGCGATAGCTGATGGACAACCCGTTACAATCCACTCCTCTGTTTCACCTTGGCCCGGTGCCGGTCATGCCCGCTGTGGTGGTGACATGGGTCATCATGGCGGTTCTGGTCGGCGGGGCCATCCTGCTGACCCGCCGCCTGTCACTGCACCCGACGGCCACACAAACGGCCATGGAGCTGCTGGTCGATACGATCGACGGACAGATCCGCGATACCACCGGTGCCGCGCCCGAACCTTACCGTGCCTTCATTGGCACCCTGTTCCTGTTCATCCTGACCTCCAACTGGACGTCACTGATCCCCGGCATCACCCCGCCCACCGCCATGATGGAGACCGATGCCGCGCTGGCGGCGCTGGTATTTGTGTCGGTGATCTGGTTCGGGGTGCGCGTTGGCGGGGTTGGCGGCTATTTGCGTGGCTTTGCCCTGCCGAACCCGGTGATGATCCCGCTCAACATGCTGGAAAGCATCACCCGGACGTTTTCAATGTTCGTGCGCCTGTTTGGCAATGTGATGGCCGGCGTGTTCGTGGTCGCCATTGTCGCGTCGCTGGCGGGTCTTTTCGTGCCGATCCCGCTGATGGCGCTCGATATGCTGATCGGGGCCGTTCAGGCCTATATATTTGCGGTTCTGGCGATGGTATTCATCGCCGCCGCCGTCGAAAAGGGTGCGCACAAGCGCCCAAAATGAAGGGAACATCATGGATTATCTAAGCCTTGCCAGCATCATCGGCGCTGCCTTTGTCGTGTCTTTCGGGGCCCTTGGTCCGGCACTGGCCGAAGGCCGTGCGGTTGCCGCAGCAATGGAGGCAATCGCCCGCCAGCCAGAGGCTGCAAACACCATTTCGCGCACCCTGTTCGTCGGCCTTGCGATGATCGAGACAACGGCGATCTACTGCCTTGTGATTGCGCTTTTGCTGTTGTTTGCCAACCCGTTGCTGGTCTGAGACCATGACGTTTGACTGGTGGACCCTTGGCTTTCAGGCATTCAACGTCACGGTTCTGGTCTGGCTGTTGCACCGGTTCTTCTGGCACCCGGTGGCCGCAATCATCGCCCAGCGTCGGGAAGAGGTGCAAACCATGCTGGCGGATGTCAGGAACAAACAGGAAATGGCGGCGCTTGCCGTGACCGAGGCCGCGACCACACGCGAAGGCTTTGCCGCCGAGCGCGATGCAATACTTGCCGCCGCCCGCGCCGATTCCGAGGCCGAAAGGGCGGCTATTGTGAGGGCGGGCAGGGACGTGGTGAGTGCCATGCGCAAGGCCGCCCGAGACGCAATATCCATCGAGGCAAAGCAGGCGGAAAAGGCCACCACCGATGCCACGGCAGCCCTTGGCCTGAGCATCGCGCGCCAGCTTGCCGCGCGGCTGAAAGGGCCCGCGGTCGAGGCGGCTTTTCTGGACTGGATGATCGAGGCGATCAGGGCGATGCCAGATTCCGACAGGCAGGCGCTAAGGCGCGAAAGCGCGGCGGTTGTCCTGGTCGGCGCGGTTGATCTGGACCTCGAGGCGCAGGCCCGTGTGGCCGCAGCCGTTGAGGCGGCCCTTGGCGGGACACTCTTTCTGACCTTCAGCACGGACCCCGCGCTGATCGCCGGGTTTGAGCTTCACGGCCCGCATTTTGTCCTGCGAAACAGCTGGCAGGCTGATCTGAATAAGATAGCGGCCGAATTGCAGGCAGGCCCGAAACCCGGGGGCCAGTCCAGTGCCACATGATTTGGCAAGCTGGCTGAGAGCGGCACAGGACCGTGCCGGTGCCACACCGCTTGGCCCGCGTTTTGAACGCTTTGGGCGGGTCGAGGAAATTGGCGATGGCGTGGCGATGATTTCCGGCCTGCCCGATGTGCGGCTGGATGAATTGTTGCGGTTTGACGGCGGTCAGTTCGGCTTTGCGCAGGTGCTGGATGCCGACCGGATCGGTTGTGTGCTGCTGGATGCGGCCACGGCGATTCAGGCCGGCGACGGGGTGCGTGGAACCGGCGACGTGGTGCGGGTGCCGGTGGGTGAGGCGCTGTTGGGGCGCATCGTCGATCCGCTTGGCCGCCCTCTGGATGGCAAGGGGCCGATCAAGGCCGCAGACAGTCTGGCCATCGAGCGCGAGGCCCCCGGTATCATCGAGCGTGATCTGGTCAAACGACCGGTGCAGACCGGGGTTCTGGTGGTCGATACGCTATTTGCCCTGGGGCGTGGGCAGCGCGAACTGATCATTGGCGATGCCTCGACCGGCAAAACCACATTGGCGGTGGATACTATCATCGCGCAAAAAGACAGCGATATGATCTGTGTCTACATCGCCGTGGGCCAGAAAACCTCGGCAGTGCGGCGTGCGGTTGATGCCTTGCAGGCCGGGGGCGGTTTTGACCGCTGCATCGTCGTGGTTGCGGGTTCGGCCGGCACGCCGGGGCTACAATGGATCGCGCCCTATACCGGAATGACGATGGCGGAATATTTCCGCGACAGGGGGCAGCACGCGCTGGTGGTGATTGACGATCTCAGCAAACACGCGGCGACGCATCGCGAGATTGCCCTGCTGACCCGCCAGTCGCCGGGGCGCGAGGCCTATCCGGGTGATGTGTTCTACGTCCATGCGCGACTGTTGGAACGGGCGGCGAAACTTTCGCCGAAACGCGGCGGCGGTTCACTGACCGCGTTGCCGATTGCCCAGACCGAGGCCGGCAACCTCAGCGCCTATATCCCGACCAACCTGATTTCGATCACCGACGGGCAGATCGTGCTGGACACGTCATTATTCAATGCAGGGCAGAAGCCGGCCGTTGATGTGGGGGTCAGCGTCAGCCGGGTTGGCGGCAAGACGCAGGCCCCGGCGCTGCGCGAGGCCGCCAAGTCGTTGCGGCTGGAATATGCGCAGTTTCTTGAGGTAGAGATGTTCACCCGGTTTGGCGGCACGCCCGAACCGCGCGTGCGCCGGCAATTGACACGGGGCGCGAGGATCCGCGAGATCCTGAAGCAACCCCAGCACAAACCCCTGCGGCTATTGGACGAGGTCGCGCTGGTGCTGGCGGTGCAGACCGGTTTGCTGGACGATCTTACAGTCGATGCGGTGTCTGAGTTTCGCGTGGCCCTTCCGGGGGTACTGGATGCGGTCCCATGCACCATCAAATCAACCAGCGAGATCAACGAGGCGCAGAAAGATGCGATTTTGGCGGCGATGCGCGGGCTTACCGCATCGCTGATGCCCGAACCTGTGCCCGAATCTGTACCTGTGCCATGACAGACCGTTTGTCAGACATCACGGACCGGATTGAGGGTGTTCGCCAGCTAAACGGCGTTGTGGGGGCGATGACCGGCATCGCCAGTGCGCGCGCCCGAACAGCGCGCGCGCAAATTGCAGCCGTTGACCACTATGCCGCCACTGTCGCCGCCGCCATGGGCCGTGTCGGGGTTGGGAAAACTCCAGATGGTACCGGCCAAATGGCTACTCCAAAGCCTTTGACGCTGGTGGTCTTTTGTGCCGAGCAGGGGTTTGTCGGCGCATTCAGCGAACGGGTGCTGGATTTCGTCGGTACCGATCTTGCCACCGCAGACATCTTTCTGATCGGAACCCGTGGCGGGGCAACTGCCGCTGACCGGGGGATTGCGCCACTCTGGCAGGCGGCGCTGCCTTCGAATTCGGCCAGTATCCCAAAGTTTGCCGACCGCCTGGTTCAGGTTGTCCTGGAACATATTGCAACGGGTACCACTTCTGTACTTGAGGCGATCCATACGGTTTGGAAATCCGGCACACCGCATGTCAAACGCCGGGCGCTGTTTCCGGTGGATCCCGCGCTGCAATCCAATGTCACGGTCACCACGCCGCTGACAAATCTGCCGGCGCAGGAGCTGCTGGAAGAGTTGGGGGCAGACTATTTGCACGCGCGGCTTTGCAATGCAGCCCTGCACGCCTTTGCCGCCGAAAATGAGGCGCGCATGGCCGTTATGACCACGGCACAAGCCAAGATCGAACGCGAGCTTGAGGCGCTGGAAGCCAGTGAACGTCGGGTGCGCCAGGAGGCGATAACGGCAGAGATCATCGAAATCGCCGCTGGTGAAATGGCGAGCAGACAAAGCAGATAAGCCGGGGCGCACGGGCGAACGATCTTCCTTATCCGCGCCTTGCAACCGGGCTGCTGACCCACGTGTTGACCCAGATCAAGGCTGAAATGGTCAGATTCTGTATAAACCCCGTTCGGATTGCCGGCGTTTCCCGGGGTCGGTCACAGGAGGGTGGAATGTCGAAAACATCAAATGCCAAGAAGCATGGAACCGAGGTTTCGAAGGATCTGCCCACCGCAGGGCCACTCACCGTGGTCAACAAAAATGCCATCGTTCCAAAGAGTAAGGCCAAAGCCGCAGGTGCGCTTCAAACCGGACCCGACCATGCCGCCACCAACAGCGCCGGCGCGCGTCAGGGCGTCTATGATCTGATGAACATGACAACCCATGCGGCGATTGCCAAATTAACCCTGGGAATCGCGCCCTCGGCACTTGCTTTGGCGTATTTTGACTGGGCAACGCATCTTGCCACCTCGCCGGGCAAGCAATTGAAGCTGGCCGAAAAAGCCTGGTCGAAATACAAACGGCTGGCGGAATTCGCCGGTCGTTGCGCTTCCGAAGAAGGCGCGCGCCCCTGTATCGATCCACTGCCGCAGGATGACCGGTTTCGCGACGAGGCATGGCAGAAATGGCCGTTCAACTTCTTGCACCAGTCCTTCCTGTTGCAGCAGCAGTGGTGGTATAACGCCATGACGGATGTTCCGGGCATGACGTCGCAGAATGAAAGGGTTATGGCCTTTCTTGCCCGCCAGATTCTCGACACTGCCTCGCCCTCCAATTCGCCCTTAACAAATCCCGAGGTGCTGAAAGTGACCACAGCGCAGGGTGGTCAGAACCTTGCGCGAGGCGCGAAAAATTTTCTCGAAGATGTCACGGCATATTACACCAAGGCCAAACCGCCCGGTCTGGAGGCGTTCAGGATCGGTCAGGATCTGGCCACCAGCCCCGGAAAGGTTGTCTATCGCAACCGGCTGATCGAGTTGATCCAGTATGAACCGACAACCGACAAGGTGCATCCTGAGCCAATCCTGATCGTGCCCGCCTGGATCATGAAATACTATATTCTTGATCTGTCGCCTGAAAACTCGATGGTGAAATACCTGACCGGGCAGGGCTTTACCGTCTTCATGATCTCATGGCTGAACCCCACCAAGGATGACCGCGACCTGAGCATGAAAGATTACCGTCGCCTCGGCGTCATGGAGGCCCTTGACGCGGTGCAGGAAATCACCGGATCAGACGCCATCCACGGGCTGGGCTATTGCCTTGGCGGCACGCTTTTGGCGATTGCTGCCGCAGCGATGGCGCGCGACGGTGACAAACGATTTGCCACGCTGTCATTCCTTGCGGCCCAGACCGATTTCACCGAGGCCGGAGAGCTGACATTGTTCATCAACGACAGCCAGGTCAGTTTTTTGGAAGACATGATGTGGGATCAGGGGTTCCTGTCCACCGAACAGATGGGCGGTGCATTCCGGCTGTTGCGTTCGGCTGATCTGATCTGGTCGCGCAATGTGCATGACTATCTGATGGGTGAACGGATGAAGATGTTCGATCTTCTGGCATGGAATGCCGATGGCACGCGGCTGCCGTACAGGATGCATTCGCAATATCTGCGCAAGTTGTTCCTGAACAACGATCTTGCCGAACGCCGGTACGAGGTGAACGGCAGACCTGTTGCCATCTCCGACATTCGCGCACCGATCTTTGCGGTGGGCACGCAAGAAGACCATGTCGCGCCGTGGAAATCTGTCTACAAGTTCCACAGGTTTGCCGATACCGACGTGACCTTCGTGTTGACCAATCGCGGGCACAATGCAGGCATCGTGTCCGAGCCGGGCCATCCAGGTCGTCATTTTCGCATTGCCACGACACCATTGGATGCGCCGTTCAAGGATGCCGATGACTGGCGCGAAGACATCACCCCGCAGGATGGATCCTGGTGGAGCGCTTATTCGGACTGGCTCAAAGAACGCTCTGGCCCGGTTAGCAGTCTGCCCTCAATGGGTCAGGACAGCGGAGCATATTCACCGCTTTGCGACGCTCCGGGCAGCTATGTGTTGCAAGCCTGACAGATCGGCCTGAGCTGGAAAATTATTTGCCGGTATTGAGCATTGTCCGGCCCGGTGGATCGGCTGAGCTTTGAACGGGAATCTCGATGTCCACTTTGCGAAGTTATGACAATCCCCTTAATCATCAAGATGTTATCAGTCACATCCCGTCAGGTAGTATGGCCGTTTCCTGAACAGTTCCAGCTTGCGCTCAAACCATTCTTTGATTTCCAGCATACTAAGATTACTGGCGGAGAGACAGTCCGCGTGCCTAGGGTCTTGCGTTGTCCGGCGGCGTCCCACGTTAACTATAAGAGTCAGTAGGTTACCTGCCCAAGACCGTCCAACCGTCGCAGCCATCTGCCAGCATCCCTAACGTATTTCGGATTGCGGCGGTGCGAAATAGCTTGCGGCCTATTCCCCGTCACATAGGCGCGACATGGACCGCGCCGGGGCCGCGTCTCATAGAGGCGCGGCCTTTTTCATTCTAAGGATTGTGCTAGAATGCCGACGCACGACTAATTGTAGGTACGTCCATGCTTATAGCTACTTTCGAAGGAAATAGAATTGACGCGTTTTCCGCGCAAAAGGGGCCAACCTATTTTTGCCCGCATTGTAGCAGCGAGGTTGTGTTAAAGAAGGGCCGAAAGGTCGTGCATCACTTCGCGCACAAGCCACCAGTCAACTGCACATGGGCAAAAGGTGAAACACGCGCCCACATGGAATCGAAGGTCGTTGTAGCTGACGCGTTAAGAGCGAGGGGGCAAAGGGCTGAACTGGAATTCGTAGTGGATACCATGCCGGGGGACCGAAGGGCTGATATCATGGTTTGGTCGCCGAACGGTCAACAAATCGCATTCGAAATGCAGCACACGCCGATAGGGCTAGACGAAATAGAGCGACGCGCAGGATCGTACGCACGGGCTGGTATTGCACAGATTTGGATACCCTTCATAAAGCCGAACGTCTGGACGGATGGGTACAACCGAAACCTGGGCGAATTCTTTGTCGAAAAATACACACCACGTCGCTTCGAAAGGTGGGTTCATGGCTTCAACGGAAAGAGCGGCATGTGGATGTATGATCCATTAGGAAAAGAGTTTTGGTTAGGTCGCTTGGCCGGGCACCAATATTATGTCGAACAAACAAGCTGGTACTCCGAAGGCGGCGAAGAAAACTCCGCTGGGGGCTTTTTCAAGTATTCCAAACGCTACAAGGAACTGACGTTAGAAGGGCCATACAAAGCTGATGCCCTGCTTATTTCCGTGTCAACACGCCGCGCTTTCAGTACGCGTGAATATAACTGGCCCGCCGCGCGTATCGTAAACCTTATACCGACTTGAACCGTGAACTCTTGTGGGCAGGGCGTGGGTAGCGAAAAACATCCACGCCGTCAATTGCGGTTAATATATTGATACATAACAAGAATATAGAAGGTAAATGGCGGTGCTGTCAGACCAATGCGAACTGGTCTCTAAATTGAAAATATGACTGTCCCTTATGCCGCGCCAAGTTGGCACCACTCAGCGAGAGCGGCGGTGCGGTTGAGCTTGAAATTGCAGCGTGAGTAAAGGTGACGTTCCTGATTGAAGTGGTTGCAGACCGACGAATGGACAGAGACGAACTTCTGCAAACTTCGCATCCGGCGGAAGCGCAGCATGGCGTGTTCTCGTCGTCGAAACGGAAGATGTGAATTCTCAGCGCGGTTATTCAGCCATCTCCCGGTTTCTTGTCGGCCAGCATTGCCGATGACCTTCATCGCGGTGCCGTAAGACCGCAGTTGATCGGTCACGATGACATGCGGTGGACCAAAGCGCTTCATTGTTTTTCTGAGGAATTTCAACGCAGCCCTGCGGTCCCGGCGCTTGGTGACATAGCTTTCAAGCACCTCGCCCTCGTGATCCACGGCCCGCCAGAGATAGTGGATTTCTCCGTTTATCTTCACAAAAGCCTCGTCCAAATGCCATTTCCAATTTGAATGAGCACGAAGTTGCTGAACCCGTTTTCTTCGGATCTCCGCGGCGAACAACGGCCCAAAGCGGTTCCACCAAAACCGAACTGTCTCATGGCTGATTTCGATCCCGCGCTCATGCAGGAGGTCTTCGACATTCCGGAGCGAAAGCGGATATCGAACGTACAACATAACCGCCAACCTGATGATTTCCGGCGACGTTTTGAAATAACGAAATGGACTGCGTTTTGTCATCCGGAGACGCTAGGTGAACCGCCTGCCCTCTTCAACCAAGATTTTGTCTGACAATGCCGCTTGGATCATTGCGTTGGTGTCATCCAGATCGCGGTACGTGATCACGCCGGGCAGGTCTTTGCCGGACACCGGGATAATAAACGGTGCAGACCCCGTGGCGATGATCAGCTTATCATAAGGAACGTAGCCGTTTTGCCCCTCGACCACCTTCTGGTCGCGGTCGATTTTTATGACGTGCTCGCCAAAACGGCACGTAACGCCATGGGTCGCATACCAGTCTTCGTCATGGGTGACGATGTCCTCATACGTCTGCTCGCCTGAAAGGACCGGCGACAGCATGATACGGTTGTAATTGCCGCGCGGTTCAGCGTTAAACAAGGTGATGTCGAAGGCATCGGAGTCTGCCT
>JGI24025J20009_10001055_pt1 | contig 21108 bp, 25 predicted proteins | sample Cruoilmetagenom3_FD_20009 | JGI IMG/M metagenome (IMG submission 20009) | reverse complement strand
TTGGTGATCAGAGCTTGAAGCTCGGCGCGGTGGGCGGGGCCAAGGTAAAGGCAGATGTCGGAGCGTCTCATCCGCCGACCATGGCACAGTGGGACGTGCCTAGGAATCCTATGTCAGGCGCGGAACACTAGCCTGCGGCCTGCACGGGCTGGACATCGCGGTGGGTATCTACCACCCCGGCTGGGTGCGCACCGACATGGGCGGCGACACGGCCGAAATTTCGGTCGCGCAATCGGCACAGGGGCTGGTCGAACGGTTCAATGAACTGGACCTCGACAGCAGCGGCTGCTTTCGCACATGGCACGGGCAGGTCCACCCGTTCTGATTCTGGCAAACCCGCAGGACATGCCCCGCGCCTTTGCCGATGCCTGGGCCGCACGCGATGCCGCCGCCCTAGCCGCCTTGTTCGCGCCCGACCCGGATTTCGTCAATATCACCGGCATCTGGTGGCAGGACCGCGACGCCATCGAAAAGGCGCATGATTACGGGCTATAAACCATCTTCCCACACAGCACCCTGACGTCAGGCCACATCAAGACGCGGTCCATCGGCACCGATGCCGCCACTGTCCATTGCCGCTTTTGCCTGACTGGCCAGACCGCCCCAGACGGCACTACCGCCGATCCACGCCACACCGTCATGCTTTTCGTCATGGTCGGCACGGCGCATGGCTGGCACTGCACCGTCGCGCAAAACACCGACATCATTCCGGGGGCCGAAACCCATGTCGCCACGGGCACCGCCCGCACCCCTGCCGATTTCCGGGGCTGACCTGCCCCTTCACTGTTCGCCAAATACCTCCTGCCGAAGGCACCCGACCGTGCCATGCGCAGAACTCTTGCCCTTTTTCCTGAACGCGCATAAACCGCGCCTGATCTGTAGCATGAGGAAGCCAATGCCCGTTCTCGTGATGAAATTCGGCGGCACATCCGTCGCCACGCTGGACCGCATCCGCCGCGCCGCAAAGCGCGTGGGCCGCGAGGTCGCCAACGGTTACGACGTGATCGTCATCGTATCGGCCATGTCCGGCGAAACCAACAAGCTGGTCGGCTTCGTCAATGAAACCTCGCCCATGTATGACGCGCGCGAATACGATGCCATCGTGTCCTCGGGCGAGAACGTGACCGCCGGGCTGATGGCGCTGACCTTGCAGGAAATGGACATCCCCGCCCGCAGCTGGCAGGGCTGGCAGGTGCCGCTGAAAACCACATCGGCCCATGGCGCTGCCCGGATCAAGGAAATCCCGCCGGAAAACATCAATTTCAAATTCGCCGAAGGCATGAAAGTCGCCGTGGTCGCGGGCTTTCAAGGCATTTCCCCCGAGGGGCGCATCACCACCCTTGGCCGCGGCGGATCCGACACCACCGCCGTCGCCTTTGCCGCCGCTTTCGATGCGGAACGCTGCGACATCTATACCGATGTGGACGGGGTCTATACCACCGACCCGCGCATCACCGACAAGGCGCAAAAACTTGAAAAAGTCGCGTTCGAGGAAATGCTGGAACTGGCATCGCTTGGCGCGAAAGTGCTGCAAACGCGCTCGGTCGAGCTGGCCATGCGCTACAAGGTGCGCTTGCGCGTGCTGTCGTCTTTCGAAGAATATGACCCCAATGCTGGCACCCTGATCTGTGCCGAGGAGGAAATCGTGGAATCCAGAGTTGTCAGCGGCGTCGCCGCCAGCCGTGAAGAAGCAAAAATGACCCTCGTGTCGGTGGCCGACCGCCCCGGCATCGCCGCCGCCATCTTCGGCCCGCTGGCCGAGGCGGGGATCAATGTCGATATGATCGTCCAGAACATCTCGGAAGACGGGGAAACCGACATGACCTTCTCCTGCCCCACCGATCAGGTAAAACGGGCCGAAAAGGTTCTGTCTGATGCGAAATCCGCAGGCGACATCGCCTATACCGACCTGATCGCCGACACCGACGTGGCCAAGGTTTCGGTCGTCGGCATCGGCATGCGCTCGCAATCGGGCGTGGCCGCCAAGATGTTCAAGACGCTCTCCGATGAAGGGATCAACATCAAGGTCATTGCAACCTCCGAGATTAAAATTTCCGTCCTCGTGGACCGGAAATACATGGAACTTGCCGTTCAGGCGCTGCATGATGCGTTTGAATTGGAAAAAGCGGCCTAAAGCATCTGGCCGGTGCCCCTGCGGGTCCGGCTGCTTGCCTATCGGCCCAATGAAAACAAGGGTTTGACGGGACAAGCATGGTCGAAAGGACGGAATCGGAAAGCCGCAAACTGCTTGGCCGTCTGCGCGATGCCATGGCCCAAGAGGGTGCAGGTCAGGCGCGTCTGGACAAGATCACAAACCTGATTGCCGATTCAATGGGCACTGAAGTGTGCTCTATCTACCTGTTCCGTGACGAAAATACCCTTGAACTATGCGCGACCGAAGGCCTGAAACCCGAGGCCGTGCATGAAACCCGCCTGAAGCTGGGCGAAGGGCTTGTGGGCCGCGTCGCGCGCACCGGCAAGATCGTCAATGCGGCCGATGCGCCCTCGGCCCCCGGTTTCCGCTTCATGCCCGAAACCGGCGAGGAGATTTACTCCTCTTTTCTGGGGGTGCCAATCCAGCGTCTGGGCGAAAAACTGGGCGTTCTGGTCGTACAGTCCAAGACCGCCCGCGAATTTTCATCCGACGAGGTCTACGCGCTGGAAGTGGTCGCCATGGTGCTGGCCGAAATGACCGAACTGGGCGTTTTCGTCGGCGAAGGCGCGGCCCTGTCCGCCCGCCACCAGCAACCTGTCATGTTGCGCGGCACCACCGGGCAAGAGGGCACCGCGGTCGGCCACGTCTGGCTGCACGAGCCGCGCGTCGTCGTCACCAACCCCATCGCCGAAGACCCCCACCGCGAATCCGTACGCCTGACCGAGGCCGTGGACCAGTTGCGCGGTTCGGTTGACGAGATGCTGACCAATGTCGGCGGCGACAAGGACCAGCTGGACGTGCTGGAAGCCTACCGCATGTTTGCCAATTCCAAGGGCTGGATGCGCCGCATGGAAGAGGACATCGCCCGCGGGTTGTCGGCCGAGGCCGCCGTGGAAAAGGAACAATCCACCGCCCGCGCCCGCCTGAGCCAGGTGAATGATTCCTACCTGCGTGAACGGCTGCACGACCTGGACGACCTGTCCAACCGGCTGCTGCGCATCCTGACCGGGCAAGGCAACCACACCGGCGCGGAAATGCCCGCAGATCCGGTGCTGATCGCCCGCAACATCGGCCCTGCCGAATTGCTGGACTATGGCCGCAGCTTGCGCGGGATCGTGCTGGAGGAAGGATCGGTCGGCAGCCACGCCGCCATCGTCGCCCGCGCGCTGGCGATCCCGCTGGTGATCCATGCGGGCCGCATCACGAACGAGGCGCTGAACGGCGATCACATCATGGTCGATGGCGATCAGGGTATTGTCCACCTGCGCCCCGACGACACGGTCGTTGCGGCCTTCCGCGACAAGATCGCCATGCAAGCCGAAGCGCAGGAGCGCTATGCCTCGATCCGAGATCTGCCCGCCACGACCCTGTGTGGCAAGACCATAGACCTGCACATGAACGCGGGGCTGATGGCCGACCTGCCCAGCCTTGAAAGCTCGGGCGCCGAAGGGGTGGGCCTTTTCCGCACCGAATTGCAGTTCCTTGTTCGCAACCAGATGCCGAAACGGTCGGAGCTTTCGGCGCTCTATACCCGCGTCCTGGACGCGGCGAGGGGCAAGCGCGTGGTGTTCCGCACGCTGGATATCGGGTCGGACAAGGTGCTGCCCTATATGAAGCCCAATGACGAACCCAACCCCGCCCTTGGCTGGCGCGCGATCCGCGTGGGTCTGGACAAGCCGGGCGTTCTGCGGATGCAGTTGCAGGCGCTGATCCGCGCTGCCAACGGCCGGCCGCTGGCGATCATGTTCCCCTTCATCGCACAGTATGAAGAATACGCCGCTGCCAAGGCCGAACTGGACAAGGCCCTGACGCGCGAGAAGAAACTGGGCCATCCGATTCCCGAAAAAGTCGAAGTGGGCACCATGCTGGAAACCCCGTCGCTCGCTTTTGCCACGCGCAGCTTCTATGACGAGGTCGAATTCCTTTCCATCGGCGGGAATGACCTGAAACAGTTTTTCTTTGCCGCCGACCGCGAGAACGAGCGTGTGCGCCGCCGTTATGACACGCTGAACGTCAGCTTCCTGTCCTTCCTGGAACGGATCGTCGAACGCTGCGAGACATCGAATACCGCGCTGTCGTTTTGCGGCGAGGATGCCGGTCGCCCCATCGAGGCGCTGTGCCTGACCGCTATCGGGCTGCGGTCCCTGTCGATGCGCCCCGCATCCATCGGGCCGGTCAAAAGCCTGCTGCGCCGCACCGATCTGGACGCGCTGCGCAAGGTCATCGCCGACGCCCGCCACCGCGGAATGCAATCCGTACGCGAGCCGGTTATGGAATTCCTGCGCAGCCAGGGGTGACCGGCCTGCCCCGCTCGGGCGCGCAGTCCAGCACCTTGATCGCAATGGGTTTTCCGGCTACCAAAGCGCCAGCAGAACGCCGGGTTCACGGCGCTGTTTACCTGGAAAATTCGAAGAATGACACTTCTATCGTTTGCGCGCTATGAGCAACAGTTGAAGTGGGCCGCGCTTTGCCTTGGCCTGCTCAGCACGATCTCAATCGTTCAGGATTGGCAATTGGCCGCCATGTGTCTGGGCCTGCCCTTTTGCTTGATATGGATTTATTGCGGATGGCTGCGCACCGAACCGCAGTTGAAATACATCAATATCGTATTTTCCGCGCTCTATATCTATGGCATCGCGCGCTATTTCATACTGGCAGGATAACCGCCTAGCCCTTGCGCGTGGGCGGGCCGGACAGCCGCTTGCGAAATTCCTCGATCAGGGTGTCGTGAGGGCGGTCGGCCGCGATTGCAAGTTTGCGCAGGCCGAAATGGACATGGGCCATTTCCTGGTAATAGCTGGTGTAGGCGTAATTCGTCGCCGCCCCGGCCGCCGCGCCCAGTATCGGCACGGTTTGCGCGGCGAGTTTCTGGCCCAGAACCGTTGCAAGGCGCGGGGCGACGCGGGCGATCAGCGCTTTGATCACGGGGCCCGTCACCGTCAGCCGGGTGGACAGAAAGGCAAGGTCTGAACCGTCATCCTTGGCCATCGGCCCGGCGGCGGCAAAGACCTGGATGCAGTCGAATTGCACATTTTCCTCTGCTGGATCGAACCCGTGGTGTTCGGCCACGTCCTGAATCGCGCGCAGCAGGATGGTTGTGGTCACCGGCAGTTCAGCCATGGCCGACGGCAAGCCGCCGAAACCGCCCGCCGCGCCCATGGCCGTGGCCAGCGTGGTGTTCAACCAACCCGGCTGCGATCCGGCCACATCGCGCGAACGGTGCGCTGCCTGCATCGCCAATTGCAGCGCCTTTTCGGTCGCGCCATCCAGATTGTCGCGCACGCCCTGCGGCAGGCGTTTCAACAGCGATTCCGCCTGCCCGCCCACCAAGTTGAGAACGTCGATAGCCAGCCCGCCCGCCTTGCGGTGTCGCGCCACCAGCGCAATCAGCCGCGCCTCGGCCTCTTCAAAGGTCAGGTCTTCGATCAGAACGACATCACTCATGGGCCCCTCCGGCAGCATTCACTGGACTATAGATGAGGGTCGCCGCGCCCTGCTTCAAGGCTCAGACGCCCCGCGCGTCCATTTGCAGACCTTGCCGGTGATCCCTTCCCACGCGCCGGGCTGCAATTCCAGCTTGAGAATACGGTCGGGGTTGGTGGGGGGCGGCATCTCGACCCCGGCAAGCGGTTCGAACCCGAACCGCTTGTAATAGGGCCGGTCGCCCACCAGCATGACCCGCGCCCAGCCCTGCGCCCTTGCCCGCGCCAGGCTTTCGCGCATCAGCCAACCGCCCAGCCCCTCGCCCTGGTGGATCGGATGCACCGCGATCGGCCCCAGCAAAAGCACCGGCTCGCCCGCCACCGTCACCGGCCAATAGCGGATCACAGCGGCCAGCGCGCCGGTGGCATCGCGCGCCACCAGCGACAGCGCCGCCACCGGATCAACCCCGTCGCGAAACCTGTAAGAAGACAAAGCCGTCCGGCCCGGTGCGAAGCACAGGTCATAGAGGGCTTCGACCTCCCACCACTCCTCCGGGCGTTCCTCGGACAGCTCATACATTGCCGCAATGAGGGGGCATGTCGCGCCCGAGTTCAAGGGCGAAATCACCCCTGACAGGGGTGGAAAGCGCATCGTCTTGGCGCTAGGTCTTGGACAAGCCAAACAAAGGACCGCGCCCCCATGTTTTACGAACCGAAAGACGGCCACCCGCTGCCCCACAACCCGTTCAACGCCATCGTGACCCCCCGGCCCATCGGCTGGATTTCGACTCGCGGGGCGGACGGGGCGGACAATCTGGCCCCCTATTCGTTTTTCAACGCCGTGGCCTATGTGCCGCCGCAGGTCATGTTCGCATCCACCAGCGCGAAACCCGACCGCGATGGCACCAAGGACAGCGTCGCCAATATCCGCGACACCGGCGTGTTCTGCGTCAACATCGTCAGCCACGCACTGTGCGATGCCATGAATGCCTCTTCGGCCACGCTGCCCGCCGGTGTGGATGAATTCGCCCATGCGGGTCTGGCCAAGGGCGAGGCGACAACCGTGAACTGCCCCTATGTGGCCGATGCCCCCGCAGTTCTGGAATGCCGCATGACCCAGATCGTCAAGATCGAGGGGGCCACCAATTACGTGGTCTTCGGCGAGGTGACGGGCATTCACATGAAAGACGAATGCATCCGTGACGGGCGGTTCGACGTGACCACGTTCAACCCGCTGTCACGCCTTGGATACCGCGACTACGCGGTGGTGGAAAATGTCTTTGAACTGGCCCGCCCCGACGATTGACGAAAATGAACGCACCATTGCGTGACCGCACGGCGGGGCTGTTTACATGGCCCCGCCGTTTTGTATCGTGGCGCCAGCAACTTGAGGGAACAGGATTATGGACACGGTCATCGGAATCATCGGCGGGTCGGGCATATACGAGATTGACGGGCTGGAAGATGCCGCATGGACGACGGTCGAGACGCCTTGGGGCGCGCCCTCCGATGCGATCCTGACCGGCACGCTGGACAGGGTGAAAATGGCGTTCCTGCCGCGTCACGGGCGCGGGCATGTGCATGCGCCTTCGACCGTGCCGTATCGCGCCAATATCGACGCGCTGAAACGCATGGGAGTGACCGATGTGATTTCTGTTTCCGCCTGCGGCTCCTTCCGCGAGGAAATGGTGCCGGGCGATTTCGTCATCGTGGACCAGTTCATCGACCGCACCATCGCGCGGGAAAAATCGTTTTTCGGCACCGGCTGCGTGGCGCATGTGTCGGTCGCGCACCCGACCTGCCCCCGCCTGTCCAAGGCCTGCCTTGGCGCGGCCAGCGCGCAGGGCATCAAGGTTCATATGGGCGGCACCTACCTTGCGATGGAGGGGCCGCAGTTCTCGTCCCTCGCGGAATCGAAAATGTATCGCGAAAGCTGGGGCTGCGACGTGATCGGCATGACCAACATGCCCGAGGCTAAACTGGCCCGCGAAGCAGAGCTTTGCTATGCCTCGGTCGCGATGATTACCGATTACGACAGCTGGCACCCTCACCATGGCGAGGTGGACGTGACCCAGATCATCGCCACCTTGATGGGCAATGCGGACAAGGCGCGCGGCATGGTGGCCCGCCTGCCCGCCCTTCTTGGCAAGGATCGCGCCCTTTGCCCGCATGGCTGCGACCGCGCATTGGAATATGCCGTCCTGACCGCACCCGAAGCACGTGATCCCGCGGTGGTGGCCAGGCTGGACGCCGTCGCGGGCCGTGTGCTGAACGGCTGAACACGATGGCACGCCGCTATTTGCAGTTGGCCTGTGCGTGCCTGTTCCCCCTGCCCCTCGCGGCGCAGGACTTCGTGACCGTGCCCGGCGCCCTGTCAGATGACGATTTTTACCGCGCGGTGTCTTGCGGCGCAGCGCCGGGCACCGAATGCACAAAGCCGGTGGTGAAATGGGACACGCAGCGCCCCCTGCGCGTCAGCCTGCGCCAGATCCACCGTACCTATCTGGGCGGTCGCGCGAAACGCGCCGGCGCGGCACTGGAACGCGCGATCCAGCGGATCAACGCGGCCAAGGCCGACCTGCGCCTGTTGCGCATCGGCCCCAACGCCTCCGCCGCCGATATCGAGGTTTACTTCCTCGATCAGGAAAAGGGCGACACCATCACCGGCACCGGCATCGAAGGCGTTGATGGAACGGTGCTTGGCGGTGCCTCCACCCGCGTGTTCTTCGACAAGAACGGACGGATCAAACGCGCCGTTGTCCTGTATTCCACCACCATGCAGATGCGCGCCTATGAATCCTCCATGCTGGAGGAGATCACCCAGTCCCTTGGCCTGTTGACCGATATCCGCAGCCCGCATTATGACAGGATTTCCGTCTTCGCACAGGACAGCAACGCGGCCACGCGGCTTGGCCCGCAAGACATCATGGCCCTGCGCCGCCACTACCCGCGCTGAATGCGCCATATAGAAAGCCTCACATGAAAACCGTCCGCGACTACATCCGCACCATTCCCGATTTCCCCCACGAAGGCATCATGTTCCGCGATGTCACCACCCTGTTCGAAGACCCGCGCGGCTTTCGCATCTGCGTGGACCAACTGCTTGCCCCCTATGCCGGGCAGCGCATCGACAAGGTCGTCGGGCTTGAGGCGCGCGGCTTCATCCTTGGCGGCGCGGTCGCCCACCAAATCGGCGCGGGTTTCGTGCCGGTGCGTAAAAAGGGCAAGCTGCCCGGCAAGGTGATCTCGCAAGACTATACACTGGAGTATGGAGCAGCCACGGTCGAGCTGCACGAGGACGCCATCAAAGCCGGAGAGGTCGTGCTTGTGGTCGATGACCTGCTGGCCACCGGCGGCACCGCCGAGGCAGGGATCAAGTTGATCGAACAGCTGGGCGGGCAGATCACCGGCTGCGCCTTCGTGGTGGACCTGCCCGATCTGGGCGGGCGCGCACGGCTGCACGGCATGGGAATGGACGTTCACGTGCTGTGCGAATTTGCGGGCGAATAAGCCCTGAAAAATTCCCGCCGCGCGTCAGTGTCTCCTTAACCGCGATATACCAGACAATACCCGCCGGAGATTGGGACCGGCACCTTGCTTGAACCGATCTTGACGACCCTTCGCGCCCCGCCCCTTCCCTACGGGGGGGGGGCGGGGCGCATTTTCACCGCCCGCCCCTTGGCGCAGCGCCCCCATCCCGCACTCAGAATGCGGCCAAAACCGCACCGGGGTTCATGATGCCATACGGGTCCAGCGCCTGCTTGATCGCCCGCATCATATCCAGCTTGACCGGATCGCCATAGCGTTCCAGATCGCCGCGTTTCAACCGACCGATGCCATGTTCGGCGCTGACCGATCCGCCCATCTCATGCACTAGGTCATGCACCGCCTGCTTGACCTCGCCCAGCCGGTGCGCGTGATCCGCCTTGGCCTGCCCCTTGGGCGGAAAGACGTTGTAGTGCAGGTTTCCATCGCCCAGATGGCCAAAACAGTTCAGCCGGAAATCCCCCATCGCGGCAATGCGCGCGCCGCCCTTCTCGATGAATTCGGGGATCACCGACAAAGGCAACGATATGTCATGAGAGGAGATCGCGCCGATGCGCCGGTTTGCCTCGGGGATCTGTTCGCGCAATTCCCAGAAATCCGCGCGTTGCTGTTCGGACTGGGCGATCATGCCGTCATCGACCAGCCCTTCCTCCAGCGCCTGTTCGAACAATCCCTCAAGCGCCGCGTTCACATCCAGCCCGGCACCTAGCCCGATGTCGATCAGCACCACCCATTCGGGCGGCTCGGGCCATGGCTGGCGCATGTCGGGCAGCGCCTCGCGCAGGAAATCGAACCCCGTGCGGTGCATCAATTCAAAGGCCGACACGCCCTCGCCCATGCGCGCCCGCGCCATCGACAGTAGCGCCAGCGCCGCCGCGGGATCCGCCACCGCCATCAGCGCCGTGCCTTCCGCCGCGGGGCGCGGTGCCAGTTTCAGCGCGGCGGCGGTGATCAGACCCAGCGTGCCCTCGGACCCGATCATCAGGTTGCGCAGATCATAGCCGGTGTTGTCTTTACGCAGCCGGGTCAGCCCGTTCCAGATGCGCCCATCCGGCGTGACCACCTCCAGCCCCAGACACAGATCGCGGGTGTTGCCATAGCGCAGAACATTCACGCCCCCCGCATTGGTGCCCAGAATGCCGCCAACGCGGGCCGAACCCTTGGCGGCAATCGACATGGGGAACAGCCGGTCCGCCGCCAGCGCCGCCTCGTGCAGGTCTTGCAGGATCACGCCCGCCTCGGCCACCACCACGTTTTCCTGCGGATAGATCGCGCGGACCTTGTTCATCCGCTCGACCGAAAGCAGCATGGGCATCGGCCCATCGGGCATGACCTGCCCGCCGACCAGTCCCGTGCCGCCCGCATATGGCACCACGCCCACCCGCGCCGTATGGGCCGCTTTCAGGATCACGGCGGCTTCGGCCGCGTCGCCGGGGGCCAGAACGGCAGCGGCCTGTCCCTGCCAATGGCCGCGCGGTTCTTCCAGATAGGCAGGGGTCACGTCGCGGAAACAGGCGGCGGGCAGCTGCGCGCGCAGGCTGTCCAGAAAAGCGTCATCTGCGGGGTTCAGGGTCATGGCGGGCCTCCTTGCCCACCAGCATTACCGCGCCCCGCCGCGCGGGGCCAGCGCGATCAATCCGACAGGTAGCGCGGGCGCAGCACCATCACCGTGGGCCGCCGCGGCAAATCGCGCAGGGACACGGTCAGCGAATGCGCTCCCGTGTTTCGGATCGCAAAATCGCCGGCCATGCCATCCAGAAACCCCTTAAGCGTGTAATCGCCAAACCAGTGCATCGGGATCACGATCGAGGATTTCAGCCGTTTCAGCACGCGGATCATGGTTGGCAGGTCCAGCGTCATGCCACCGTCCACCGGTGCCATCACCACATCCAGCCGACCAATAGCGGCATATTGCGCCTCGGACGGTTCGTGGTGCAGATGGCCCAGATGGCCGATACACAGGCCCTCGACCTCGAATATGAAGATCGAGTTGCCCTTTTCCTCGACCCCGCCGCGCGACCGGATATCCGGTCGGGACATTGCGCACCAGCATCGCGCCAAGGTCCAGGTGATGGTCGATCCCCTTGCCATATTCACCCCAGCCGGGCAGCGCATGGGGGATTGCCGGATCGGGAAAGGCGGTCCAATGGGTGTCATGGGCGTGGTTCATCGTCACCACATCAGGGATGAAATCGACATTGCCGACAAAGCCGGTGAAATCGGTCACCACGTCCAGCCCGCCCTTATCCTGCAACAGGAAAGAGGCATGGGCGATATAGCTGATGCGCACGGAATAGTCCGGCACGGGGTCACGGAAAGAGGCTTTGTGGATGAATTCCAGCCCCGGCGCGGCATCGGCCAGCGCAATACAATGGCTGGCGCGACGGGGGCCGCCCTGCGCCTGCGCGGCGGCGGGCAGCGCGGCAAGGCTCAGGGTAATGCTCAGGGCAAGGGCGGTCAGGATACGGATCATGGCGCGGATACCTCCGCCCCAAGCCTAGCATGAATATGCGCGCAAATGGTGATGACGGATGCGTGAGCCGCGCGCAGCGCGCCGCGCATGCCCGAAATCAGGGCAGATCAGCCAACATCGGTGCGCCCACGCCGATCGGCACGCAGGGCCGCATAAAGCACATGCGTGCGCCAGCGCCCGTTGATCTGAAGATAGCTTTGCGCGACGCCTTCGTATTTGAAGCCGGACTTTTCCAAAACCCCGCGCGAGGGGGTGTTTTCGGGCAGGCAAGCGGCCTCTAGCCGGGACAGGTCCATGCGATGAAATGCGTGATGCACCACGCTCTCCAACGCCTCGCGCATGTAACCCTTACGGGCAAAACGCGCGCCGATCCAATAGCCCAGCGTGCCCGCCTGAGACGGCCCGCGGCGGATGTTGTCCAGCGTGACCGCGCCAAGCAGCGCCTCGTCCTCGCGGCGGATCAGGAACAGGGGCATCGCGGTGCCCGCCCCGACCGACCGCTGCGCCCAATACACACGGTTGGTAAAGGATTTCCGCGACAGGTGGTCATGCGCCCAGACGGGCTCCCACGGGGTCAGGAAATCGACGCTATCGGCGCGCAGTTCGGCCCAAGAGCGGAAATCGGCATGGACCGGGGGGCGCAGGGTCAAACGGTCGGTTTCGATCCGAACCTTGCGTTTGACCCTAAGCATTACGCAACCCGCAGCGCTTGCAGGCCGGCCAAATCCTCCGCCCCGCCCACCGGGCCGTAAAGCGCCATGGCCAGCCCTGCCTTTTCGGCCATATGTTCGGCCATGTCGCGCACGCTGGCCACGTTGACCGCGTCGATATGGCCGACCACTTCGGACAGTTCCGGCACGCGGCCCCAGATCTGCACCATGCGGGCCAGACGTTCGGCGCGCGATGACGGGCTTTCCAGCCCCATCAGCAGACCGGCCTTCATCTGAACCTGCGCGCGGGTCACTTCGGCTTGCGTCATGTCGCCAGCAGCGCGCTTCATCTCGTCTATGGTCAGCGTCACCAGATCGCTGACCTGCCCGCCCGACGTGCCGGCGTAAATGGTCATCAGCCCGGTATCCTCATAGGCCCCGGCCTGCGCGAAGATCGTGTAGCACAGCCCGCGCTTTTCGCGGATTTCCTGGAACAGGCGGCTGGACATGCCGCCGCCAAGCGCATTGGCATAGACCTGCGCGGAATAGATCGCCGTATCGCGATAGGTCGGCCCTTCGAAGGCCATGGCGATATGGGCCTGTTCCAGCGATTTGACCTTGCGCAGCTCGCCCCCGCCGAACCGCGCGGGTTCGACAACGGCCGCGGGGCGCGGTTTCATATGGCCGAACAATGCCTCGGCGGTTTTGACCAGCGCATCGTGATCCACCGCACCGGCGGCGGACAGGATCATCTGGCCCGGCCCGTAATGTTCAGCCACAAAATTTTCCAGATCGGCGCGGCCAAAGGCCCGGACCCGTTCGGTCGGACCAAGGATGGTGCGGCCAAGCGGCTGTTCGGGATAGGCCTGTTCCTGCAACCAGTCGAAAATCACGTCGTCGGGCGTGTCCAGCACCTGCCCGATTTCCTGCAAGATCACGCCGCGCTCGACCTCGATCTCGGTCGGGTCGAACACGGGGTTCAGCACGATATCGGCCAGTACGTCCAGCGCCAGCGGCACGTCATCTTCCAGCACGCGGGCGTAATAGGCCGTCGCCTCGCGCGAGGTGTAGGCATTCAGATAGCCGCCCACATCCTCGATCGCTTCGGCGATTTCCAGGGCCGATCGCTTCTCGGTTCCCTTGAAGGCCATGTGTTCAAGGAAATGCGCGATCCCGTTCTGCTCGATCCGTTCGTTGCGGCCACCGGCCAGAACCCAGATCCCGATCGACGCCGATTGCAGCAAGGGCATCCGTTCGGAAACGACGCGAAACCCGTTGGGCAATGTGTCCAGACGCACGCTCACGAAGTGATACGCTCGCGGATCAGGGTCTGGATTTCGGACAGGTCGTTTTCGACGCGGGTCACGCGTTCATCCTTGTCAAACAGGTCCGCCATGCGGGGCGGCAAGCCGGGGCGGATGCCCGTCGCCTGCTCCACCGCATCGGGGAATTTCGCGGGATGCGCTGTGGCCAGCGTGACCATCGGGACCGCCGGATCGCGCAGGTCGTTCGCCACTTTCACGCCCACGGCGGAATGCGGACAGATCAGCTCGACGCTGCGCTCCAGCGTGGATTTGATGGTGGCGCGGGTCTCTTCTTCGGAACAATTGCCGGACAGGAACAATTCGGACAACGCCTGACGTGCGCCTTGGGACACGGTGAACCCGCCATCTTTCAATTCATCCATCAACTGCGCAATCGCGCCGCCATCCTGCCCGTAGGCATAGAACAGCGCGCGTTCGAAGTTGGACGAGACCTGAATATCCATCGACGGGCTGATAGAGGGGATCACGCCATCGGGACGGTATTCGCCCGTGGTCAGGCAGCGGTGCAGGATGTCGTTCTGGTTGGTGGCGACCACCAGCTTATCAATCGGCAGCCCCATCCGCCTGGCGATATAGCCCGCGAAGATGTCACCGAAATTGCCGGTCGGCACGGTGAAGCTGACCTTGCGGTCCGGCGCGCCAAGCGACACGGCAGAGGTGAAATAGTAAACCACCTGCGCCAGCACCCGCGCCCAGTTGATCGAGTTCACACCCGCAAGGCGCACCCCGTCGCGGAATTCGAAATCGTTGAACATGTCCTTCACGCGGGCCTGGCAATCGTCGAAATGGCCGGTCAGCGACAGGGCGTGGACGTTGGCTTCGGACGGCGTGGTCATCTGGCGCCGCTGCACCTCGGACACGCGGCCATGGGGGAACAGGATGAACACATCCACCGCGTCAAGACCTTTGAATGCCTCGATCGCGGCGGACCCGGTATCGCCCGAGGTCGCGCCGACGATGGTCACCCGCTCGCCCGACCGTTTCAGCGCGGCTTGGAACAGCTGGCCGATCAGCTGCATGGCGAAATCCTTGAACGCCAGCGTGGGGCCGTGGAACAGTTCCAGAAGGAAATGGCTGGGGGCCAGTTCCTTGAGCGGGGCGCGGCTGTCATGGCCGAACCCGGCATAGGATTTGGCGATAATTTCGCGGAATTCGTCATCGGTGAAGGTGTCGCCGATATAGGGCCGCATGATGCGGAACGCCGCTTCTTCGTAGGACACGCCGTTCAGGGCGCGGATGTCATCGGCGCTGAGGGTCGGGATGATTTCGGGTAGGTACAGGCCACCATCGCGGGCAAGGCCGGTCAGCATTGCCTCTTCGAAATTCAGAACGGGCGCTTTGCCACGGGTCGAGATATATTTCAAAGGTCAGTCCCTTTCACGGGTTTTCGCTGTCGCCAGATATAGAGGCCCAGCATCGCCGTCCAGACCGCAGCAAGGCCGAACCACTGGATTGCATAGCCCAGGTGGTCATTTGGTATCCCCTCGGTGCCGACTGGCAAAGGGGTCACGCCGGTATCGCCCGGCAAGTCGCGGGCGACCAGCAGGACGGGGGCGGTGTTCAGCGCGGCGGCCATGGCATCCAGATCGCGGGCGAACCAGATATTGGCGGCGCGGTCGTTTTCAGGGGTGTAACTGTCCCGTTCTTCGGGCCAGTGCAGATTGCCGGTAACGGTGACCTCACCCTGCGGTGCTGGCGGCGTGGGCAGGTCATTCTTGATATAACCGCGGTCCAACATGATGCGGCGGCCATCCGTTTCCATCGCATTGATCAGACGGTACCCCGCACCCTGATCGCGGGTCGAGACCAGAACGCGCAGCGCGGGTTCGACCAATGTGCCGGTCACCTGCACCGCAAGAAACCGGTCATCGGGGCTGGGCGTATCGGGAATCGCCACGGGGGCGGCATCAATCCGCGCTTCGATCTGCGCCAGGATGCCCTGTTTCCAGGTCAGACGCTGCACCTGCCAAACGCCCAGTGACACCAACACGGCGGCACCGGCAAGGCCGAAAATCAGCGGAAGCAGGATGCGGTTCAAGATAGGCACCTGTCGAAGGTTGCGGGGCATGTGAAAACGCGGGAGGCGCTGCCCCCCGCGTCGTTGATTAGTCCGAATGGCACGGGAAGTTCAACCTCCCGCAGGGCCGGTTCAGCCGCCCCAGATATAGACAGCGGCGAACAGGAACAGCCACACAACGTCAACAAAGTGCCAGTACCAGGCGGCGGCTTCGAAACCGACGTGTTTTTCCGGCGTGAAATGGCCGCGTTGCAGACGGATCAGGCAGACGAACAGGAAGATCGTGCCGATCACAACGTGGAAGCCGTGGAAACCGGTCGCCATGAAGAAGTTCGCGCCGTAGATGTTGCCGGCAAACCCAAAGGCCGCGTGGCTGTATTCATAGACCTGGAATACGGTAAAGATCGCGCCCAGACCGATGGCCAGGATCAAACCCCATTTCATGTCGTTGCGGTTGTTTTCATGAACCAGCGCATGGTGCGCCCAAGTGGCCGCCGCGCCCGAGCAAAGCAGGATCAGCGTGTTGATCAGCGGCAGGTGCCACGGATCGAAGGTTTCGATGCCCGCGGGGGGCCAGACACCATCGACGATGGGCGACATGCCGCCCGGATCCATCGGGTACATTGCGTGTTTGAAGAAGCTCCAGAACCATGCCGAGAAGAACATCACCTCGGACATGATGAACAGGATGAAGCCATAGCGCAGGCCGATGCGCACGACGGGAGTGTGGTCGCCCACGCCCGATTCTGCCACGACCTCGGCCCACCAGCCGAACATGACGTACAGCACCATCACGAAGCCGAACAGGAATGTCCAAGGTCCGGACAGCGTGACCGCTTCGCGAAGGATGGTCACCTCTCCCGCCATCCAGACAACAGCGCCGAAAAGCATGATGAAAGCCCCAAGGGAGCCCAGAAGGGGCCACATGGAAGGTGGCAGGATGTGGAAGTCGTGGTTCTTAGCGTGCGCCATGGGTATTCCCTCGTTGGAAGGTCTGGTTAGTTCAGATTGGTTTTTGCGGGTTGCCCGATTTCGGCCTTGGCCTGCTGTTCGGGCATATCGATTTCATAGAACGTGTAGGACAGGGTGATCTGTTCGATATGTTTCGCGTCACGATCGTTGATGATGTCGGGATCGACATAGAACGTCACCGGCATCTGCACCCGCTCGCCCGGTTGCAGTATCTGCTCTTCGAAACAGAAACAGTCGATCTTGGTGAAATATCCACCCGCGTCGAAGGGGGTGACATTATAGGCGGCCGAACCGGCAATGGGGTGATCGGTGGGGTTATACGCCTCGAAAAAGGCCAACCCGGTTTCACCCAGACGGATCTCCATCTTGCGTTCAACGGGCTTGAATTCCCACGGCATATCACGGTCGGTGCTGGCGTCGAAACGCACCTTGATGGTCTGGTCCAGGATCACGTCCGATCCGGATTCGGCCACCGAAGTTTCGCCGCCAAACCCGGTCACGCGGCAGAACCAGTCGTAGAACGGGACCGAAGCCCAAGCCAGCCCGCCCATCAGCGCAACCACGCCGACCGTCTGCACAAGGGTCTTCTGCTTGCCATCCATCGCCATATCAGTTCCCTCCCGATTGCTGAAGACCGGGCACGGGAGTGTCCATGTTGGACACTTTGACCACGGTCAGTCCGAACACGATAGCCACGAATGCGGCCAATACAACAAAGACGCCGACATTGCGGCTCATCCGGCGCTTGTGCAGGTTATGGGTGGTTTTCTCGAAACTCATGCCCAGCCTCCAAGGCCCCAAGGCTTCAGCGAAGCCTCGGCCATGATCGCACCGAAATGCAGGAAAAGATACAGCAGCGAAAGGCCGAACACCTGTTTCTCGACCTTGTACTTGTCGGCTTGCGCGGTGTCCTCGTCGCGGCGCCAGATGCGGAAGGCCCCCCAAAGGAAGGCGGCGTTCAGCACAACGGAAACCGTCATGTAAATCGGCCCCCCGATCGAGGTCAGCCCCGTACCGATCGCCAGCGGCACCAGCAGCACCGTATAGGCAAGGATATGGTTGCGTGTGACGCGGCGACCATGGGTCACGGTCAGCATCGGCACACCGGCCTTTTCGTAATCGGCATTCATGAACAGGGCCAAGGCCCAGAAATGCGGTGGGGTCCACATGAAGATCAGGGCAAACATAAGCACCGCTTCAAGGCTGACGCCGCCGGTGGCCACGGCCCAGCCGATCATCGGGGGGAAAGCGCCGGCCGCGCCGCCGATCACGATGTTCTGCGGGGTCCAGCGTTTCAGCCACATGGTATAGACCACGGCATAGAAAAAGATGGTAAAGGCCAGCAGGCCCGCGGCAACCCAGTTGGCCGCCAGCCCCAGCATCACCACGGCAAAGGCCGACAGGGTCAGGCCGATGGCCAACGCCTCAGAGGCGTCCACCTTGCCTGCGGGCACCGGACGTCTCGCGGTGCGTTTCATCACCTGGTCGATATCGGCATCCCACCACATATTCAGCGCGCCCGAGGCACCGCCGCCCACGGCGATGAACAGGACCGCGCAGAAGGCGATGAAGGGATGCACCGCCACGGGCGCGGCCACAAGGCCGACCAAGGCTGTGAAAACGACCAGGGACATCACGCGCGGCTTGAGCAGCGCGAAGTAATCGCCAAAGCCTGCCTCGGCCTCGCCTGCTTGGGCAGAGATGTCGGAATTGATGGTTGCGTCGCTCATGCTGCGGCCATTTTCTTTCAATCTTGCACCGGCTGGGCCGGCCATGGTGCCCGGCATACCGGGGCTTGGATGCCTTCAAGGGGCAGACAACTGCGCCGTCACCCGCGCAGCCATCGGTTGTCATGGGCGGGGCGCGCGGCCCCTGCCCGTTCAGCCCTTGGCGATCAGTTGCTCAGGGCTGCCACGTCAACGTATTCGCCCGCTTCCTTGTTGGCGGCGAGCCATGCGTCATATGCCTCTTGGCTGACGACCTTGACAGTGATCGGCATGTAGGCGTGGTCCTTGCCGCACAGTTCCGAACACTGGCCGAAGTAGACACCTTCTTTTTCCGCGGCGAACCACAGCTGCGCCAGGCGACCGGGAACGGCATCCTGTTTCACGCCGAACGCCGGGATCGTCCACGAGTGGATCACGTCGCCGCCGGTGATCTGCATCACGACGGTTGCGCCCACCGGAACGACAACGGCGGTGTCGGTCGCCAGCAGCCATTCATCTTCGGAATAGCCTGCGCGCTCCAGACGGGCGGTCATCGCCGGGGTCTTCACGAAGGGAATCGCATCGGGGTCTTTGTCGTCGTCCAGCGTGGCGGGGTGGCCCAGTAGATAGCTGTCGAACGCGATGTCCTCGTCGACATATTCATAACCCCAGTACCACTGGTAACCGGTCACCTTGATGGTGACGTCACCCTCGGGGATTTCCTGCTGGTGGAACAGCACCGGCAGCGAGAAGGCACCGATAAAGACCAGGATCAGGATCGGGCCAACGGTCCATGCCACCTCGATCGGGGTGTGGTGGGTGAACTGTGCCGCGTTGGGGTTGGCCTTGCGGTTGTAGCGCACGATGATGAAGGCAATCAGCCCGACCACAAACAGCGTGATCGCGGTGATGATGATCAGAAGCAAGTGATCAAGCCCCTGAAGGCGGCGCGCAATCTCGGTTGCGGCGGGCTGGAAGCCCAGCTTGCCATCGACTGGTGCGCCAACGACTTCCAGATTCTGCGCGGTGGCAGAAGTTGCGGCAAAGGCGGCGAAGGCGGCCAGTAGGCTAGTGATAAGTCGCATGATGCACCCTGATCGTTTTCGTTTTGTGTTCATGATCTCTACGCTGGAATTCCGATAGGCAAAGGAATCCCGTTGTTTTGTCGCTGCTAAAAACCATATTCTGTTGAACAGGACAATAACTGCACATGCGGCAAACGGGCGCTTTTTTTGATTTTGATCAAATAAATTCACTTGACGGCACCCAGATCGAGGACTCGAGAACACATATGACAGATGCGCCATTTCGCCCGTTCGACACCATGCTGGACCGGGAAACCGCCCTTTTATCCTTGAAAGAGGCCACTTCGGGTGCGGATGACGGCGAACTTTTCCTTGAACGGCGCCGATCCGAGGCGCTGGTCTTCGACGATGGTCGCATTCGCACCGCATCCTACGATGCCTCCGAAGGGTTCGGCCTGCGGGCTGTGCGCGGCGAGGTGGCCGGTTACGCCCATTCCACCGATATTTCCGAATCTGCCCTTAAGCGCGCCGTGGAAACCGCGCGGCTGGCCGTGGGCGCGGGGGGCGGCACGCTGGCCGCATCGCCGAAACTGACCAATCGCCACCTTTATACTGACGCCGACCCGATCGCCGGGGCCACCTTTCCCGTCAAGGTGGACACCCTGCGCGAGATCGACGCCTTCGCCCGTGATCTGGACCCGCGTGTGGTGCAAGTTTCGGCCACCATTGCCGCCTCCCATCAAGAGGTCGAGATTTTGCGCCCTGACGGCAGCCATGTGCGCGACGTGCGCCCCATGACCCGCGTCAATGTTTCGGTGATCGTTGAACAAAACGGCCGCCGCGAAAGCGGATCGGCGGGCGGCGGCGGGCGTATCGGGCTGGATGGCCTGTTGGCCCCGGCCGACTGGCAAGCCAAGGCGCGCGAGGCGCTGCGCATCGCCGTTGTGAACCTTGATGCCGTCTCGGCCCCCGCCGGCGTGATGGACGTGGTGCTTGGCCCCGGCTGGCCCGGCATCCTGCTGCACGAGGCGATCGGCCACGGGCTGGAGGGCGACTTCAACCGCAAGGGTTCGTCTGCCTTTGCCGGGCTGATGGGGCAGCGCATCGCGTCGCCCGGCGTGACCGTTCTGGACGATGGCACTATCCCTGACCGGCGCGGCTCGATCACCGTGGATGACGAGGGCACGCCCTCGGGCATGAATGTGTTGATCGAGGATGGCATTCTTGTCGGCTACATGCAGGACCGCCAGAACGCGCGGCTGATGGGGGTCGACCCCACGGGCAACGGGCGCCGCGAAAGCTATGCCCACCCGCCGATGCCGCGCATGACCAACACTTATATGACGGGCGGCGATTCGGACCCCGCCGATATCGTGGCCGACCTGAAGGATGGTATCTATGCGGTGGGCTTTGGCGGTGGACAGGTCGACATCACCAACGGAAAGTTCGTTTTCAGCTGTACCGAGGCATATCGCGTGGAAAACGGCAAGGTCGGCGCGCCGGTCAAGGGCGCAACCCTGATCGGCGACGGGGCCACCGCGCTGCAACAGATCCGCGCGCTTGGCAATGACATGGCGTTGGATCCGGGCATGGGCAATTGCGGCAAGCAGGGCCAATGGGTGCCGGTCGGCGTGGGCCAGCCCACGGTAATGATCGGTGGGCTGACCGTCGGCGGCGCGGCCACCTAAGCGCGCGCTGCGCTCGCTATATATATATATATCTATACCCCTATCCCTCGAAAACCCGAAGATTTTGATCTGATATGATGCGGAAGTTATCGGTGACCTGATTTCGGAAGTCCTGCCATTTCTTGGGGA
>JGI24025J20009_10001054_pt1 | contig 21110 bp, 19 predicted proteins | sample Cruoilmetagenom3_FD_20009 | JGI IMG/M metagenome (IMG submission 20009) | reverse complement strand
GCCAGCGTGGCGCGGATCGGGTCTCGCCGCAATTCCAGCCCCTCGCGCCAGGCATAGCTCATCATTCGCCGGTAGGTCAGCCAGCCGCCCGCCGGTCCTGCGTGATTCGCACTGGTGGTCAGCGATTCAGGCACCGCCTGCGAAGGGTCAGAATCAAGCTGAGCCGCACCGTCCTCGCTGGCCTCTTTCAGGTAAGCAATAAAGGCTTCTTCCAGATTATCGCCGTTGCCGCGGCCTTCGGCGATGGCCTGCGGTGTGTCGCTGACCAGCACCTGCCCCGCATGCATCAGCGAAATGCGGTCGCAGCGTTCCGCCTCGTTCATGAAGTGGGTAGAAATAAAGATCGTCACCTTGTCGCGCCGCGACAGGTCGATCATCATCTGCCAGAACTGGTCCCGCGCGATCGGGTCCACCCCGGAGGTCGGCTCGTCAAGGATCAGGATTTCCGGCTTGTGAATCATGGCAACAGCCAGACTGAGCCGCTGGCGCTGCCCCAGAGGTAGCGCGGCGGGCAGCTTTTCCATGATATCAGTGAGATCGAAACGCTGCGCCATCTCCATCACCCGATCAGGGATGTCGTCGGGGGGAAGGTGGAATAACCGGGCGTGCAACTCAAGATTCTGGCGCACGGTCAGCTCGGAATAGAGCGAGAAGGCCTGGCTCATATAGCCGACCCGGCGACGGATCTCCATGTCGTTATGACCGATTGATTTTCCGAACAGCCAAGCCTGCCCCTCGCTGGCCTGCAGAAGGCCAGTCAGCATCTTCATGGTCGTCGATTTTCCGCATCCGTTGGAGCCGAGAAATCCGAAAATCTCCCCCCTTTCGATCTCGAAATCGACGTGATCGACTGCAGTGAAATCGCCAAACCGCATGGTCAGGCCTTTCGCCTCGATCGCGATCTGCGCATCGCTGCCATCGCTGCGCGGCGGAATCGTAACGGGCCTGTAACCTTCCCGGCGGTCTTGCGGCAATAAGGCAATAAAGGCCTTCTCCAGCGCAGTTTCGCCGGTCCGCTCATAGAGATCCTTTGGCGTTCCATTGGCCAAAATCCGCCCCGCATCCATCGCGATCAGCCAGTCGAAGCGCGCTGCCTCTTCCATATAGGCCGTGGCGACGAGCACGCTCATATCAGGGCGCCGCGTTCGGATACGTTCGATCAATTCCCAGAACTGCGCCCTTGAAAGCGGGTCCAGCCCAGTGGTGGGTTCGTCCAGCAGAAGAAAATCGGGGTCATGGATCAGCGCGCAGCATAGCCCGAGCTTTTGCTTCATCCCCCCTGAAAGCTTGCCTGCAGGGCGGTTGCGGAACGGGTCCAGCCCGGTGCTTTTGGTCAGTTCGGCGATACGGCGTTCCCGCTCTGCCGAAGGCTGACCAAACAATCGTCCGAAAAAGTCCAGATTTTCCTCTACCGACAGCGTGGGATAAAGGTTTTTCCCAAGACCCTGCGGCATATAGGCAATGCGCGGGCAGACGGCCGCGCGGTGCTGGCCGTCCGCCATATCGCCGCCCAGCACCTCGACCTCTCCCTGCTGAATAACGCGGGCCCCCGCAAGGAGAGAAAACAGGTTGGATTTGCCCACCCCGTCCGGCCCGATCATCGCCACCATCCGCCTGGCGGGTATGGTGAGATCCACCTGCTCCAACGCAGCGACATCGCCATAATGCAGGCTTACCCCTGCAAGACGGGCAACCGGATCAGTGCGTGGGCTTGTCATTGCGGGACATTGACCGCCAGCCAATCAGGCCATGGGGTATCCTCGTCCGCGCGGACATAGGCGACCCCCGGAAGGCCGGTTTTGACCTGCGACAGATTGCGCTGGAGCAGTTCAGGATCGATCTGCGCCCGCACCCTGAACATCAGCTTCTGCCTTTCATCCGCGGTTTCCACTGTCCTTGGTGTAAACTGGGCGACATCGGCAACGAAGCTGACCCTGGCGGGCACAACCATTTCGGGCGCCGCATCCAGCACGAGGCGGACCTCTGTGCCTAGAGCGACCCTGCCTGCGACCGTTTCGGGCAGGAACAGTGTCATGTAGACATCACCCAGATTGACGAGATTGAGCACCCGTCCGCCGCCGCCGATCACCTCGCCGGGCTGCGCAACGAGATATTGCACCCGCCCATCAGTGGGGGAGCGCAGAGTACTGTCCCCGATTTCAGCATCGATGCGCGCCACCGTTGCACGCGCGGCATCGACCTGCGCACGGGCTGCGCCGATCTGGCTTCGGGCCGTTTCAATGGCGGCGTCTACCGCGGAGACCTGCGCCTGTGCAGCTTCGACCGCTGCCGCCGCGCTTTCGGCCTGCGCGGCATTGTCGTCGCGTTCCTGCATGGAGATAGCGCCTTCATCAGCGAGTGTTGTCGATCGGGCCAGCCGCCCTTGTGCAGCGACCAGCTCTGCCTCGCGCTGGCGAACCATGGCTGTGACTGCAGCCCGATTGCTCACTTGCTGAGCGACCTGGCTTTGGGCTATCTGGATACCATTGACAGCCTGCGCCAGTCGGGCTTCGGCTTCTGCCTTTTGCGCCAGCAGCGTTTCGGCATCCATGCGGGCAACGATCTGATCCGCCTCGACAAATTCACCCTCACCCACCAGGATCGCGTCGACCCGGCCAGGCATCTTGGCCGATACGTCTATTTCGACCGCTTCGATGCGCCCGTTGCCACTGATGATTCCGTCGGGCAATTCGTCTCCATCAAGCATCTGCCAGCCGAGGTAGAGAGCAACCAGCACGGCAGCCGCAATCGCGCCCCTGATCAGCCAGGTCTTGCGGGATGATGTCATTGCGATTGCTCTCCAGTCTGTTGCGAAGGTGTGTGCTCATCCGGATTGTCTGCCGGGAATCCGCCGCCAAGCGCGGTGTAAAGCCCGACCCCTGCCGCCTGATAGGCACGCTGCAATCGCACCAGCACCTGCTCGGCTTCAAAAAGATCGCGCTGGGCATCGAGCACTTCGAGATAGGCCGAACGGCCATTGTCGAAGCGCAGCTGCGCCAATCGCGCACGTTCGCGCAAAGCACTGAGCGCAACGCTTGTCGTCGCGATCTGTCTTGCCAGTTGCTCACGCTGGACAAGCGCGTTGGACACATCACGGAAAGCAAGCTGGACCGTCTGTTCGTAATTTGCCACGGCCTCCACCTGCCGGGCACTCGCAAGATCGAGATTCGCCGCCAGCTGCCCGCCATGGAACAGGGGCAGTGTAAGGCTGGGGGTAAAGCTCCATGTCTCACTGCCTGAACCGAACAGGCCGTCCAGTTCGGTACTGGCGGTGCCAAATGCCCCTGTCAGACGGATGTTGGGAAAGAATGCGGCACGGGCCGCACCAATATCAGCGTTTGCGGCGCGCAATTGGTATTCCGCCGCCATGATGTCCGGCCTTTGCACAAGCAGATCGGACGGCAGGCCCGCAGGCAGCGTGATGGCAGGCTGAGCCTCTACCAGATCCAGAGGGGGCAGTACGGCCTCCACTGGTCGTCCGACAAGCACGGTAAGTGCGTTGTGATTGATGTGCCGCTCTTGCTCCAGCGCTTCATAGGTGCCCTGCGCCTGCGCCAACAGGGTCTGGGCCTGAGTTACTTCCAACATCGAACCGGCCCCCACTTCATAGCGACGGCGCATTATTCGCAGCGCCTCTTCACGCGTTGTAATGGTGCGCGATGCCAACGCCAGCCGGCCGGTATATTCGCGTTCCTGCAGATAGAAACTGGCGACCTGCGCGATCAGGCCAGTGGCCACTGCGCGCTTCGCTTCCTCACTTGCCAAATATCGGTTGCGGGCGGCTTCGTTGAGATTTTGCAGGCGGCCCCAGAAGTCGATTTCCCAACCTCCACTTACCTGGGCGGTAATCTGCTCCACATCGTAACGCAGCGGCCCTGTTCCAGGCAATTCGATCAGCGACCTTCCCCTCGTCCCGATGCCGATCGCATCCAGGCTGGGATAAAGGCCTGCCCCTTGAATGCGCCAAGCCGCCCGCCCCTGTGCCACGCGAGCTGCGGCGATGTGTATGTCGCGATTTTCTTCCAGCGCGGTCGAAATGAGCGCGCGCAAATACTCATCCTGAATGAAATCCTGCCAACCGATCTGAGCAATTGATTGCCCTGCCGGGGTCGAATGAAAGTAGCTTTCTGGAACAAGAGCAACCGATGGGGTGGATGGCGGAGCCAACGAGCAGCTCGACAACAGAAGCGATGGGGCTGCAACAACAATTGGGACGAACAATCGGCACCGCTTTGGCGGAGGTGGGGCCAGCCGTTCCGAGCAATAGCTCTCCAGACTGCCACCCTTATCGGCTCGGAAACTTGCCATCCGTATATCGCTAATCCTTTGCTGAGAAGATCATTCGATTTGAGGTATCGTCCCCATCATTCTGCAGTGATATCCGTAGATTTCCTGATTGCCAACAGAACGCCCAGATATTCCTAGGTGGATCGAACCAAGGCCCTGTCTTCATCCATTCTGTTCCGCAGAATCCCCAACAAACTCTGCGTTCCCGCGACGATCAGCGGACCGAGCACGAAGCCATGCGCTCCGAAAACGACAATTCCACCGACGATCACTAGAATAAGGCGGCATGGAATGAAACACCAGCCAACGACCCACGAGAATTGGGTAGATGATGTTATCAATCAGCCCGACAATAAAGGCACCGAGAAACCCCTGCAGGGCAGAGACAGCGGCAGTACCGTATACCGAAGCGAAGATGGCTTTCTCCATCCGATCAGTCAGCGCCTATGGCACAGATTAGGGATTGAGATTCAAGGAGTCTTTGTTTCTCGTCGTAGTGACGAAGGAACTAGATGAGAAACAAACAGTCAAAGCCCAAAGCGAGCGCTGAGCGGGTATTGAAGGACATTCGCCGCAAGACACGGCGTCGGTTCTCTCCCGAGGAGAAGATAGGCATCGTGCTGGAGGGTTCGCGCGGCGATGACAGCATGCCGCCGCTATCGGCGCGCCACTGCTTGCCCTGAACCATGTGCTGGGCAGCGCCAGCTTCAACATCTTGCTTCTGGCCGCCGCCGATCTGCTGCTCGGCCGGCGCTCTCTGACATCGGTTGTGGCAATTTCCGGCAACGCACCCCTAAAGCGGTCGCGCCGCTGGGATTTGCCGGCGGAGTGCGGTCGCTGCCCATCTACCCGGGACCGTTTTCCAACAGCCACTGCACCGCGCCGCCAACGGTCACAAAGCGGGCGGCTTCTGCATCGGGAATGTCGATGCCGGTCCGCTGGTGCAGCGCGGCGATCAGGTTGAAGATGTCCATAGAGTCGAGATCCAGCGCATCGCGCACATCCTCGTCATCGCCGATGGTCACCGGAGCCACATCAGGAGCGATCGCCTCGATTTCTTCGATCACCAACGCGCGGATTTCAGGCATGTTCACAGGTCCTCCGGATGGGCTAGCAATTCTTCGATATGGCGCAGGAGCAAAGCCCCTCTGTGTCCGTCATTGGCCCGGTGATCGCCTGCCAGACTGACATTCATAACCGGGCGTATCGCCAGCGCGTCGTCGCTGGCCCACGGATGGGTGCGCGGGCTGCCAAATCCAATAATCGCCACCTGGGGTGGGTAGATGATCGGCCAGAGGCTATCGACACCGCGCTCTCCCAAACTGGAAATCGTCACTGTTGGATCGCCTATTTCGGAAGATCGCAGCTCACCGCGCCGGGTCCGGGCAACAAGATCGCGCAGCTTCTTCATCAGATCGGGCAGCGAATGTTCGGCGGTATTCCGAATAGCCGGTGCCGCCAGCCCGCCACCGCGAATCGAGATGGCGCTTCCAACATGCACCGCTTCGCTGGGCTGATAGCCATCCGCTTTGTAGAAGCCGTTGAAGTCAGGAAAGTCGCCGACCGCAACAGCCGCCGCTTTCAGGAGAACAACACCAAGAAGGAGCCGCTCGGCAGGCGCGCGGGCCTCGTTATATTTGGACAGCCAGGACAGCGTGGGTGCCATGTCGATGCGATGCATCAGGTAATAATGCGGTATATCGCGCTTTGAGCGGCCCATGGCGGCGGCGATAGCGCGGCGCATGGCGGACGGATCGACCCCGTTGGAGTGCGCGGTGGCAGGCTGAACGCCTGCACTTTCAACATCGGACAGCTGAATTGCCCCGTCCGGACCCGTCCCCGTTATGGCGGCGAGATCAATGCCCCGATCCGCCGCAAGTGTGCGGGCGGCAGGAGAAGCGCGCAGTTCAGCAGCAATACGCGGCGGCCTTTTTTGTTCAGGAGGCGACACTGCAGCCGCTGCAGCAGCAGGCGGCTTGTCTGTGTCGATACCTGCGTCGTCGGAAACATGTCCCTCAGCATGGCCATCGCCGGCTATCCGGGCCAGCGCCGTTCCCACCGGCACGCTTTGCCCCGGATCGACCAGCAAAGCCTCGATCTCGCCCGCTTCGAAAACCTCGACCTCGATCGCGCCCTTATCGGTTTCGACCACCGCGATGATGTCGCCATGGTCTACACGCTCGCCGGGCTGTTTGAGCCATTCTACAAGCGTCCCGGCCTCCATGTCAGCGCCCAGCGAGGGCATGGTAAACACGCCCATCGTCAGCGCCCCAGCACTGTCCGCGCGGCCGTAACGATCTTCTCCGCGCTTGGCAAAGCTGCCTCTTCCAGATGCGCGGCATAAGGGATCGGCACTTCCTCGCTGCATACCCGGGCGAGCGGTGCGTCGAGCGTCCAGAATCCCTGCTCGACAATTCGGGCCATGATCTCGGCTGACAGGCTGCCCGAACGCCACCCCTCATCCACAATAACGCAGCGGCGTGTCTTTGCGAGCGTGGCGAGGATCGCGTCGTCGTCCAGAGGTCGTAGGACACGCAAGTCCAGCACTTCGGCATCAATCCCATCGCCTGCCAACTGCCCGGCCGCAGCCAGCGTCTTGCCCAGTGACCCGCCATAGGTGATCAGGCTAATATCGCTGCCTTCCCGGCGGATCGCGGCATGGTCGATATCGACGCTGCCCGGATCGCCCGCCGGTCCGGTCTCGTTATACAGCAGCGCATTTTCGAAAATCAGGACAGGGTCCGGGTCGGCGAGCGCCGGGCCGAGCATTCCGCCAGCATCTTCGACCGTGGCAGGTGCCAGCACGCGAAGGCCGGGGATGTGGGCATACCAACCCTCCAGACTGTGCGAGTGCTGCGCAGCAAGCTGCCTGCCCCCGCCGGTCGCCATGCGAATGACAATCGGCACCGTCACCTGCCCGCCCGACATGTGCCGCATGGTCGCTGCATTGTTCATGATCTGGTCGAGCGCCAGCAACGAGAAATTGCAGGTCATAATCTCGACGATCGGGCGCACCCCGTTCATCGCCGCGCCGATCCCGGCACCCGTAAACGCGCTTTCGGAAAGCGGCGTATCGCGTATCCGCTGCGGGCCGAATTCCTCCAGCAGTCCCTTGGTGACCGCATAACAGCCACCGTAATGGCCCACATCCTCGCCCATCAGGAAAACCCGTTCGTCCTCCTGCATCGCTGTACGGATCGCGCCGCGCATCGCCTCGCGGTAGGTAAGATCGGTCATGGCCGCCGCTCCGCCCCGACATGGCGGGTGAGATCGGCGACAGGTTCCCACGTCCCGTCTTGCGCAAAAGCCACCGCCTGATCAATTTCGCGAGCGATTTCAGCTTCGATCTCGGCCACGTCGCTCTCGCGAAGTTCGCCAGCTTCGAACGCCCATGTCTTGAACCGCCTGATCGGTCCGCGCTCTTTCCACGCCTCAACCTCCTCCTTTGCCCGGTAGAGCTGCGGATCGTACATTGAGTGAGCGCGAAATCGATACGTCCGGCATTCGAGAAAGCGCGGACGGCCCGTTTCGTGGATGGCCGCAACAGCGCGGCGCGCGGCCACTTCTACGGCGACCACGTCCATCCCGTCGACGGCTTCGGATGCGATGTCGTAACAAGCAGCCTTGGCGCTGATATCGGTCTGCGATTCGGACAGGTCCAGCGCTGTGCCCATGGCATAGAGGTTGTTCTCGCACACAAACAGCACCGGCAATTGCCACAGCGCCGCCAGATTCAGAGCCTCGTGGAACTCGCCTTCAGCCACCGCGCCTTCGCCGAAGAAGCAAGTGGTGATCCGGGACCGGTCGGCCAATGTGTCCGCCAATGCGAGCCCGGCGGCGATGGGCAATCCGCCAGCCACGATGGCATTGCCGCCGTAAAAACGATGCTCTGTATCGAACAAATGCATCGACCCGCCGCGGCCACCGCTGCAGCCTTCCTGCTTGCCGAACATTTCGGCCATGATGGTATCGGCAGGCACCCCTTTCATCAGGGCGTGCCCGTGTTCGCGGTAGGTCGCCACCACCGCATCTTCGGGTGCGAGTGCTTGCATAACCCCGACAGCCACGGCTTCTTCGCCAATATAGAGATGCAGGAAGCCCCTGATCTTCTCCTGCGTATAGAGTTCGGCGCATTTCTCCTCGAACCGGCGGATCCGCAGCATTTGATGCAGCAATGTGCGGCAATGCTCGCGCGAGAGCCGTACTTTGGCGGGATTGCCGCTCATGGCCTTGTCTCCAGCGTAGAAATATCGCCTTCAGGCAGGCCGATTTCGCGCGCTTTGAGCAGACGGCGCATGATCTTGCCCGACCGCGTGCGGGGCAGGTCGTCGCGAATCTCGATGGCTCGGGGAGCCATCACTGCGCCCAGTTTCCGGCGCACATGCCCCATCAGTTCCTTGCGAAGTTCATCGGAAGGGTCATGCCCGTGGTGGAGGGTGACGTAAGCCTTCACCACCTCGCCCACGCGCTCGTCCGGCAGGCCGATAACTGCTGCCTCGGCCACTGCCGGATGCTCCACCAGAGCGCTTTCGACCTCGAAAGGCCCGATCAGGTGACCCGCAGATTTGATAACATCGTCGTCCCGTCCGACGAACCAGAAATACCCGTCGCGGTCGCGTTTGGCAAGATCGCCGGTCAGGTACCAGCCATCGCGAAAAGTCGCGTCATAACGCTCCTGCTCGCCCAGATAGGTACGGAACATGGATGGCCAGCCCGCTCGCAGCGCCAGATGACCGGGGGTCATGGGTTCTGGCACAGGGCTCACGCCGCTGTTGTCAACTTGCAATATCTCCGCCTCAATTCCCGGCAGCGGCTTGCCCATGGAGCCCGGCTTGACGTCCATCGATGCGTAATTGGCGATCATGATCCCGCCGGTTTCGGTCTGCCACCAATTGTCGTGGAACGGCCTGCCGAACACGTCATCGCTCCACACGACTGCCTCGGGATTGAGCGGTTCGCCTACACTGGCCAGAAAACGCAAACGCGAAAGGTCGTGCTGCCGGGCAAGGTCGACGCCCGCTTTCATCAGTAGGCGGATGGCCGTGGGGGCGGTGTACCACACAGTTACCTGCTCCCGTTCGAGCAAGCTGTACCAGCGCCCCGCATCGAACTCCGCTTCATCGACCACCATGGTCACGCCAGCGCATAGCGGCGCGATGATCCCATAGGACGTACCTGTCACCCAGCCCGGATCGGCGGTGCACCAGTAAATGTCGCCCGGCTTGAGGTCGAGCGCAATGCGCCCGGTGGCGTTGTGCGCTGTCACTGCCTCGTGGACATGGACCGCCCCCTTCGGCGTTCCGGTCGTGCCGCTGGTGAAATGAAGCAGCGCCATGTCCTCGGGATCCGTCTGGACGCAGTCGAACTCGGCCGGAGTGTGGAAGAGCGCTTGGCCCATATCGACCGTGTCATCCGGCAGGTCTTCCCCGCCCGGCACCACCAGGACAAGCTTCAAAGCAGGCAGTGCATCTCGCGCCGGGGCGACCTTCTTTGCATAATCGCGCGAGCTGGCGAGGAGGACTTCGCCCTGCCCTATCTTCAGCCGCGCACGGACAGGCTCTGGCCCGAATGCTGAATAGAGCGGACAGAAGACCCCGCCGGCCTTCAGCGTGCCCAGCGCAGCGATATAGAGCTCGGGCACGCGGCCGAGCAGTGAATAGACGCGCGTGCCCTTGCCGAAACCACGATCCTGCAGCAGCCGGGCAAAGCGGTCGGTTTCCTGTTTGAGGTCGGCATAGGTGAAACTGCGCCGCTCCCCCGACTTGCCCAGCCAGCGCAACGCTTCGCGGTCACCTGCGCCGTGCGTAACATGCCTGTCGATTGCCTCATGCGCGATGTTGAGACCACCCTTCGGGAAATAGTCCAGCCACGAGCGGAAAATGTCCCAGTCCAGCTGCTCACTGGCGGCGTCCAGATCGGGCATATTCGCCTGCGCGCGTGTCTCCGCGGATTTGTGAATGGTCGTGAATGCCAAACTGTTCCTCCCACTCCAGCTGTCAAAGGAGAAATGGGTTTGGGACATGAGGCTACGGCGAGTAACTACGCAAAGTCCCGCACTCGGTTTATGCTGTACTGTGGAGCCTCAACAGATACGCGGCAATTGTTCGCCGGTCGGCAGGTCGAGCACGTAATCGCCGCCCATGGTCGTCAGCGATGCCTGCCCCGTTTGCTGCGGCCGGCCTACTTCCCCGATAACCGCTGCGTGCTTCTCAAACCGCTGCATGATTGCGAGCGCGCTGCCTGCCTGCCCTCCGGGTACGATAGCGATGTAGCGGCCTTCATTAGCCACGAAGATCGGGTCGATACCGAGGATCTCGCACGCCCCGCGTACGGTGTCCGACACCGGGATGGCGCTGCGGGCAACTTGCAAGTCGCAGCCTCCGTCAACTGCGATTTCGACCAGCGCCGTGCCCAGACCGCCTCTGGTCAGATCGCGCAGGCAGTGCAGGTCGATTTCACCATCCAGCATTGCCAGCACCGGCTCCGCCAGTGGCGCACAGTCACTGGCAATGTCATTCTCGAAGCCAAAGTCTTCGCGCGCGGCCATCACTGCCATACCGTGGCGGGCGATGTCGCCGCTCAGGATGATGGCATCACCCTCGCGGATTTGGGCCGGGGCAACCGGGCGTGGCGCGCGAACCTGCCCCACACCGGAGGTCGTGATGTAAATCCCGTCGCCCTTACCCCGCTCCACCACCTTCGTATCGCCTGTAACCAGCCGGACGCCCGCGACCTGCGCAGCCCGGCTCATGGATGCGACCACGCGGCGCAGATCGGCAAGAGCGAACCCCTCCTCGATCACCATCCCGGCGCTAAGATAGAGCGGCTTTGCACCACACATCGCAAGATCGTTGACCGTGCCATACACCGCCATCGACCCGATATCGCCGCCGGGAAAGAACAGCGGCTTCACCACATAGCTGTCGGTGGTAAATGCCAGCCGTGTGTCGCCCACTTCCAGCACCGCGCCGTCATGGGTCAGATCCTCTGCGTTATGCGCGAAAGCCGGACGGAACACATCGTCGATCAGCCGCCGTGTGAGGAGCCCGCCTCCGCCATGGGCAAGGGTGATAAGCCCCTCGTCCCGCTCGGGTGACGGACATTGCGGAGTGAAGAAAGGCTTGTCATTCACCGGGGCACCTCTTCATGCCGTGCTTCTTCAATCTTAGGCACGCCGGCAGGCTTTCGATAGCGATAATAGGCCGCGCAGGCGCCTTCGCTCGATACCATAGTCGCGCCCAGCGGATGCTCCGGCGTGCAGGTGCCGCCAAACGCTGGGCAATCAGGCGGCTTCCTTGCGCCGCGCAGGATCTCCCCGCTAATGCAGGGGCTGGGTGGCGCAGGCGTCGGGGCCAGATCCGGAAACCGCGCCCTCGCATCAAAAGCCGCATAGCGGGCTGCGAAGCGCAAGCCGCTGCCGGGAATGGTCCCGATCCCGCGCCAATCCTGCGACGTCACCTGAAACACCGAGCCGACCGCGCTTTGAGCGGCACGGTTGCCCTCTTCCCTGACCGAGCGGCTATACTGGTTTTCAAGCACAGCCTCGCCCGCCTCAAGCTGGCGGATACACATATGCAGCCCCTGCAACAGATCGAGAGGCTCGAACCCGGTGATCACGACGGGAATGCGATAGCGCTTTGTGACGGCCTCGTATTCGCGCGCACCGGTAATGGCGCAAACATGGCCTGCAGCCAGAAATCCGTCGGGTTTGCATTGCGGATCATCGAGCAGTGCCGACATCGCTGGTGGGACGAGCACATGCGAGACGAGCATGGAAAAGTTCTTCAGCCCCGCGCGCTCTGCATGCAGTACGGCCATAGCCGTGGTTGGTGTCGTCGTCTCGAACCCGATGGCAAGGAAGAGCACCTCCCTTTCCGGATTGTCCCGTGCAATCGCCACCGCATCGAGTGGGGAGTACACCATCCGCACATCGCCGCCCTGCGACTTTGCCCAAAGCAGGCTGCGCTGGCTACCGGGAACGCGGAGCATGTCGCCGAAGGAGCAGAGGATCACTGCGGGGCGAAGCGCAATCTCCACCGCAGCATCGATGGCCTCAGCGGGCGTCACGCAAACCGGGCAGCCGGGGCCGTGCAGCAAGGTGATTTCCTCGGGCAGCATCCGGTCAATGCCATGCTGCACGATCGCATGGGTCTGGCCACCGCAAATCTCCATGATCGACCAGGGCCGGGTGACCATCTGAGCGATAGCATCGGCGTAACGGCGCGCAGCCGCACCGTCGCGGTATTCGTCGACATGTTTCATGTCAGCTCGTCCAACAGAGCCAGTGTTCGCGCGGCCTCGACCTCGTCGATCACGCTGATCGCAAACCCGGCATGGACCAGCACGAAATCGCCTGCATTTGCCTCCGGCGTGAATGCCAGATTGGCGGATTTGACGATCCCTGCGAACCGAACGCGGCCTTCGCGGGTCAGCGGATCATCGCCTGAAATGCTGAGCAATTCGCCAGGGATCGCAAGGCACATTAGCGCGCTCCTTGCGCAAGGCACCGCGCGGCAGCAGCGGCCTGTCCGACCGCCAGCCCGCCATCGCCTGCCGGAACACGGGTGTGGCGATAGGGGGTGAAGCCTGCCGCTAGCAGACCCTCGCTTGCCAGCTGTGCCAGCAAGGCATTCTGGAAGCAGCCCCCTGTGAGAGCGACCTGTTCGACACCAGCGCGCTCCGAGACAGCAACGATTGCTCGGGCCAGCCATGCGTGAAAGCCGGCTGCAAGATCGCTGGCCGCCACCCCGCGCTGCGCGGCATCGTCGAGCTCGGTAAGCATGGGCCTCCAGTCCAGAACCAGCGCATCCTGCTTCTCTCGCAGGATAGCAGGCGGCAAGTCATGGCTGGCTCGTGCTTCACCAGCTGCAAATTCGACCGCCATTGCCGCTTCGCCTTCGAAGCTGGCTTGCTGGCTGAGGCCGAGAACCGCGGCGACAGCGTCAAACAGTCGGCCAGCGCTGGACGTCAGCGGGCAGTTCATTTCGCGCTCCACCATCGCAGCCAACAGATGTCTCTCTTCAGGGGCAAACGCGGCGAGCGGCGGACAGTCGGCGCGTTCCCATATCTGATCGCCAAAGCACGCGTGGAGCGCGCCGATGGCGCTCCGGCGCGGCTCTCGCATCGCCGCCTCACCACCGGGAAGTCGGAACGGAAGCAAGTGTGCCGCGCGCAAATGCCGGTCCCTCTCGACGACCAGAAACTCGCCGCCCCAGATCGTACCGTCGGCTCCAAACCCGGTTCCGTCCCACGCGACCCCGAGTACCGGCCCTTCAAGCGCGTTATCAACTACGGCGGAGAGCACGTGGGCAAGGTGGTGCTGAACCTGCTTCACCGGCACGTCCGTAGCGCTGGCAAAGCGTGTGGTGAAATAACCGGGATGCGCGTCGCAAACTATGCTGGTCGGCTCGCTGCGATAAAGCTCTGCCAATGCTTTCGCACTGGAGTCATAGCGCTCNCGCGCCCCGGCGCTGTGCAAGTCGCNTATGTGAGGACCGAGCACGATTTTGCCCTGTCCGGCGAGGGCAATAGCGCTTTTCAGATGCCCGCCTGTCGCCATCAATGGCGCATTCTGTACCCTGTCCGTCAGCACCAACGGAGCATAACCTCGCGCGGATCGCACAACACTTGCCTCGCCCGCAATTACCCGGACCACGGAATCGTCGACCGGATGCACAATCGGGCGATCATGGGTCAGGAACAGGTCGGCAATGTCGGACAGCCGCGCAATAGCTTCGCCATCGTCAGTTGCCAGCGGCTCCCCGCTGGCATTGCCGCTTGTCGTGACAAGTGGAAAACCCAGCTCCGCCATCAGCAAGTGATGCAGCGGGCTGGTCGGCAACATCAGGCCGATATTGGGATTGGCCGGGGCGACATTGGCAGCGACCGCGGATCCCCCACCCTTGCGTGCCCGCACCAATACAACCGGGGCAGCAGCAGAGTGGAGCAGCCGCGTTTCCTCAGGTGAGAGTTTCGCGATCGCCTCGGCATCGGCAAGGGACCCGGCCATCACTGCAAAAGGCTTGGCTGGCCTGCATTTTCGGCGGCGCAGGCGCGCCACAGCAGCCTCGCTGCGTGCATCCACCATCAACTGGAAGCCGCCAATGCCCTTCACAGCAATGATCTGACCGTTGCACAGACCGTTGGCCGCTCGCATCAGGGCCTGATGGCCTGTTGCCAGCACAATGCCGCTTACAGCGCACAGGGAAAGCTCTGGCCCACAGTCGGCGCAGGCGATCGTCTCGGCATGGAACCGGCCCGATGCGGGATCGCTGTACTCAGCTTCGCAAGCCCGGCACATGGGAAAGTGGCGCATGGCCGTGCGGCAACGGTCGTAGGGCACATCCTCGATCACACTAAAGCGCGGACCGCAATGGGTGCAGGTGGTGAACGGATAGCGGTAGCGGCGATTAGCCGGATCGAAGACCTCCGACCGGCAGGCATCGCACGTGGCCAGATCGGGCAGGATGACAGGCATCGCTGCGCCGCTGGCCGCGCTCTGCCGAATGACGAAACCCTCTTCGCCCTTCGGGACAAGTGCTGTCTGCTCGATACGGTCAATTCTCGCTGGCAATGCGGCCTCCGCCTGCACTCTGGCGGCGAAGCGCGCGACCGCTTCCTCGTCCCCCTCTACTTCCAGCGATACGCCCTCGCATGTGTTGCAGACGAAGCCGAACAGTGCCATTTCCTGCGCCAGCCGGGCGACCATGGGGCGAAAACCGACGCCCTGCACCGCGCCCCAAATCCGCAAGCCGAGGCGCGCCTTCGCTCCGCTGGAGGTATCGGTGTCGAGGAGGCGCGCCTGAGTCATCGCGCCTCGCCATCCCCCTCCGGCATATCGAGATCGACGGTGCGGATCATTACATGCAGCGCGTCGGGATTTGCGAAATCGTCAGACGTTTCAATTCTTAGCGCTGCTCCCTCGGCCAGCGTCCCTTCGGCCTCTTCCACGAAATGCTCCCGGAAATGGGCAGGCGAGAATTGGCTGAGAGCGCCCAGCCAGATGTCGACGCTCGATACACTGCTGGCATCTGCGTCGCGGACGATGCTTTCCAGACGCTTCACGAGATCACGAACGATTCCAGTCTCATGCATGAGCCGTTTCCTCCAATAGTGTGGCGACTTCGCCAATTACGCGGGTTGCAAGCGGGTCGATCGATTGGCTCACCTTCGGCGAGAGGCCGACCCCGTCGGAGAAGTCGGTGCCTTCCACTCCGAAAATGACGATCCGGCCCGGAGCCGAGCCCAGCGACCGGGCAAGCGCAATCGCTTCGCCCAGCCCGAAGGCATGGCTCGACATCGGCATCATGTCGCTCGGGATGCTTTCGCATGAGAGGTCGAGGCGATGGATTGTGCCCGGCGAGCCAAGGCTCGCAATCGCGTCCACGCAGACAAGCGCGGCGCAATCGTCCCAGTCATCGATCAGGGCGAGCATATCTCCGCTGCGCCGCAACAGTTTGGCCCGATCAGGCAAGCACCCCGCCAACCGATCCGCCACTGCGATTCCCGCGCCATCATCCCTGCGGTCTGGGTTGCCGATGCACTGGACCAGCACACCTTGTGAAGGCGCTGTCATGCGCGATGCACCGACAGGTCAAGAAAATGCGCGGCACACGAAATGCACGGGTCGTGGTTACGGATCGTCATTTCGCAAGCGTGCCGGATGACATCGTCCGGCTCTTCCACCAGCCCGGACGCGGTGGCCGCGATATCGGCCTCTATGCTCGGCTGGTTCTGCGACGTGGGCGGGACGATGCGGGCGGCGGAAATGGTCCCATCCGCATCGAATTCATACTGGTGCCAGCAAATGCCGCGCGGGGCCTCCGTGCAGCCAAATCCGGTTCCTGCTTGCGGCTCGAACGGCGCCGATGCCTGATCGGGCGGCTCGTAATCGGCGATAATCCGCAGCGCCTCTTCGCAGGCATAGACCATCTCGAGCGTGCGAACGACGATGCTCTGGAACGGGTTGCGGCATTCGGTGCCCAGACCCGCCTCTCTGGCCAGCGACTGCACTGTCTCCGGCAGTTGATCGTAATTGAGGGCGTAGCGTGCCAGAGGCCCCGTCAGATAGGCGCCGCGCGTTTTGATCATGGAGTGAAGCGCGGTGGAATGAGCAACCTGCCGTTCCTCGAATTTGTCGTCGAATTCGCTGATGTCGATGTCGATTCCGGCCGAGGACACCAGACGCCCTTCGTTGAAGGGATATTCGCCAGGGTGATGCAGGGCCACAAATTCATAATCGTGCCGGGCATCCGGAATGGGAAAATCGGCGACCCAGCGCAGCAGATCGACGGCGTGATCGCGGGCTTCCTTCGCGGTCTCTGCCATCGGCGCGAGCTCGGCGCGCGAGGGGATGCGGTAAAAGCCCCCGATGCGGATATTCACAGGATGGATTTCACGCCCGCCCAGCAGCTTCATCAGCCCATTGCCAGCCTTCTTCAGCGCCAGCCCCTTGCGCACTGCGTCACCATGTTTTTCCGCCATGCGGATCGCATCGGGGAAGCCCAGAAAATCCGGTGCATGCAGCATCACGACATGCAGCGCGTGGCTTTCAATCCATTCGCCGCAATAGACCAGCCGCCTGAGCGCCCGCAGCTGGCCATCGACCGTGACGCCAAATGCATCTTCTGCCGCGTGGACCGCGCTCATCTGGTAAGCGATCGGGCAAATGCCGCAAATCCGCGCGACGATATCCGGCAATTCCTTATGCGACCGGCCCGGAAGCATCGCCTCAAAGAAGCGCGGCGGCTCGAAAATGCGCAGGTTTGCGGTCGTCACCTTCCCGCTCTCGATATGCAGATCGAGGGCGCCCTCGCCTTCAACCCGGGCGAGATAATCCACCTTGATCGTCTTAGTTGTCATGCGCCTCGCTCTCCTGTCGGAACGGCTCGGCCCATGCGTTGAAGCTGCGGAAGGCATGGCGGATGTCCCGCTGCGATGCGCCAAGTTCGCGCCATTCGTCCGCCAGCGCAGACGTGTTGGGCGTCTCCATCGGACCATAACAGCCATAGCATCCGCGCCGATAGGCCGGGCAGATCGCCCCGCAGCCGGCATGGGTCACCGGACCGAGGCATGGCTCACCCTGCACCATAACGCACACTGTGCCGCGCCGTTTGCATTCGGTGCACACGCTGGCGGCGGAGATCGCGGGCTTGCGGCCCATCAGATAGGCGGAGATGACCTCGATCAGCTGCGCCTTGTTGATCGGGCAGCCCTGCAATTCGTAATCGACCGCAACATGGGCCGAAATCGGAGTCGAGGTTGCCAGCGTGTCGATATATTGCGGCGAAGCATACACGGCCGCCATGAAATCCTCGACATTGGCAAAGTTGCGCAGCGCCTGAATGCCGCCCGAAGTGGCGCATGCACCAATTGTCACGAGGTGTCGCGACTGTGCCCTGACATCGCGTATCCGCGCCGCATCGTGCGCGGTCGTAATCGATCCCTCGACCAGCGAGAGATCGTACGGCCCCTCGGATATGGCGCTGGAGGCTTCGGGAAAGTTCGCGATTTCAATCTGCTCGGCCAGCACCAGCAATTCGTCTTCGCAATCGAGCAGTGAGAGCTGGCACCCATCGCACGAGGCGAATTTCCAGACGGCGAGCCGCAAACGGTCAGGCACAGGCATCGCTAAAGCTCCCCGATTGCGAGGAGCGGGCGCAGCGTATCGTAAGACATCACCGGCCCATCCTTGCAAATAAAGGTCGGGCCGAACTGGCACCGCCCGCACAGGCCGACGGCGCATTTCATATTGCGCTCCATCGACAGGTGGATGCGGTGATCGGGCATACCTGCATCCACCAGTGCGCCCGCGACGAAGCGCATCATGATCTCCGGGCCGCACACCATGGCCACGCTGCTTTCAGGGTCGAAACCGGCATTGCCGATCAGGCAGGTTACAGCGCCGACATTGCCGCGCCAGCCCCTGCCTGCATAGTCGACCGTCACTTCCACTTCCAGATCGAACCTTTTACGCCAGTCCCGCAGCTCCTCATCGTACAGGATGGCTTCGGGGTTGCGGCTGCCGACGAGGATAAAGACCCGGCCATAGCGGTCGCGATGGGCCAGAATGTCGCGGACCACAGGTCGCAAAGGTGCCAGACCGAGCCCGCCTGCGACAATGACGATGTCCTTGTTCTTGTCCGTCTGCGTGCCCACTGGCCATCCGGCTCCGAATGGCCCGCGAATGCCGATGCTGGTTCCGGGTTCGAGATCCGCCAGCGCCTGGCTGACAGCTCCGACCGCCCGTATCGTATGCTCTAGACGGCCATTCGCATTGCCGCTGATACTGATGGCAACCTCGCCTACTCCGAAGGCATAAAGCATGTTGAACTGGCCCGGGCGCGCATGCTCCATCGAACCCGGCGGCGTTTCAAGATCAAGCGTGACGACATCGCCAATCTCGGATCGTTTCGCTGTGACCTTCGCAAGCGACGGAGTGAATGAGCCAGGGGCGGGCGCGGGCGCGAAGGCCATTTCAGGCCACTCCATACATGTCGAGCGTCTGCAACCGCGCTGCTTGCAGACGAGAGACCACAGTCGGCACAAACTGCTTCATCATTGCATAACCAAGGTCATGATCCGCCTCGCATTTCGCGCGCATGCATGTGGCATCAAGTACGATAGCGCGAACCGGGCCGGCCGCGCGGGCATCGAATATCCAGCGATAAGGCGGCACGAGCCAGGACGCGCCAACAATGTCGCCTGCCCCTAGGGTGCCCACAACCAGCGGCCTGCCTGAGGGACTGGACGTCTCGATCGCTACCTTGCCACTGCGCAGAAGGAAGAATGTGTCGGCAGGATCGTTCTCCCGCGCCAGATAACTGCCCGCCTCGAACCGCACATTTCTCGCGCAGCCGGCCACCAGCTTGCAATGTTCGGCAGCAAAGGAGCTGCAGAACGGGTGCTCGGCGATGATATGCTCTAGTGTGCCCATCACCCTTGGTCCTTATCGTCGCTCGGTTCTGCCCGGATGGCTGCGATTTCCTCGGTTACGTCAATGCCGACCGGGCACCATGTGAGGCATCGCCCGCAACCGACACAGCCCGATGTGCCGAACTGATCGATCCAGTGCGCGAACTTATGCGTCGCCCATTGGCGATATCGCGATTTGTTGGAACTGCGCACACTGCCGTCGTGCAGATGGGAAAAATCGAGCGAGAAGCAGGAGTCCCATGACCGGACCCGCTCGGCAGTCTCCCCGGCAAGATCGGTGTGATCCTCTACGCTTGTGCAAAAGCACGTCGGGCAAACCGCCGTGCAATTGGTGCAGGACAGACATCTGTCGGCGACGTCGTCCCAGCGCGGATGGTCCGGACTGCTTTGCAAGGCCTCCCTCAGGCCTTCTGTTTCCAGCGTACGGCCCATCCGGCTTGCCGTGCGCGCTACGACAGCTCCTGCAGCCTGCCTGTCACCTTGCGTCGCTGGCGTGGCGTGAAGCTGGCGCAAAACCGCTGCCCCTTCCTCGCTCCCCGTCTCGACCAGGAACCTGTGGCGATCACCATCAATCAGCTCGGTCAGCGAAAGGTCGAACCCCGCATCAGCCTTGGGGCCCGTTTCCATCGAAACGCAAAAACACGTGCCCCCGGCCTCGCCGCAGTTCACTGCGACAATAAAATTTCCCTCGCGGCGCAGAGCGTAACCGTTGTCGACATGCGGGCCATCGCGCAGAACCTTGTCCTGAACCGCCATGGCATGAAGTTCGCATGACCGGACGCCGATAAAGGCAAAGCGGACCAGTTCCGGCACTGGTTCCTCAATGGCCATCTCGCCGCCTGCCGATCGGCGCGCCGTCCACAGCGTCTCGGTCGGCGGGAGCAGAAACTGCTTCCACGAATGCGGCCCAACCGCATAGCCGAATAGTGCATCATCCTCGCGCCGTTCCAACGAATAGCGTCCTGGCTCCTGCCGGTCGGTCCAGCCAATTGGCAGATCTGCTGTACTGGATATATCATCATAGACGATGGCTTCGTCGCGCAGTGCCGGGCCAAGAACGCGAAACCCCCTGTCCGCCAAGACTTCGATCAGGCGCGCAAACTCGGCAAGATCGATAATCGCACCGGTCGTCGGAACCTCGCCTTTCGCGAGTAAAAAGCCATAAAGATCCTCAGTCCCAGTCAATCGCAGATGCTCGCTTCACATTGTGGAGACACACAGTGCTTCTACACTCGCCAAAGGGCAATCTAATTAAGTAGCATTCCTGAGCATCTGTGGCTGACCTCGGACGACCAACTTGCAACGATCTACGATGTGGGGCTCATGCTCGGAACTCTCTCACACCCGTAAATGGATCGACCGCTTTGGCTTCAAGAACCAAGCAAAGCCGCCAATTCTTCTCCGGCTTGTTATCAGTTTTCTAAGTCTCTCCGCGATCCACATCTGAATGTCATCTTCAGCCCAGGCTACAGCATAGCCGTCCAATTGAACCGGTTGCGGAAACTTTCCTCCGGACATCCAGCGATAAATAGTCGATCTCCCAAGCCCAACACGGTGCTGCACTTCTTTCTGCCGAATTAGACGCGCTACGCGCTGCGGCTTATCGGACAGTTTTCGACGGGATTACCCGCGATCTACTCCGCAGGAAATATCGCCGAGCAAAGCATCTTTGCGTTCCAACTCATCGATGTGGTCGGCAAGCAGACGGGCCACCCGTTGCGCAGCACGTTTGGCCCAGCGCGGCTTCACCTCATACAATTGGCTGCCGAGCACGCGCTCGAACGCCATTGGTAGCTCCGAAACGAACTCTTCAAAGAATGATGCCAGATCGGTTTGCAGCCCGGCGATGGCGTGATCTCCGCTACTAGCAAGAAACAGCAATAGATGGG
>JGI24025J20009_10001052_pt1 | contig 21134 bp, 15 predicted proteins | sample Cruoilmetagenom3_FD_20009 | JGI IMG/M metagenome (IMG submission 20009) | reverse complement strand
CGGAGCGGGTCTCAGGGTAGTCGAGATGGAGGGGTGGCGCCGGGGGATGTGGTTCGATGAGACGGGGCTCCCATGGGTCCAACCCTCGCCGAACATCCCGACACTGGAGACGGCCACAGCCTACCCCGGCACATGCCTCTTCGAGGGCACTAACGTCTCCGAGGGGAGGGGAACAACCCGTCCCTTCGAGACCATTGGCGCCCCGTGGATCGACGGCGCCAGGTGGGCCAAAGCCCTGAACGTCCTGGGGCTCAGCGGGGTCACATTCAGGCCCTGTTACTTCACGCCGACGTTCTCCAAGTACGCTGGGGAGCGGTGCGGCGGGGTCCAGGTCCATCTCCTCGACCGCAACGCCTTTCGGCCGGTGGAGACCTCCCTCCACATGATCGCCTCCGCCCTCGACCTCTGGCCTGACGGCTTCGAATGGCTCGCGCCGACCTACGATAGGCAGCGCCACTTCGACCTGCTAGCCGGCACCGACGAGATCAGAGAGTCCCTCAGCCGCGGCGTTTCCGTTGAGGAGATCGTCGCGAGCTGGCGGGATGAGCTGAGGTCGTTCTTGGAGTTGAGGGCGGGATACCTGCTCTATCCGGATGGGAGGAGTCGAGATGTCTGAGGCGGTCGTGGTCAAGGGGGTCGTCGTCACGCCCTTCGAGATGATATCAAGGGGGATGGTTGTCGTGGAGGACGGGAGGGTGACGTACGTCGGCCCGGAGGCGGAGACCTCCGGAATGGTCTACGACTTCGGCGATGGCATCGTCGCACCCGGCTTCATTGACCTGCACATCCACGGCGGCGCCGGCTTCGACGTAATGGACGGCTCGCCCCGGTCGATAGACGGCATCTCCCGACACCTGGCCGCCGGTGGCGTCACCTCATTCCTACCCACCACCTGTACCGCCCCCCAACGGGACCTCATCGCGGCGGCCCGAGCGGTTAAGGCGACCTTAAACCGGGGCACCGGAGGCGCCGAGGTGTTGGGCCTCCACATGGAGGGGCCCTACCTCAACCCGGTGAGAGGAGGGGCCCAGAACCCGGCTCACATCAGGCCGCCGAGCATCGACGAGATCGCCGAGGTGCAGCGGGAGGCCGACGGCGTTCTCAGGATGGTCACCCTCGCGCCCGAGTTGGATGGCGCCTTGGACCTGGCTGAGGGGCTCAACGCCAGCGGCGTGGTCCCGTCGGCGGGCCACACGGACGCGACGTATGTGGAGATGGAGGCTGCGGTGGACGCCGGCTTCAGGCACGTCGCCCACCTGTTCAACGCGATGCGCCCATTCCACCATCGGGAGCCAGGGGTGGTGGGCGCGGCCCTGACCGATGGGCGGGTCACGGTGGAGCTGATCGCCGACGGCGTGCACCTCCACCCAGCCGCGCTGAGGCTGGCTGCGACGGTGAAGGGGGTGGGGAAGACGGCTCTGGTCTCCGACTCCATCTCGTCGGCCGGACTCCCTGACGGCGAATACGTGTTCGGGGGACGGAAGGTGATCCTCCGGGGCGACCGCTGCCTCCTAGAGTCAGGGGCGCTGGCGGGGGGCGCCATCCGGCTCTGCGACGCCGTCAGGAACATGGTTGAGCTCACCGGACTCCCCATCATCGAGGCGGTTGAGATGGCCTCCTCGACGCCAGCGCGGATCATCGGCGTGGCAGACAGGAAGGGGTCCCTCAAGCCGGGGATGGACGCCGACCTGACGGTCCTCAGCCCCGGCTTCTCCGTCCTCCTCACCATGGTCGGCGGCAGGGTGGTTTACGAGAGGGGCGGAGGGGAGAGATGAACATCTACGCAAGCCTGTCTCGGAAGCGGACGCTCAGGGTCATTGGACTCATCTCGGGGACCTCCGCAGACGGCGTCTCAGCCGTCCTCACCGAGATCACCGGCTCGGGCGTTGGGACCCGGCTCCGCGTCGTCGCCTTCAGGACCTTCCCCTACCCCTCCGCCCTCAGGGAGGAGGTCTTCAAGCTCTTCAGCCCCGAGACCTCGACCGTCGATATGGTCTGCGAGATGAACTTCGTCCTGGGTGGGTTCTTCGCCGAGTGCGCCGTCAGGCTTGTGGAGGAGGCCGGCGTCAGCACCGTCGACCTCATCGGCTCCCACGGCCAGACCATCTACCACTCGCCGAGGTCGGCGGAGGTATGCGGGTACAGCTCTAGGTCGACACTCCAGATAGGTGAGCCCGCCGTCATCACCGAGAGGACAGGGGTCGCGACTGTCGCCGACTTCAGGAAGGCCGATGTCGCGGCCGGCGGCGAGGGCGCGCCCCTCACGCCCTACCTCGACTACGTCCTCCACCGCCATCCGACGCGGAGCCGCGTCTTCCAGAACATAGGCGGCATCGCCAACCTCACCTACCTACCCGCCAACGCCTCGGCCGACGAAGTCGTCGCCTTCGACACCGGTCCGGGGAACATGCTCATAGACGCCGTCGTTGGGCACTACACCGGCGGCGCCCTCGCATACGACGAGGACGGACGGATCGCAACCCAAGGGACGGTCGATATGGGTCTCTTGGATGAGCTCCTCTCCCATCCCTACTTCGGCAGGGAACCGCCGAAGACCACAGGTCGGGAGATGTTCGGCGAGGCCTTCTCCCGGAAGGTCATCTCCAGGGCCGAGGAGCTTGGCCTCGGCTTCGAGGAAATCGTGGCGACAGCGACCGTGCTGACTGTCGAGTCGATAGCCCGGGCCTACGAGCGCCTCCTTCCGGATGCCAGCGCCATCGACGAGGTCTACGTCTCCGGGGGCGGAGCCAGGAACCCCTTCCTGATGAGCGCCCTCAGGTCCCGACTCGACCGCATTCCCGTCCACAATTACGGCCGCCTCGGCATCCCCTGCGAGGCGAAGGAGGCGGTGCTCATGGCCGTGCTTGCCAACGAGCATATCTCGGGAAACCCGTCGAATCTGCCTCGGGCAACGGGCGCGAGGAGTGCTGTCGTCCTCGGCTGCCTCTATCCAGCTTCATGAGACATCGGGATAGATCACGACTTTACGGTAAAAACCCAGTCGAAGCCGCTGTGAAGTGGGTTATCCCTCTAACATGAGGGGCGGACAGTGGAGCTCGGGGGGAATCATCGCTTCCAGATCGTAATGGGGAGGAGCGCGCCGTGCGCATCACACGTTAACTCGCTTAGAAGTTGATGGTTCGGTCGTCTTTCCGAGGCCGTTGGACCCGTGTATTGCCCGATGCGCTCGTGGTTCCTCGCGTGCGTTCCACCCTCTCGTCTATTGCCTTCTTCCAGCGCCACAAGGTGATTGGGTCCATAACGTTCACGACCGCGTTGATGACCTTCTGGTCCGCGGATGTGGGAGTCCCAACCCTCCTCAGACGCCTTATCCACATTTTCGCGTGGAGAAGTCCAACGTGATGACATTTAAAATACGCCGAAACTAAATTTCTGAACAGAGTTATTGATTGCTTGTCCATTTAGGTGGAACCTATTGCGAAAGAGATTGTGGGGAGGAGCGTGTCGTGCGGGAAGACCCGCCTCCATAGCCTCATCTTTTATCCGACCTAGCGGATGTTAGGTGTGGTGAGATCGTGCACGAATCGGCGATGAGGAGGGCGTTCTCCCTCGTGGATGAGGGACGTATCGTGGAGCTGGCGGAGGGGCTGATCAGGATACCGAGCGTCACGGGCGACGAGCGCGAGGTGGTGCTCCACGCCCGGGATATCCTGGAGGCATCCGGGATACCCGTGGAGCTGCGCGGCTCGGAGAAGAGACCCATAATCGCATCTACCCTCAACCCGGATGCGAGTCCCCTCCTCGCCTTCAACGGACACCTCGACACGGTTCCAATCGCCGACAGAGGGGCGTGGACCCACGACCCCTACGACCCGGTAGTTGAGGATGGAAGGCTCTACGGCCGCGGCTCCATCGACATGAAGGCGTCCTGCGCCGTCATCATCCACGTCATGGAGATCCTGAAGGGGCTTGGGTTGGGATGCGCGGTGAGCGCCCAGCTGGTCCCAGATGAGGAGCGGGGTGGCGTCGATGGGACGCGACAGCTCCTCCGGGAGATGGAGAAGGGCAGCCTGAGGCGGCCCGACTACGTCGTCATCGGGGAGAAGAGCAACCTGAAGGTCCGCATCGCGGAGCGAGGCTCATTCCCCTTCTCGATCCGGTTCAGGGGACGGGCGAGCCACACCTCCCACGCCCGGGTCGATGGGATCAACGCCATCGCCAAGGCGGCCAAGGGCGTCCTCGCCCTGGAGAAGGACATCGACAGGTATCACCCGTGGATCGGGAAGCCGGTCCTAAGCGTCAACGGTATCCGGGGCGGCATCGCCGACAACCAGGTCCCCGCGGAGTGCGTCATCGACGTGGACCGCCGCCTCATCATCGGTGAGACCGCGGGGATCGTCGTCGCAGAGGTGACCGAGGCCCTGGACGAGGCTGGCAGGGGCGACCCCGACTGGAGATGGGAGCTGGAGGCTGAGAGGGACGGGGCGGGCAACCCCATCTGCTCACCGCCGAACTACACCGCCCCCGACACCGAGCTGGCGAAGGCGTTCTACCGTGCCGTCCCCATCGCATTGAACGTCAAGCCAGAGCTGTACGTCGAGTGGGCGGGCTGCACCGACGGGCGCTTCTATCGGTACGCCGGCATCCAGACGGTCGGCTTCGGGCCGAGAGGTGAGCACGCCCACGGCCCAGACGAGTTCGTNTACATCGACTCCCTCNTNGCCCAGGCNAAGGTCTACCTCGCGACGGTTATCGAGCTGGCGGGAAGNGCTCAGGCTGGCATGTGAAGGTGACGGTGGGCATCGCGGTTTTGCCCCCATCTAGTCCTCGGCGAGCCCGTTTCGGTCAGAGCGCCTCAGCCCTCCCCTTTCTGGATCGAGGTCAGCATCAGCTTCCTCGTCTCCTCAATCGCGAGGAGTCCGTCCACGTAGTAGCTGGTCGTGGTCTCCTCCTTGATCAGCCCCGCCTCCGATGATACCCAGGAGAAGCCGGTCGTCACCATCGTTATGTTTTGGCCATCCCTCGCGAGCTCGTCCCTCTCCTCGAGCCTCACCTCCGCGCAGAGGTAGCTCTCGCCGTCGCCCGCATCAACCTCCTCGAACCCTGAGACGCGCCCGTTCCCCGAGAACTTCCCGCGAAACACCTCCCCCTCCATCGTCAGGTTGTAGCCGCTCGCGTAGGCCCAGCCCTTTCCAGCGATCAGGGGGTAGGGGAGGTCCGGTAGCGGGTCGTCGTAGACGGCCTCCATGCCGTCCGACTCCCACCAGAGCAGGGAGCCGTTCACGTCGTAATGATAGCGGGTCGTCTGGTCAGGGCGCTCGACCAGGGTCTCGTTCTCGCTCACCCTGACCCACCTGAGCTGGTGCTCATCGCCGTTGACTTGCTCGGTGAAGAGCTTCTCCGTCCCGACTGGGAGCTCCGGCTCCGTGATGTTGTGCTCCTCCTCCTCTTCCTCGACGGGGACCTCAATCTCCGAGATGGCGGAGACCAGGTTCAGGATCAGCTGGTAGTTGTCCTCGACGTAGCAGTAGGGCTCCATCAGGAAGGTGAGGTCCCCGAAGGCGGCGACGGTGCCGTTCCCCTCGATCAGGGCTATGGGGGCGTAGCTCCCCTCCCTCTCCGCCGTCGAGGAGTAGGTGTCGCTCGATGTCCACGCCGCCTCCCGCCCATTCGAGTGGACGTAGGTGGTTGTGAAGAGGACGAGGGCGTCGAGCCCCCTCGTCAGGGATGTGTTCGAGAACTGCCTCACGTAGATGTTCCTGTAGAGCCCGTAGTGCTCCTCCTCGTTGTAGAGGTAGCCCTTGCCGAAGGATAGGCCGAACCGGTGGGCGAGGGAGTTGACGGGGCCGAGCAGGGCCGGGACCTCCACGAACTCGGAGGCGGGGTCAGAGAAGATCAGCAGGAGCCGGCCACTGGCAACGAAATCGTCGATCTCCTTGAACTCGTCATTGGAGTAGGCCTCCGTAGGCGCTGCGATGATGAGGCAGGAGGCGCGGTCCAGGGCTGATTCGACCTCCTCCCAGGTCTCGCCGTACCCGAGGGCCATCCCCCTCATCGCGAGCTCCGCCGATAGGGTGTCCAACACCCACGGCGAGACCCTGTTCCCGTGGGAGAGATCAACAGCCACAGGCCCCCTGCCGGTCGCCACCTTCGATGTGGATGCGTTCACGTCCTCGGACGCGCTCCCGAGCGAGACCAGGCCCTGCGCGTGGGTCCTGGGTGGCAGGTAGAGGTAGTAGACGGCGGGGGGCGGGTTGAGGCCGTTCAGGGTCTCGACGGTGATCTCACTCCAAGCCACCTCCGTCTCATTGGAGAGGCACATGAAGAGGCCGAAGGTTCCCGCAGCGGGTCGGATATCAACCACCTGGTACTCGACGAGGCCCGCCTCCTCTGCGGCCCGCTCTGCGGCCCTCTGTAGGGAGCCAACCTCATCCGCGAGGCCTGCGGCCACCGCCTCGCTCCCCATGTAGATCGTCCCCCTCCTCAGCTCGGTCGAGGAGGGCCTCAGGCGACTCCCCCTCCCCTCCTCCACAGCCGAGACGAAGCTGTCTAGTGCGTGGCTCAGGTTGAAGGGGAAGAGGAGGCTGGAGAAGCCCGTGACCTTGTGGGGGCCGGTCTCCAGGACCTGCTCCGACGGTATCAGGGTTGGCGGCCCGGTCCCTATGACGCCGATGTTCCCGATCATGGACGTTGGATGCGCGTAGATGTAGTCGGCGGCGACTGCGACGTAGTAGCCCCCCGACAGGGCCGTGACCGCCGAGACCACGACGGGCTTCCGTCCCTTAAGCTCCTGCACGTCGAGGTAGATCTGCTCTATCAGGTGGGCGTAACCGCCGGGGGAGTCGATCCTCAGCACGACCGCCTTGACGCTGGCGTTGAACATGGCCTGGTTTATGGCCGCGGTGACCATGTCGGCGGACTGGGAGGAGATGATGCTCCCCTCCATATTGATAACGCCGACCAGGCTCCTCTCGGCCCTCCACGTGCCGGCGTAGTACAGGTACCCGAGACCAGAGACCACTAGAACGCAGATCACGGCCAAAACGGCCATCAGTTGCTTCACAGAAGCGGAAGACATGCTCTCCAACCCAACCACCATCGCGAGAGGGGACCACTAATATCCTCTCATCCGAGCATGTTTAATTGTTTGTATCAAGCGGAAAAGGCGCCTCATTTGGACCAATCCAAGCTTTCGCTTACGGCAAGATTCATCCTGATCTCATCCTCCTCGATGTGTCCGATTGAAATGGAAAAAACAAGGCGGTGTGTGATGACCTACGAACCCGCCTCTGGGGAGTCTCCTACCTCTGTAGAGGACAGATTCATTGCCCACAGGTCGAAGGCTTAAACCATCGCCGCCTACATGACGAGCATTTTATTTATCTATAAATGAACGTCTGTTAAGGGATACGGTGCGGAAGGCGAATAAGTTTGAGGGTCATAGTGCTGGGATGCGGGAAGATCGGGTCCGTCATCGCCATGGATCTCGCTAAGTCCCTGAAGGGGGCCGAGGTCACCGTGGCCGACAGGAGCAGGGGGATGGCAGAGGCGGCGGCCTCGGGGATAGAGGGGGCGGAGTGGGCCGTTGCCGATGTCACGGATCGCCCAGGAACAGTCGAAGCCCTCAGGGGGTTCGACCTCGTCGTCGGCGCGCTTCCGGGGGACTACGGGTACGGAGCCCTCAAGGCCGCCGTAGAGGCGAGGGTGAACATGGTGGACATCTCATTCGCCCCGGAAGACCCCCTCGGACTCCACGATGCGGCAAAGGGGGCGGGGATCACCATCATCCCCGACTGCGGCGTGGCACCCGGCCTCTCAAACATGCTCGTGGGCTACGCCTCCTCCAAGCTCGACCGGGTGAGGGGGGCGCACATCATGGTCGGGGGGCTCCCCGAGTATCAGGTGCCGCCCCTCGGCTACACCATCACCTGGTCGGCGGAGGGGCTCATAGACGAGTACATGAGGGGAGCGAAGATCATCGAGGGGGGACGAGTGGTCGAGGTCCCGGCCCTGAGCGGCCTAGAGGAGGTGGAGTTCCCAGGCGTCGGGACGCTTGAGGCGTTCTACACCGACGGCCTCAGGACGCTCCTCGGATCGATGCCCGGGGTGGAGAGCATGTGGGAGAAGACCCTCCGGTATCCGGGACACGTCGAGAAGATAGGGCTCCTGAGGGAGTTGGGCTTCTTCGGAGAGGAGCCGGTGAACGTCGAGAGCGTCCGGGTCTCCCCCCGCCTGGTGACCGCCCGTATCCTTGAGAGGAGCCTGAGGAGGCCGGAGGTTGGCGACATCCTCGCCATGACGGTGGAGGTGGCCGGCGAGAGAGGGGGCGAGGAGGCACGGTTCAGGTACCGCATCCTCGACCGGTTCGACGAGGAGGGGAAGGTGACGGCGATGGCGAGGACCACGGCTTACACCGCCTCCATCGTCGCCCAGAAGCTCGCCAAGGGCGAGGTCGAGGAGAGGGGCGTCGTCCCGCCCGAGAGGCTGGGCATGGACGAAGGCCTCTTCGAGGACATCCTCTCCGAGCTGAGACGTAGAGGCGTTCAGGTAGAGACTAAGCCATAGGAGGGAGCGGGGAGGCATTTCAGCTGCTCCTTCTTTTTTAAGCTATTGAAATTTGGGCGAATCGAAGCCCTTGGAAGACCTGGATAACCTCATGTTATTTTTATTCTTAGGCACGCAGCCAATATGTCGACCGTAACCCATCTTCTTTATGAGAGACAATCGACTGAGCGAGCCACCTCCCTCAACGGTCGCGGACTGTTTTTGAATAAATGGCGAGGCGTAATACGCCATCTCACCCTAGGACGCCCTCCAATTGGGGACGATGAGTTGAGAGGGATCTTGTGGAGAAGCTCGGAGCGGAGTAATGCCTAAGAGCGAGGAATGTTCAGGCTTCAGGGAATGAGGAAGCAGAGGGCCGCCCTGACGGCCGTTGTAGGTGGTCTGGCCATCTTCGGCTTGAAGCTGGCAGCCTACTTCATCTCCGGGTCGGTGGCCCTCCTATCTGACGGCCTGGAGTCCATCGTCAACATAGCCGCCTCGGTCATGATGTTCTTCTCGGTCCGCATCTCGGATATGCCGGCTGACCGGACCCACAAGTACGGGCATCAGAAGGCCGAGAACATCTCCTCCCTCATCGAGGGCGTCTTCGTGCTCCTGGCCGCCCTCTTCATCGTCGAGACGGCGGTGGGACGCCTCTTACGGTCGGTGGCGCTCCAGAAACTCGACCTGGCGGTTGGGGTCTCCCTCCTCGCCACGGGCCTCAACGGGGTCCTCTCATGGTTTCTGTCCCGTTCAGCAAGGGAGACCGGCTCGCTGGCCCTGGAGGGGGACGCCAGGCACCTGCTATCCGACGTCGTCTCCTCGGGCGGGGTGGTTGCCGGGCTGCTCGTCGCCGACTACACGGGCTGGGCCCTCATGGACCCCCTTCTGGCGCTCCTGGTTTCGGTCCTGGTCCTCAGGATGGGCCTCGGCCTGGTGCTCCGATCTTCCCAAGGCCTGATGGATCAGTCCTGCCCCGAGGAGGAGGCGAAGATAAGGGAGGTGCTTGAGAGGCACCGGTCCAGTTTCGTCGATTTCCACGACATAAAGACCAGGCGGAGCGGGAACAGGGTCTTCGCCGAGCTCCACCTATCCCTCGACGGGAGCCTGACGGTCCAGGAGGCCCACGACCTGACGGACCACCTTGAGGAGGAGCTGGGGGAGGAGCTGCCCGAGGCGACCCTGACGATCCACGTGGAGACGCCGGAGCAGAGGGGGGAGCCAAGCCGATCCGCCTTGTAAAACTCGGGATTCTTCAAGGTTGATCTGTGTGCCGGTCGTAACCCATCTTCGCGCGTGGAGTTACCTAGGTCTGTTGGCGGAGATGTGTGAGCTTTTCGATTTTCAGCGAGAATGTCATCAACATAAAAGCCGGTTGAGCGCGCCAGTTTAAAATAGCCGCAAAACCCTATGGCCTTCTTGATATGCCTTAGGAGGATAGATTTTGGTGAGAGGAAGTCCCCAGAGCGGAATAAAGTATCCTGAAAGCCCGCGGATCGATCATGCCGACATCATCCATGGGGTTCGGGTCCCCGATCCCTACCGGTGGCTAGAGGATATAGACTCCAAGCAAACCCAGAGCTGGATCAAGGCGCAGAACCGGGCCACCCTCGCGCACCTGGGGAAGATCCCCACCCGAGGGAAGATCAACAGGCGGATCACCGAGCTGTGGGATTATGAGAGGTACGGCGTCCCCTTCAAGCAAGGTGGACGCTACTTCTACACCAGAAACGATGGCCTGCAGAACCAGGGTGTCCTCTACTGGATGGAATCACTTGAAGCCGAGCCCAAGGTCCTCCTCGACCCCAACAAGCTCTCGGAGGATGGCACCGTGGCCCTGACGGGCTACTCGGTGAGCGAGGACGGGGGGCTGCTGGCCTACGGGGTCTCAGCCTCCGGCTCGGACTGGCAGGAGTGGCGGATCCGTGAGGTGGACACGGGGCGAGACCTCGAAGATCACTTGAAGTGGACCAAGTTCACCCCTGCCTCCTGGACCCACGACGGCAAGGGCCTCTTCTACAGCAGGTACGATACCCCCGAGGAGGGGATGACCTACAAAGGCGCCAACTACGATCAGAAGCTCTTCTACCACCGTCTAGGCACGCCTCAGTCCGAGGACGAGCTGGTCTACGAGCGCCCCGACCAGAGGGAGTGGCGCTTCCGGGGCCGCGTCACAGACGATGGCCGATACCTCATCATCTCGGTCTCAAAGGGCACATTTCCAGAGAACGGAGTTTTCTACAGGGACCTCAAAGCGGAGGATGGAGCGGTCATCGAGCTGCTCAACAAATTCGATGCCAAGTACGTCTTCATCGGGAATGAGGGTCCCGTCTTCTACTTTCTGACCGACTTGGACGCCCCGATGTCGAGGGTCATCGCGATCGACGCCGATGAGCCCGAGTCCTCTAAATGGAAGGAGGTCATCCATGAATCAACCGACGCCCTGAGGGACGTCAGCATCGTCGATGAGATGTTCATAGTAAAATATGTGCACGACGCGCATAGCCTTGTGAAGGTATTCGACGGGACGGGAGGTCTCGTGAGAGAGGTCGGACTCCCGGGGATGGGAACCGTGATCGGATTCGATGGTCGGCGGGAGGACCGGGAGACGTTCTACCAGTTCACAGGCTTCACGACGCCTGGGACGATCTACAGGTACGATGTTGAGACGGGCCAGACCACGCCGTTCAGGGAGCCGAAGGTGGGCTTCGACGGCGACGCGTATGTGACGGAGCAGGTCTTCTACAGGAGCCGGGACGGGACCCGAGTGCCCATGTTCATCTGCTACAGGAAGGGGCTGAAGCGGGACGGTGGCAACCCCACCTACCTTTACGGCTATGGCGGATTCAACATCTCGCTGACGCCGTCTTTCAACGTGAGGAACATCGTCTGGATGGAGAGGGGGGGCGTCTTCGCCCAGGCTAACCTGAGGGGAGGCGATGAGTACGGCAAGCCCTGGCACGACGCGGGGATCAAGCTGAAGAAGCAGAACGTCTTCGACGACTTCATGGCGGCCGCGGAGTGGCTCATAGGGGAGAAGTACACGAGCACGCCGAAGCTCGCGATCAGCGGTCGCAGTAACGGCGGCCTCCTCATCGGCGCCTGCATGACCCAGCGCCCCGATCTCTACGGCGTCTGCGTCCCCATCGTCGGGGTCCTCGACATGCTGCGCTTCGAGAAGTTCACCGTCGGGTGGGGCTGGACCTCCGATTACGGCTCGGTGGAGAACCCCGAGGAGTTCAGGGCGCTCCTGGCGTACTCACCCTACCACAACATCAAGCCCGGAACGGAGTACCCGCCGACGCTCGTCACGACGGGCGACCATGATGACCGGGTCTTCCCCGCCCACAGCTTCAAGTTCGCGGCGGCCCTCCAGGCAGCCCAGGCAGTGACAGCCCCCGTGCTAATACGGATCGATTCGAAGGCTGGCCACGGTGGCGGTAAGCCGGCTTCAAAGCTGATTGAGGAGTACACCGATGAACTGGCATTCATCGTGGAGAACTTAGGGAGGGACATCGATTAGCCCCCTGTGACGGTGCTTCAGCCATCTAGACGGCGTGTGATGTTTCACCTTTCCTCCACCGAAGCGGCGCAGACGATAAGCTGCTCCTCGCCATCTTGAACCAAGTGGGACGTTCAGCTCTGCGTCCTGAAATGCACCACTCCGCCGTCAGATGCAGGTTCTGACAGACCTGATCCTCATCAATGTGCAGGTATCTATATCTCCGCTCACCATAGAGTCATGCCTTGCTATAGGAAAACATAGACTATAAGGTCGCCGCGGAACTTGTCGCGCATTGAAAAGCGATCGGTGTGCCCGCCGTAACCCACATTCCGTTCTCGGCTGTATCGTGTGAAGTGTTAAGGCGTATTTTGCCGGTATTTTGATATGTGGCGGAGGATCTTGGTCCCGGCTTTATTGATGAGTTTTTGGTCTGCGGTATATACCGGTATCCCCCTTATCTCGCCGAGGGAGAGATAGGCTGAATCGTAGATCGATATGCCGTATCTCAGGGCGTTCTCCACGCATCTCTCGGCGAGCTCTCCCGCCAGGGGAAGGAGCCAGAGGCGGTATCCCTCCAACGCTTCGGCGGCTCTCTTGAGCTCCTCCTCACCTAGGTTCGGATTGTACCTCAAGGCGTTCAAGACCTCGAAGGGGAGGAGCTCCACGGAGGCTATCTCCACGGTTCTGCTGACGTAATCGTCCCTCAGCTGCAGCGCCTTGTCGGTATGTTCCTCCTCCACGAACCACTTAGCGACCACCGAGGCATCCGCCGCGACTACCTCCTCCTCTCTCTCCACCTGCGTATCTCCTCCGTGCTGTCCCAGCCGGGCGAGGACTCCCTGATCGAGTCCGTGATCCTCGCAGCCTCCCAAAGCTTCTTGAGGTCGATGTCTCGCCTCCGCTCCTCATTACGGATTTTTTCGATTATGGCCTCCCTGATGACCTCGCTCCAGTTGATCTGGGAGAGCCTCTTCATCCTGCGGTGGGTTTCCTCATCTACGCGCGCGGTGACGACGTTCACCATAATGAATAGTAATACAAATCATTGTAATATAAATAATACGCATTAGCTCAGATTGCCCAGACCATAAGGCGCTATTTTTGAGCCTTTTAGTTGTCGGTGTGCCGGTCGTAACCCACCTTCTGTTCTAGATGGCGTTCAGCTCTAGGGCTACCTGTGTTTCTGGCACGCCATCATCAAATCCTATCCACCGCCTATTCAGGGAAGGCTTGTCCTGCCCCAACCATAGTCAGGGGTAGAACAGTCTAGATTTTCCCTTGCCAGTGCCCCCATAGGGTCCCACGGCTTCAGGACGATGGGCTCTGTTACCAACACCTTCAGCAGCTCCTCTGACAGGTACTTCTTCTGAATCATGACCTCGTAGGTGTATTCCTCGAACCAACGATCGCTCATCGTATAGAAGCCCTTGTCGCCGACCCTGTCACCCCAGCTGTTCTCCACTCGCCACTTCCTGGGCTTGCCATCCTCGTCGATGTCCACGCCGGTGAAGACCATGGCGTGGGTCATCCTGCTGTGGCCGTAGTCGAGGCGGGCGGCCTTATCCAGCTTGAACTCAATGCCATACACCCTCTCGTAGTCGTATATGTTTGGGTCAAACACCCCCATGTCACGGTGGCTCATCTTCCCTGCGTCGGCTCCGAACCAGACCGCGTGACCGTCCTTGACCATCTCGCCCGCGGCCTTCTTCATTGTCTCGATGTCGATGTTCAGGTATCTGACTTCCTGGCCTCCGACGACGTTGTTGAGGTATTGGACTGTGTACATCCTCTTGTAGGGCTTGTCCTTCGTGGGGGCGTTGATGAGACAGGCCATTGAGTCCAGGTCGAAGCCGATGTACTCCTCGAAGAACTCCTGGGGTGTAATCTCCCCGTGCCTGTGGAAGACATCATCCTTGTCCCTCCACTCCCAGTAGAAGCTTGACGGTGGGGTGCCGAGGTGAATCCTGAGCATCCTGTAGTACTCCTCCAGCAGGCAGCCCTTCGCCTTCCGCATCTCCTCTAGGGAGGCTCCACCCTCGTGCATCGCCCTGAGGTCCCTAGCGTACTCCCTGAGCTTCGTAGTTAGGCAGGTGTTCATGAACCGAGAGGCGCCGCTGCTCTTGGTCTCTGGCATGACGGGCTTGGGGACGACGCCGTACTTCTTCACGAGGTTGACGAACATGTCCCACTGGCCTGCGTCAGGTATAATGTGGGCGAGGAGCCACATCACCAGCCTGCCGTCCAATGGTTCACCTCGGGTCTCTATGATGTTCTCCAGGAAGTAGTTTGCCTTCTCCAGCTTGTCCCAGAACATGAGGTAGGGCTGGGAGAGTTCAAATTCCTTCAGGTTGAGCTTCTTCATGGCCTCGATACGGAGGATGTTGAGGCCGGCGAACATCCAGCACCTGCCTGTCTGCCCCTGGGCGGTGGCCTTACCGGTCTTGATGAGGTGTGAGTAGGTGTGGTCGATCCTGTTCACGACCTCCCTGTTCAGGGCGGTCTCCCTGATGTCGCTCTGGGTCACCGCGTTCATCGCAAGGATGTTCTTCGGGTCTTTCTCGAATGAGGCTGAGAAACGCTCAACATCCTTGTCGTTTAAAACCCTATTCATGATGTATGCACCTATTCCGATATCCATTATCTCTTCTCCATCATCATTAAAAGTCTATGCTTTCGGTTGGATACTACTGTCTTGAACTAGGTGCAATGTCATCAGTCGTCGGTTGCGGCAAGCCACCTCATGCCCCCCTAATTAGCGATTGCATCCTTGTCGGTGGAGGGCGAGGGTTGTAGGTATCCTGGGTACCGCACAACCTATCATGCACCAGGTAACCAATTTACCGATAGAAGTTGGTTTCTTTCCTGTGTATAGCTGATATGGGAAAGGTTAGTGAAGGTATGGTCGGTGTGCCGGTCGTAACCCACCTTCTGTTCTAGGCGGCATTCGGCTGTACGGGCTACCCGCGTCTCCGGCAGGCGGTCATCGACGCCTATTCGCCCTTTCACCCTGCTGGGTCGGCCGTCTCACCCAATCCGGCGGCGTCCTCGGCGCTTCCGGCGCGTCATAGCCGTGCCGCTGGAGGTCTCGTCTCTGTCCGGTGCCAGGGCTCTCGCCCTACGCCTCGCGGCGTCGCAGTCCTGCCAGGTGGATGGAGTTTCCTCAGGCCTCTCGGCCCGGAGGCCGCCCACCGGCTCACCGACCATGAGTATCAGAACCGGAGACATCTATATGCTTTGCGTGTTTGGGCTCGATTGAAGTCTATCTCCCATCATTCCCCCAGAACTTCTCAGTTGACGCCCGTTTGAGGCCGGTGTTGTAGGGGCAGACGGCGATGCAGGTGCTGCAGTCCGTGCCGTTCTCGCACCAGAACTCGTAGCATTTCTCGCTGTCAACGTACCACTTGAGGACGCCGGGGCTGCTGCTTACGCAGGCGGGCTCCCAGCTCGGCTCCGCCTCCTCGGAGATGGCACCGACCTCACAGGCCTCCGCGCAGAGCCTGCACCGCCTGCAGAAGTCGGTGACGCCGAAGTCGATGGGCTTGTCCGGCGCCAGCGGGAGGTCGGTGAATACCTTGCACAGCTGGACACGCGGCCCGTACTCTGGCGTTATGAGCAGCCCGTTCCTCCCAAGCTGGCCTAGGCCGGCGTCGATGGCAAGCGGTATGCTGAGGCCCATGTCGTTGCCGGCGGGGACGGCAACGTACCCGAGGTTGCGTATGAACTCGGCCAGGCAGGAGGCAGCGAACGCCATCCGAGAGTAGCCGCGGCCCGTGGCGGCAGCTGCGGGGCAGGCCGGGGATGCGGCTATGCCGACCTCGCCCATCTCAATCGCCATCACCACCGCGTACCTGACCTCCTTGGACAGCTCTAGAGGCTCCAGGTCGAAGCGCCTGTTGGCATAGAGCCAGCGGCGGTCCAGCTCGGCGACGCCAACGAGGGACGCGCCGTAGAACCTCGCCGCCCTCTTCAGCTGCCGGGTCATCTCCGCAATATCCTCGACCTCGTATCGGTCGCGATACCACTCGTCGCCCATGAGGCTGGGACCGCCGGGCCGGTTGAGCCGCTCCCAGCTGAAGGCATCGATCCAGACATCGTGAACCGTCCACGCCGCCTCGGTCAGGGCGTAGTCGATGCGGGTGTAGCCGGGCTTAGCCTCGGCTATGTTCCTCAGCCCCTGCTCCTCCTCGATTCTCCCGTATCCAGTCCAGCTTGGGTCGTTGTAGATGCGGTTGAAGATGAGGTTTCGCTGGTCGTACCGCTTCAGCTCATCCTCGTCGATGATGTAGGGCGGCTCCTCTGCCCTGCGGACCTTGAACCTCGGCCCAGACCCGTCGTTGGCGATCTTCCTCCCCACGGCTCAGACCCGGATGTGAATTGCCTGATATGGCTAAAGCTTTTGCGACCACAAGGCCGACCGCCCGTAAATGGTGCGGGAGCCATCTGACGACCCCGAGAGAGAAGATGCTCACCTAGTCATCGATCGGTTCAAGCGAGGAGGGGGGTCCCAGCCGCCCTTAGGTGACCCGTGCGCCGTTGGGTATCTCCCTGTCCACAGTGAGCAGGGAGAGCTTCTCCCCGAACTCGGCCGCGAGGAGCATCCCGTTCGACATCTGGCCGAAGATGCGGGCGGGCTTCAGGTTGGTGAGGACCGCGATCACCTTCCCCCTCAGCTCCTCCGCCGTGTAGTAGCCGATGAGTCCCGTGACGATCTGCCTCATCTCGTCACCCATATCGACCTTGAGCCTGTACAGGTTCCTTGAGCCGGGGATGCGCTCCACCTCGGACACTGTCCCGATCCTGATCTTGAGCCTCTTGAAATCATTCATCTTCACGATATCGCTCATCTACGACCACCTTTCACAAATGATCGTCCTCGGTTTATTAAATTATCAACCACCGAGGAACCGGGCGGCGATGAGGGCGTACATCCTCGACACCGGCGGCAGCCACTCCAGCGGCACGTACTCGTTCGGCTGATGGGCGCCGCCACGCCTCGGCCCGAGGTGGAGGCAGGGGATGCCCCCCTCTCCGGCGAAGACATTGGCGTCGGTGATGCTCGACGCGTACTCGTAGAGGGGATCGACCCCCATGACCTCCCCGTAGACCTCGTGGAAGACCTTTAGGATCGGCTCGTCCTCCTTAAGCATGAAAGGTTCGTACCGCGGGGGCTTAGTCCCCACCTCGACCTCGGCTCTTAGGCCAAGCGACTCCACCAGCTCCTCCATGTCCTCAACCGCGCTGTCGGCGGTCTCGCCGGGCACGAGCAGCCGGTTGACCTCGAAGCGGCAGCGGTCCGGCACCACAACGGAGTAGATCCTGTACCCGCCCTCGATCTTCAGGGTGCAGAGGTTCCCCCTGCCGAAATTGGGATGAGTCCACATCCTGAGCCTGTCCAAGGAAGAGATGATCCTGGCGGCCTCCTCGATGGCGTTGACGCCGAGGTGGGGCCTGAAGCCGTGGGCGGCCCGGCCACTCACCGTGACATCGTATAGGACCTTGCCGGTGATGCCGAGGGGGATGGGCTTGCTCTCGTCGCCGGGGTAGGGCTCGGCGAGGACGATGGCGTCACAGTCCGCCCAACCCGTCCCGAGCATCGCCCTAGCACCCTTCGAGTAGGCCTCCTCGTCCACCACGCCCGAGAATAGGAGCTCCCCACCGAGCTCAAAGCCGGAGTCGGCGAAGGCCTTGAGGGCCGTCAGCGCGCAGGCGAGGCCCGCCTTCATGTCGCAGGAGCCGAGGCCGTACATCCTACCCTCCCTGACGACGGGCGTGAAGGGGCCCGTCTCCCACCCCTCACAGACGGGGACGGTGTCGGTGTGGCCGTTGAACATCAGCCGCCTGCCCGATCGGCTTCCCCTCATGCGCGCGTAGACGTTGGGCCTGCCCGGCTCGACCTCCTCCAGCTCGGTTTTGAAGCCGATGGCGTCCAGCTCACAGCGAAGGTACTCCGCCAGCTCCGCCTCCTCGCCAACCACCGACCTGATGCGGATCATCTCCTCAAGCCGGCGGATTGTGTAGGCGTTATCGAGCTTTGCGATAAGCTCATAGAACATATTGACCCGCACTTGGATGGATGATGAGGGGCTATATGCCTTGCCTACTTGGATATGGTCTTGAGCTGGGCGTTGTACATGCCGACGATCTCATCGACCTTGGTCGCGTCCTCCGGAGCCTTGTCCTCCCTCCACCTGCCTGTGAACCTGGGGAACCTGATGGCGAGGCCGGACGACTCCCTCAACCTGTTGAAGGCGCAGGTGTGGATGGGGCTGAGGGTGATCTCGTCGCCGAGGACCTCGATGACGAGGCCGGGGCTGAACCAGATGTCGGCCTCCAGCAGGGCTTTCACCCTCGGATGCCGGTCCTCCCGCCGGTACTCCTCCAGCATCCCGGGCAGCCTCCCCAGGTCCTCGTCCGTGAAGCCGGAGCCGACCTTGCATACGGTCCTGAACACGTCGGCGTCGGGGTCGTAGGCAGCCGCCAGCAGCGCCCCGTAGCCCCCACCCCGTCTCCCGCGTCCGTGGAAGGCGCCGACCACGGCGAGGTCGACGGGCTCGACCATCTTGCTCTGGTAGCTCCTCTTCAGCTTGACCCAGAGCCAGGAGCGGGCGCCGGCCCTGTAGATGGATCCGTCGCCGGTCGACTTCACCACCAGCCCCTCGCAGCCGTCGGCTATCGCCTCCTCGAAGAGCCTCTCCATCTCGGCGGGGTCCGAGGTCTCCGCTGCCCTGACGGGCTTGAACCTCGCGGTCTCATCCACGATCTCCCTGAGCCGCCTCCGACGCACCGGGTAGGGCTCAAGGGTGAGGTCCTCGCCGTCGGCGTAGAGGCACTCGAAGAGGAAGACGGCGATGGGGAACCTCTCCATCATCTCCCTGATCCTGTACTTCCGGCGGCGCTGCATCAGCGTCTGGAAGGGCCTCAGCTCCTCGGTCTTGGGGTCTATGGCCACGCCCTCGCCCTCGATGATCGCCTCCTCCGCCCTGACGTGCCCGCGCGCCATCTCAACGGCATCGGGGTACATGCGGGTGATGTTCTCCCGACGACGTGAGAAGATCTGGATGTCGTCGCCCCTCTTGTGGATCTGGAAGCGCTCCCCGTCGAGCTTGTACTCCGCCGAGCAGCGTCCGCCCAGCTTCTCGACGATCTCCGCCGGGGTGGAGAGGCGCTGGGCGAGCATCATCCTGATGGGCTTGCCGACGACGACCTTCACCCCCGTGATGGCATCCAGCCCGGACTCTACGAGGGTCCTGGCGACGTAGCCGAGGTCGCTGGTGAGGTTGTAGGCCCTCTCAAGGAGGTCGCGGTTCTCGGCGGAGTCCGTGTACGCCCGGGCGAGCGCATCTAGAATGGTCATATCGCCCACGCCGAGCCTCAGGGCCCCCACAACCGTCCTCATCAGGTAACGGGCCTCCAGCGGGGAGGCGTCGGCGATGAGGCTGACCAGCCTGTCCCGCTTCCTACCGCTGCTCCCCTTCCCGGACTCCCNTGCGATCTGGTCGAGGGCGCTGTAGACCCCGGAGACGGTCAGCCGCCTNTCCCCNAGCTTCCCCATCCGCTTACCTTGTAGGGCCCTTTCCGCGGCGATGCCAACGTCCCCCGTCTCCGCCATCAACCCTGCCACCTCCTCCCTCTTCAGGCCCGAGGCGCCGGCGATGGNCTGGATGGCCATCTTCTCNGCTATGCCGATCTCGGGCTCCCCGGTCCAGTCGGGGTGTATCTTCCCCTGCGTCAGGTAGATGACCCTCTCAAGCTCCTCCGGCTCGGCCTCCCCGAGGAGGTCGGCGAGGATCGCGGTCATCTCCAGCCTCTTCGAGGTGGCCTCCAGCCTCTCATAAGTCTCGGCTAGGGTGACGTAGAGCATGCCGAACCCATGGAACTGTGGACGAGCGGCGTATAAAGCTATTACAGGGGGTCAGACCGTGTACCGGCAGGCGTTCTTCTCCCTTATCCCCTCGGACTCCCTCAGGGCGTCGATGAGGCAGTACTCGCCGGCGTGCTGGGTGATGATGCCCAAGACGTAGCTGACGCCCTTATCGCGCTCGATGCACGTGAACATGTGGGGCGGGAAGAGGTCGTTACGGAGTCCCGCCCATATGAAGTCGATCTTTGGGAGCTGCTTGTGCCTGAGGACGACGTAGGCCCGGTAGTGGGTTGCCATGTCCACGTACTGCATGGCCCACAGATCCGCCAGCTCCTCGTAGCTCCTGATGCAGTCCCCTCCACCCTCCTGCTCGATGATCATCATCCCCCTCTCAAGCTTGTCCCCGTGATCCTTGAGGATGTGCCTACGCGTCTCCACGAGCAGCCTGTCGCCTCCGGTGTGGTCGTCGGCGTGGATCACCTCGTGGGTCGCGCAGTAGCGGGCGAGGGTATCGGGGAGCCCGGGGATGGAGAGGGGACAGTCGCAGGACGGTAGCCCGCTGTCCAGGATTATGGTCGAGGGGGGCTCGAAGGCTCCGTAGTCCATCGCGTATGGGCCGCTCCTATTCCGGGGGAGGGGCTCCGCCCTGAACTCCCCGTCCCTCAGACTCTCGCTGGTCTCCTCTATGTGGGGGCAGATGGGCAGATCGAGCTCCCTCTGGGCGTCCTCTATCAGCCCTATGGCCTCGAAGACGAGCTCGCGCACGTCGTTGGAGGTGAGCTCTCTCCGCCCTAACAACCCATATCTTACGTTACAATCAGGGGGGAAATTTAAGGGAAGTGGTGTCAACCTTCACTACAACTACTCAGCTACCACCGGCCATACGGGCTCGGAACATCGTAGACGCATGATCTCCATCTGAACTCGCCGGTTTTCCGAGGAGGGCTGGGACCTGTAACGCCTTCCCTGCGTGGGAAAATGCTTTATCGGGAGGGGCTGCGTATAGTCCGGGTTTATGGGATGGAGTACGGCGCGCAGACCGAGTATGGTCGGCTGAGGAAGGTGCTGATGCATCGTCCTACCGAGGAGCTGAGGCGGATCACGCCCGACAACAGGGATGCCTACCTATTCAGGGACGTCGTCTACTGGAGGGAGTTCCAGAGGGAGCACGATGTCTACACGGATGCCCTCCGAGGCGAGGGGGTCGAGGTCATCCTCCTCGGGGACCTCCTGGAGGGGAGGGACGCGGAGACGGCGGCGAGG
>JGI24025J20009_10001051_pt1 | contig 21143 bp, 19 predicted proteins | sample Cruoilmetagenom3_FD_20009 | JGI IMG/M metagenome (IMG submission 20009) | reverse complement strand
AGGCGTGGAAAAATTTATCCAAGCCTATGACAGCTTGCTCAATACACTAAGTCAGAGAATTCAAACCATTCGCGCTGTGCGATCATAGCTAGTGAAACGTTGAGCAGCTTTTCGCGAATATCGGGCACAGTGCGGGGCTGCATAAAAGTAGCGAGTCGTATAGATGGATGCGATTAAGTAGTGTTTTAACGTCAGGATGATTCCATTAGTTTCGACGCAAACAATTTCGCTTCGTGCAGAATTTGTTGCAAATGTTGGTCAGAGATAAAACTTTCTGCATAGATTTTATAGATGGCTTCAGTCCCCGAGGGACGCAAGGCAAACCAACCATTATTTGTTATCACCTTTACACCACCGATGTCTTCACCATTACCTGGCGCAGTGATTAATATGTTTTTTACCACTTCATCCGCCAGTGTTTGCAAAGTCACACTATTTGGATCCAGTGATTGAATGGCTTGTTTTTGTTGGGCTGATGCTGGCGCATCCACGCGAGTATAATAAGACGTGCCAAACTGATGCTCCAGCAATTGATAAAGCTGTGCCGGATCCTTCCCGGTTTTGGCACGAATTTCAGCTGCCAGTAAATTAAGAATAATGCCGTCCTTGTCGGTGGTCCAGACACTACCGTCAAAACGTAGGAACGAGGCGCCGGCGCTTTCTTCACCGGCAAAACCGAGTTTGCCGTTTAACAAGCCATCGACAAACCATTTGAAGCCGACGGGTACCTCGATCACTTTTCTGCTCAGGCTGTTTGTGACGCGGTCAATCATGGCACTCGATACCAGGGTTTTACCGACATCGATGTTCGCTCGCCAGGCAGTACGCTCCTGAAACAGGTAATTGATTGCGACACTCAAATAGTGATTGGGAGGCATCAATCCTGAAGTTGGTGTAACAATCCCGTGACGATCCGAGTCGACATCGTTGCCAAATGCAATATCAAAACGATCTTTTAACGCCACCAGTGAAGCCATTGCATAGGGGCTGGAACAATCCATACGAATCTTGCCGTCGTGATCCAGAGTCATAAACGAAAAAGTTGGATCGACATCAGCATTGATGAGCGTCATGTCCAGGCTATAGCGTTCGTTAATTTTTTCATAAACAGCAATACTGGCACCACCCAAAGGTGCAACACCGATATTGAGATTGGCTGATTTGATGGCTTCCATGTCGATGATCTGCGCCAGCTCTTCAACATAGGGTGTGACATAATCAAACTCACGAATAAACCCGCTTTGTAGCGCGGCTTTATAGTCGAGGCTTGCGACGTCGCTCAAGCCGTTTTGCAGGATTTCATTGGCACGCTGTTGAATGCGCGAGGTCACATCGACATCGGCCGGTCCGCCGTTAGGTGGGTTATATTTAAAGCCGCCATCCTCCGGTGGATTGTGTGAGGGTGTGACCACGATTCCGTCGGCTTTTTCGTTATTGTTTTTGTTATGCGCAAGAATGGCAAAGGAGATCAACGGTGTTGCTGTAAATCCGTTTGACTTGGCAATAAAGGTGGGTATTTTGTTACCGGCCAGCACCTCAATAGTGCTCATCTGTGCCGGTGTTGACAGTGCATGGGTGTCCATGCCGAGATAAACCGGGCCGCTTATACCCACGTCAAGCCGGTATTCACAGAGTGCCTGGGTAACTGCGAGGATGTGATCCTGGTTGAAACTTTTATTCAACGCACTGCCGCGATGCCCCGATGTGCCAAAGCTAATACGCTGTGCATCTATCGCCGGATCAGGCCTGAGTTCGTAATAGGCGGAAATCAATGCCGGTATATCTGCCAAGCATTGTTTGGGTGCCGGTTTACCGGCCAGTGGATCAAGTGCCATAGTCGTTATCCTCCCTGTGTCAGTCTATGCAGTAGTGCTGGCTCAATTATACGTTTTCCAAGGTTGTTTGATGCTCGTCGAGCATTGCCAGATGATTGAGTCGTGTGCGTCAGATCAACCTACGGATGTACTAGCGTTACCTTGACGCCGAGACTGTAGAGCAGTTCACCGCCATGATAGGTAGCTGCGAGCAGAAACAGTACGATCGGAAAATGCACCAGGATCGGGTGTATATGTTCAAGGCTAATTATGTTTTATGTCCGCTAAGTTTATTGCCAGCGCCATTCCAGGATCTCCGGCATGTCCTGGCCGTGTTCGATAATATACTGCTCGTGTTCGATCAACTTGTTGCGCATTCGTTGTTTTAAATAAGCGCCTTTCGAGGCCAAGCCATCCGCACGATCGATGACATCGATGACCAGATGAAAGCGATCGAGCTCGTTAAGCACTGTCATATCGAAGGGGGTGGTGGTGGTGCCTTCCTCCTTGTAGCCACGCACATGTAGATTGTGATGGTTGGTACGCCGGTAGGTCAGGCGATGAATGAGCCAGGGGTAACCGTGGAAAGCAAAAATGATATGTCTGTCTTTGGTGAAAAAGGTGTCGAAGTCGTTATTGTTTAAGCCATCTGGGTGTTCTTCTTTGGGTTGCAGAGTCATCAGATTGATCACATTGATGACGCGTACTTTCAGTTCGGGCAAATGTTCGTGGAGTATTTTTACTGCCGCGAGGGTTTCGAGGGTGGGCACATCACCGGCACAGGCCATGACGACATCGGGTTCACTGTCGGTGTCATTACTGGCCCATTCCCAGATGCTAATACCAACGTGACAATGTTTAATGGCGCCATCCATGTCTAGCCACTGCGGTTCAGGCTGCTTGCCGGCGACAATGACGTTAATGCGATCTCGGCTCTCTAGACAATGCTCGGTAATGCATAATGTGGTATTGGCATCCGGCGGCAAATAGACGTTGACGATATCCGCTTTTTTGTTGATTACGTGATCAATAAAACCGGGGTCCTGGTGGGAAAAGCCATTATGATCCTGACGCCAGACGTGCGAGGTAAGCAAGATATTAAGCGAGGCAATGGGCCTTCGCCAGGAAATTTGCTTGCTCACTTTGAGCCACTTGGCATGCTGATTGAACATGGAATCGACAATGTGAATAAAGGCTTCGTAACAGGAAAAAAAGCCGTGGCGGCCCGTCAATAGATAACCTTCCAGCCAGCCTTGGCAGGTATGTTCGGACAGGATTTCCATTACCCGACCATCCGGCGCCAGATGATCATCGTAGTCATAGGTTTCGGCTTCCCAAGTTCGATTGGTGACCTCGAGTAGCGCCCCCAGGCGGTTGGATACGGTTTCATCTGGCCCTACGATTCTAAAATTTTGATTGGCAGCATTGAGTGTCATTACATCGCGTAGGTACTTGCCCATCCGGCGTGTCGCTTCTCCCGTCGCAGTGCCGGGAGCCGGCACGTCTACTGCGTAATGTCGATAATCAGGTAATTTTAGGTCTTGTAGTAACAGGCCACCGTTGGCGTGCGGGTTGCTGCCCATGCGCCGATGACCTTGCGGTGCCAGTGCGGCCACTTTTGCTATCAGGGTGCCGTTATCGTCAAACAATTCCTCTGTCTGGTAGCTCTTCAGCCATTGTTCAAGCGCCCGGATGTGCTCCGGTTTTTCCGCCAGTTGTGCGAAGGGCACCTGATGGGCGCGCCAGGTGCCCTCAAGTTTCAAGCCATCGATTTCCTTCGGGCAGGTCCAGCCTTTGGGGGTACGCAGGATTATCATTGGCCAGCGGGGTCGAGAAAAATCGCTGCCGTTACGGGCCCGGGTTTGAATGGCATGAATGTCATCCATGGCTTTGTCCAACGTTGCGGCCATGGCCTGGTGCACGCTTTGTGGGTCGGCGCCTTCAATTAGATAGGGCGTATAACCGTAGCCGCGAAACAGATCCAGTAATTCTTCACCACTAATGCGGGCCAGTATTGTTGGGTTGGCAATCTTGTAACCGTTTAAATGCAGGATTGGTAATACGGCACCATCGTGCTGCGGATTGAGAAATTTATTGGAATGCCAGGCCGTGGCGGCAGGGCCGGTTTCTGCTTCACCGTCACCGACTACGCAAGTAACGATCAAATCCGGGTTGTCGAATGCCGCGCCGTAGGCATGGCTGAGTGAATAGCCCAACTCACCCCCTTCGTGAATTGAACCGGGAGTTTCCGGTGCCGTGTGGCTGGGAATACCTCCGGGAAACGAAAACTGTTTAAACAGTGCATGCATGCCGGACTCATCCTGTGTGATGTTCGGATACACTTTGCTGTAACTGCCTTCGAGATAGGTATTAGCAACTACCCCAGGTGCGCCGTGGCCCGGGCCAGTGATATAAATCATGTTTAGATCTCGGGCTTTGATTACCCGGTTAAGGTGTGCATAGACCATGTTCAGCCCAGGGGTTGTACCCCAGTGACCCAGCAGTCGTGGTTTGATATGTTCCAGGGCCAATGGTCGTTTGAGTAAGGCATTATCCTGCAAATAGATCTGGCCGATTGACAGGTAATTGGCGGCGCGCCACCAAGCATTGATCAACTCAAGTTCAGTGCTTGATAGCGGTGAATTTGTCACGGTGAAATTTGATTTGATCACAATGAACCCCTGGGTTGGATATTGTCAGTTTTTATAACGCCGAGTGTCTGCATAGCGATCATTTGCTCTTCGTCTGTGGGGATAATCCAGGCTTGGACAGGGCTGCCCGCTTTACTAATGCATGCTTGACCCCGTGCGTTAGCAGCGGAGTCCAACTCAAGCCCGAGCCACTTGCAGCGTTTGCAGATTGCTTCGCGTATAGGTACCGCGTGTTCGCCAATACCAGCGGTGAATACCAGCGCATCCAGGCCTTCGAGTGCTGCGGCCAATGAACCGATAGCCCGTACGCTGTGGTGAACGAACTGTTCTATTGCCCGCTCTGTTTGGGGTGTCTTGTTCTTGAGCAATACTGCCATGTCATCGCTGACGCCGGAAACACCTAGTAGGCCGGACTGAAAATACAGTAGATCAGCAACTTGACTCGGAGTCATTCCCTGCTTCAGTAGATATAGCACCACCGCCGGGTCGATGGAGCCACTGCGCGTGGCCATGGGAATACCGTCCAGCGGGGTAAAGGACATGGTGGTGGCGACACTGCGACGTTGTTGTATTGCACACAAGCTGGCACCGTGACCCAGGTGTGCGACAACAACCTTACCCTCTGCATTTTCTCCAAGGTGGTCAGGTAGGACGCTCGCAATGTATTCGTATGACAGGCCATGAAAACCATAACGCCGTACTAGCGCCAATTCAGGGTGTGAGGGCAGGGCAAAGTGCTGTTCTACATCAAGCCTGCAATGATGGAAGGCAGTATCGAAACAGGCAACCTGTGTGAGCTCGGGTTGCAGTCGTAACAATTCAGTAATACCCAGCAAACTAGCGGGTTGATGATTGGGAGCTAGTGGAATCAGGCTTTGCAGGTAGTTAATGACCTCGGCATTTATCAGGGCAGGTTCATAAAAACGCGTGCCACCATGTACGACCCGGTGGCCGACGGCGGCAATTTCAAGCGAACCGACTTCCCTTGATTTCCATTCGAGCAGCACTTGCATCGCTTGTCTATGATCGCTGATGGTGATTGATTGCGCGTGAAGGATTTGCTGATCGCCATCACAAACCTGAAATTGGCTGTTGCCGCCAATTGCCTTGATCTGGCCTCGGAACAGTGGCTGTTGCAAATTAGTTAGTCTGTAGATCGCAAACTTGAGACTTGATGAGCCACAATTGATAATCAATAAAACCCGCTTAGTTGTAATCTGCATGGGGCTCACAGTCCGAAGCGGGGATGCCCCGGCCCCATTTGTATCCAGGATACTGCATCAAATAGCCACCATTGCAGAAAAATAAACCCGGTAATAGCCAGTAATGCCATGATTACCGCAGCCAGTAGGGCATTGGCAAAATTATCAACCTCAAAACCAGGTACAAGCATGGCTGTAAGTTTCACCATAAATGCATTGATCAGTAATGCAAACAGGCCAAAAGTTAGCACCGTCAGCGGTAGGGTAAGCAGCCATAGCAGAGGGCGAATGATGGCGTTGATCGCACCTAATACCAGCGCCGCAAGTAGTAAATCACCAGCCGTGCGCGCACGTATACCTGGCACCAAAATGGTTNCCAGCCATAAGCCCAGTGCAGTAATTAGCCAAATTAGTAGNAACCCGAATAGCATCATTGATGTTCTCCCATTCGCTCAAAATTGTACGTTAGCCTAATGGATGAATCTGTAANTTAGGTGACAATAAAGGAAAGATTANTCCGGATTTGCAGACGACAATGCAGTAGGTTATTTGGACAGTAGCACGACGCCAGCTTGGNGACAGTCTTCTCGTTCTTGATAGCCGCTAATGTGATTTTTGATTTAAAGGCCGGGGTATGATTGAGGTGCGGTCTTCTTGACATGGTGTTCTCCTGATTTGATTGTCACTAAGATGGCCTATATCAGACTTGAAATCTACTTATACCCCTATCCAATTTTTTTGGGGCCCCCTCAGTGTAGAGTCATCATTTCCCTACATGTATTTCAATACATCCGATGACGGAACAACCAGCCTGCCAGCGCAAGTGTCACCACACCGATAATGGCCATCGGCCAATACTGATTAAACAGTAGCGCATAGCTACTCCCTTCAAGGGTAATGCCACGCACTATCACCAGAAAATAGCGCAGTGGATCGAGGTAGGTTAAGTATTGTACGAGCGGCGGCATATTGGCAATGGGGGTGGAAAACCCAGAAAGAATCACGGCGGGCACCAAAAACAAAAAGGCACCGAGCACTGCCTGTTGCTGAGTGATTGCAATGGCCGAGATCATTAAACCCACACCCACCGCAGAAAGTAGATACAGCAGGAGGCCCATATACAAGGCACCAAGGCTGCCGCGTATTGGTATATCGAAAAAAATCACCATGAGTAAGATAATTAAAGAGGCTTCTAATAAGCCAATGACCATACCGGGGATTGCCTTGCCAATAAGAATTTCTACCGGGCGAAAAGGTGTCACTAGCAGCTGATCAAAGGTACCTGCCTCGCGCTCCCTAGCCACGGATAGCGCCGTCACCAATAGTGTTACCACCAGTGTTAGCAGGCCAACGATGCCCGGCACAATAAACCAGCGCGAGCGTAAATTTTCGTTATAGAGGGCACGGGGCTGTAAAGTTACTCGCGGCCCAACCTTACCCTGTATATCCAGCCAGCGGCCGTTATAGTCAAACAAGATACTGCGCAGATAGTTCATGGCGATCATCGCGGTGTTGGAATTGCGGCCATCCACAATCGCCTGTACTGAGGTACGGCGCCCCCGTAGCAGGTCGGCGCTGAAATGCTGCCCAATATGCAGTACCAGCAGCACATTCCGATTATCAATCAATGGCGCAAGCTCACCGTCCTGCCCAATGTTGGCGACAAGCTGAAAGTTTGGTGAGCCGTCAATGCGACTAATTAACTCCCGTGCGGCACCGCCATTGTCTTCATTAAAAATTGCCACGGGTATATTATTCAGGTCGTAACTGGCACCAAAACCGAACACCAGCAACTGCATTATTGGGGGGGCAATAATAACGAAGCGACTACGCTTGTCACGCAGCAGAGCCAAAAACTCCTTCATCGCCAGGGCCAATATCAGTCTAAAGTTCATCGGCTATTCCAGCTGCTTATGGAATTTGCGCCACACCAGTGTGGAAAACAACAGCAACATAACGAACAAAGCGCCCATATTAGCCAGCACCACAGGCCACACATCACCGGCAAGAAACAGGGTTTTTAAGATAGCCACGAAATAACGTGCCGGCACGATATACGTAATGGCCTGTACCCAGCCGGGCATGGAATGAATATCGAAAAGAAACCCGGACAAAATAAACGCTGGCAAAAAAGTCACGATGACAGCTACTTGACCCGCTACAAACTGATTTTTGGCAACAACAGAAATTAATAAGCCAATCGCCAGCGCTACCAGCATAAACAAGGCAGAACTGAGGAGTAATAAGCAGAAGGAACCCCGCAGGGGCACATCAAATTGCCATACCGCCAGGGCCACACTTAGCAACATGCCACCCATGCCCAGTACAAAATAGGGGATGAGTTTACCAGCCAGTATTTCAGCCTTATGCAAGGGCGTCACCATTAAGGCCTCCATGGTACCGCGTTCCCATTCACGGGCCACCACCATGGCGGTGAGAAGGGAGCCAATCAGGGTCATAATAATAGCGATTAAACCCGGCACCAAAAATAAGCGACTCAACAAAGCGGCGTTAAACCACACTCGCTGTTGCACAATCACCGGTAGAGGTAATGGTTGACCATGACTTGCCGCGTATAAATTTAGCCAGGCGAGCCAGGTGCCTTGAATATAGCCCCGGGTAATATTGGCCTGATTGGAATCAACACCATTGATGAGTACGCCCATCGGTGATTCGTTGCCGGCAAGAATACGCGTAGAAAAATCATTTTTAAGCCAGATAATAGCGTCGATCTTATGTTCATCCATGGCCCTTTGCGCTGGCTGAATGGCGTCAAATTGATTCAGCCTAAAAAACTCAGAACGCTCAAAAGCGCCCGCCAGCAACTGGGTAGTGGTGTCCGGCTGCTCAATGACGATGCCCAGAGGGATATGCCTGGCATCCAGCGACACACCGTAACCAAATAAAAATAGCAGTACCACCGGCAACACAAATGCAATCGAGATGCTCGATGGGTCGCGTAAAATTTGCAAACTTTCTTTGCGAACCATGCCCCACAGGCGCATCCGGGCTTGTGATGTCATGCCGCCACCTCTGCCTTCTGCTGGGCCTGTTCGATNAACTGAATAAAGGCGTCTTCCATCGTTGGGTCNGGGTTTTTTTCGGTTCGTGCGCGTTTCTTCATTGCCAGCGGCGTACCGGCAGCGAGGACTTCGCCTTCTGCCATAATCACCAGGCGATCACAGTAATTAGCTTCTTCCATAAAGTGGGTAGTGACCAGCACCGTTACCCCAGCCTCTGACAGGTCGTTGGTACGGGCCCAGAATTCTCGTCGTGCAAGCGGATCGACACCGGAGGTGGGCTCATCAAGGAAGAGAATTTCTGGCTCGTGCATTAAGGCGGTAGCAAAAGACAGACGTTGCTTAAAACCCAGGGGCAGATCATCGGCATTGATGTCGCGAAAGGCGTGCAGTTCAAAGGTCGACAGCGCCCAGTTCAGGCGGTCGCTCTGCTGTTTTCCTTGCAGGCCATAGGCGCTGGAAAAAAAGCGCAGGTTCTGTAATACCGACAAACTGCCATACAGGGAAAACTTTTGCGCCATATAACCAATCCGTCCGCGTGCCGCCGCAGCTGCACGGCGCAGGTCATAACCGGCCACCGTGAGTTCGCCACTGCTCNCAGGTAGCAAGCCNCAAAGCATACGAAAGGTCGTCGACTTGCCAGCGCCATTGGCTCCCAACAAGCCAAATATTTCACCTCGGCGCACAGTAAAACTGACATCATTAACTGCAATAAAATCACCAAAACGGCGCTGTAACTTGTCGACCCGAATCACTTCATCTCTCGCATCTCCGGCGACGTTAAGCGTCATAGAAAGTGCTATTTCTTCTCCAGTACGCCGAGTTTTTAGGCGTGCGATAAAGGCGTCTTCAAAACGTGGGGGCACCGCCGTGATGAAAACATTGTCCAGCCCTGGTAGTAACACGGCGGCTGTTGGTGGCTTGGGCTTGTCCATGACCAGTCGGACTGCCTCACCCTCGATCAAGGCATCGAGCACACCCGGCGCTCGGCTCAGCTGTTTTTGTAAACCCCGGTGGCCTTGCCCCTGGGCCGTTACCTGGAAAGTCCGCCCAGTGACTGATTGGCTAAAGGTTGCTGGCGTCCCCTGATCCAGTAGTTTGCCCTGGTGAAGCAGAAGTACCTCATCACAGCGCTGTGCCTCATCCAGATAAGCTGTACTGATGAGTACGCTCATGCCCGCATTTTGTACCTGGCGGTAGATAATTTCCCACAGCTCGCGCCGTGAAACCGGATCGACACCCACTGTGGGTTCATCCAGCAATAATAGTTGAGGTGAGCGTACGAGCGTACATGCCAGTCCCAGTTTTTGTTTCATGCCGCCGGAAAGCCGCCCAGCGAGGCGCTCCTTAAAAGGACTCAAACCGGTCATATGCATGAGTTCTGCATAGCGGCCAGAGCGCTCCGCCATCGGTAGCCCTTGCAGGTCGGCGTAGAGATCGAGATTTTCCTGCACGCTGAGGTCTTCGTACAGACCAAAGCGCTGGGGCATATAACCAATACTGGATTGCACCGCCAGCGGCTCTGCGAGAGCATCAATACCTAGAGCGCGGATAGCGCCCGTATCCGGCAGTAGCAAACCGGCGATGAGACGCATCAACGTCGTCTTGCCAGCGCCATCTGGGCCAATGAGACCCGCCACATGGCCGCGCTGGATAGCGAAACTGATACTCTCCAGCGCGGGCACTGGCTGCCCTCTATTGCGGAAGGTCTTGGTGATATCCGAAAAAGTGAGTGCCGTGTCAGCCACGGCTATTGCCCGCAGTGATTGCTGGTGTCGTCTGCTAGTGTCTGGTTTCGCGTAATAGTGACACTTACCGGCATCCCCAATCGCAGCTCCCCCAGTGGATTGCAGGCGTAAACTCTCGCTGAATAGACTAAATGCGTACGCAGCTCGGGAGTCTCTATGTTTTTTGGTGTGAATTCAGCCGTTGGCGAAATAAAACCCACCCAGCCAACATAGTTTTTATCGGGGAAGCTATCGGTGTGAATAACGGCTTTGGCGCCCAGGGAGACCTGCCCTAGTGCTGGCTCCGGTAAATAGGTTCGCACCCAGACTGGGTCGATAAAGGCCAGGGTCAGCACCGGCTTTTGCGGGGATGCCATATCACCGATTTCCAGAATACGGTTGCGAATTACACCATCAGCTGGAGCATAGAGGTTGGCATCGTCAAGCCGCTGTTGGGCCACGGCTAAAGCGGCCTTTCGTTGCAATAATTGGGCTTGTGCGGTCGCAATATCTTCTTTACGAGGGCCTGCTTCCAATAATGCCAGAGCTTGTTTTGCCGCTTCTGCCTGGGCGAGTGACGCATCGGCTAAAGATTTCGCATTTTCGACATCTTCAGGTGAACTAAGCTTTTTTTTCAGCAATCGCGCTATGCGCTGGTGACTGTCCACCGCTGCTCTGGCTCTGGCTTTGGCTGCTTCCAGTTCGGCCCGTCCCTTGAGAATCTCTTCCGGGCGACTGCCCGCTTCAAATTTGGCGACTACTTGTTGTTGACTCAATAAGGCCGCGCTGGCCTCAGCCCGTTGCGCGTTGAGCAACTCGGTATCTAAACGCGCCAATAACTGCCCTCGGGTAACGCGATCCCCCTCCTGCACTCGAATTTCTGCTATATGTTCACTGCTATTGAAGGTCAGCTGAGCTTCTCGAATATCGATATTGCCATAGAGATACAATGTCGTTGCATCTCTATCTTCTCGGCCACCTCGCAACCACAACAAGGCAACGACGACGATGGATATCAACAGCACGATGGCTATAATAATTTTTTTGCTATGCATCTTCACAATTCCTTATTACCCTAATAGAACCTAGGTAACATCGAATATTCGAAACCGTACTACACTCTTTTTATAGATCCAGAATTTACTACTCTAGCAGGTTGTTGATTGTATCGCCCAGACAAACCGAGGCAGATACAATACGGAAAACTATAATTGATTGAGGTTTTAAATCAGTGCGTGGCGAAGATGTTTTCCAGGAATCCCTTTTCACAAAGGTGCAGTTAGAATCGTTTGTTCCAGCGGATCACCCGCTGAGACCCATTGAANGACGCTTTGATGAGATGATGAAAAACCAGAACGGCCTGATTATTAAGTCTGTGGCCAGTCCTATAACAGGCAAGGCGCCACGGGAAGTGGNGGCTNACTTATTGGCGGAGCTCCCGGGAATGAAGAAGTGCACCGTGGGNGCCGACAAGAACGATGATACAGCGGGCTTCGTGGCTGATTGTCGAGCTATGAAGGAGACACCCCATGTTGCCATGAATGATAACCAGGCTGGCGGTTTTGCTATTGACGACCGTACCAGCCCACACACTGGCTACAAAGTTAGCCAACGGAGTAAAACGCGGGTGGAAGAGCCCTTCAGCTGGGGTAAGTCAATTAGCCTAATCAGGCAGATGAAAGTGCGCGAATTATCGAAAGTGAACTGCGTATTTATGCTGACGGCGATTGGCTGGAATTTGACACGAATGAGGGCGTTACAGGAGTAGTCCGTCCCGATGGCGAGGAACCTTCACCGTCACCATTTAATATGGGTAGAAAACAGTGGTAAATTGTCAGTTTAAGCCGAAAATTCCAGTATTAAATGATCAGAAGGTGCGAAGCTGGGCAAAAATCAAGGATCTGCTAGTGTCTGATTATCCGTATCCTTCTATTTGATAAAGGGATAGTCTTTTACTATATATAACTGGGCGGGAATTGAGTTTGCCGCGTTCTTGTCAATTTATGGAGAAGAAAAGATGCGTATTGCTATCAACGGTTATGGAAGAATTGGCCGCTGCCTTGTATGGGCTATTCACGAGCGTGGCTTAAGTGAGGAATTCGAGATTGTTGCAATTAACGACATCGCAGTTTTCGGAGTACTTGCCCACCTCACTCAGTTTGACTCAACACATGGGCGCTTTGCGGAAGAAGTGCAACTAAAAGACCAAACGCTTACGATTAACAATCATCCTATTCATCTCATTTCTGAAGCGGATCCTGCAAAATTACCGTGGGCTGAGCTTGATATTGATCTAGTACTGGAATGCTCAGGAAAATTTAAAACGCGAGAACGTAACCAGAAACACCTGGATGCCGGGGCTAAACGGGTGCTAATCAGCTACCCGATGGCCGAGGCTGACATTACAACGGTTTATGGGGTCAATCATCAACAGCTGGATGCCAGCCACCGCATCGTATCCAATGCTTCTTGCACTACCAACTGTCTTGCACCGTTAGCGAAAGTACTCAATAACCTACTTGGGATTGAGCACGGTATAATGACCACAATTCACTCCTACACTAACGATCAGAACCTGATCGACAAACAGCATTCTGATCTCTATCGCGCCCGCTCTGCTACACAATCTATTATTCCCACCAAAACTGGGGCCACGAGTGCTGTTGGTCTGGTATTACCTGAGCTAAAAGGCAAACTTACCGGTATGGCGCTGCGGGTACCGACTTTGAACGTGTCATTAGTTGATTTTCATTTCACCTCTANTAAAGNTCCAAGCGTAGAAGCGATTAANTGCGCAATGCAGGAAGNCGCAGACGGTGAGCTTAAAGGTGTCATTGAGTACAANACCAAAGCGCTTGTATCTATCGACTTTAATCACAATCCGGCTTCATCAATTTTCGATGCGGCACAAACCCAANTTTTAGGCCAGCAAGTGAAAGTAATGAGCTGGTACGACAACGAATGGGGCTTTACTAACCGCATGCTGGATGTGGCGGAATTGATTAGGCAATTTTGAGGTGACACATGATCACCCCTTGGGTTTGTAAGTTCGGTCAGTATAAAAGAAACGCTTAGCGTACTATTTTTTACGGTAAATTTTTTCGCGCCTTTTCCAGAGCACCGAGTAAAGGCGTTTCTGGATTCATGCATATCTGCACTGGCACCTGTTCGAGTAGCTTGGAAAAACGGCCCTTTCGCACAAAACTACTGCGGAATAAGTCGCTGTCGAGGCTGTTGACGATAGCGGGCGCGATTCCTCCTGCGATATAAACACCGCCCAGCGCCAGGGTTTTTAGCACGAGATTGCCTGCTTCAGCGGCGAGCAGCGAGGTGAAAGTCGCAAGGCTAGCCTCACACTGCTTATCTTTACCTGCAAGGGCGAGGCGAGTGATGAGTGAATTGGCATCACCTTGGTTGATTTTTCTCAGTGTGTCAAGGTTGATTGTTTGGGGGGATTGTTCGCAGAAAAACTCATAAATTAGTCGAATCCCCGGGCCGGATATTAACTGTTCAACACTGACATGATTGTTAAAACGCGTGCGGGCAAACTGCAACAGAGCAATTTCTGTGTCATCCCGGGGTGCGAAATCACAATGGCCGCCTTCGCTGGCAATTGGCTGATAGTTTTTTCCGTTCCAATATAATGTGGCTTCGCCGAGACCTGTGCCGGGTGCGATAATTACTTTGTTAGCCTCTTTATTTTGCCTGCCAGGTTGAATGCTGTGCAGTGTTTGTTGGGGAGTTATGGGTATAGCGATAGCGGTAGCTGCAAGGTCGTTGAGCAGGGTTAAGGCTGATGGCGGTAACTTAAGTGTAGCCGCAATTTCCATCCCCTTGAGTTGCCAGGGTAGATTGGTAATGTGGCAATTATTGTCAGCTACAGGTCCAGCGACGGCAAGCGTGCAGCTTTTTAATAAGGGTAGTGGGTGGCGAGTTAAAAACTCATGGAGAATTTCGCTAAAATCATGGTAATGCGAATTGGTAAAATGCTGTTTTATTAGCGCTTGTTGAGTTTGTGTGTGTGGAAAGTTGTTTTCTGCCGAAAATACGGCGAGCAGGGTTTTGGTACCACCGATATCACCCACTAACAGCATAATACTTCGGCTCTCAATAGAATGGGCTATAGCACGAAGATAGTGTCTCGAGGGGAGTAACGAGTATTGTTAAGTACCTTGGATCCCTTTTGACACCCATTAATCTCGTGCTAATACGTAAAAACCGGTACATGGTCGAAGCATAGCGAATAATGTTTTGCATATGTAAAAATTCTTCAAAAAACTATGATTAGTATTAAACAAACTTGAATTGTTTGCAATTTAATAACGCTTCCTTTTGCTTGTGCAAGATGAGTAAATTCCATTTGATGTGAGAGCTTTGATCATGGTACTGGAGCTATTTCTCATTGAGCGTGTAACTTGGGATATTTAATGTATTAACTTTAACGTAAGAGCATAAAAGATGTCATTATGGGGCTCAAGATGAAATATTAGAGTCAATGGAGTGTTTGATAATGTCTAGATTAACTCGGTCAAAAACGTGGTCAAGTTTGATGGAACACTATCAAGATATCAAGCATGTTCATATGCGTGATATGTTTAATCGTGATGAACAAAGATTTGATAAGTATTCACTACAATTAAACGATATTCTTTTCGATTACTCTAAAAATCGTATCAATGATGAGACGCTAAAATTGCTATTACAGTTGGCTAGTGATGCCAATTTGTCTATTTGGATTGAAAAGATGTTTGCAGCAGAGCGGATTAATCATACTGAATATCGTGCGGTTTTACATACGGCATTAAGAAACCCAAGTCATCAACCGATTATGCTTGATGGTGTTGATATTCTTGCTGACATAAGAACAGAGAGAGGGCGCATAAAACAACTGTCCGAAGACATCAGAACGAGAAAATGGCGGGGTGCTTCCAATCAAGCGATCACGGATGTGGTTAATATTGGCATCGGTGGCTCTTACCTCGGGCCATTAATGGTGACGGAAGCTTTGAAACCCTACGCGCCAAAAGACCTTAACCTGCATTTTATTTCAAACATTGATGAAAATCACATCAATGATACGTTGGAATATTTGAATGCAGAGACAACTTTTTTTATCATTTCTTCAAAAACGTTTACGACACAAGAAACCTTAGTTAATGCAGAAACTGCACTCCAATGGCATGTTAACGAGCTAGGTGGCAAAGAGTATGTAGATCGCCATTTTTGCGCAGTTACATCAAATGTAAAATTAGCAAGAGAGTTTGGCATCGAAGAAGCACGTATATTCAAAATATGGGACTGGGTAGGCGGTCGCTATTCGCTGTGGTCATCAATTGCTCTACCGATTATCATCGCCATTGGCTCTGAACAATTTGATGAGTTTCTAGCCGGCGCATATGAAGTTGATCAACACTTTAGGCATACATCGTTTGATAGAAATATACCTGTTTTGATGGCGCTATTAGGCATTTGGTACAACAATTTTTTCGAAACGCAAAGCATGGTAGTGCTGCCGTATGATCAGCATTTACATCGTTTTCCTGCATATTTGCAACAACTAGATATGGAAAGTAATGGCAAGTGTGTTGATCGGCAAGGATGCCAAGTGGACTATACGACTGGGCCTATAGTCTTTGGTGAGGTATGTGTTGAGGCTCAACACTCTTTTTTCCAATTTTTACATCAAGGCACTAAGTTAGTACCTGCTGACATTCTTGCCCCCATTTACGACTTTAATTCCATCGAAAAGCATCATCGTGTATTAATATCGAATGTTTTTGCGCAGGCAGAAGCGTTGATGCGAGGAAAAACTTACACGGAAGTTTATGAGGATTTAAAATCAGAAGGGCTAGATGAGAATCAAATTAAACAACTTGCGCCATATCTGGTATTCCCTGGGAACCGGCCCACTAACACGTTGCTGTTCAATACTCTAGATGCCAAAACGCTGGGTGCTATTATTGCACTCTATGAGCACAAGATATTTGTGCAAGGTGCCATATTAAACGTAAATTCTTTTGATCAATGGGGGGTTGAGCTAGGTAAGAACCTTGCGAAAAATATTTCGCACGAATTAAATAATGTAAAACGAGTCAAGTCACATGACTCTTCGACTAATGGTTTGATTAATCATTACAAGTGTCAATACCTGAGAGAAAAGTTGAAAAATGGCTAAGGTGGTCGATACGACAGTACAAATGTTATCCGGCGATATTGGTGCTACAAACGCTCGGCTAATTCGTGTGAAATTAGGCGGGAGCCATAGTAACATTGTGCTGGGAAAGATTGGAGTATTAGAAATTCTGTGTCAATTCTTTAATTTGCAGCACACTCATACCACCGCATGGATGAATGATTATGAACGAAAATTTGATTCTAACGAAACTCTGAAAGCATTACAGGCAGGGCAGTCCATAAGCGGTATAAGTAGTAGAGGTAGTGTTTTAGCTCCATTGGTAAAATACTTACCGAAGCAGCATTAGAGGCTGAGCTTAAGAGCCACCTAGCTGATACTATTTTGCCTAGTCGCAAGAATGGCTAATCCAAAAACGAGTGAAGGGCGCATTGACCTTGGGATGCCTCGCGACAGGAGTGGATTATTTGAACTGCAAATTGTTAAGAAACACCAAACCAGTGCCAGTGATGAAGACGTTTTCAAGCAAACATATAAGGCGATGAAAAAGGTTATGTCAGAGGAAGTTGTTGCAAAGCGATGACGTCAAAAACTGGGTATGATCATTAGATAAGGTTATCGCCATGAAAGAGCATGATTTTAGTGGCTTATTGCAACAGCTCTTGAACTATCTCCCCATCAGCAGCAACGGCTTCATCGCTATTTAAAAGCGCATGAGATTACTGCGTGCATTACTCTATATTTCTATTGTGCAGCAATCAGCTGACTAAAAGCCTCGAGACCGAGGCTGAAAATGAGTTGATAGAGCGACTTCCTGCAGCATTACAAGCAATTTATCGAGAGTGTAATAATCTCAACAAACAACCTGAAGATGGCCAAGGCTGCAGACACCCTGCCAGCACATTTAAAAATGCATAAGTATTTGTTTTATCCGGGGTTAGCCTGCCTGTTACACCTAGAAATTGAATTCGCGAATGATATTAATTTCAAATAGTGTTTAAATAACTTGCAAGTTAATTGGCGAAAATATTTCATACACCTTTCTTCTAAACGGGTGGTTTTATTGTTTCCTTTTTTCGTTAAATCGACACGTATTTAAATTTAGGAAGTGATGCACATGGTTAATAAACAAGACGTATTAACAGTACAGAACCTTCAAGTAGCCTATGAAGACCAGCAAATTATTAGCGATCTTTCCTTTACAGTTAAAGAAGGAGATATCCTGATTTTTCTGGGGCCCAATGGGGCAGGCAAAACCACCTTGCTCAGAGCATTGCAAAATCTATTGCCCTATCAGGGATCAGTATCATGGAATGCTAAGAAAATCAGCTACCTTCCTCCGCAAGAATTTCTACAAAGGCAAAACCTTCCTCCATTGAACATTGAAGAATTCTATGCATTTAAGACTGCGGATTTAGAGAGCATAAAAAAGATGATTGCTGATGTCGGGTTAGATGAAAGTCTGTTAAGCCATCAATTTAGCGAGCTTTCAACTGGACAGTTTCAGCGCATGTTGATTGGCTGGGCTTTACTCGGTAACCCCGATGTGCTGATTCTGGATGAACCCACTTCGGGCATTGATCTTGGCGGTGAAGAAACCATTTATAGTTTGCTGCATAAATTTTGGCAAAACCAGACCCTAACAATTTTACTGGTCACCCATGATCTAAATATTGTTTGGGAATATGCGACCCAAGTCATTTGCCTGAACAAACAGAAAATGTGCATGGGTACACCTGATGAAGTGCTGACACCCGAACAGCTGAAGACGCTTTATGGCACTGGCATCAAATTTTACAAGCATCAGCATCGGTGAAAGCGATGAATACACAAATTTTACTTGCACTGATTTTGAGCGGAACAATTGGTGCTATCGGGGGTTATTTAGGTTCGTTGATGCTATCTAAACGGATGGCTTTAATGGGTGGGGCACTCGGTCATCTGACATTGCCGGGTGTTGCCCTTGCATTACTGTATGATTTTGATATTTCAGTTGGCGCCACGCTATTTATAGCGTTTGGTGTGTTGATGATATGGCTGTTAGAACAGAAAACCCACTTGCACCTTGAGGCACTGACGGCGGTGGTTTTTTCGGTCTCTCTGGCTACCGCTTTTTTGTTTCTGCCAAAAGATGAAATCGACATCGCTTTACTAGGTGATGTGTCCCAGATAACTTCAATGACGGTTCTAGTCATAGTCATTATTTCTATAGCACTTTTTTTCACGGTAAAAAAGATTTATTCAAGCATGGTACTGGCCAGTATTTCTAGTGATTTGGCACAGACAAGTGGAGTTAACCTTAAACTGAACAATACTTTATATCTGATTTGCATTGCTGTAACAGTCGCATTGGGAGTACGCATTGTCGGCGGATTGATGACCGCAGCATTGCTGGCAATCCCAGCCTGTACCGCCAAAAATATCAGTAGTAATTTATCGCAATACACTGTTATCAGCACTATTGCCGGAGGACTTGCCTGTATTCTGGGGGTTATTGCCTATGCCATTTTAGATGTGCCAGCGGGCCCGTTAATCATTATTGCCAGTGCGTTGTTATTTTTGATTTCGGTTTTTAAGCAGCAGAAAAGCTGATTATATATTTAAGAGTATGGTTAGCGCTCAATGGTAGACCCCCTGTTGAGAGCTAATAAATAGATTTGGCGGCAAATAGTGGAGAATTAAAATGGAGCAGACAAAAGTAAATATGCCATTGCTTGGGGATGAATTTCCTGAGTTAGATGTGTAGACAACCCATGGTGAAATGAATATCCCAGGCGATTTAAAAGGCAAATGGTTTGTATTATTTAGCCACCCAGCTGATTTCACACCACGAGTATGAAAGCGTATCTTGATTGTTACCCTTGTTTATTGCGACAGGCATTAAGAGCTGCACGTCGTGCTGGAGCTTTTGAAAATCAGCAGCACAGGATATTGCTTTCCACTATGGAAGAACTGAGTACTTTTCCACGCAATTCTACGCCTCCACAATTAGCATATCGAATTCATCAACAAGTTCAGCAGTTGACCAACAACATGGATCCCTATCGAGAGGATAAGAAGCAGGCTACTCAACAGGCACTGGCACTCTATCCTGAGTTGAAGAAAAAGGTTAATGAAGCATCAGATCCACTTGAAATGGCTTTACGCATTGCCATTGCCGGCAATATTATTGATCTTGGGGTTGCCGACAGCTATGATTTGGATGCAACATTGAGCCGTGTTTTGACGCAGCCACTTGCTATTAATGATTTAATTCCATTACGTAGTGCTTTAGCTAAGAGTGTGTCTATTTTATATCTTGCCGACAATGCGGGTGAAACAGTGTTTGATAAGGTGCTAATTGAAACGCTTGAGCTGCCAGTAACCTATGTGGTTAAGGCTGGTCCGATCATAAACGATGCAACCCATGAAGATGCTCTTGTTGCGGGTATCGATCAGGTAGCGAAGATTATCGATAATGGTTCGAATGCCCCCGGTACTTTGTTGGATCAATGTTCTGACGTTTTCCGCAAACACTTTACACAGGCAGATCTAATTATCGCCAAGGGTCAGGCTAATTATGAAAGTCTAAGCGATAGTTCTGCTCCAATATTCTTTCTACTGCAGGCCAAATGCAACGTGATTGCCCAAGATTTGGGGATTGCCGAAGGAGGTTCGGTATTGAAACAGCAGGAAATGAACTAGATGAGCTCTCCTTTGACCATACGGCCTGGCTGTGAATGTATTATACGATCCCTGGGTCAGGATAAAAAAGTAGCTCGGCGACTCGCTCAAATGGGTGTGTTGCCAGACACCAGAATTAAAGTTATTCGGCTTGCACCCTTTGGGGGAACCATAGAGGTCTCTATTGATCAAGGGCAGTATTTTGCCCTACGGGCTGATGAGGTCAATGCCCTAGATTGTGAAATGGTGGTAATGCCACTTTCCGATAAGACAGTGAAAATAAACCAATACTACCGGGTTCGATCTCTTTTCGGTGGCAAGACTTTTCAACAAAAAATGGAACAGCAGGGGATTATCCCTGGCATAGTCATTCAACCCCTCGAACTCAATACCTCCCCTATTTTGATTGAATTGATTGAGAAAAAAAAGAATCTGACATTGGGTTTGGGGCAAGCGGATAAGATTATTATTGAGGTGATTGATGATCCGCAAAAATAAAGATATTGTCATTGCGCTAAGCTCTATTCCAAATACCGGAAAGACAACACTGTTTAATGTTCTGACCGCCTCGAATCAAAGTACCGGCAACTGGCCTGGGGTGTCGATAGAGAAAAAATACGGTCATATGACTCTTGGTGAATTCAAGATCCAATTAGTTGATCTCCCAGGTGCCTATGCCTTGTTACCGAGCACAGAGGAAGAGCGAGTGGTACGCGATTTTTTTCTCAAGACACCGCCGGATATTATTCTCAACATCCTAGATGCCCGGAATCTCTATCGTGGTTTAAGCCTGACCTTGCAAATGGCAATGAGCGGCCTGCCCATGCTAGTAGCGGTCAACATGATAGATGAGTTGCAGAAACAAGGAGCTGAGCTAGATATCCCAATCTTATCTGAGCATCTGGGTGTACCGGTGATACCAGTCTCAGCCCG
>JGI24025J20009_10001048_pt1 | contig 21206 bp, 18 predicted proteins | sample Cruoilmetagenom3_FD_20009 | JGI IMG/M metagenome (IMG submission 20009) | reverse complement strand
GATTCTTCGGAGTTTGAATCAGACTTGATTGCAGAAATACTTGGGCAAAGTGGCTGATAAAGTGCGCTAAATGCAAAGGTTTTGGTATGCATTCTTGTGGGCGTGAGTTCGGGGTTGAGCTCTGTGTTTTGTGGAAAATCGGCGAGAGTTGGCACTCTGCCAGCGATAAACGAGGTTAGAGCGCCTGCAAAAACGGATTTTCCTGAAGGGCAATAATGCTATTGCGTTGGCCAGCGCTGCGGGGTGTCCGTTGCCGGAGGCGCATAACTCGGGTTGTTTTGAAAAAACGGGGCCATCGACCAGTTATTATTCGCACGCGGTGCAAAGTTTTGAAAAGTTGGCAAACCGTTTAGCGGGACCCAACGAGGCGGCGAGGGATGGGGAGCGGTGACACCGTTGGCATAGTTTGGCTGTGCATAGGGGTTTCCGGGGACCCCGTAACTGGCTTGGGGGGCTGACTGGTTCATTGAACTCGGCGGAATTTCATCGATATAACGCGCACGGTTTTGAGTTTGGGGCTGATTGGTTTGCCCATAGGTCTGCGCTTGTTGAGTTGTCGGCGCAACAGCGGGCGCTGTATATCCCCACTGAGGAGTTGGCGAGGTGTAAAACTGAGGTGCAGGGACCGGATTGTTGGTTTGAGCGGGTTGCGTATAGCCGTATTGAGGAAAAGGCATCGTCAAAAACTGGTTTTGGAATGTGTTTGGGTAGGCCCCCGGATAACCACCAAAAAGACCGGGAAACCCGCTCGGCCCGCTACCACCGAATGTATAGGCCGGCGCCGAATTATATTGTGCCGTTGCCGCAAATGGAGCGACAAAAAGGGTGGCAACCAATGCCAGTTTTTCAAACATAGCGAACCTCCTGTTTCGGGGTTACGAATTGCTAGGAGGTTTAAGCCGGATACCGCGACGACCTGAAGGTGACTTCGGTTTTTTGGGAGTAGAAGTGGGTGCAGCGGTTGGTGCCTTTGCTTTAGCAGGTGATTTAGCCTTGCTTGGATCCTTTGCAGGTGCATTGACCGCGACCGATGGCTTTTTCTTCGCCGCTGGCTTTGCTTTGGCTTTAGTTGGTGCTTTTGCTTTGGCGGGCGCTTTCTCTTTTGGCTTTCGGGCCTTTGGTTTCGGCTTTTCCTCGGCNTTAGCCGGTGGGCCTTCCTTCGGCTCGGATTGAACCGAAGGCTCTACATTGGCGGCTGGCGTAGGTGTTGGTCGAGGCGCTGTAGGGGGAGGGGGCGCGGCAGAGCCACCGCCACCGCCTATCCATCCTGAAATCACGCTTATGATTTTCTTGAAAAATGTAATTATCAGCAGTCCGATGGTCAGAATGATAAGCCAGATAAAATCTGTGAAGGCCAATAGACCGCGCCAGAACGAACCACTTTTGTGGCGGTCGGTTATAGGTGACGCAATTTTTTCTTCGTCCTCGGGCATGTCACAGGTTTCGCAAAGCGCCTTGCGGAAGCTCACACAACCAAGCGGAATGACGACCAGAGTCAGGACCGTTGAAACCGCGCCACCAAACATTAACGAAATCGCCATGCCTTGGAAAATTGGGTCTGACAGAATTACCGAAGAGCCAACAACGAGGGCAAGTGCCGTAATGATGATCGGGCGCGAGCGGGTGGCACAGGCCGAAATCACCGCGTCAACCACCGGCACACCGCGCTCAACCGCCGAGCGGGAGAAATCGACCAGCAAAATCGAGTTGCGCACGATAATACCCGCAAGTGCGATGAATCCGATCATCGAGGTGGCGGTAAAGGATGCGCCAAGTATCCAGTGGCCAGGCACAATTCCTACCAGCGTAAGCGGAATGGGGGCCATAACAATGGCAGGCATAGTGAAGTTGCCAAATTCCCAGACAACAAGGATATAGATTAGGATGAGCGCCACGGCAAAAGCGATACCCATATCGCGGAAGGTCTCATAGGTCACTGTCCATTCCCCGGCCCATTCCAATGACGATTGCAGGCTGTTTTCCGGCGGGGAAAAATAGTTGGTTTCAACGCGCACACCGTCCGGCGCGACATATTCATCGAGCAAGGCCTCGACCTCAAAAATGCCGTAAATCGGCGCTCCCAGGCGGCCTGTAACTTCACCGGTTACATATTCAACCGCGCGCAGATTTTTGTGATAAACCGGTTCATCCATCTGGAAGGGTTCAAATCGTCCAAGCTCTGTGAGTGGGATCATCGTGCCTGTAGCGGTCGGAATCGGAAGCTGACCAAGGCGGCCGAACTCGCTGCGCAGGGCAAGCGGCATTTGCAATATGATGAATCGCGGCTCAAGCGACCGCTCCATTTTTGTATCGCCGAGCTTGAAGCCGCCCATGGCCATTTCAAGCTGCCTGTTAATGGTTTCCACAGAAACCCCGCGGCGCGAGGCTTTTTCGCGATTGATCACAAAGCGCCATGTTTCATAGGGCTCCTGAAGATAGCTATCGGCATCCGTGATGGTTTCGGCTTCGTTAAACATGGCTTCAATTGCACGGGCAACTTCACGCCTTGTTTCAGGGTCTGGCCCGTAAATTTCGGCAACCATCGTTTGCAGCACCGGCGGCCCGGGCGGCATTTCGATGACCTCAATTCGGGCGCCGAGCCGCTCGGCCAGAGGTTGTAGCCTTTCACGCGCGGCGGCCGCAATGGTTTTGGAAACCCGCTCGCGGTGGGCTTTATGCTGGAGCTGAACTTGAATGTCTCCCATCCAGCTTTCGTTGCGCAAATAGGTATGGCGTACCAAACCGTTAAAGTTAAACGGGGAGGCGGTACCGGCGTAAGTTTGCAAAGCTGTGACTTCGGGGATGTCGAGCAGCTCCTGCGCGATTTGGCCAACCACGTTGGCCGTTACCGGAAGGGCTGTGCCGTCGGGCATGTTAATGGTAACGTTAAACTCCGGTTTGTTGTCGTTTGGCAGCATTTTTACGGTCACGTGAGTGGTGTAAAAAAGAAGCAAACTGAGAACGAAAACAACAATCAGACCGGCCGCAAAAAGCCAGCCCACGAGGCGGTTTTTGATCAGAGGTGTCAGAAGCTTCTTGAAGAACCCGTGCAACCACGCGGCCTGTTTGTGCTCACTGGCCTGCGCTTTGACCAGCCCCTTGATGGTCGGCTTGATACGCTGCGCCAACCACGGCGTAAAAATAAACGCGGCAAACAGCGAGAACAACATAGCCACAGAACCAAGCGCCGGAATCGGGGCCATATAGGGGCCCATCATGCCGGAAACAAAACCCATCGGCAGCAAAGCTGCAATCACGGTAAAGGTGGCCAAAATGGTTGGGTTACCAACTTCACGCACCGCGTCGATAGAGCAATCTTCTGAGCATTCGCCAATTTCGAGCCAGCGGCGGTATATGTTTTCGACTACCACAATTGCGTCATCAACCAGAATTCCGATCGAGAAAATAAGCGCAAAAAGGCTAACGCGGTCGATGGTGAATCCGAGCAGCCAGGCGGCGAAAACGGTCATCAGAATTACGACAGGGATAACAACCAGCACCACAATTGCCGCGCGCACGCCGAGGCTGAGCCAGATCAGCAGCGTTACGGCTGCGGTCACAATAAACAGCTTCAAGATCAACTCGTTGACCTTCTCGTTTGCGGTTTCGCCGTAGTTACGCGTAACCTCGACGTTCACATTATCGGGGATCAACGTGCCCTTCAAATGCTCGACCATTGCGAGAATTTCATCGGCCACACCCACACCGTTTGAGCCTTTTTTCTTGGCAAAAGCGATGGTGACAGCCGCAGCCCCGTTCGGCGCACGGTCTTCGGAGCTGTTCAGGTCCTCATAGGCAGGCCCCGTGTAATAAGATACAATATCGTGGGCATCATCCGTGCCTTCGGTCACCAGCGCGACATCACGAATATAGGTGGGCGAACCGCCAGCCACACCGACCATCAGGTTTTCAATGTCCTGTTTTGTTTGCAAAAAAGAACCTGTGTAGAGCATAAAGCTGGTATCACCCGATTCTATGTTCCCGACCCCGCGGGCCGAGTTGGCGTCGCGAATTGTTTGCGCCAACTCATCCAGACCGATGCCGAAACCCGCCAGACGCTCCGGAAATACTTCAACTCTAATCGCATTTTGTCGGCCGCCGACAATAAATGTTTGTGACGTATCGTCCGATTGTTTGACATATTGGACAACATCAAGGCCCAGGGATCGTAGCGCAGCGTCGTCTACATCATGAGACCACATTGTCAGGGTCACGATCGGCACATCATCCACGCCTTTTGGCTTTATGAGTGGCTGAGAGACTCCGGGCGGGATTCGATCCAGGTTTGACTGGATTTTGTCGTTGAGCTTTATAAGGGATGGGCCGAGTTCTTCACCTACTTCGAATTGCACAGTAACCATTGCGCCACCGCGCTCGGAGGCTGAGTAGACGTGCTTTACCCCCGGAATTTCCGAGAGCATTCGTTCAAGCGGGTCGGTTGCCAGAGAGGCAACCTGAACGGCCGATGCGCCGGGATAGCTAAAGAATATGTCCACCATCGGCACAGAAATCTGCGGGTCTTCCTGCCGCGGTGTTGAAACAAGCCCCATCAGCCCAAGGCCAAGACAGGCGACAAGAAGGAGCGGCGACAGGGGAGAAACGATGAACCCTTTCGCCAGCGCACCGGCTAGGCCGAGTTTGCTCGAAAAAGTTGATTGTGGCGTATCAGTCATAGATTCATCACTCATTATTTAGCCCTCCCAATCTATGCTTTAATTGCCACCTGAAACCATTGTGGCAGGAGGGTCGAGGATGACAGTTTCACCCCCGCTCAAGCCGGAGACCACCGAAATGCGATCTTCTCCGACAGGGTAGCCGACGCGCACGAGGCGCAAAGATGGCGCGCCATTTTCCAGCACAAAAACGGAAGGAAGGGATCCGCGCCATACTAGGGCAGCGGTTGGCACTGCCGCTTGTTCCTGCAAGGGAACTGACATGTCGGGCACAGTGACCTCGACATACATACCCGGGCCACCCGGCGTGCCGTAGGGCAGGTCAAACTTGATTTTAACGGTATGGCGTTGCTGATCTGCGATCGGGAATATCTGGGCAACACGCGCTTCGATTTCGCCACCACCAATATCAAGCCGGGCAGGGACAATTACCCCTTCAGAGAGGCCAGCGGCCAAACGCACGGGAACTTCGGCCTCGACGCGCAAGTAATCAGTATAGGCAAACCGCATGAGCGGCATTCCCGGCTGTACGGTGTCACCGACTTCAACCATTCGCTGGATGATCACGCCATCAAACGGCGCCAATTGGGAAGCATCGCGAAGTTGCACGTCTAGCGCTTCAACCATGGCCTGCGCCTGCATGAGCCCGCTTTGCGCCTGATCCACGCCAGAAGTCTGGGCATAAAGATCAGCTTGCCGCTCAAGTGCGGAATCCGACTGGCCCATCATATCAGAGAAGCCCCGGGTAAAGAACTGGTCAAACATGCTGGGGGCACCCATGCCCGGCATGGTAGAGATCGAATTAGAGCGGGGCGAGTAGAGCTCGCGGGTATATTGCATTTGGGCGTTTTGGAGAGCCGCCTGCGCTTGATAAACGCGGGCAAGCGCTGCGTTGCGCTGCGCGACGATGTCTGCATCATCAATGGTTGTAAGAATCTCGCCTTCAGCAACGTGCTGGCCTTCCAACCCTGCCATTGCCATCACGGCGCCCGAGATCTGTGCGCTGATGGTAACTTCTTTGAAGGGAATGACAGTACCGCCAACAGTTGCGCTCCCCCCGATCTGGGAAGTGCTGACCACTGCGGTCTCAAATTGGCGATTCGGGCTGCTATCTTGCGCGCCAACAGTTGGTGCTACAGCAGTTGCTGCACTAATAAGCGCCAAAAACCTAACAATCCCTCGCATCTCTCTCGCCTTACTTTTAATAATCTGTCCGGTTTTCTTCCCAAATTCTAATACAGCCACATGTATTCGCAATTCTATTCTTAACGGCCATTTCGCGTTCACTATCATAAAATCGACCATATAGATAGATATGAATATAAATACATGGCAAATCGCCCCATTCCGATCCGAACCCGGCTAGAAGGGCAGAACATTCCCCCACATGTAAGACATAGGTTGCGAAAACGCATAAGCCGCCAAACCGATATCATAGGACATTTTGCCAACCGAGTTGGACATGTTCATCATCGTTTCGTTCATGATAGGGAAGTTGTCAGCCATTACCGAGATGTCACCCGTCATGCCGGAGATGGTAACGTCCATCGAGTTGATGTGGCCACTCATCGAGTGAATATCGGTGGCCATGGCAGACATATCAACGCTCATGCCGGATACACTGTTTGTCATGCTGTCCATGTTTCCGGCCATCTTGGTAATGCTTTCATTTAGCTCAAGCATTACATCGGTCATAACAAACACCCGCTTGGCCATGCCGTACATCACCCAAGTGAAAACCGCCATAACGATCACAATCAGTAAGGTCGTGAGTCCGATGAACCGGCCACTATTGACGCGTCGATACATTCGACTCTCCCTATTTAGGCGGACGGATCAAGAAAACTCAACATTCGCGCGCGAAATACACTGTATTGTCGGCCACCAAGTGGCGGAACTTCCAAGTATTCAAAAAACTGTATATTAGTTTTACGCTAAAGTTAAGTGCTTTGTTTGCCGCAGGTTTGCGGTCTGGCCTTACAAGGGCTGCAGAAAGGCTGAAAATTCGGATCCAATTGTTTTGTCGGGGATATCTGTTCTTAATCTATTCTTCACGAGCGCTGCCGCTCACGATATCTTCCAAGCGTTTATAGTCTTCTTCCCGATAGGTCTGAATAACGCTCGAGATTTCATCTGCGCTCACATCAAGGGAAGACAAAACTATGCTTCCGAGTTGAAGGCTGGATTCAGCTGCTTCAGAGACAACAGCCGTGGCCCCTGCTTTTTCAAGGCGCGCCATATGGCGGCGATCCCGTGCGCGCACATATATTGGAAGGTCCGGGAAGTTTGTGTGCAGCGCCAATACGACTCGACTCGCGGCCTTGGGTTTGTCCAGCGTGATGATTGCCGTTTTTGCTTTTTGCGCGCCAGCCGCTTCAAGCACATGAATTTGGTCGGCATCTCCGTAATAGACAGACATTCCCTTGGCCCGGCATTTTGTGACCCGCGTTTGGTCGAGGTCCAGCGCAACGTAGGAAAGCCCGGCGTCTGAAAGAACTTTGGCTACCGTTTGCCCAACCCGGCCAAACCCTGCAATCAATATGTAATTTTTGAGGTCTTCCACGTTCGGATCGATGGTCTCGTAACTCTGTTCGCTCCGGCCTTCGTGCCAGCAGGCAACCTGTTTTCCAAGGTAAAACATGGCCGGGGTGGCCACCATGCTCAAGGTTATAACCGCCATCAGAACTTGCGCAACATCGGCAGGTATAAGTTCGAGCGCCAAAGCCGCGCCAAACAAAACAAACCCGAATTCGCCGCCCTGAGACAACGCGAAACCGGTTCGCAGGGATGTATCGACGGGCAGGCCGACAATGCGGCAAAGGGCTGAGATTATTATTGTTTTACCGAACATCAAGCTAACCACAATCAGCGCAACCAAACCGAGTTGATCAAAGATCAAAGCCAAGTCTATCGACATTCCAATCGTCATGAAAAACAAGCCCAGAAGGATGCCGCGAAACGGTTTGATATCGGCTTCAATCTGGTGTCTGAATTCGGTTTCGGCTAATAGCAACCCCGCCAGCAAAGCGCCGAGTTCCATCGACAACCCTGCAATCGACATTATCCAACCCGTACCGAGTATCATCAACAGCGTGGTGGAAACAAATAGCTCGGGATTACGCATAGCAGCGATCCACCGGTAAATCGGCTTGAGTAAATATCGACCAAACAGAATAACCGCCACGAGCGCGGCACCGCCTTTGAGCACGGCAAGGCCAAAAGCCTCAAGAAAGGACGCGCCGTCGGTTCCGAGTAAAGTGACAAACACCAAAAGGGGGACAACGGCAAAGTCTTGCAAGAGCAGGATTGAAAAGGTGGTGAGGCCAAAGGGGGTAGCGCGCTCACCGCGTTCCGACAGCAATTGCAATACAAAAGCCGTGGAAGAAAGGGCGAGGCCGGTTCCGATAATCGCCGCNACTANCAAGCCATAACCCAAATACCAGGTTGTGAAACCGATAATAAGGCTGGTAATGCCGACCTGAAANGACCCGAGCCCGAAAACCCGGTTTCCGAGCGATTTTAGACGCCCGAACGAAAGCTCAAGCCCAATCATAAACAGCAAAAACACAACGCCAAACTCGGCCAGTGTATGGGTCGCTTCGGTGTCGGCGACAATCGCAAACCCGTGGGGGCCGATAAATATCCCCGCTGCCAGATAGCCCAATATCGGACTGGAGCGAAATCGTTGGAAAAGCGGCACAATTAGCACGGCGGCAATCAGAAATACCAAAACGTCCAAAAGGTATTCGGAATTATCCATTCGGAAAGTCCTTGCGTCTAAGCGATATTGCCAAACCGAGTCTCAACACGGGTTTCAGCTTAACCGAAACCCAGTGCCTATACGATGCCATATCGTCACAGCTATAAAATAATTTGGAAAAATTAATAAATGGAAATGAAGGTTTCACACAGGGGCATAAGCTTGTCGGTCTCAACTTTGAGTGCAAATGGTGCCCGGGGGCGGATTTGAACCACCGACACGAGGATTTTCAGTCCACTGCTCTACCCCTGAGCTACCCGGGCACGGGTCAGGCTGATCGCCTTGGGTGAGGGCGTTTTAGGGCGAAAGCGCCGGACTGTCCAGAGGTATTCGATTAAAAATTTGTATCACCTTAGCGCAACGCCGAATTCGCCAAAGAACCGGGATTTTACCGCAAAGACAGTCCGAATATGCAGCTGTTGGTGGCGATAAGAGCGCTTGCGTCACAGTTGCGGCCCACACTGTGAGTGAAGGCCACATTTTTGATTTGATTCCAGCTACATACTAGAAGTGGAGCGACGCCCGCGCCTGAATTGTTTGCAGTTCAAGGTCGAGCCCCGAGCCTCCGAAATCACTGAAACTATGGAACAGATACTCTGCTCCGGCAGTCCAGTTTGCCGAAATCTTGTGGTCTATGCCAAGCCCGCCAAAGAAACCGGAATCGGTGTATTCAGACGAGCCGTCAAACATGTCCATTTCAGCGTAAGCCAAACCAGCGACTCCGTAGATCAGCGTATTCCCAGCGTCAAAGCCGATGCGGGCTTTTGCGTGGGCCAGAACGGGCACGTTGACTTCCCCGTCAAACGAACCGGTTACATCGGAAAGGTTATAATCCAGTTCTGCGCCCAGAACGACATTCCCCATGTCAAAGTTATAGCCGACATGTGCGCCGTACAGCATTCCCTCAAGATCGATTGGCGCGGCAGCCTGACCAGATGATAGGTCGCCGAAACCGTAACCGAGCTGAATACCGGCATAAGGGCCGGTCCATNCCTCAACNGGTGCAATGACAGCGACATCGGGNTCGGGCACAAAAACGATGTTCCCGGCGAGAGCAGGGCTAACAGCAAGGGCTGCGGCGGTTGCAAGAAGTAATTTTTTCATAATGGCCTCCTAAGCTATCTCGACCAATAGCGGGCCATGTGACCCGCAGGTCATGTTTTTACTAACAACTCGTTAAAACAATTACTTTATCGCACATATGAGGATGATTTTCAAATTTGGGAATGCGGTATAGGCCAAAACTGGCCTAGGATGGTTTTCTCCAATTTTACAGCAACATAGCAGCAAAATTTCTGTCTTGGTCAGGAAGGAAAAAAAGAGTCAAACCCACAGATGTTGGCAATCTTGAAAAGCGTGGCGACTCAGGTGCATTTTATAAGATCAAACTCAACGGTTGCCGAGATGTTTGGCCTTAGAAATTAGAAAACGGGTGAAAATTGCACATTGCTGATTTTCACCTGATTTTTGTTGGTTCCGATGGCCGGTTGCTTAAAGCGCGTGCCAGTTCTTCGGCTTCTTCGGGCTCCATTTCTTCAGCGGGGCTCGCATAGGCGCCGTTAAACCACTTTCCCAGATCGACATCAGCGCAGCGTTTGGAGCAAAAGGGGCGGTATTTGACTTCGGTCTCCTTGTTGCAGATCGGGCAAGTCATATTAGCTCCAGTGGCAGGCGCGCGCGTTTGCGCTGTAGTTCGAGGTGGCCAAGCGGGGTCCAGCCGAGAATCATTGTGTCGATGCTGTCTTTTTTGAAGGCGGCTTTGATGACCTGCTCGATTTGACGACGGTCCTTTTTAGCCAGTGGGGCAAAATCAACCGTGATCTGCCCTCCAAGCCCGCGCAGGCGTAGCGCGCGGGGCAGGGTGCGGCACGCCGATAAATTGGCTTTGAGCGCTGCCGCGGGGCTGAAATCGGCACCTGTATTGATATCAACGGCGACCAGCGCGCGTGTGGGTTCCACATACATAAATGCGCCGTTGTCGAGTTTCATGCGCGGTGTTCTAAGCGCCTCGATATGCTGCCAAATGTCGTGGCTTTCAAAGCAGTTAGGGTCCTCGATAAAGTCGTCAGGGGCAGGGGTTGTCCATTCGTTCCAAGCAACGACAGCGGGGCTTGGGGCATCCAGCAAGAGCTGGGGTTCATCGCTTTCATCGGCGAGAATATCGGTGCATATGGCGAGCATCTGCTGGATATCGGCGATGATATCTTCTTCAGGCTGGCCCGCGCAGGCCGAGCGCAAAATCAAACCATGCCCCGAACTTTCAGCCACCTCGTGGGCAATCTCGAGTAGGCGAACGCGTTCTTCTTCGTCGCGGATGGAGCGGGCCACATTGATGCCAGGGGCATCCGGAGTTACGATCGCGTAGCGACCTTTGAACAGCAGGCGGGAGCTGGCCGGTGGCGCTTTGGTGCCCTCAGCAAAAGTGCTGATCTGCACGGTCAGTCGCTCGCCGGGGCGAATACCCTTCGCGTCTTTCAAAAAACCGCTTTGGCCGTTGCCAAGTTTGAGCATTATGCCGTGCATGCCCTTTAGGGGGCGGTCGGCGATGGCGCGGTAGATTGCACCGGGTAACGGTGTGTTACCGGCTGTATCGAGAAGAAAATCTTCGAGTTTACCGTCCACCATCAAGGCTGCGGCTTCATGTCCGTTTATCTCGTCAATCAGGATTTGGCGGCCCTTCATAGTGCCTCCTTAAAAAGGTTATACCCGGCGCCGCCAAGCAGGTTGGCGGTTTCGGCCAAGGGTAGGCCAACAACGTTGGAATAAGAACCGTTGATCCACGGAATAAAGGCACTGGCGAGCCCCTGAATTCCATAGCCGCCCGCCTTTCCCTGCCACTCGTTTGAGCGCAGATAGGCTTTGATCTCACTGTCAGACAGGTGCTTGAATCGCACGGCGGTCTCTACCTGCCGCGACCAGATCCGCTCCCGCAACCGCACCGCGATTCCGGTGATAACCCGATGGCGTCGGCCCGAAAGCAGTTTCAGGAACTCAACCGCTTGCGCCTCATCACTTGGTTTTTCAAGAATGCGCCGGCCAACCGCAACGGTGGTATCCGCCGCTAGTATCAGCCCATCGGCATTCGTCGCTTGCGCTTTGGCAAGGCTTAAACGCGAGACATACACACGCGGCAACTCCGCTTTGAGCGGGGTTTCGTCAATATTGGCGGGCATAACCGCATCCGGCACAACCCCGATTTGCGCCAGCAATTCAAGCCGGCGCGGGCTGGCAGATGCCAAAATCAGTTTCATTTATTTGAAACGGTAGTTGATCCGCCCTTTGGACAGGTCATACGGGGTCATTTCTACCTGCACTTTATCGCCAGCCAGCACGCGAATGCGGTTTTTGCGCATTTTGCCGGCAGTATGGGCGATAATTTCATGGCCGTTCTCAAGCTCCACGCGGAAAGTCGCATTTGGCAAAAGCTCGATCACGACACCGGGAAATTCGAGAAGTTCTTCCTTGGCCATGTGGTCTCCTAATTGGTTGCACGCGGGAATTTGCCCCGCGCGGCATAAATGCGGCTTAATGCATCGGATTTCAAGCCTAAAGCCGCGTATAGTCTAGATTTTGCCGGAAATTGCCGCTGGCAGCTTAAAAAACGGCTCTCATTGAGCGTTCAGGGTTGGAAAAAGTCCAGTTTGTCTTCTTCAATGCCGGTATGGGCGATATTGCTGGACAGAATACCCCAGTTGTCTGCACAGTTTTCAAGGGCCTTTTTCAGAGGAACCGCGCGCAGCAGGTTGCCTTCCCGCGTGATCAGGCTAAGCCGTTCGAGCTTGGCAATGGCGTCATCTATCTCAAAGTCGATTTCCGTCTCGAATCGTTTCTTGAACCAGTGTTCAACCGACTTATCCAGCGCTTCCATCGTAAGCGGCTTCTCTGAAAAATAGAGCAGCCCATATGCCATAAAAGCTTCTTTGACTTCGGCGTCCTCTGACGCGGCGATCAGATAGTCAAAACAGCCCGCATTTGTGTTCAGCTTATTGGTATGGGCCTGATCCGATAAAACCTTCTGGTGGCGCAGTGAGTGGCGATCATAGCTTGTCCATTGCCGCAGGCCGAGGCCAACAAAAGCGGCCAGCACAGTTGCGGCAGCGATGCCTTTTTTGAGCGTGTCATCCTCCACATTGCCCGAAATGCCGAGATAGGCTCCGATAACCAGCATCAGGACCGAAAGAGCGGGGATGATCTTCATCAACAACGGAACCCCTGCAACCACGGTCGAGGTCGCGATCAAGAGCTTGCGCGCAATACTCACCGAAGCCCGGGCGTTGGGGTAGAGCGATTTGAGATCAGCCAGAGGTATTTTACGATACAATTGTAGATAAGCAGCCCCCTGCCGGAGCCCGGCTCGCTTTATATCTTTCGCAGGCGCTTTTAACCCGGGGATCATCGCAAAAACCACATGATCAAAGGTCGGGATCAAGACCGCTTTCGAGCTGAAACCAAACCATGTGTCGACCTCTGTTTTCTGTTCACGCAGGCCGCGCGCATAGAAGCGAACACTGCTGAATACGCCGGTTTTTACCTTAATTTCGGAGCGAAGTCGCCCTTCCTTGCTGTCCGCCTCTTCGACTTCATCTTCGGTGAGCGGGCGGAAATTGGCGGCGATCAGGACTTTATCAAGTTCATCAAGGAATGTACGGCGCTGCCCGGGGTCCGTCTCCAGCGGGTAATCCCCTTTTTGATCTGGGTTCAGGCCGACATAGAGCTCTTTTATATGCTCCGAAGTTGTAAAAAACTCGATGTGAAATATCAGGGCCAGCCAGCGGATCAAGCTGGCCATACGGGGGCGGTCAGTTGTGGAGAGGGATTCGTGATGCAGAATCGCAGATACAATCTCTGATTTTCGGACCGGGATGTAATAGTCAAAGGCGTCAGACGTCATTTTCAACCTCGATAGCCGGCCCAAAACGCGCACGGATTTTGGCTTCGATCTGGTCCCGCGCTTGACGATACGCATTGAGCTTTTCTTCGCGGGTCCGGCCAAGGTCTGTCGGGTCAAATATCGGCCAATACTCGACATCAAGCGCATGGTAGCGCGTGTATTCCAGCGCCGCGCGCTGTGAGGCCGGAGAGAGCGCGACGATCAGGTCATACCCGTCAATCTGGTCTCCCCATTCTTCCATTTCAAGAAAGGACCGCGACCTGTGCTGTGAAAGGGACACACCGATTTCGTCGCAAACGGCAATGGAAAACCCGTCAATTTCGATATCATGATGCACACCGGCCGACTGCACAAAAATTGTGGTGCCATAGTCCCGCTTCATTATACCTTCAGCCATGGGCGAACGGACCGCATTATGGTCACAGGCAAATAAAACCGAAGAGGGACGGGTTGGCTCCATACACTACCCTTTGAAATGCAGCACGCAGATCAGCGTGAACAAACGGCGGGCCGTGGTGTGGTCGGTATTGACCTTGCCCTCTAGGCGTTCGAGCAATACACGGGAGCCTTCATCATGGATGCCGCGGCGGCCCATATCGATGGCCTCGATCTGGGCCGGTGGCAGGCGTTTTACAGCGTCAAAATAGCTTTCACAAATCTGGAAATAATCTTTGATGACCTGCCTGAACGGCGAAAGGGATAGATGAAATTCACCAATTTTCTCATTGGAATCGTTCAATATTTCAAAAACCAGCCGCCGGTCGGCAATTGAAAGGTTGAGGCGGAACGGACCCTCGGGCGCAGGCGTATCGCTTCGTGGCACCGGCGCAAAGCTGTTCTTTTCCAAAAGATCATATATCGCTACCCGTCGTTCCTGTTCGATCTCGGGCGTGGGNGCGGGCAGACCTGTTTCATCTAGAAAAACGTCTGTTAAATAATTGTTATCACTCATTGTTCAAAGCTTCCAAACGGGCAGTAATGGAGAGGCCATGCGCTTCCAGACTTTCGGATTGTGCCAAGGTTGCCGCCGCAGGGCCAATGGCGCGCAAACTGGCAGGGTTCATCTTCGATATCGTGGTTTTCTTCATAAAATCAAGAACATTTAGGCCAGAGCTAAACCTTGCAGTGCGGCTGGTCGGAAGCACATGGTTGGGGCCGCCAACATAGTCGCCAATGGCTTCGGGCGTGTAAGCCCCGATAAATATGGCACCGGCATGGAGGCACTTCTCAGATAGCGCTTCGGCATCCTCAACGCAAATTTCCAAGTGCTCGGGAGCGATCCGGTTGGAGAGTTCGGCTGCTTCGTCGAGGTTTTTAGCCGTAATAACAGCGCCATAATCAGCCCAGCTTTTGCCGGCGATTACGCGCCGCTCCAGCGTTTCAAGCCGTTTTTCAATGGCGTGCGCTACGGCTTTGCCAAACTCTTCGTCATCTGTGATTAGAATAGACTGCGCGCTTTCATCATGTTCGGCTTGTGACAGCAGATCGAGCGCTAACCAGTCGGGGTTATTGGCTTTGTCAGCAATCACCAGAATTTCCGAGGGTCCCGCTATCATATCAATGCCGACTTGCCCAAAGACCTGACGTTTGGCAACCGCTACAAATGCATTGCCCGGTCCGGTAATTTTATCAACAGGATTGATGGTGGCGGTCCCGTAAGCCATGGCCGCGATCGCCTGTGCGCCGCCAATTCGATAAACGGTCTCTACGCCCGAGAGTTTTGCCGCCAGCAAGACCAGCGGGTTTACCTTCCCGTCCGGCGTAGGGGCACAGATAACCATATTTTTCACGCCAGCCACCGAAGCGGGGATCGCGTTCATCAAAACTGAAGAGGGGTAGGAGGCCAACCCACCGGGCACATATAGCCCGGCACTTGATACCGCCGACCAGCGCCAACCAAGCTCGGCCCCTGTTTCATCGGTCCAGCGCGCATCTTCGGGGAGTTGGCGCTCATGATAGGCGCGAATTCGGCGAGCCGCCAGTTCCAGAGCCTCCCGCTCGGCTTTTGGCACCCGTGTAATAGCGGCCTCGATCTCGTCGGTTGAAAAGGCCAGAGTCTGGGGCGTAAGAGTGAGGCGGTCATATTTTTCAGTTAGCTCAATCACGGCAGCATCGCCTCTGTGGCGAACGTCTGCGATAATTCCGTTTACAACTTCAAGCACATCGGAATCGGATTCGCGTTTAGTGTGAAGGAAACTGTTGAAACGGGATTCGAAATCCTGATCGGTTGTATTGAGGAAAACGGGCATTTGGAACTCCAGATTGATTGCCAAACCCTTAGCCTGCGCGGCCATTTTCTGCAAGGACGGCTGCGCGGGATCAGGTGAGCCAGGATCGGGCCTCGATCTGTTTTAACCCTCGGCGATCGGGTGATTTGGCTCGTGCTTAGCGCGCGCGATATAGGGGCGAGAAACGTCCGTCAGCGTTATATCGATACATTCAACCTGAACATGGATTGCGCCATCCCCGGAGAGGATAAGCGACAAAGTGCCCGATCCGGCCTCGGACTCGACAAACTCTATGGCCAGTAAATTGAAAATCTGTTCATTGTCGGCAGGGTCAAGCCCCTCTCCGCCGACCTTGAGCGCACCTTCGATGACCAATGTGGATTGTACGCGCTCAAACGGGCGCTTCTGAGCTTTGGCCGCTTCCTCATCTTCCCAGCGGAAACGGTTGAGCAGCAGGACAAACCGATGTTTTTTGGGCTGCCATCGGGTTTCTTTGTTTTGGCCAACCGAATCCTGAATTAGCGCAGATATTACCGAAATATCTTCGGCCGTTTCCGCACGCAGTCTGATCGGATTTTCGGTACCATCGCTGAAACTTGCGTCATTCATACTTCTTTCTCCCGCCGAATATCGGCTCCACAGGCTTTTAACTTGCGCACCAGTTGCTCATAACCTCGATCAAGGTGGTAAACGCGGCTGACTACAGTTTCTCCTTCTGCGGCCAACCCTGCAAGGATGAGCGAGACCGAGGCGCGAAGGTCCGTTGCCATAACCGGGGCACCTTTAAGCCCCGCTACGCCGTGTACGGTTGCATGCCCGCCATGCACCTCGATATCTGCGCCCATGCGAATAAGTTCGGGGGCATGCATGAAACGGTTTTCGAAAATCTTTTCTTCAAGCACCGAGGAGCCATCGGAAAAAGCGAGCAGAGCCATCATCTGGGCCTGCAAATCTGTTGGAAAACCGGGGTGGACTTCGGTGACGATATCCACCGGTTTTACGGGGCCGTCGCGCCGGACGGATAGCCCGTCCGGGGTTTCTGTAATCGTTGCCCCCGCAGCCTCCAGCTTTTCACAAAAGGCGGATAGCAGGTCGCGCCGACCCCCAATCAGTTCAACCTCTCCGCCTGCGATAACCGGCGCAAGCATGTAGGTGCCGAGTTCGATCCGGTCAGTCACCACGCGATGGGTTGCACCATGAAGGCGCTCAACTCCGTGGATGGTCAATGTGTGGCTGCCTTCGCCCTCAATATCTGCGCCCATAGCGCGCANGCAATGGGCAAGATCAACAATTTCAGGCTCGCGCGCGACATTTTTGAGCACTGTGGTGCCTTTGGCCAGAGTGGCGGCCATGAGCAGGTTTTCGGTAGCCCCGACCGAAGCAAAAGGAAGCTCGTATTCAGCGCCCACCAGCCCGCCGGGCGCTTTGGCATGCACGTAGCCATCTCGTAAATCAAGCTCGGCCCCCATGGCCTCCAACCCAGAGAGGTGGATATCAACGGGGCGCGCCCCGATGGCACAGCCCCCGGGAAGCGAAACAACGGCCTCGCCGTCTCGCGCCAGCATCGGGCCAAGCACCAGAATAGAGGCGCGCATTTTGCGCACGATGTCATAATCAGCGGTATGGTTGGTAATTTTTTGTGTACCCAAAACCAATACTCGCCCTTTTTGGAGGGAAGCCACTTCGCACCCGAGTGATTCGAGCAGCTCGGTCATGGTCGCAATGTCCGAGAGCCTTGGGGCATTAGTGAGCGTTAGGGGTTCCGCGCACAGCAAAGCCGCGGGCATCAGCGTTAGGCAGGCGTTTTTAGCTCCGGCGATCGGAATGCTGCCATTGAGCGCGTTGCCGCCATTGACGATGATTCTATCCATTTAGTTCGCCCTTTCGAGGGTTGCCTGCTAGCCGTTTTCCGGCGTTTCTGAGGATTTTCTNGCCCGACCCTGTGCTTTACGCTTTTGCANGTTGCCCCTGAGGGCCGCCTTCATACGCGCATCGCGCTGCTCTTTGGCGCTTGCTTTGGGGCTGGGTTTTGTNTCCGGTTTTTTGCTCATACAGAGCTTCTACAATAATCAGGGGGGCGGGGTCTAGCGGCAGATCGGGGAAAGCAAAATCGTGGCGCACGTGATCGTGAAAATACGGCAGCATTTTGTTGGCCAATATTGAGTTTGGATGTGTTTAATAGCCTATGCGGTTAACTTTATTAATCATAGTTGCCCTTATCGCTTTTGCCGCCAACTCGATTTTGGTGCGCGTGGCTCTGGCAGAAGGGTTGATCGGCCCTGGCGCCTTTGGCGCGATCCGCCTGCTTTCAGGGGCTATAATGCTTTTTCTGATAGTGTTGATGCAAGGGCAGGTGCGGGTGGCCGTTGCCCGGGCCAATGCGGCATCGGCCGCAACACTATTGGTTTATGTCGTTGGATTTTCATATGCCTACGTCACTTTGGAGACCGGAACCGGGGCACTTATACTGTTCGGCGGCGTTCAAGTTACCATGTTTTGCGGCGCATTGCTCGGTGGAGAACGCCCGGCACTGACACGCTGGATTGGGGCCGGCCTCGGGCTATTGGGGCTCGCCGTGCTGTTTGGGCCGACCGTGGAGCAGCCCGATATCGGAGGTGCTTCATTAATGGCGATCGCCGCAATTGGCTGGGGGCTTTATTCCTTACGCGGGCGCAAAGCTGAGGCCCCCACCCAAGCGACAGCCGCCAATTTTGTGCTGGCAACACCGTTTGCGCTACTTGTCTGGTGGATTTTGCCAGATGAAACAGGAGTAACCAGCACCGGGGTGATGCTGGCGCTGGCCTCGGGGGCAGTCGCCTCGGGTATTGGTTATGCGATTTGGTATTCGGTTTTGCCATATCTGAAGCCGACACAAGCTGCCGTATTGCAGTTGTCAGTACCAATCATCGCCCTATCTGGTGGCGTTGTCTTTTTACGCGAGCCGCTTACTTGGACATTTATGCTGGCGGCCACATTGATAATCGCGGGCGTAATCGTAGCGCTGAGGCGATAGCATCGAAGTGGTGATCGCTCCGCACTAAACCGTTTTGCGAGCGCTGATTGAAAATATACTTCCCACCTAAAAAAAGCCCTTGTGATTCAGGTGAGGTTTTGGCTAGAAGACGCGCAATGCTGCCGTAGCTCAGAGGTAGAGCACTCCCTTGGTAAGGGAGAGGTCGAGAGTTCGATTCTCTCCGGCAGCACCAGCCCATTACCGTCATTGTCCACTTAAGACCACAAATAGGGACATAATAGGACTATCTGGGCCGCAATGGCCCAGCATGGCCGCCAAAAAACCCCACAAATTGACATCGCATTACGGTCATTTTACGATCCGGCACCATTGGTGGGCGTATTTTGGCAACTTACAAAAATGTTATGGGCAAACGCCAAGCAAACAATTACCGCCGCCGCCACTAGTTCCCGCCTCGCTGCTACCTGCGCAAGCACGTGCATACTCCGCCTGCCAATTGGATATTTCTACTTGCAGGCTCGGGATGACGTCTCCTCCACGAATTTTTTCGCTTACCCGATCACTCGCTTCAAATGAGCGCTGTAAGGAGGAAGACGATGCCCCAATGGTTTGCGCATAGTCCCGGATATAATCTTTAGGATAAACGACATAAAAAGTCTGCGTTTCATAGTCGACCCAGTGCCCCATGGCTTCGGGGGCTTCCAAGCATTGGTCACGAGACATTGTTGCCGGTAGGTTTGGATCAATATTGCAGGAAACCAGCGTATAGGTATTTGTGTTCAACAAGCTGGACAGCCCACTAACCGTTTGTTGCATAATGGCAATTTCGCTCAGCAAATGCGCGCAATATGCTTCGCCCTCTGCATCCTGCGCTATCGCTGGCTGAGTAAAGGCTGTTGCCGCTGCTATTGCCAAAAATAGCTTTTTCATCGCTACATTCCTATCCAAAAGTTACTCTATACCCAATAGATAGGACCGGGTGGCTAGACATTTTAGCGATCAGATCGGTTCTGGTCTCGAGTGGCCATTTTTCGGGTCAAAACAGGCCAATACTTGCCTATCTTAGCTCTTCCATAAATGGGAAGTCTTCAAATTGTGCTCGAAATCGTCTTGATGAGATAATACCAGCGCACCTTCCTCATCTTCAAATGCCCGAAGGTGAATGAAATTATTTGTTAGCGTAAGCGATAAATGGCGTGCGGATCCGGCGATCGTACTCAAGGTTGATTCAAGTCAATGGATTGGCCGTGAAAATCTATAGTCCTGAAGTATAGAATTTGTAGAGGGCCATAATGTTTCGGACACTTTTCACTGCCGCCTTTATCACGATTGCCACCCATTGGATCGGTTTGGCACATGCGCAACCTATTGAATCGGGTCAGCTAGGGGGGGCCTGTGAGGCCGGTAGCCAATTTTGTGCGCAAAGCGTTTGCGATCAGAATCTTGGGATTTGTGTTGCCTGCGGAATGCCGGGAGAGGCAGCTTGTGAGGATGAGGAGGGCCGGTTTAGCTGCCATCTACCGAGTTCGGGATATGCGCCTGTGCCCGCAGGCAACGGGCAGAATATGATTTGCGGCAATTCGAAAAGTGAAGATTGTGGGCAGGTCGGGGCGCTGGCTTGTGTGCGTGAAGGCCAGCCATATTGCAATTATGGCGCTTTGCTGGGGGCGTATTGCGTGGCTTGTGGCGATTTTGGGCAGGCTTGCTGTGCCGACACGGTTTATGATTGTGATTACGGGAGCTGCCAAGGAGGCACTTGCCTACCGGATGCAAATGCCGGAGTCAGCCAGATTACGACCGCGATCATTGATTGTCGCTTTAAAGATGCGCAAAATATGATTGCCGCTTTGCCCGTGGGAAACAGGGCCACATTTCAAACTTCGCTTGACGCGGCCATGGCCCGCGAAGACCGGGTGGCTGCTTTGTTTGAAGCCTCGCGGGATATCAGTCGTGATGCCCGATTGTATTATCTAGAAGAGGATTATGGTAATGCGGCTCTGGCATATCGGGATTCGATAGCGCGCTTGAAGCGGGCCAAAGAATTGACGCAATGTGTCTCCAGCCTATTGGTTCTTGACGAGAGCCTCGAAATGACGGAGCGGAATCTCGATCAGAGCCAAACCGAGGTGGCACTGGGGACGGCCGCGCGGGCACTGGATTTATGCCTTTTTGATCTGGCCGATGAGTCCCTCGCTGGAATTCCTTCGCCCAACCCCCAACGCGATGCGCTTATGCAACGGGTTGACGAGATGCGAGCCATTGAGGCGAGGGTATTAGCCATGTATCAGGCAGCGCAGGCCCTAAATGCTACGGGAAAAACGCAGTTGGGGAATAGTCAGTTTGCGCCGGCACTGACCTCTTTTAATAGTGCCCATGCGGCATTTTCACAGGTGCGCCAGCTCACCAACTGCGAAGCCACACGCAACCAGATTGATGAGGCGCTGGCCATTGTCGGCCGCAATATCTTGCAGGCAGACGAGGGCCCGCCCGAAGTTACGCCGCCCGCTGTTGTCTCACCCTCTGCGGCGCATGTATGCTTGGATGCGTCAGTTCCTGCCACGCATGCTGTTGCGAGATATCAGAGGTTTTTCGGGGGTGGAACGTCAGCGTCATTCATGAAAGGCCAGACAATTTGCGGCTTTGATGGCAGCTTCAGCATTTTGAGTAACGATGCGCTTGT
>JGI24025J20009_10001047_pt1 | contig 21213 bp, 17 predicted proteins | sample Cruoilmetagenom3_FD_20009 | JGI IMG/M metagenome (IMG submission 20009) | reverse complement strand
AGGATCAGGCCGAGGATATTTTCGGTGACGAGGCCGCACCGGCGACCGCCGCCGATGACGGCCTGCCGCCGCCGGCTTACACGCCTCAGGTTCCGGCTTTTGAACCGAAGGTGGAAACGGCCCAGATCTCGCCCGAGGGCTTTGTTGCCCCGAAGGCACCGGCAACGGGCACTCCTTCGCCCGAAACCATGATCCGGCTTCAGAATGCCGCGCGCAAAATCGGCAATGCTGCCCCGGCGCAAACTCAGGTGCAAACTCAGGCATCTGCCCCGGTTCTGGCCCCCGTGGAAGAGACGGCCTCGGCGCATTCCGCCGGCCGTAAACCGAATTTCGGTATCAGTTCGCTGATTGGCCGGATGACCGGTCATGGGGCCGATACGCCGCAGGATCAGGCGGCTCCGACTCACCGTCAGCAGCCCCCGATGAGCCAAAGTGACGCTGCGGCACAGCCACAGGTCGAGGGCGACCCAGATCAGGAACGGATCGAAATTCCCGCGTTTCTGCGGCGTCAGGCGAATTAAGTCTGTCACAATGTGAACCCAAAAGGCCGCCTTCGGGCGGTCTTTTAGTGTTTGTAAACAATGATGTACACTGAAGTAAGCAGGGTTCTGCCGGTTTGTTTCAGGGATGTTTCAGTCCGTTACAAAGATTGAGTTGAGGCTTGGCTAACGGATCGTTACCTCGTTTGCCAACACGGCCCGTTGTGGCCGGACATGGCTGATGAGGTCTCTTGTGCAAAATACGCTGAAATCCCAGGTCGTCTTTGAAGGTGTCGGGTTGCATACCGGCGCACCGGTTCGCATGGTCCTTCGACCGGCGGTTGCGGGGACTGGCATTCGGTTCCGGCGCACAGACATCGAACTGGGCAACGCCGTGATCCCGGCGCTTTGGCATCTTGTGGACCGCAGCCCGCTTTGTACCCGGCTAGAAAACCCGGCCGGCGTCTCGGTGTCGACCGTTGAACATCTGATGGCGGCGCTGGCTGGCACGGGCGTTCATAACGTGCAGATCGACATCGACGGGCCTGAGGTTCCGATCCTTGACGGCTCGTCCGCGCCATTTGTGCGTGGGATCATGAAAAGCGGCGTGCGTTCCCTGAATGCTCCGGTGCGGGCCATTGAGGTGCTGAAACCGGTCAGCGTTGAAAAGGACGGCACGCGGGCGACCCTGCTGCCATCTGACCGTTTTGAAATCGAGTTCTCGATCGATTTTGCCGATGGGGCCATCGGCCGCCAAAGCAAACGGCTTGATATGCGCAACGGTGCCTTTGCCCGTGAACTGTGCGACAGCCGTACCTTCTGCCGTCAGGCGGATGTGGACACGATGCATGAAAACGGCCTGGCTCTGGGCGGCACGCTGGAAAACGCGGTTGTGGTGGACGGCGATGACGTCCTTAGCCCCGGCGGTTTCCGCCATGACGACGAGGCGGTGCGCCACAAGATGCTGGACGCCTTGGGCGATCTGGCGCTGGCGGGTGGTCCGATCCTTGGCCGCTATGTCGGGGAACGGGCGGGGCATGCGTTGACCAACACGCTGTTGCGGGCATTGTTTGCCACACCCGGCGCGGTCCGAGTGGTCGAAATCGACCCGGATATGGCCGAACACCTGCCCGGTAAGGGGTTGGTATGGGCCGAAATTCCTCAGGTTGCCTGACGTTGCCAGGCCACGCGGCGATCAAATGATCCCGGCGTGGCCTTTAAGGCGTTTTGCACCAGAAACTAATGTGCTAGACCCGTGTCCAAGCGGGGAGACTCCCGACAGAACACGACGAGGATAGGCGGGTATGATCGGCGGCAGGTCCCGGATCACATTCATCATTGCGATGCTTTTGACACTGGTGCTGAGCGCGTGCAGCGGCGGCGGTGCCGGTCCCTCTGCGGACCGCAGCGAAGCGCTGGATGTGTTCACGCCCGAACAGATATTCGAACGCGGCGAATATGAACTTGCGCGCGGACGCACCGACGACGCCGCCTATTACTTCTCCGAGATCGAGCGGCTTTATCCCTATTCCAGCTGGGCCAAGCGGGCGCTGATCATGCAGGCGTTTTCCTATCATCAGGGCCGCGATTACCCCAACAGCCGTGCCACCGCCCAGCGTTACATCGACTTTTATCCAACTGACGAAGATGCCGCCTATGCCCAATATCTTCTGGCGCTCAGCTATTATGACCAGATCGACGAAGTTGGCCGGGATCAGGGCCTGACCTTTCAGGCGCTCCAGTCGCTGCGCGCGGTGATCGAAATCTACCCCGACAGCGAATATGCCACTGCCGCGATCCTCAAATTCGATCTGGCCTTTGACCACCTGGCTGCCAAGGAAATGGAGATCGGACGCTACTACCTGCGCCGCGACCATTACACGGCGGCAATCAACCGGTTCCGCGTTGTGGTCGAGGATTTCCAGACCACCACCCACACCGCCGAGGCCCTGCACCGCCTGGTCGAGGCCTACCTGTCACTGGGTCTGGTCGAGGAAGCACAGACCGCCGGGGCGATCCTGGGGTATAACTATCGCTCTAGTGAATGGTACGAAAGCAGCTACAAACTGCTGACCAGCCGTGGATTGAAGATGAAGGACCGGGGGAACAACTGGCTTAGCCAGATCTACCGCCAGTCGATCAAGGGTCAATGGCTGTGATGCGCGTGGGTTTCCCGGGCTATCGCCGGTTTCACCGGAAACGCTCTGCAAGAGCGGTTCCGGGACGGCTCAAACCCCACCCTACGGACCGTTCGGATGCTGCGTACTCTTGACATAAGGGACATGCTGATCATCGACCGGCTGGAGCTTGCGTTCCAGCCCGGCCTTAACGTGCTGACCGGCGAAACCGGGGCGGGTAAATCCATCCTGTTGGAATCGCTGGGCTTTGTCCTTGGTTGGCGTGGCCGGGCCGAACTGGTCCGGCAGGGTGCCGCGCAAGGCGAGGTCACGGCGGTGTTCGACCTGCCACCGAACCACGATGCGCGGCATGTCTTGGCCGAGGCCGGGCTGCCGATTGGCGAGACCGGTGACGAACTGATCCTGAGGCGGGTCAATACCGCCGAGGGGCGCAAGACCGCCTGGGTCAACGACCGGCGCTGTTCGGGCGATGTGCTGCGGGCGCTGTCGGCGACATTGGTGGAATTGCACGGGCAACAGGACGATGGCGGCTTGCTGAACCCGCGCGGGCACCGGGCCATGCTGGATGCCTANTCGGGACTTGACCGGGAAACAACTGCGGTGCGCTCTGCCTGGAAAGACATGACAGCCGCGCGCGCGCAACTNGACCGTCTGCAAGCCGCGCTTGACGCGGTCCGCGCCGAAGAGGAATTCCTGCGCCACGCGGTCGGCGAACTTGACGCGCTGGATCCGCAACCCGCGGAAGACGCCGACCTTGATACGCGCCGCCGGCGCATGCAAAAGGCCGAACGTATCCGCGACGACGTGGCCCGCGCCTTTGCCCTGCTGGGCGGCGAGGGGGCCGATGGCGCGATGAGCGACGCGCTGCGCTGGCTTGACGGCGTATCGGGCGAGGCCGACGGGCTGCTTGAAGCACCGATCGCCGCCCTTGGCCGGGCGCTGAGCGAACTGGGCGAGGCACATGACGGGGTCGAACGCGGGTTGGCGGCTTTGGACGTTGATCCGGCTGACCTGGAAGCAACCGAAGAACGCCTGTTCGCCATCCGGGCGCTGGCCCGCAAGCACGATGTAACCCCCGATAACTTGGGTGATTTCGCGCAAACCCTGCGCGCCAAACTGGCGGCGCTTGAGGCGGGCGATGCAGATATTGAAACCCAACGCGCCACCCTGCGCGCGGCTGAAACCGCCTACGACAGCGCCGCCGGCATCCTAAGCAAGGCGCGGGCGCGCAACGCTGCCCGGCTTGACAAGGCGGTCATGGCCGAACTGGCCCCACTTAAGATGGAGCGCGCCGAATTTACCACCCAAATCACCCCGTCTGACCCCGGCCCCGACGGGCGCGACACGGTTGCCTTTAGCGTCGCCACCAACCCCGGTGCCCCGTCCGGACCGCTGAACCGCATCGCCTCGGGCGGTGAACTCAGCCGGTTTTTGCTGGCTCTCAAGGTCTGTCTGACCGGCACCGACAGCGGGCTGACAATGATATTCGACGAAATTGACCGGGGCGTTGGCGGGGCCACGGCGGATGCGGTGGGGCGCCGGCTGGCCGATCTGGCGGCAGGTGGCCAGGTGCTGGTTGTCACCCATTCACCGCAGGTTGCCGCGCGCGGCGGACATCACTGGCGGGTATCCAAAGAGGTCAGGAACAAGGCCACGCGCACAAAGATAGAGCCGCTGACCGGCATGGGTCGAACGGACGAGATTGCAAGAATGCTGGCCGGCGACACCATAACCGACGCGGCCCGTGCCGCTGCCGGCGCGTTGCTGAGTGGTTAAGGTGTATTGCGTTCAATTTGAACGCGGAACGCTGTAAGGCGCGCATTTCTGGCCCGTTTTTGCCCCGCACCGGACTATCTTCGCGTTGCCGCGCGTGAGATACTTTTGTCAGCCCAACCCGCAAGCGGAACGAGAATGGCCAAAACCACACGCTCCTTTCTGACCGACCAATTGTCCCAGGTGCAGACCGCCCTGCGCGACGGCTGGCGAATTCTGCGCAAACGCGGTCCCAGCCAGATCCAGTTTTGGTTCATTGCCCTGGCCATCGGCATCGCCGCCGGGTATGCCGCAGTGTTTTTTCGCAAGGGTATCAATGCCTTGCAAGCCCTTCTTTACGGCACCCAAGACGTGCGGCATCTGCACAGTTTTGCCCAGGATCTGCCGTGGTACTTGATCCTGCTGATCCCGGTCTCTGGCGGTTTGGTGGTTGGCCTGATCCTGCACTGGTTCACCCCTGACGGGCGGGTGCGTTCGGTGGCCGACGTGATCGAGGGGGCCGCAATGCGTGATGGGCGGGTCGAAATCCGCGCCGGTCTGGCCTCGGCTGCGGCGTCTTTGATTACGCTAAGCTCGGGGGGATCCTCGGGGCGGGAAGGGCCGGTGGTGCATATGGCCGGGGTCATTTCGACTTGGGTTTCAACCCGCATCGACGCCGACGGTATCACCGGGCGCGACCTGCTGGGCTGCGCCGTGGCGGCGGCCGTTTCGGCCAGCTTCAACGCACCAATCGCCGGCGCGCTGTTCGCGCTTGAAGTGGTGCTGCGCCATTTCGCCGTTCACGCCTTTGCCCCCATCGTCATCGCCTCGGTTGCCGGCACGGTGATCAACCGGCTCGAATTCGGAGACGTGGCCGAATTCACCATGGCCACGCCGGGGGCCTTGCAATTTTATGTCGAATTGCCAGCATTTTTGATGCTGGGCCTGCTATGCGGTCTGGTGTCGGTTCTGTTGATGCATTCGGTGTTCTGGGCCGAAAACATGGGCGACCACCTGTCCCTGAAAACCGGCCTGCCGCGCTGGATACGCCCGGCCATCGCCGGGGCCATGGTGGGTGGGCTGGCGATCTGGTTTCCGCATATCATCGGCGTCGGGTATGAAACCACTCGCGCCGCGCTTGGCGGAGGTTTTCTTTTGCACCAGGTGGTTGTCTTTGCGGTGATCAAGACGGTCGCGGTGGCCATCACTATCGGCGGGCGCATGGGTGGCGGGGTGTTTTCGCCCTCTCTGATGATCGGCGCGCTGACCGGGCTGGCCTTTGGTCTGGTGGCCACCGGGCTGTTGCCGGACGTGTCGGGCACGCATACGCTTTATGCCTTTGCCGGCATGGGCGCGGTGGCGGCGGCGGTGCTGGGCGCGCCGATCTCGACCACGCTGATCGTGTTCGAACTGACCGGCGACTGGCAGATCGGCCTGGCGGTGATGATGTCGGTCAGCATGTCCACCGCCCTTGCCTCGCGCCTTGTCGACCGGTCGTTCTTCCTGAGCCAGATCGAACGGCGCGGCATCCATCTGGCGGCCGGACCGCAGGCCTACCTTCTGGCCATGCTGCGCGCCTCGTCGGTGATGCGCATGGTGGACGAGCTGAGCGCGCACGAGATTGAACGCTGCGAGGCGCTGATCGGCGAAGGCCTGACCGTCGACGGCCCGGCCACGCTCGAGGCGGCCATGCCGATCTTTGACCGCGACAACATCGCCTTTATCCCGGTTGTCTCGGGGGTAGGGGACCCGGACGAGCCCCGGCTGATCGGCGCGTTGTTCCACGTCGATGCGCTCAAGGCTTATAACCGGGCGCTTGCAGCGACGGCAGCGGAAGAGCATTCGTGACGGGGTTTCACAAGGTGGAGATTGACTGTTTTGAGCCCAGAGCAGCGATTGAAGCAGATCGCAGCATCCGACACGAAGGGCGGAGAGCCGTCATTCGCTGCATGATCACCAATGCCGGCTTTGTCGATCTTGGCCGACCTGATCATCGGGTTGCTTTGGGTGGTCTTGCGATGAAAAGCCGGAAGGCTACTACTCGCTCCAGGCATGCACGTGAACGTCGCGTCCGGAGTGCCCTTTCATGATCTTGATAGCGAGGTCTTCCCGTTCCTTGTTGCGCGCGCGGACCCACATCAGAATGCCGCCGTGTCGGATCTGTTTCTCGTAGTAGTCCTTGTGGTGTTGCCCGACCCGTCTGGCGAGGAGCGTCCCGATAACGGCGGCAGGGCTGCCACCAATGGCTACGGCGGCAATCGACGCCGCCAAGGTACTTGCGGGTGTCAGCAAGGCCGTCATGGCAATGGCAGATCCCACAAAGAAGAACCCGCCTGCAATAGCGCCTTCGAGTTCCCCGATTGCCTCCTCAGACACAAAGTGCGCTCTGGGCGCGTTCGGATCGTCCTCAATCTCGGACGCGCGCCAATAGGCTTTCCCGAGCTTTTCTTCCAAAGCGTCCTGGCTTCCCAAAAGACTTATGTCCGAGTGGTGAAATCCCACGGAGCGCAAATCATAAAATGCGGCCTGCTGGGCTTCGAACGTATCAAACACTCCGACAGCTTCGGGAATGTTGATGTAAGTCGTTTTGCTTTCTTTCGTTTCTGTCGCAACTTCGGCCATTCCGGTCTCCATGTCATGTATATCTGGGTATGTTGGTGCTGATTATGCTTCCTATGAAGATCAACGAATTGATATGTATCAAAGAGGGCACAGTAAAGTGGTTCAATGTTGCCTGCCCGACGCAACACGTCGAGCCTCATAGTCGGGCGGGTTCTGCGAAAAAGCAACTTGTAACAGGCACAGAAAGTTGAGACTGAACGCGCCAGCAACCGCTTCAACACGTTGGTCGTGGTACCTGCGGTGCAAGGAAAATCCTTTTTCATCTCGAAGGCTTGGCGGCACAAATGTTGTTACTTGTGCCCCTCTGAATTTACATTGCAGACATTCGCGGCGACGCAGAAAGTCAGCAATCTGGACTCATTGCTGCCATTAGCTGCAAGCTGTTCGAAGGTCCGGTGTGGGCCATTTGCGTCAATTGGATCAATGACAAGGAAGGTCGGGAAAGCCGCCAATTACAAACTGTGTTTGCCGGATCCGGAAATCAAACCCTCTCTACCATCACACTGTCGCCCGTGTAAAACGCCAGATAATCCTTGATCCTTGCCACATCTTCCAGCGGCTGCTCATAGGTCCAGACCGCGTCTTCGGTCCGCGAGGACCGGTTGACGATGGTATAGTAATTCGCGGTGCCCTTGTGCGGGCAAAACGTGGTCTTGTCGCTGCGGTCGAGAAAGGCCATGGCGATATCTTGACGCGGGAAATAGATCACCGGCGGATAGTCCCCTTCGCTCATCTCAAGTGCGGCGCGGCTTTCGCCCACAACTGCCCCGCCGGACCTGACCACCCACACCCCGTCAACCTTGCGGATTTTGATGTGATCGGCCATTTGATACCTCCTGAAACAAGACCTGCGCCGGTTACAACGGCGCGGTTGCGCCATCCAACCACAGTTTTTCTGCCTTGCCTACCCGTGGCCCGATCTTTGTCGTCACCTCCTTGTGATAGGCATTCAGCCAGTCGCGCTCGGGGTCGCTCAGCATGTCCCGGATGATCAGCCGGCGGTCAAACGGCACGAAGGTCAGCGTGCGCCAGTCCAGCATCGCCCTCTCATCGTCACCGCCCTCCAGCATCGCCGCCTCTTTCACCACGATCAGGTTTTCCAGCCTCATGCCAAACGCCCCTTCGCGGTAATAGCCCGGCTCGTTCGACAGGATCATGCCCGGTTCAAGTGGCACCTGGCTGACCCGGCTAAGGCGTTGCGGCCCCTCATGCACGCTCAGATACGCGCCAACCCCATGCCCCAGCCCGTGGTTGAAATCCTGCCCCGCCAGCCACAGCGGCATCCGCCCTATTGCCTCGATATGGCTCCCGGCCAGACCGACCGGCCAGCGCAGCCGCGAAATGGCGATAAGCCCCTGCAACACGCGGGTATAGGCCAGGCTCTCGTCCCGCCCCGGCGGGCCGATGGGGATGGTGCGGGTGATGTCAGTGGTGCCGTCCAGATACTGGCCGCCGCTGTCCAGCACTAGCAATTGCCCGGATTCCAGCCGGGTATCGGTGTCCACCGAGACCCGGTAATGCATGATTGCGCCGTTCGGGCCGGTGCCGGAAATGGTGTCGAAACTGATGTCCTGCAAGGCGTTGTCCTGCCGGCGAAACGCCTCTAGCTGAACAACCACGTCGGTTTCACTGATGCTGCCGGGTGCCTGATCATCCAGCCAGCACAGCAGATTGACCATCGCCGCCCCGTCGCGCAGATGCGCCTGCGCCGCGCCTTCGATCTCGGCCGNGTTCTTGCGCGCCTTGGGCAGGGCGCAGGGGTCTTCGCCATAAACCGCCCGGTCGCCCAAAGCATCGGCAACNGTCACCGGCACGCTGGCGCGNTCAATCCTGACCGGCCCGTCCAACCTGTTCAGATAGTCCAGAAACGCACCCGGATCACGGCGCGTCACCGTGCCCTCCAGATGCCCACCCATCGCTTCAAGTTTCTGAGCCGCCATGAACAGGTCAACCCGCCCGTCATCATGCAGAACCGCAAAACCATGCGCCACCGGGTTGCGGGGAATATCGCTGCCGCGCATGTTCAGCAGCCACATGATCGAATCCGGCAGGGTTATCACCGCCGCCCTGTGCCCGGCCTTGCGCAACCCCTTGGCCAGCCTCGCACATTTGTCCCCGGAACTCTCGCCGGCAAACTCGATCGGATGCGGCTTTGCGGGTTGCATCGGCGGGGGCGGCTGGTCGGCCCAGATGCGATCCACCAGATTGCCGCTCTGAACCAGCTCTACGCCACTGCCATCCAGCGCCGCTCTGGCCCTGTCGATCTCAGCCACCGTATGCAGCCATGGATCAAAGCCAACCTGCCCGCCATCCGGCAGGTTTTCCTTCAACCACGCGCCCAGAGACACGTCCGGCCACGGCACTGGCGTGTAATCCNCCGCCACCTGCGCCTTGACCTGCGTGCGATAGCGCCCGTCAATGAACACCCCGGCCACCTCGGTCAGCACGGCACAAAATCCCGCCGATCCGGTAAACCCGGTTAGCCAACTCAGCCGCTCGTCATGTGCAGCTACATATTCGCCCTGATGTGCATCCGCGCGTGGCACCAGAAACCCGTCCAGTCCATCTGCGCCCATCACTTCACGCAGCATCGCCAGCCTTGGCGGTCCCTGTTCGGGGCGCGCGGTAACGTCGAAAGTCTGGAACATGCCCGTGCCCTTCTTCTCGTCAAAAATACTCCCGCCGGAGGCAGGCCAGCCTTAGCTGGCCTTCTTGATCCCGATCATCCGCGCCCGCGCGCGTGGATCGGTGTCAAACAACGCCGCCAGCTGCTCGGTCATCGCGCCCGCCAGTTGCTCTACATCGGTAATGGTCACGGCGCGGTCGTAATAGCGCGTCACATCGTGACCAATGCCAATCGCCAGCAATTCAACCGCTTTGCGCTTTTCGACCATGGCAATCACATCGCGCAGATGCTTTTCCAGAAAATTCGCCGGGTTGACCGAAAGCGTTGAATCATCCACCGGCGCACCATCGGAAATCACCATCAGGATCTTGCGTGCCTCGTGCCGCGCCACCATCCGTCGATGCGCCCATTCCAAAGCCTCGCCGTCGATGTTTTCCTTCAGCAGGCCCTCTTTCATCATCAGCCCCAGATTGGGGCGCGTGCGTCGCCAGGGTGCGTCGGCGCGTTTATAGATGATGTGGCGCAGATCGTTCAGCCGCCCGGGCTGCTGTGGGCGCCCGTCATTCAGCCAGGCCTCGCGTGCCTGCCCGCCCTTCCAGGCGCGGGTGGTAAAGCCAAGGATTTCCACCTTCACATTGCACCGCTCAAGTGTGCGCGCCAGAACATCGGCGCAGATCGCCGCGATCGAAATGGGGCGACCGCGCATCGACCCGGAATTGTCGATCAACAACGTCACCACCGTGTCGCGAAACTCTGTGTCCTGCTCGCGCTTGAAACTCAGCGGCGTGGTCGGGTTGGCCACCACCCGCGCCAGCCGTCCGGCGTCCAGAATGCCCTCTTCCAGATCGAACTCCCAGGATCGGTTCTGTTGCGCCTGCAATCGGCGCTGCAACTTGTTGGCCAGACGGCTCACGGCACCCTTCAGCGGCTCAAGCTGTTGATCCAGATAGGCCCGCAGCCTTTCCAACTCGGCCGGCTCGGCCAGATCCTCGGCGGCGATCTCTTCGTCATGGCTGTCCAGATAGACCTTGTAATCCGGGTCGGCCTCAGAGGCGGGGGCCTGAACCGGCGGCTCCAGCGGAGCCTCGCCCTCGGGCATATCGGCATCCTCGCCCAGCTCCTGATCGGCCATGTCATCCATGCTGATCTGAGCCTGCGACTGATCCTGCTGATCCTCCTGGGATTGCTCGGCGTCGGCATCCTCGTCCTGGTCGTCGCTGTCATCCTGGCCGGTGCTGTCGGGATCAGGCTGCTCCTCGGCGTCGTCCTCGGACTGATCTTCCTGATCCTCGGTCTGGTCCGGGTCTTCGCCCAGCTGGTCGCCATAGCCCAGATCGCTGATCATCTGGCGGGCAAACCGGGCAAATTCGGTCTGATCGCTCAGCCGGTCCTGCAACTCTTCCAGCGTATCCCCGGCCTGTTCCTCGATAAAGCCGCGCCACAGGTCCATGACGTTCTGCGCAGCCCTTGGCAAATCGCGCCCGGTCGCCAGATGCCGCACCAGATAACCCGCGGCGACGTCCAGCGGCGCATCTGATGCCTCGCTGATCTGGTCATAGCCGCGCCGCAGCGCCTCGTGGGTGATCTTGACGTCGATATTGCCGGCGGTGCCGGGCATGTCGCGCGCGCCCATCGCCTCGCAACGCGCGGTTTCCATCGCCTCGTAAAGATCGCGGGCAATATCGCCGGGCGGGGCATAACGCGCATGCACGCCCTCGTCATGGTAACGCCGGTGCAGCGCCAGTGCATCGGCGGTGCCACGCGCCAGCAGCACTTCGTCGCGGGTCATGCGCCGGCTGACCTGGGGCAGGCGCATTGATTCTCCGGCAAGACCCGAGGGATCAACCGTATAGGTCACATTCAGTTCGGGGTCGTCGGCCATCACCTTGGTGGCTTCGGCCAGCGCCTTTTTGAACGGGTCAGCGGGGTTGTCGGTTGGTTTGTTCATATCAGACACCCTGGCCCGGCCTGCTCGTCAACCCTTGCGGGATTTCTCGCGGTCAACAGCGAAGAAAGCCTGCAAGGGCTTGATGAGCGGGGCCGCTGCATCACCCCAAACTCATGCTTGCCGCGCTTTCCGGCAGTTCCTCGTCGAAACAACGCTGATAGAACTCGGCCACGGTCTGGCGCTCAAGCTCGTCGCATTTGTTGAGGAATGACAGGCGGAACGCATAGCCCACATCGCGGAAAATCTCGGCGTTTTGCGCCCAGTTGATTACTGTTCGCGGGCTCATCACTGTCGACAGGTCGCCGTTCATGAACGCGGTGCGGGTCAGGTCCGCCACCGTCACCATCTGCGCCACGGTTTTGCGGCCCTTTTCGGTGTTGTAATGCGGCGACTTGGACAGCACGATCATCGTCTCGGCGTCGTGGCTGAGGTAATTTAGCGTCGCCACCAGCGACCAGCGATCCATCTGCGCCTGATTGATCTGTTGCGTACCGTGATACAACCCCGTCGTATCGCCCAGACCCACCGTGTTGGCGGTGGCGAACAAACGGAAATAGGGGTGCGGCGTGATGATCTCGTTCTGGTCCATCAGGGTCAGCTTGCCGTCATGCTCCAGCACCCGCTGGATCACGAACATCACATCGGCCCGGCCGGCGTCGTATTCGTCAAACACGATGGCGCAGGGGTTGCGCAGCGCCCAGGGCAGGATGCCCTCGTGAAACTCGGTCACCTGCTTGCCATCACGCAGCTTGATCGCATCCTTGCCGATCAGGTCGATGCGCGAAATGTGACTGTCAAGGTTGACCCGCACAGTCGGCCAGTTCAGCCTTGCCGCGACCTGTTCGATATGGGTCGATTTGCCGGTGCCGTGATAGCCCTGGATCAGCAGGCGGCGGTTGTAGGTAAACGCGGCCAGAATAGCCAGCGTGGTATCGGGATCGAACTTGTAGGTAGGGTCCACATCCGGCACCCGGTCGACGGCTTCGGCAAAGCCTTTGACCACCATATCTGAATCGATACCAAACACATCGCGGATCGAAATGTCTTCGGTTGGTTTTGCGTCTTTGTCGATAGGTGCGTCGGCCATGCCTTGAAAGTCCTTATCTTCTGGTCCCCAGCGGGGGGTGTCGAACGTGAACGTGGTGCAACATTCCGCAGGCAAGGGCAAGAGGAGTCGCACCCGAGAGGGGGTAAACGCCCCCCCGTAAACAGCTCAGGCTTTGAAATTCCGGCTGACCTTGATCTGTTCCCAGGCCCAGACGACTTCTTGCAGCTGTTCTTCCTGCGAACGATCACCGCCGTTCATATCCGGGTGCAGCACCTTGATCAGCTTTTTATAGACCTTGCGTACCTCGGTCTTGGTGCAATTGTCCTCGATCCCAAGGATTTCCACCGCGCGCCGCTCGGTGGGCGGCAATCGCTTGCCAGACCTGGCCCCCTTGCCGGGGTTCTGCGTCGCGTTGGCCCCCAGAACCTGATGCGGATCCTCGATGCCAAGGCGTGACCAGGCGCGGGCCTCGGGGTCGCCCATCGGTTTGGTCTCGCGTTCCCAGACCTTGTCCTTGGATTGCTGCGCGTTGATCTCGGCCTCGGTGGTGCCGTCAAAGAAGTTCCACTTGAGATTATATTCGCGCACATGCGCCTGGCAGAACCAGATAAATTCATCCAGAACGTCCGGTGCCTTGGGCGCGCGGAACTTGCCGGCCTCTTCACAGCCCGGATGCTCGCACTGGCGTTGCGATGTTTCTGACGCGCCTGACATGCCGCGCCGCCCGCGTGGGTTCTTCTTCTTGGCAGAGGATACGGACATGTCGAATCCGAACGGGTCTGATTTTGTCATTACTGCTACCTTTTCGACTTGGATATAGGAGTGTAATGTAAGTGACGGCAGATAGAAGAGGGGGCGGCGATTTTTTTTGCCCGCCTGAGCGGAAAAATGAGTGTAACAGACGAAATCAGAACCCGCCTGACGGCGGCCTTTGACCCCAGCGCGCTTGAGGTGGTGGATGACAGCGAGCGTCACCGTGGCCACGCCGGGTATCAGGAAGGTGGCGAAAGCCATTTCAACGTGATGATCCGCGCTGCGGTTTTCGAAGGGCAAAGCCGGATAGAACGCCACCGCGCCGTGCATGACGCCCTTGGCGCAGAGCTTGTGCGGCGCATTCACGCGCTATCGCTGGATATAGGGGGGTGACCGGCGTCCTCTGACGTGTTGCGATGCCAACTGGATTTATCAATGCGATTTGGCCGAAAGCTTTTCAATACTCAAGATTTGTCAGTGAGCGAGCAGGAACTGATCCGCAATGCCGTCTCGACCCTGCTCAGCCTGCTGCGCACGGTTGTAATCGGGCTTGGGTTCATGTTGTTGGGGATTTGGCTGGTCGATAGCTTTCCGGGAACGATCTGGCAATGGCTTGGCTATCCGACGGCTGTTTCTGGGCTGTATTATTGGCGCACCTGGACGAACGAGGCGGCGGACCATAGCAAAGTGGACAATTCTGGCGTGACCGGTTCCGCCGCATCAGGCAACCGCGCCGGGTAGCATGTGACCTGGCTTACCCCGCAGGTCGGCGACAGCTTTTCACTGGATGACGTGGTGAGAATTGAGATTGAAACAATTGATGACGCTTTGCTGGACGACGAAGCGTATTGGCTGTTTCATTTCGCCGATGCGCCAACGGTGCGCATGACGGATTCTGATGCCGTGGGTCAGGGAATTTCAGAGGCGCTTGCCGGGTTCTCCGGCGTAGACACGGAAAAGGTCAAACTGGCCTCGGGCTATGGGCAATGCGGCCTGTTCCTGATCTGGCAAAAGGGCGATCAGGCCGGATCCTGATCTTTCGCGCGCCAATTTCCGTCGTTTTCGGAGTGTTCCGCCTGCTGTTGCGCGCGCGATTTCAGGGCTGCGGTCATGCCCGACACCGGGCTGATCTCTTCCACGCCATCATCTTTCAGCATCCGTTCGGCCCCGCTGGCCAGTTGTGGCTCGCGCCTGACCGGCGCGGTCTCGTCCACGGACGCGGCGGTGTCGGCCACTTCGGATGGCTGGGCAATTTCGCGCCGGAACACCAGCACATTTCGCCAGTTGGTGGTTGATCCGGCCAGCCCGCTGCGCTCGTCACTGGGCAGTAATTCGGAACGCAGGTATTCCCAGCCATCCACACCCTGCACGTTCAGCACCGACTGAACCGAATTGGCAAACCGCCCCTCGGGGGTTTTGACCCCCTTGGCTTTTGTGCCCTTGGTGGGGGCCGGAACAACCTTGTACTCGTAATGCGTCATGCTTTGGTCCTGAATTCGGATCTGACGGGCAACCTAGAGGGATTGGCGCATGGGGAAAAGGGGGGATGTGTCCCGTATAAAAAGCGCCGTTACAAGCCCAGCTTGGCGCTGATAATCTGGTTCACCGCCTTGGGGTTGGCTTTGCCGCCCGTGGCTTTCATCACCTGTCCGACAAACCAGCCAGCCAGCTTGGGGTTGGCCTTGGCCTTTTCAACCTGCGCCGGGTTGGCGGCGATGATCTCGTCCACCGCCGCCTCGATCGCGCCGGTGTCGGTGACCTGTTTCATGCCGCGTGCCTCAACGATTTCCGCCGGGTCTCCGCCTTGGGTATAGACAATCTCGAACAGCTCCTTGGCGATCTTGCCGGAAATGTCGCCCTTGGTGATCAGGTCGACAATCCCGCCCAGCTGCGCCGGGGAAACCGGGTTCGAGGTGATGTCGTGTTCCTCTTTCTTGAGCCGGCCAAACAGCTCGTTGATCACCCAGTTGGCGGCCAGCTTGCCGTCGCGCCCTTTTGCCACGGCCTCGTAATAGGTGGCTGACTCCACATCCGCCGTCAGCACCGAGGCATCGTAATCCGTCAGCTTGAAATCATTGATAAAGCGTGACTTTTTATCGTCCGGCAGTTCAGGCAAGGAGGCGGCAATGGCATCGACCCAGGTCTGTTCGATCTCCAGAGGCAACAGGTCGGGGTCGGGGAAATAGCGGTAATCATGCGCTTCTTCCTTCGAGCGCATCGACCGGGTTTCACCCTTGTCCGGATCGTACAGCCGGGTTTCCTGGTGTACCTTGCCGCCGCCCTCGACGATGGCGATCTGGCGGCGGGCCTCGACGTCGATGGCCTGCTGAATGAACCGCATGGAGTTCATGTTCTTGATCTCGCAGCGTGTGCCGAGGTGGGAAAAATCCTGCGTTTCCATATACTTCTCATACTGTCCCGGCAGGCAGATCGACACGTTCACATCGGCCCGCAGGTTGCCGTTCTGCATGTTGCCATCACAGGTGCCAAGATAGCGCAGGATCTGGCGCAGCTTGGTGACATAGGCGGCGGCCTCTTCCGGGCCACGAATGTCGGGGCGCGAGACGATCTCCATCAGCGCCACGCCGGTGCGGTTGAGATCGACAAACGACATGTTGGGGTCCATGTCGTGGATCGACTTGCCGGCGTCCTGTTCCATGTGGATACGTTCGATCCGCACCAGACGGGCCTGGCCGTTGCCCATCTCGACCAGCACTTCGCCTTCGCCGACGATCGGATGGTAAAGTTGCGAAATCTGATAGCCCTGCGGCAGGTCGGGATAGAAATAATTCTTGCGGTCAAAGGCACTTACAAGGTTTATCTCGGCCTTCAGCCCCAGCCCGGTGCGCACCGCCTGTTCAATGCAATATTCGTTGATGACCGGCAACATGCCGGGCATGGCGGCATCGACAAAGGCGACGTTGGAATTGGGTTCAGCGCCGAATTTGGTCGAGGCCCCGGAAAACAGCTTGGAGTTGGAACTGACCTGCGCGTGTACTTCCAGCCCGATCACCAGTTCCCAGTCGGACTTGGCTCCGGCAATGGTTTTCACTTTCGGCGTTTCATACGTCAGATCCAGCATCGGGGGCCTCTTTGTCCGCTTGGGTTTGCCCGGCGTTCTAGGCCAGCAGGCAGACCGGGGCAAGAGGCGTGGATCAGACCGGGTGCAGTTCCGGCCCGTTTGCGGTGAAGGTCACGCGCTGTCCCCGGTCGAAATCATCGCGGAACTGATCGGCGATGACCTGCATCGCATGCGCCCGACCGCGTGCGGCAAACCGGCTGAGAGACGTCACATGGCTGTTGTTGTCAAACCCGTCCGCCGCGTGAGCCCAGATCATCGGGTGCAGTTCCGTCAGGTGATCGCGGATCAGCCATTTGACACAATCGGCGATCTGCATCCGCGGCAGGTCGGCCTCGGAACTCAGCCCCAGCCCCTGACGCAGCGCCACGGCGCAATAGGCCACCAGCAAATTGACCATCGCCTGATCTGGCCGCGCCTTGAGGATGTCCCGCAAACCGTCGATGAAAAATTCCACATCGACCCCGGCGCAGGCCTGTTCATCCGAGGCAATCGCGTCGAAGCAGACCCAAGTATAACCACCCGCACCCCAGATGTCCTGGGTCCGCGACGCGGTTCGCCGCGCCTCAAGTTCCAGTTGGCCATAGTCGCCAAACCAACGCGGCAGCAGGTGGTTGCCAAGCGCGCGCATGTGCCGGTGATTATGCGGGTCAAGGTCGATCAGATCCTCGTAGTCGTCGGCGATCCGCGATTGCGGGTCGCGTTGTCCGGCCAGCAATGCACAGCGGGCGGCAGCCAGCATCGGGCTGTCCAGCTCGATGCCGCACAGGGGTGCCAACAGATGCCGGGCGCGGTCGAAATGCGCGGCACAGCGGCTGCGGTTCAGTTCGGGCACAACCGTTTCCCAATCAGTGCCGCGCCAGGCCCAGCCAACGTCGATATGCGACAGCGCGACGATCAGGGTGATCACCGGTTCGCTGGCATAATCGCGCTGCACTGCCTCAAGGGCGATGATTCCGTCGATCAGCGGCGCGTCTCCGTCTGAACATCCGTCCCGCAATGCGTGTTCCACCCCGTTAACCACATCCGAACGCGCGCCATAGGCCATCAGGTCGGCAACCGGCATGCCACCGGGCGTGGTTTCGCGGGTCTTGTCGGCGGCAGTGATTTCAAGGGCCAGATCTTCCCAGCGGTCCTGGCGGGCCAGAAACTGCCCACGCTCGTGGGCTTCGCGGCAGGCCCGATCGTCGGGACTCTGATCCAGAACCGGAATACTCAGATAATCCTGTATATTCTCAAACTCGCCAGTCTCGGACAACGGCTGGGGCGATGATGCTGACGACATTGCTGGCGGAGGTGCCAGGGCCAGATATTCCGGGCGCGCAGCGAACCCCAGACGGGATTTCAATGCGTTGATCATTGGCACAAGCGCGGCAAGCGAAGGAATGGGCGGTTTCAGCATCATATGTCCGTGGCAGCAGGTTGGTGGCTTGGACGTATACTGGTGTTGCAATCGGGCGCAATGATGGCACGGGTGCGGTGTTTCGGGACAGAGAATAGGATATTTAAGTGGCAAAAAAAGGCCGCGCGGCAGATTTTGTTTTTCTGAATCCGCGGCCTCAGAATATCGTGAAGTGATGGCGCTTCACCGTGACACCGCGCGCCGCAAAGGCGGTTTCCAGGGCCCGGTGCGGCGGCAGCGCTTCGTGGGGCAGGCGGACTTTTTTGCCATCGTTCAGAACCGCCATGACCCGCACCGAGAAATCCCAGCGCGTGTCAAAGCGCATATGGTCGATCTGAGCAAGCTCTAGCGTGCCGCTCAGCCGCCCCGAGTGCCAGTCCAGCCGCGTCTGATCCAGACCAAGCCCCGCGCCGGGATTGCGCCATATGTCCCAGACCGCCGGCAATGTCAGCAACGCAAGTGCCGCCATCAGCCACGGGGCCGCATCAATCACAATAACCGCCGCAAGCAAAACGCCATAGATGGCGATCAGGATCACAACGGTCTGCGGTGTCCGGGCCTGACGGGTGAACACCAACCTGTCCGGCATCAGCGCCCGCCAGTTACGTCAAGCGTGGTGCCGGTGACATAAGAGGCCTGGTCCGACAGCAGGTAAAGGATGGTATCGGCCACCTCGCCGGCGCTGCCACTGCGCCGCAGGGGAATAACTGGGGCGATCTCGGCCACTCGTTCCGCTGCCCCGGATTTGGCGTGAATGTCTGTCTNGATGATGCCGGGGCGTACCGCGTTGACGCGGATACCATCCGGGGCCACTTCATCGGATAACCCCTTGGTGAAAGTGTCGATAGCCGCCTTGGAGGCAGCGTAATCGACAAATGTATTGCCCGAGCCCAGCCGCGCGGCGGCGGACGAGACATTGACGATGGCCCCGCCGGTGCCCCCGCTTCTGACCTGCGCCTGCATTCGCAGTACCGCCTCTTTTGCGACCAGCATCGCCCCGATTACATTGATATCGAACATCCGCCGCAGCCGGGCGTGGGTGAAATCAGTGACTTTGGCGACCTGATCCACCACGCCGGCATTATTGACCAACCCGTCAAGCCGGGTAAATCCCTCGTCGATCCGGGCAAAAATATCTGCGATATCGCCGGGGTTTGCCACATCGCCGGGACACAGGATCACCCGCGCCCCGATAGTACCGGCCTCAGCGGCCACCGCTTCGGCCCCGGCAAGGTTGCTGTGATAGTTCAGCGCCAGATCATAGCCCGCTTCGGCGGCCTTGAGGGCAGTGGCCGCGCCAATTCCGGCACTGGCCCCGGTGATAAGAAGCACCCTGCGCATGGCTCATCCCCCCCGGATGCGGCTGATCATTTCGCCGGTGTCGCGCGACAGATCTGGCGTGGCGGCAATACGGGCCAGTTGCGCCCCGATCAGCGCCTGACGCCCGTCATCATAGCGCCGCCACGTCTGAAACGCGCTGCACATGCGCGCCGTGGTCTGCGGGTTCACCGCGTCCAGCCGGATCAGCCAGTCGGCCAGCAGTTCATATCCCGCCCCGCCGCGCGCGTGAAACCCGGCGTGATTGGCCGTCAATGCGCCAAACACCGCGCGGAACCGGTTGGGGTTCTGCCAGTTGAAATCGCTGTCCCGGCTCAGGTCGGCGGCAACGCCTGCGGCCTTGTCCGGGTCGGCCTGCGACACCTGCAGGGCGAACCACTTGTCCATCACCAGCCGGTCGCCCTGCCATTGGGCGCGGAACGCCGCCAGTTCGGCCTTGCCCTTGCCGGCACTCAGCAGACAGGACAGGGCCGACAATTGCAGCGTCATGTTATCGGCGCGCCCGTATTGCGCCGCCGCTGCCGCGCCGCCATCCAGCCTTGTGACCAGCGACAGGACCGCCGCCGCCAGCGCCCGCTTGCCAGATTGCTCTGCGTCCGGGCGATAGGCGTCCCCGACCTGCATTGCGGCCTGGATGCGCGGGATCGTGTCCTGCGCGTGCTGCGCCAGCGCCAGCTGCAACGCCTCTGACGCGGACCAGATCGCATCCGGGTCCGGGGTTGTGCCGGCCTCGTGCAGCGCGGCGGCCAGTTCCGACTGGCCGGGGCGGGCCAGCATCAGCGCGCGATACGCCGGGTCAAGTGTATCGTCGCGCAGCACACCCAATATGCCATCCAGATAGGTCGTGTCGGGGGCGGCCCCGTTTGCGGCCATATCCATCAGCGTGGTCATCGCCAGGCTGCGCCCGGCCTCCCAGCGGTTGAACGGGTCGGTGTCATGCGCCAAAAGGAAGGCGGGATCGGCACCGTCATGGTCCAGGATCACCGGCGCGCTGAAGCCGCGCAGGATCGACGGCACAGGTTTTGCCGCCAGCCCGTCAAAGCTGAAACTTTGCCGCGCCCGGGTCATTTCCAGCATCTGCGTTTCCAGCACCTCGTCGCCATTGGCCCCCAGCAACCCGACCTCGATCGGGATCACCAGTGGCTGCGGTTCGGGACTGGCCGCACTTGCCGGGGTGGACTGGCTGAAGGTCAGTGTATACTGGCCATCGGCCCAGCGTTCTTCCACCTTCAGGCGCGGCGTGCCGGCCTGCGAATACCAGCGTTTGAACTGGCTCAGGTCACGCCCCGTCACATCGGCGAACACCGCCAGCCAGTCCTCGATGGTGCAGGCCTGCCCGTCGTGGCGCGCGAAATAAAGGTCAAGCGCCTCGCCGTAAGCCGCATCGCCCACGAGGCGTTTGAGCATGCCGATCACCTCGGCACCCTTTTCATAGATCGTCGCGGTGTAAAAGTTGTTGATCTCCTGAAAGCTGGCCGGGCGGACCGGGTGCGACAACGGCCCGTTATCCTCGGCAAACTGGCGCGCGCGCAGGTCGATCACATCGGTGATGCGCTTGACCGGGGCGCTGCGCATGTCGGAAGTGAACTGGGCGTCGCGGAACACCGTCAGCCCCTCTTTCAGGCACAGCTGGAACCAGTCGCGGCAGGTGATGCGGTTGCCGGTCCAGTTGTGGAAATACTCATGCGCGATGATCGCTTCGATGCGCTGGAAATTCATGTCGGTCGCCGTTTCCGGGCTGGCCAGAACGGCGGAAGAGTTGAACACGTTCAGCCCCTTGTTTTCCATCGCGCCCATGTTGAAATCATCCACCGCGACGATGTTGAACACATCCAGATCATATTCGCGCCCGTAGGTCTGTTCGTCCCAGGTCATCGACTTTTTCAGCGCTTCCATGCCAAAGGCGCATTTGCCTTCGTCACCGGGGCGCACCCACAGGTTCAGCGCCACATCGCGCCCCGAACAGGTGGTGAAACGGTCGGAATGCGCCACCAGATCGCCCGCTACCAGCGCAAACAGATAGGCCGG
>JGI24025J20009_10001044_pt1 | contig 21271 bp, 20 predicted proteins | sample Cruoilmetagenom3_FD_20009 | JGI IMG/M metagenome (IMG submission 20009) | reverse complement strand
ACTTCTACATAGTGCTCTGCAATGCGCATTGCTAAATCGCGCGACTCTAAAACATTCATACCACCAAATAATACAAATGGTTTGTCGTTTGCCAGCTCAATATTATTAATATTAATTTTTTGATTATTCAATTTAATTTAATCCTATTTATTCATTAAAGGCTTTACCGTTACAGTAACTATAAGTGAAGGGTCGTAGCCCGTAGCCCGTAGCCCGTAGCCCGTAGCCCGTAGCCCGTAGCCCGTAGCCAAAGTATCAATACGCGTTTTTGTTTATAAAGCCTTTAAATATGGTTAAAAATATAATTTTTATATCAAACCACAAAGACCAATTATCAATGTAATGTAAGTCACAATCTATACGCTTTTGCAGGTCGGTATCGCCCCGCCAACCATTAATTTGCGCCCAACCCGTTATACCTGCTTTAACCATATGCTTTTGCATATAACCTGGTATTTCATCTTTAAATTGCTCTACAAATACGGTTCGCTCAGGGCGAGGCCCTACTATTGACATATCGCCTTTTAATACATTAATGAATTGCGGTAACTCATCAAGGCTGGTTTTTCGGATAAACTGGCCAAATTTAGTGTTAGTTTTTCCTTTAGCGCCCCCCCATTGCACGCCGTCTTTTTCACTATTTTGCGGCATACTTCTAAACTTAAGCATCATAAACTTTTTATTGTTCCAACTTACACGCTCTTGCCTGTAAAAAACGGGGCCTGGTGATGTCACTTTAACGCCGATTGCCAACACCAATAAAATAGGGCTAATCATTAACAAAATAAACCCAGAAAGCAGTTTATCTTCAATACTTTTAAGTAGCTGGTTACCCCCACTAATAGGCGACATACTTACATTAATAACTGGTACACCGCCTATATCACTCACAGAATGATTAATAAGCCTAAAACCACGCATATCAGGTATGTAGCGTATGGTCTGTGTCGCATTACGTAAACTATGAAGTATTTGTTCTACCAGTAATTCATCGCTCAATGGAAGAGCTATCCAAACTTGATCAATACCTTCACCGTGGTTATTTATGTAATCCGCAAGGTCGTTATAGTCGCCTAAAGAGGTGCATTTATTAAGCTTTTCATCACCAAAAGAGCCCGCTATTTTATAGCCCGTCCAAGGAGATATATGAATTTTTTCTACCATGCTATTGGCTATTTCGCCATCGCCAATAATAATTACATGGCGCTGATTCCCACCTTTGGCACGGTACTTATTGAGCATTAACCTTATACTAAAACGTATAATAATTAACGCTATTAAGCCAATAAAGTACCAATCTATAAATAATACATTATCGTAATTAACCGAGTTATCTGAAATATAATAAATAGCGCCCAAAATAATTTGGTTTATAGTCCAACATACCGTTGCAACCCCAACCTCTTTTACTTTAGATTCACCACGCCAAGTACGATACATACCTAAATAAGGGTATAGCCAAAACGCAATAGCTACGCTTAAAAACAAGGTTAAAATAATACTTTTTTGAGGCCACACAGCCCCATTTATCAGCCAATTAGAAACTACAAAGCCCAAAAAAATAGCAAATAAATCTGAGCCTCTATGCAATACAGCAACTAAAATACTATGATCTTTTGCAAACCCTTTACTCATATTTAAAACCACACACTTTTTATTTAATATTTAATTATTGTTATTTTTTTAAAATACCAACAACTTGTTTGTTATTACACACCACTAAACAATTGATTTTTTTAGTTTGCATAAGCTCATAAGCAGCAACCATAGAAACACACGGAGTAACAACCTCGGGGCTATTGCTCGCAATATCTCCTGCGGCCAAATCAAACAGGTCCTTGTTATACTTTTCAATTGCGCGGCGTAAATCACCATCGGTAATAATTGCAGTTGCAACATTGTTTTTCATCACTAAAGTAAGCCCCAAAGCCCCTTGCGACATAACGCTAATAACATCAGTCATAGGGGCCGATACATCAACCATTGGTAGGTTTTTAGTGACCATTTCGTCGCTTACTTTACTAAGTAAACGCCTACCTAAACTTCCGCCGGGGTGAAAACGTGCAAAGTTTTCGGGTAAAAATTCGCGCGCTTCCATTAAAGCTACTGTTAGCGCATCACCCATTACTAATGTTGCCGTTGTTGACGAGGTAGGCGCTAACTGTAAAGGGCAAGCCTCGGCAGGCACAGCCACATTTAAATGGCAATGTGCATTTTTAGCCAGTGTAGAATTTGCATCCCCCGTAATGGCAATAATTTTATTACCATTATCTTTTAAAAACGGCTGCAGCTTTAGCACCTCGTCGGTTTCGCCCGAGTTTGATATAGCAATAAAAACATCATCTGGGGTTACCATCCCAAGATCCCCATGAAACGCCTCCCCTGGGTGCATAAAAAAGCTAGGTGTACCCGTACTTGCAAACGATGCTGCTATTTTTTTACCTATAATACCTGATTTACCCATACCACAAATAATGGTACGCCCAGAGGTGTTTAAAATAAGGTCAATTGCTGTTTTAAATTGCTCATCAAGTTGGTCATGCAGTGCGTGTAAAGCATTAATTTCAGTATTAATAACGCGCTTTGCTATTTGAAGGGGGTTCATTATTATTCCATTAAAGATTTTATATGTAAGTAATCTTGTTGTGTATCTATACCGTGCGGTATATCACCATTAAAGTCCATTACGCCAATAGTTAAACCATTACTTAATGCTCGAAGCTGTTCTAGTTTTTCTAGGCGCTCTAATTGCGACTCAGGCAAACCGCATAACGTATCTAACGCACTGGCCTTGTATACATATATACCAATATGGCGTTTAGCATTCGTTAAATCTTGTGGGTCATCGCGATTAAGCGGGGCTGGGCTGCGGGTAAAATAAAGGGCCTGGTTTGCCTCGTTAGTAACTGCTTTAACCACATTAGTATTGGTAAAGTCTTGGTAGTCTTTTATAGGCGTAGCAGCTGTTGTAATAGCAAACTCAGGATTAACACGAGTAAAACCTATTAATTTTTTAATTAACGCGGGAGGAATAAGCGGCTCATCCCCTTGCACATTAATAATAAGCGTATCACTTGGCCAGCTTAATTTTTTAGCCACTTCGTTAACTCTATCGGTACCACTTACATGGGCAACAGCAGTCATTAAAACAGGTAAATTTAATGCTTTTGCAATGTGTTCTATTTCGCTGTGGTCGGTGGCAATAACTATATCGTCAATGTTTACTCCAGCTTCTTGTACACGCTGCGCAACATGCCAAAAAATAGGTTTATTATTTATTTTAAGTAAAGGTTTTGCTGGTAACCGAGACGAGCCATAACGGGCAGGAATAACAACTTTAATGGATGGACTTAACACTTATTGCTCCATATTTTTTACATCATCTGCAACTATTTTTTTTAATAGCACATCATACACAGTAGCTAAATTGCCAAAACGACTTAGTAAAATTTTATCTGCCACTTCACGCACTACACCATGACCACCGGCAGCCTGAGTTATATAACTGGCTTGCTGTAATACCAGTTGGTGAGCATCACTTGGTGCAAAGCTTATTGCGCATACTTGCATAACAGGTAAATCAAGCACATCGTCGCCAACAAAAGCAACTTGCTCAAGCGTAATACCTAATTCATTACAAATAGCTCTAACACGCGGTAGTTTGTTTTTGCACCCCGTTACCACAAAATCAAAGCCGAGTTTTTCACAGCGCTCACTTAGTGCCTTACTGGCTTTGCCCGACACCACACCGGTTTTAATGCCATGGCTTCGAAACAGCTCTATGGCTAGGCCATCTTTTACGTTAAATTTTTTAAAACTTTCACCGTGTGCATCTATATAAATGCTACCATCAGTCATAACGCCATCTACATCAAATAAGACGGCTTTTAAATTCGCTGTAACACTATAGCTGGGAAAGGAGTTTTGCATTCTTATCCTTATCAGAGAGGGATGGTTCAAAATCAATAGGCCAATCTATATCAATATCAGGATCATTCCAAATGATAGTCCCTTCATCTGAAGGATCATAAAAATCAGTACATTTGTATTCAAAATCTGCTGTATCACTAAGTACAACAAAACCGTGCGCAAACCCTGGAGGTACCCAAAACTGGCGTTTATTGTCGCCTGATAGTAAAACTCCTTCCCATTTACCATAGGAAGGCGAGCCTTTACGAATATCTACAGCAACATCAAATACTTCACCTGTGACAACTCGAACTAATTTACCCTGGGGCTTAGTTTTTTGAAAATGTAAACCACGTAAGACACCTCGAGAAGAGCGACTATGATTGTCTTGTACAAAACTTAGGTCCTCACCAATAACACTAGCATAACGCTCAGCTTGAAAAGTTTCTAAAAAAAAGCCTCTATCATCACCAAATACTTTTGGTTCAATAATCTTAACTTCAGGTATTTTTGTATCTACAATATTCATTTTATCAATCTTTCACTAAATTTAATAAATACTGACCATAACCAGTTTTTTTAAGGTTATTGCCTGCAGTTAAAACTTGCTCTTTGCTTAACCAGCCTTTTTGTAAAGCGATTTCCTCAAGGCAAGCAACCTTTAAGCCCTGGCGATGCTCTATAGTTTTAACAAATTGCCCAGCTTCAATCAGCGAGTCATGAGTGCCTGTGTCTAACCATGCAAAGCCACGTCCTAGAACATTTACGTTTAAGTTTCCACGTTTTAGGTAGACATTGTTTACATCAGTAATTTCGAGTTCACCTCGAGGCGATGGCTTAATATTACGGGCAATTTCTACTACCTCGTTATCGTAAAAATAAAGACCCGTTACAGCATAATTTGATTTTGGGTGTTCTGGTTTTTCTTCAATGCTGGTAGCAATACCATTTTCATCAAAATCAACAACGCCAAAACGATCTGGATCATTTACTGGATAGCCAAATACTGTTGCGCCAGTTTTAATAGATACGGCCTTAGCTAATTGTGCACTAAAACTCTGACCATAAAAAATATTATCGCCTAAAACAAGGCAGACATTGTCGCCACCAATAAAGTCAGCACCAATAGTAAAGGCTTGCGCTAAACCATCTGGGCTTGGCTGTACGGCATAACTAATGCTAATACCAAACTGGCTACCATCAGCTAATAAACGCTGAAATCCTGGCATATCTTCTGGGGTGGAGATAATCAGTACATCTTGGATACCCGCCAGCATTAATACAGAAAGCGGATAAAAAATCATTGGCTTATCGTAAATAGGTAAAAGCTGTTTTGACACACCTTGAGTGATTGGGTGCAAACGCGTTCCAGAACCACCTGCTAAAATTATTCCTTTATATTTTTTCATTTTATTTATCCTTTATTTTGCATTCTCGCCAATACGGTCAAGTTTGTAGTCACCATTTAGAACGCGCTGCCACCAGTTAGTATTAGCTAAGTACCATTCAACCGTTTTACGCATACCTGTTTCAAAAGTTTCTTCTGGCACCCAGTTTAGCTCTTGTTGCATTTTAGTAGCATCAATTGCATAACGTATATCATGTCCTGGGCGGTCTTTTACAAAAGTAATAAGATCTTTATAATTAGAAATACCTTCAGGTTTATTCGGTACAAGTTCTTCAAGTAATTCACAAATCGTGTGGACTACTTCAATATTTTGTTTTTCGTTATGACCGCCAATATTATATGTTTCGCCTACTTTGCCTTCGGTGACGACCTTGTATAAAGCGCGAGCGTGGTCTTCAACATATAACCAATCACGAATTTGCTTACCATCACCATATACAGGCAAAGACTTGCCATGTAATGCATTTAAAATAACATGCGGAATAAGCTTTTCAGGGAAGTGGTAAGGGCCATAATTATTAGAGCAATTAGTTACAACAACAGGTAAACCATAGGTTCTGCCCCAAGCTCTTACTAAATGGTCAGACCCTGCCTTACTAGCCGAATAAGGGCTACTTGGCGCATAAGGTGTCTGTTCTGTAAATAGATCATCAGTACCTTCAAGATCACCATACACTTCGTCTGTTGAAATGTGATGAAATTTAAACTCAGGTTGGGCATCAGCAGTTAAATTTTGCCAGTGGTACCTTGCACATTCCAACATATTAAATGTACCAATGACATTGGTGTTAATAAATGCACCAGGCCCTTCAATAGACCGATCCACATGGCTTTCTGCAGCTAAATGCATCACCAAATCAGGCTTATATTCATCGAACACTTGTTTAAGTGCTTGATAATCACAAATATCAACTTGTGCAAAGATATAACGCTCAGAGTGTAATTCTGATGGAATTGACTCTAAATTACCTGCATACGTCAACACGTCTACATTAATTACAGTATTCTGGGTGTTTGCAAGAATATGCCTGACAACGGCACTACCAATAAAGCCCGCACCACCAGTAACTAATATTTTCAAAACTCCCCCTTAGAAAAGGCTTTTTTAAAATCACTCAACATCAACTTTAAATCTACGACAACATTACTTGGACTAAAATTAAACTCATCTCTAAGGGAGCTTATATTAGTTATAGGGAATTTATCTTCCAGTGTGACTGGGTGCCAAACAACTTCTGCCTCAGTCTCTTCATTAAGAACCGTTGCAATATCCATAGCAGAAACATTATGTCCAGCAGCTAAATTATAAACTCTTCTTTTTAAATCTTTTTTTAGGATAATTTTTTCCAACAAAAAGCAAATATCATCTACTGAGATATAATCTTTCCTATACTCAGGGGTTACATACATATCGACCCTTTTATCTTTAACCGCAGCACGGGCTATTGCAGGTAAAAAAAGAGGAGATTTTAGAGCTTTACCATAAATATTCGATGGACGAACAACAACTGTGTTGCTAAAAGATAAACACAACTCCTCACCAACAAGCTTTGTAAGATTAAATAGCTTTCGGCTGTCTTCATTCATTATCAAAAGGTCGCTAGATTCGTCAGAATCAGAATTCCCCATATAAACTCGTGTTGAGGAGAAATAAACAAGTCGATCAAATGTAATTGCCGAGAGTAAAAGCTTTAGTTTATTGATATTTGCATCGATGACATTACATTTATCAGGAAAAGAATCACACATACCAAAACCTGCAATATAGACTACTATTCCCAGATGTCCTCGCAACCCAGCTAATTCAGATCTAGTTGGTGCAAATACGTCATAACCTTTTACAGACAAAAAACTCTTTAAATTCTGACCAACAAACCCCGAAGCACCAATTATAGTGATTTTTTTCATCTATCGACCCATTTTGATTTAAATTTTTCAATCGTTTCAGCCGTATAGAAAAAATCCATAACTTTATTTTCATACAGCTTTGAAATATAACTTTCAGGAATCCTAATTGTCTCCTTAAATTCTTTATAAATTTCGCTATACTCTTTTCTCTCCGCTCTATTTGTTTTAGTTAATGAGAAACTATCAACTTCCAAAAACTCACCAATAATGACTTCATTTTGGTCCATTCTTTCCATCGTTAAAAGTAATAAATCAATATTCCCTTTTTGTATTCTCAAGTAACCATTATCTTTATCAAATACATAATCATGGATGTTTATATCAAAAGCATTATTAAGCTCATTATCAAACCACACTACAGGGGCATCATGATTAGTGTACTTCCAGTATGCATCGATTAACTCATCTACACTATAGTTCTTAATATTTTGCTCCAAAACATACTGGTACTGCTCAAAAAATGCAGAAATATTTCGAGAAATCGGCTCTCTGTATAGACTAATTATCTTTATCTTTTTTTTACTTTTTGACAATTTAAAAAAAAACAATTTTAGGTTTATTAATTTTGATTTAATAAAATAAAAAAGCTTTTCCATTATAGTAAAATCAGGCTTAACAAAGTAACTACCTTTACGGCTATATGTAAGTGAGTGAGGCTGCACTTCAGAAACATTAATTGTGCGTAACGTTTTTGAAATTGATGAAGAGCCAACTTTGCCAACGCTAAAAATCAATACTGGATTGTCTGAATACCAGTGCGATATTTTCTTAAAGAAACTTAACTTTTTGGGTGTCGCAGATTCATACATTTTTATACCCCCCTCCTTTAACACAAATTTGATGGAATAACATATAAAGACCGTAAACTAACAAGGCGATAAGAGGCATTTTCAACAAATGCAAAGGGTTGTATGCATACCACCTCGGCAACATAAAAATGACAACAATAATATAAATCAAATAACAGGTCCCCCCACCATTAAAGCTAAAGGCCCTGCGATAACAAAACCCCAAAGCAAGGGCTATCGTAACCACAGATACATACCCCCCCCATACATAAAAATACCCAACAATAAGCCCACCACCAGGAATTGAGTAACGATTAGACAAAAATGTGACTATATTATAGTTTTCAGGCAGAGAGGTATGTGAAGTAAATATAGCTAAAAAGTTTCCAAGGAAAGTTGTGATTTTAGTTTGTAAAGGAATTATTTCGTTTTCAGCAAGACCTATATACATTGTGGCGTTTAGAAAGACACCACCTTGGTTTGAAACTGTTACCCCCTTACCATAATTCCCCCCAAATAATGCCTTTAAACTCAGCTCTTTATCAAGCCCCCTAAGCACACCTACGACTAACAAAGCAAGGAAAGCAACAACACAAAATTTAAATATTACTTTGCTATTAAAGCGACTCTCAAAAAAAAGAATAAATATTAACAAAGTCATTTGTATAAACCTAAGTCGATAGCCATATAAAATACATATCAAGCAATAAAAAAGCCCCACAAAAATAACGACCCTATCAGACTTCTCACTTGAAAATACATATGCCATCAAAATAAATACTAGCGAGTAATCTATAAAGGCATACCTTTCTTCGGTTACGCTTCGGTAATCTGAAGTGAATGCATTCCCTTCGGTGCTAACCATTAAAAAAGAGAAAGTAATAACAATAAAGATAGAAATTAAGAATATTATAGGGTTGTTAAATCTTGCCAACCTTTCCCTTACATTTAAATTCCCACTCTCAGAAAAAAACCACATAGTTAAGAATATAAAACTGAATATTGAGTTCAGTCTAAGTGTGATAACTGAAAGGTCAAAACTTTGAAAATCCTGTCTAGTAGCATAATCAACGCCCCAGAAAAAATATGGAATCAAAAAATAAAAATAACTCGAGATAAAAAACGATGAGATAGTTAGAATACTAGACTTTGAAAAATACGAAATTATTAAGCAATAAAACGACATTATCAATAATAAATACTTAGCAAACGAAGGAATATAAAAGGTGAAAAATATTGCTAATGGTATGATTACAAGGAACAAGTTAATTGGATTAAGTACTTTTCCAAAAGTTAAATTAATCATGTTTAACCCACTTTTCCCCATTAAAAGACTTTATAACTTTTGCAGGGTTTCCTGCTAAGATAGAATAATCAGCATAAGTCCCCCTGACCACCGCATTAGCGCCTACAATACAATTTCTGCCTAAATTGGTTCCAGCCAATACTTTAGCTCCATGCCCTAAAAAGCAATTTTCTCCGATATAAGTTTCTTTATATGTGTCTTTTTGATTTAGCACTGATTTTTCTAAATCATCATAAGAATGGTCAATATCAATAATTAACACATTTCCAGAAATAACAACCCCGCTTTCTATAGTTATTTTTTTTCCACATGCAAGATGTAGGTTCTGTCCTATTGATACATCATCTTTTATATTGAGGATACCCTCCCCATGCACTTCAAGCCTCATACCAGGAAATACTCTAACGTATTTACCAATGTAAACTCTTCGCCCCCCCATTAGAAAAGTTGGTTTCCCTATATATGAGGGGAATCCTATTTCTTTAAAATAGCTCTTAAAAAAAAGAGCCCTTATAACCCAAAAAAATTTGTAAAGCACTATACTAAAGCCCCTCTAAATTAATAACATTAGCTAAAGTAGACACATATTCTTTATAAATACATTTGATATTTTTGCTATTTTTTAGCGATGATATTGATATTAAATCCTCAGAGTTTTCAAAGTTGAGTTCACGATTATGAAAGATTGAAGATAGCGTTTCATCTTTGTAAATAAAACATACTTTGCCCAATTTAAGAACATCTAAAAAAGCAGCTGTCATATGGCAAATACAAAAATCCACGCTATTGACAAAACCAGAAAACTCCCCCTGTTCAAGTTTATAATTCAGCCCTTTTAATTCATTGTGATAGTTACAAATTGAATCATAAGGGTGCAACCTAAGAACAATCATTAAATTTAGCGATGAAGCAGCTTGAACTATAATTTTAAGCATTTCTTTATTTATAACTTCATTATCCCCAGAAAATAGAACCCCTACTGCATGCTTGGTGCAAAGGCGGAGAGAAGCCTCAAATTCAGGGCCCCTACTTTGTCTCTGGAATCGACCAGTGACAACAAGCCTACTTTCGTCAACCCCCAAACGTATAAACTCTAATTTTGTTTTGTCCCCCCAACAAAGTAGCTTGTCGCTTATGAAGTTTTTATAAACTTCAACATCAGGGTTAAAATCAGTTGATAACTCCCTATACTGACCATGTTGTATAGTATATGTTTTTATATTTTTTTTGCTCGCCAACTGTGCGCATAAGTTATCATAAGGGTGGGCATCACAAAATGTTATTACATGCTTTTTCTCACCAAATATATTACTAACTTCATCTTTAATGAAAGAAAATTGGACATATAGAATATGTATATAAATTGACTTCAATACTCCAAGCTCGGGGTAAATCTTTAAATTTTTAAAAAAATGGAAGCACGCTTTGAACATATAAACAAATGAAAACCGTTCTAGAACTTCTACATAATCTGACTCCTGAGACAACTTTCCCTTAAGAGTTGAGAGCATATCATCATAATCATCTCTCCTTTTCATTTTGCATCCATGAAATATTAAAACCCCAGTACCATTACTGCTCTCTACAAGAATAGGCTTCCAAAACAATGCAAAAATAGCCCTTTTGAGCATTTTCAATTTACTTGCATCATAAAGCTTCACAGCAAGAACGTTAAAAATATTAACACCTTCTATAAGATAGTTTTTAGCTTTCAGTTTCTCTAGCTCTTTGCTATTTAACATGAGAAAATACTCGCTCTAACCAAGCTGAAAGAGCATATGTTTCAATATTATTAAACTCCCCCTCTAATTGGAAAAAATCTTCTTTTAGCTTTATATTATTTCTATCAATCTCCAAGTAATTAACCTTTTCAAAAGAAGGCGTGTCAGATTCAATCTTATTAGTGGTAATTAGCTTACACCTTGCACCTAATGCTTCAATACTTCTAATTGTTAGTCCTCTTTGCTTTGGCCTGTTTATATCTAATACAGCTATAGATTTTGAAAATAGAATGGCAATTTCAGAGAGTTTTAGACTATTAAAGTTGACTCTATTAAAACAATAAACTCCAAAGCTTGGATTCATAATTAAACGAAGAAAAAACAACATCTTTGATGGGTAATAACAATAAATAAAGTATTTTAAATCTTTTTCTCGTGAGATGCGCTCCATCTCTTTCAATACTTTATATCTATCCGTATGTACCGTACCTATAAAGACCCAATCATATTCATTATCAACTTGCTTTTTGACTGAAAAAAAATCGCTATAAAAAAGAGGAAAGTACCTTAGTCCGGTATAATTTCTACTATCTTCAGAATCAAAAGTGTATGCAGCATCAAAATGGTTATATAATTTTTTCGCGTTTGGATTATAATGAAAAGAATCCCATAAGTATAAAATCTTCTTAGCTACTTGTTGAGTCTCAAACAGTTCAGTAAGTTTTTTTTCAGGTATAGCTTCTGCTTTTATGAAGAAAATATAGTCCAACTCCACATCTTCATATTTTTTTATTATTTCACTATAATACTCATTAAGTCTTCGCTTCATAGTAACAGGAGCAACGCGTATCAATAGCTTTGTTAAAAATGAATTTTCAGGCCTTTCATCCTCAAAAAAAACTTCAGCACCAAAATTATTTAATTCATCTACTATCATTTTCTCATAATTAAAAAAACTTGCTGAGATGAATAAAACCTTTTTTCCTTTTAGCATCTAAATTTCCTCACATCCCCATTCAGGGAAGTGCTGACGAATATATCTATTTAAAGCAATTTCAGCTTCGGTATATTTACGGGCTACGGGCTGCGGACTGAGGGCTTTGAGCATCGTATTTGTGATCATACCAGCGCCTACTGTTACATTAGTTAGGCGGTCAATAATAATAAACGAGCCAGTGCCAACTACATTTTTGTATGTGTCGATCACTACTGGGCTTGCGGTTTCTATAGCGCAGTTTGCAATTTCGTTTAATTGCAGCTCGCTTGCTTGTAGTTCATTTAAGGTATTTACATCAATACGGTGGTTTATAGCGCTTATTGTGCCAAAGGTGTTTTTGGTACCAATTTTAAGCTCGTATTCTTTACCTGGCTGCATTGGCGCATCGGCCATCCACACTACATTGGCAGCAAAGTTTGTTGTGCTGGTAGGCTGCTGCAATTCATCGCTAGTAGTACGAGTTATTACATCACCACGGCTTATGTCTATTTCATCCGCGAGCGTAAGTGTAATTGCTTGGCCTGCAAACGCCATAGGTAGGTCGCCGTCGGCTGTTACTATACGTGCTACGCTTGATGTTTTACCCGATGGGTAAGCCGTAACTTTGTCGCCCACATTAATAACACCGCTGGCTATGGTGCCGCAAAAACCACGAAAATCTAAATTAGGGCGGTTTACGTACTGCACAGGTAAGCGAAAGGTATCTAGGTTTTTGTCGTCGCTTATTGTAACTGTGTCTAGCAGTTGCATAAGTGTTGCACCTGGGTACCAATCTAAATTACTGCCTTTATCAACTACATTATCGCCTTTTAGCGCCGAAATAGGCACAAAGCGAATATCGGGTATGTCTAACTGCTCTGCAAAGGCTTTGTAGTCGGCTTTAATTTGGCGGTAAACGTCTTGGCTGTAATCAACTAAGTCCATTTTATTAATCGCTACAATCACGTGCTTAAGGCCAAGTAAAGATGCAATATAGCTATGGCGTTTAGTTTGTGTTTGTACGCCTTTACGCGCGTCTATCATTACTATGGCTAAATCGCAATTAGATGCACCGGTTGCCATGTTGCGCGTGTATTGCTCGTGCCCTGGGCAGTCAGCTATTATAAATTTGCGTTTTTCGGTTGCAAAGTAGCGGTACGCTACATCAATGGTAATACCTTGTTCACGCTCTGATTGAAGGCCATCAACTAATAGTGCTAAGTCGAACTCTTCATCGGTGGTATTAAACTTTTTAGAGTCGCTTTTTATAGCCGCCATGTGATCTTCAAAAATTAATTTTGAGTCGTGCAGCAAACGCCCAATCAGTGTTGATTTACCGTCATCTACGTTACCGCAGGTTAAAAAACGCAGTAAGTCTTTATTTTCGTGCTGTTTTAAGTAACCTTCAATATCGGTTTCTAAAAGGTTAGTTTGTGTTTGTTCGGTCATGATAATCCTATTTAGCTTTAAGCTGTAAGCGACGAGCTACTGGCTACGAGCTACGTGCTTAAATTTATTTATGTTGCGAGCTAAGAGCTACGAGCAACTTTTAATTGTTCTAATTAGACTACCTAGCATTTTTCCAATTAATTCACATTCATTAATAATTGATAAGCTATCTTCTTTTGAAATATAAGCTATTTCAGTTGCAATCATTAACTGTGTTTTTAATTCGCCTAAAGAGCCCTTTGCTATAATTAAAAAAAGAGCCTTTTCTTTATCAGACTCCCTTTCAAAGCCTTCTGCTATATTACTAGGAACAGAAACGCTGGCTCTACACATCTGATCTTTTAGGCCAAAGTCTTTTAGCTGCTCAAATGTTTTATAAATTTTTATACTTAGGCGAAAACTGCGCTGCCAAACCTCTAAATTTTCGTATCTCATAAGCATCCTTGTTTATTACTTTTGGCTACTTACTGAGAGCTAATAGTTGAATATTTAAGCTCGCAGCACTTAGCTAGAGGCTCGAAGCGCTGGGCGCTTAGAAGTACCCTTCCATTTTCTTTTTCTCCATTGAGCCAGATGAATCGTGATCAATTACACGGCCTTGGCGCTCAGAGGTTTTGGTTAGCAGCATTTCTTGAATAATTTCGGGTAGTGTTGTGGCCGTTGACTCAACCGCACCGGTTAACGGGTAACAGCCTAGCGTTCTAAAGCGTACCATTTTTTGCATCGGTACTTCGCCATCGGCTAGTGGCATACGCTCGTCATCAACCATTATTAATGTGCCGTCGCGCTCTACTACTGGGCGTTCTGCTGCTAGGTATAGTGGTACAATGTCGATATTTTCTAGGTAAATGTACTGCCAAATGTCAAGTTCGGTCCAGTTACTTAAAGGGAATACACGAATGCTTTCGCCTTTTTCTACTTTACCGTTAAACGTGTTCCACAGCTCTGGGCGTTGGTTTTTTGGGTCCCAGCGGTGGTTTTTATCGCGGAATGAATAAACGCGCTCTTTTGCGCGTGATTTTTCTTCATCGCGGCGCGCGCCGCCAAAGGCTGCGTCAAACTTGTATTTGTTAAGCGCTTGCTTTAGGCCTTGGGTTTTCATTATATCGGTGTGCTTTGCACTACCATGGGTAAATGGCCCTACGCCTGCGTCAATCCCTTCTTGGTTTTTATGTACAATTAAGTCAAAACCCAGCTTTTTAGCCATTTGGTCTCTAAACTCAATCATTTCTTTAAACTTCCATGTGGTATCTACATGCATTAAAGGAAATGGAGGTTTTGCCGGAAAAAACGCTTTCATTGTTAAGTGCAACATTACTGCTGAATCTTTACCTACTGAGTAAAGCATTACTGGGTTGTCGAACTCAGCCGCTACTTCACGAATTATGTGAATAGACTCCGCCTCTAATTGCTTAAGATGGGTCATCCTAGCTTGTGAGATTTCCATTTTTTTCTCCAGGGTATTAAGTTTTAAGCTGCAAATTGTGAGCTACGGGACACGCGCATCGAGGTGCAGGCCTCGGGCTGCGAGGCTCGTAGCCCGTAGCCCGTAGCCCGTAGCCAATAATTATCTATTTATCTGATTTATATTCGTAGTTGTAGTAGCCATAATAGCCGTAGGCATTACTGGCTTTTTTTACTACACCGTTAAATACAACGCCTTTTACGTCTATGCCGTTTTGCTCAAACCGGTTACGTGTTAGCTCTATTTCACGCACATGATTTTGCCCAAAGCGTGCAACCAATAATGTAGTACCACTGTGCGCACTTACTATTGCGGGGTCGGTTACCGCTAATATAGGTGGTGTATCTATAATTATTAGGTCGTATTCGGCGCTTACTTCTTCTATAAACTGGCTAAAGTTACTGTGCATTAGCAGCTCTGATGGGTTTGGTGGTATTTGCCCACGGGTTACTACACTTAACCCCTCAACTTTTGTTGGTTTAGTTACTTGCGCTAAATTTAACCTGCCCGATAGGTAATCACTTAAGCCATTATCCCACTTAAGGCCAAACTGTGTTTGCAAATACCCTTTGCGCATGTCGGCATCAACTATAAGTACTTTTTTACCACTTTGTGCAAGTACAGTAGCCAAGTTTACCGATATAAACGATTTACCTACACTTGGGCTTGGGCCCGATATAGCAATAATGTTGTTTTTAGCTTCCATCATCGCAAAATGCAAGCTAGTGCGTAAGCTGCGTAGTGCCTCTATAGATAAATCGGCAGGGTTATCTAACGCCAATATACTCTTAGGTTTGTTCACTTTGTTTTTGCGGGCTCGCTCAGCAAAACCACTTAATTTATTTTGATAGTCTGAGTAAGGCACACTAGCATAAACAGGTAGGCCTAGCGCTTCAATTTCATTTGGGTCTTCTACTCCGCGGTGCATGGCTTTTTGTATTAACACTATGGCGACTGCTAAAAACCCACCTAATAATGTTGCAACTACAGCTATTAGAGCTTTTTTAGGTTTAACTGGTTCGGTAGTATCTACCGCTGCTACATCTACCACGCGTACATTACCTACTGTACCCGCACGGACTATATCTAGCTCTTGCGTTTTACCAAGCAGTAGCATGTAAATTTCGTTGCCTACCTCTACGTCGCGGGTTAAGCGTAGCAACTCTTGCTGGGTTTCTGGCAGGTTGCTTACTTTTGATGTGAGCTGCTGTTTTTCTTCTTGTACCGCTTGTATTTGTTTAACAATACCTTGGTATGCCGGGTGTTCGCGTTTAAATTTACGGCTTAATTCTAAACGTTTTAGTTCTAACTCTTGTAAGGTGGTATCAAGCTCTACTATTTGCTCTAAAACGCCTTGGGTTTCAAGGGTTATATTTATAGATTTACGTTGTTTTTGGTAGTCATTAAAGCGCTGTTCTGATTGCTCCAGCTGCTTTTTAACCTCTGGCAATTGCACCTCTAAAAAGTCGAGCGACTTTTTAGCTTCTGCGCTATTGCGCTCTACATTACGGCGAACATAAATTTGCGATACTTTATTAAGCACTTTTTCTGCATGAGTTGAATTTTTGTGCTCGTACGCTAGGGTAATTATACCTGAGTCTTTGCCTTTTTCGCTTGCCGATATTTCTTGCTGCAGCTCAACTACGGTGCGGTAGCGGTTATTTTTTACAAGTGTAAAGGTAGTGCCGGGGCGAGCATTTAAACTGCGTATTGTTAAATTATAAAAGCCACTTTGCTCATCTTGCCCAACAGTACCTGTTAGCACTGTTTCACCGTCGGGGTTAATAAGCTTATAGCGGTTATTTTTTTCAGTAACTAGTTCAAACTCTTTTCCTTCAAGTGCTTTTGGCACATCGAATCTAAATACATTTATGCTTTCGCCGCCCCATGCATAGCTACTAGCTCCTAATAACGGGCTAGCTAACTCGTTAGATTGCTCTGCTACAAAACCACGGTAAATTTTACCGCCAATAACAGGAAATAATTTAGGCTCTGCAATTATATTTAGCTTTAGCGTATCTACCGCTTCGCCAATTACGCTGCGCGATTTAAGTAGCTCTATTTCGGTTACGGCTTCGCTTGAGCTTTCAAACATTCCGGCCATATCGTCAAGCCCGGGTACTGAGGCGCTGCTTTCTTCTACTTGAATTAACGCTGTTGCTTTATATATTGGTGTGCTTAATATAGCCACTGCAACACCAATAATTGCAAACACCGCTGTAAATAAAATTATAAAGTATTTACGGTCGAGAAGTGTTCCCACTAATGCAAGTAAATCTATTTCTTGCGGGGCTGTTTTATTTTGGTTGCTGCTATTGTTTACAGGCTTTGCATTCATTTACTTTGCCTTTCCTTATAAATACTTTTGCCAAGCGCTACAGGCGCTATCTATTAGTTCGTACACGTGCTCAAAAGCCTCTTGGCTTTGGCGGTATGGATCGGGGATTTCGGCGTTATTAATCCATTTCCCTAATAAAAAAGTTTTACCACGTGCTTCGGGGTAACGGGCGTGCAGATCTTTTAGGTGGCGCTCTTCCATTACTAAAATAACGCTATTTTGTGCAACTAAAGTAGACGTTAATTGACGCCCTTGATGGGCATCCATATTTATACCATTTGCTAGCGCTATTTGCTTTGCTAGAGGGTCGGCTGGCTTGCCCTCTAATGCGGTTAAACCCGCTGATGATACGTTAATATTTTTACCGGCCAGTTTTTGCTTTAAAACATATTCACCGGTTGGACTGCGGCATATGTTACCCGCGCAGACAACTAAAACTGAATCAAACACTTTTTAACCCCCTTAATTCGATGAAATATCATCTAGGCTATCAACTGATGCTACCGATGGTAATAGTAAGCTTATAACGCGGTTCCAACGGGCCAGTGGTGCTGAGGTTACGTATACAATGTCGTGTGGTTGCAGTTCAAACTGCTCGGCTAAAACCATTGCAGCTATATTTTTTGCATGTAGCTGATAAACGTTTGCAATATAGCCTGTTTGCTCTGCGTTACTTTTACGCAGTACAAATACGCCATTTGCATCGGCAGTTGCTTCGTTTAATCCGCCTGTGTCGCTTAGTGCCTCGGCTAAATTTAAGCCATAACGATTAAGGGTTACAGAGCCTGCAAGCTTAACATCACCTAATACATACACTTTTTGTGCGTCGTTACGGCTAACATGCACTATGTCGCCGTGTTGTAGTAAACGATTTTGTGATATGTCGCCCTGCGCATAAAAGTCATCAAGCTCAATTACTTCTGTTTTATCGCCGCGAGTAAAAGTAACACTGCGCCAGTCGGCTGCACTTGTTAAACCGCCAGCTTGGTTAAGAGCATCAATAAGCGTAAGTGGCACCTCTGTTACTGGGTATACGCCTGGCTGTTTAACCTCACCTGTTACATATGCTTTTTGGCTATTAAAGCCTACTATTTTTATATCTACTTGAGGGTCTTCTATTACTCTGCTTAAGCGGCTTACTAAATCGTCTCGTACTTCACTAACTGTTCTGCCCGCTGCAGGTATATTTGGTGCATAGGCATAAGTTATAGTGCCATCTTCTTGTACTCTAAAACCGTCAAACTCAGCAGTTCGCTGAACTGCTGCTGGAATTGTAAGCTCTGGATGATCCCACACGCCAATTGTTAATACATCACCTACACCTAGTTTGTATTGGTAATTTCTAGTATCAACACCGGCATAACTTGATATTGGTTTAGCCGCACTGCGAGATTGCTTTTGCTGTTGAACTAAAGAGGAATCAATAATTTGAATATTTACTTTTTCGAGATCTTGCTCAAGATTTTGAGTTTCCTCACCTGGCGAGATCCCCTTAAAGTGACTACCTGGAACTATTGTACAGCCTGTTGCTGCTAGCATTACGAGAGAAGTTACGAGTGATTTACAGCCTGACGCCATTGTAGAATCCCAAAATTATTTTAAATATTGCACTTGCTCACCAACCTTGGTGAGTACTTATTTTTTTAGCGGTGTAATTAAAGCATGAGGGGTGATAACGCGCAAGCGCGAATCATTTTATGCGTATTAATTTAAAGGCCAAATTTAAAAAGCCAACGCGTTGGTAAAAGTGCAAAAAAAGCAATTTAAACACACCAACTGAGTAACAACGAGTTTACCCCGCGTTTGGCCTTATTAATTTTGTCGCGGCTTAAAAATGTAAAAGCGTTGCTTTTATTACGCCAGCAAGCGCGCGTCTACGAGCTAAACATGGAGAAACACACGCGAAGCTAGTAGCTGCGAGTTTACCTAGCGTTTGACCTTATTAACTTTTTCGCGGTATAAAAATGTAAAAGCGTTGCTTTTATTACGCCAGCAAGCTGCGCGTCTACGAGCTTGTCTAGCCCTTCGGGCACGCTTCACGTTCCAGTTCGTCGCAGAGCTCCTCTCGCTCCAGCTTGAAAGCAAAACTTTTTGCTTGTCTAGCCCTTCGGGCACGCTTCCGCCCCTAGGTTGCAGTTCCTACGTACTGATATTTACTTAATTTTTGCGATATAAAGGCGCAACTACGCTTTAACCTTTTGCCTTTAACTTTTAACCTTTACTGCCTAATATCTTTGTTATCTACGCTCATTTCTACTTGTTTATTAAGTAGATTAATTAGCAAAATACTGCGCATATCACCGTCTGGCTCTTTGTAAATTGCTTTAATATTATTAAATGAACAGTTATTTACGCTAACTACATCACCCGCTTTTGGAATAGTAGAATCGTCAGTTTGTAAACGCTCACTTTTAAGCTGTTCTATTAGGGCTGTAGGTACAATTTGATAATTTGCCCCATAAGATACAAAGCCGCTAATTCCGCGCGTATTTTTTACCGCAGAAAAGTGACCGTTTTGTGACTCAAGACAAACAAATAGGTAGTTAGGGAATAGAGCTGACTGTTTAACGGTACGTCGACCTTTAACCAGTTTCTCGGTGGTTAGCTTGGGGTAAAACACTTCAATCCCTTGATTAAGTAAGTTGGTGGCTGCTCGCTCTTCTTGCCGAGGCTTACACGTAACTAAATACCAACTTTCCATAGCAATCCTTACTACAAATACAATTGCAAAAAACACAACGTTAAATTTAATAACGCGTAATTATAAACAATATAAGCGCATTAAGTAAATAGGTGTTTATTGTAAATATTTACTAACCTTGTTAATTGTAATAGTGAAGTTTGTTGTAACAATTACGCGTTTTGTCGCTAAAATTAAAACTTAAATCGTTCTTTGAATATTAGTGCCAGCATAAAGCCGCTGCTACAGCTATTGTGGGCTTCGCCCATTACGCCAGCATGTTGCGTGTCTACAAACCATAAACTAATAAGAGTAAAATATATCTAGTAGCAGCGAGTTTACCTCGCGTTTGGCCTTATTATTTTTTCGCGGCATAAAAATATAAAAGCGTTGCTTTTATTACGCCAGCAAGCTGCACGTCTACAAGCTAAACACGGAAAATTTTTCGCTAAGCTAGTAGCTACGAGTTGACCTCGCGATAGCTCTACAAATTTTTACGCGGCATAAAGCCGCTGCTACAACATACCTAAACTTTGCTTAAATAACTGTTTGACTCTACTTTTAACTTTATCTTTAAAAAACTAAATATAGATACCCTATGCAAATACTTCACCACGGAGCGGTAAATGGCGTGACAGGCTCGTGCCACGAATTAGTTATTAATAGTATAAACAGCGTGCTAGTAGATTGTGGGCTTTTTCAGGGGGAAGACTCAAAGGATGATTTATCAATAGAATTTGATATTGCGCACATTTCCGCGCTTATTGTTACCCATTGCCACATTGACCACGTTGGGCGCATTCCTTATTTATTAGCAGCCGGTTTTAAGGGGCCTATTTATACTACGCCTGCCTCGGCTAGTTTGCTGCCATTAGTGATTGAAGATGCATTAAAAGTAGGTGTTACCCGCAATACAAAAATTATAAATGCGTGCTTAAGCTTGATAAATAAGCAGATAGTAGCGGTTAATTTTAATACCTGGTTTGAGCTGCCTTGCGCCAACCAGCAAATAGCTAAAGCGCGGTTTCAGCGTGCTGGGCATATATTAGGCTCAGCCTATGTAGAAATAGATGTTGGCATTAATGCAAAAAATAATAAAAGTCATAGAGTTGTGTTTTCGGGCGATTTAGGTGCGCCCTACACGCCACTATTACCGGCACCAAAACCTCCTTATAAGGCCGACACATTAGTTATAGAATCAACCTACGGTAATAAAAATCACCAAGGCCGAAAAGAGCGCACCCAAACACTAAAAAATGTAATTGAACGCGCAGTAGCAGATAACGGCGTAGTGTTAGTGCCGGCATTTAGTATTGGCCGCAC
>JGI24025J20009_10001042_pt1 | contig 21278 bp, 27 predicted proteins | sample Cruoilmetagenom3_FD_20009 | JGI IMG/M metagenome (IMG submission 20009) | reverse complement strand
CCGTCTGAATTAGAAAATTATCATAGGCGACGCTTGCTTTCTGTGGCACATTTATGCCACTTCTCTTATGTTGGTTTTTGGATGCAATGCGAGGGTGTCAGATGCGAAGCCTGTTCTTTGGGATGGTAGCAATTGCCGGGCTTGCAAGCTGCGTCACTCAGCCTTCCCTTCCGGTTTCAGACACCCAAAACAGGGTGGTAGATATTGTGAACACAACCGACGTTTCACTGACCTTTTTTGCTTTGAATGCCGAGCGTCGCCGCGCCTTTAGGGAACGGTTTTCAGAGGGCGGTGTTGAAGCGAATTATTACAAAACCATTAACTTTTCCGATAATAGCGGGGCCTGTATGTTTGATTTTTTTGCGATCTCCACAGAAGGGTACGAAGCCACCTCACGCGGCTTCAATACGTGTGCTGAAGTCTCGTGGGTCATAACACAGGAGACGTTCTAATGAATCCTTTCTCGGTTTGTGTATTCTGCGGCTCGCGTATGGGCGACGACCCGGAGTTTGAAACGGCGGCCAGCGCGTTGGGCGAAGGGCTTGCAAATGCCGGAATGCGCCTGGTTTACGGTGCAGGAGATGTCGGGCTTATGGGCGCTGTGGCGCAGGGGGCGCAAAATGCCGGTGGTGAAACATTTGGCGTGATCCCGGTTCATCTGCTTGAGCAGGAGGTCGGCAAGCGGGATTTATCCCACTTTGTGATCACCGAAAACATGCACGAGCGCAAGAAAGTCATGTTCATGAATGCGGATGCAATCGTGACCCTTCCGGGGGGTGCCGGTTCGCTGGATGAGCTGTTCGAGGTGCTGACATGGCGTCAACTGGGATTGCACAAAAAACCAATCTACCTTCTTGATATCAATGGATATTGGCAACCCTTATTGGGTTTGATCGATCACATGATTGCCCACGGATTTGCTGGTGAAAGCTTCAAGAATAGTTTAACGGTTTTTGGAAGTGTCGAACACCTTATCGAGCAACTAAAGCGCGAATAATAACCTCATTGTGGTGCAATAAGCGCATTGATAGTGGCTTCATTTATTGTACTTTTGCGCTCTCTCATTTCATAAAACCACGCAAGAAACTTTTCTAACTTCTTGACATAACAAGAAAAGCTGTGGTTCATTCGTGTTAACAAGTGTGGGCACAATTTTTGGTAGACCTTATGAAAATAATTTACGGTATAAATCGGCTGGTAAAGGCTTCGCTTTTCGCTTCGCTGTTTTTGGGTTCAGTCGGGTTGAGCGCGCAAGAAGTGACTTCGCCGGAGGCGGTTGTCCTGACATCTGACAATCGGATAGAGCTCCCGCTTACAACGGCCACGCCAGACCCGTTTCGCGGTTTGGAAGCTTTTGTAAATGTGAAATTGGGTAATTGCGTGGCCTGCCATACCAATTTTGATGTAGCGGCAATGCAGTTTCTTGGCGAGATTGGTCCCGACCTGAACTGGATTGGTGACCGCTTGTCCGAAGAAGAACTTCGTGCCATTGTCGTGGACCCTAAGGCAGCAATTTCGCCAGATACCATTATGCCGGCATTCTACACCTCTCGCCCCGGGTTTCGCACGCATGAAAACTTCGAAGGCAAAACGATCCTTACTGCCAATCAGGTTGAAGACATCGTAGCTTATCTGTCCTCCCTTTCAAAAGACACGGCATTTGACGGGGTGGATTAGATAGATGCCAGAGCGCACTAATGTTAAGTAAATGAAGATCAATTAGGGAATATGAGTATGGCTATCCGCTCCAAGAGTATTTTGGCAAACGTCGCCGCATTTGCGATGGTGTCCACGGGTTTATTTGCCCAAGAGGTGACGCTCAATTCGATGGATGGAACGCTCTCTATTACCGGAGAGCTGATCGAATTCAGCGACGAAAACTACGTTATTGCCTCCAATATCGGCAACCTGTCCATCCCGACCGACGCGGTAACCTGCGTTGGCGAGGCCTGCCCGGCGCTCATGCCGAGGTTTACAGAATTTACCATTTCCGGCTCGCGTGAACTGGCACTCAACCTTATGCCAACATTGTTGGACGGGTTTGCGGAATCCCTTGAGCTCGATATCACCCGCCAAAACGATGAAAACGGAAATCCGCAGGTGCTATTTGTGAATGAAAATGGCGACGACGTTGCCAATATCTCGTTTGTGATGCGCGGCTCCTCGCGAGGCCTGCAAAACTTGCTCGATGGAACGGCCAGTCTTGCCCTTACCACGCGCCAAGTGCGGGATGCCGAAGCTTCGGCATTTGCCCGGGCTGGCTTGGGGGATATCACCGCACCGGGGCTTGAAACCATTCTTGCGCTGGACGGGCTGGTGGTTGTGACTTCGGCACGCAACAAAGTGCATATTGTCCGCGATGACGATATCGCCCGGATATTCTCTGGCCAGATCAGTGACTGGTCTGAGTTGGGTGGCACGCCAGGCCCGATAAATCTCTATGTCCGTCCTGAAAATTCGGGCACGGGTTCGATTTTTGCGGCTTCAATTATGCGCCCTTCGCGCACAGGTTTCTCGCTCAAGGTAAATGTATTGGGCACCGATGCCGATGTGGCTGAAGCGGTTGCCGCAGATCCAAACGGGATCGGGTTTACCAGTTATTCAAACCTCGGGAACGCCAATCCAGCTTCGCTTTTAGGTGTTTGCGGCATTCAATCTCCGGCGACAGCCTTTACCATTCAGGCGGAAGAATACCCGTTCTCCCGCCGTATGTATCTTTACAAGCTGGCGCAAGACGTTCCGCCGCTGGTCGAGTTGTTTCTTGAATATCTCGCGACCAATGAAGCGCAGGAGCTTATCGGCTTTAGCGGATTTGTCGGGCAGGGCGTAACAGAAGTGCCGGTAAACGATCAGGGCCTTCGGTTTCTATCAGCAGCCTTGCCTTCCGATGCAGATATGACTTTGGAACAACTGCAATCTATGATGGTTGACCTGAGCACCGCGCAGCGCCTCACGATCACGTATCGCTTCGAGCAAGGTACTTCGCGGCTGGATAGCCGTGCCGAAGGTGATATCCGGCGTTTGGTCGAGCTTTTGCAAGGGCCTGAACTGGCCGGCAAGCAAATCATATTGCTTGGTTTCACAGATTCAGTAGGGACGGGTGCGATCAATGAAGCGCTCAGCGTTACGCGTGCGGAGCAAGTCAGAACCGCTATCCTCAACGCATCTGGTGGCGCGATAGATCCGGCGCGGATTCTGGTTCGCGGATACGGAGAGCTTTCGCCGCTCGGCTGTAACGAGGTTGTTGAAGGCCGCCGGATTAACCGCCGCGTCGAGGTTTGGACGCGCTAACGCGCGCCTCTTGCCGCCAGCTTTCCAAGGAATAAAGCGCAAGCGCTGCCCAGATCAGGGGCAGCGCGATTGCATGCCACTGGGTAAATGGTTCAGCAAATATCAGAGCCGCCACACTGAACTGAAGCGTTGGGTTCAGATATTGGATTAACCCCACTGTCGAGAGCTTTGCGTGTTGGGCGGCATATGAAAACAGGATGAGGGGTGTGCCGGTCATCGGTCCGGTTAAAACGAGCAGCAAAGTGTCTTGCCAGTTTTCCCCGAACCAACCGGTGGTGCGAGGCACAAGTGCCCAACCGTAGGCGTGTGCGCCATAGAGCCAGATACTGGCAACTGGAGCCAGCAGCAGAACCTCGATAAAAACGGAGACCATCGGCCCCGCTTGAATGCGCTTTTTGATGAGAGCATAGACTCCAAATGTACCGGCGAGGAAGAGCGCTATCCAGGGCGGGGCCCCTAGCCCAAAGGTTAAAACCAAAACGGCCAAGCCCATAAGCGCCAAAGCTACGCCCTGAAAACGGGTAAATTTTTCACCATAAATCAAGGCCCCGAGCCCCACCACCATGAGCGGAAAGAAGTAGTATCCTAGGCTGGCTTCCAACGCATAGCCAAACTGGATGGAGGTAATAAATCCGCCCCAGTTGAGCGAGATCATCAGCGCGGCCAAGGCAAGCCCAAACACAACCCGCCAGTTTTTTAGCGCCAGCAGCACCGCGCCAAGCCGACCACGGACCATGAGCACAATGCCGAAAAAGACGAGCGACCAAAGCGTGCGGTGCGAAAGCACTTCTAAAGGTGGCACATGCGCCAGAGCTTTATAGAAAAGCGAAGACAGCCCCCAGATGGTGGAGGCTGCAAGAATTGCAATGATGCCTTTGTAAGAGTTTCCCATGGGTGCCTCGGTTGCATTTGGCGCATCCCGTTGGGAATCAGCGCATCGGGGGGCCGAACCCCCCTCTGCTTTTTCATCTACACGCCGTTTTAGGCGTTGGAAAGCCGTTCGGCTACATTTTCCCAATTCACGAGGTTGTCGAGGAAGTTGGAAAGGTATTTTGGCCGCGCGTTGCGGAAATCGATGTAATAGGAATGCTCCCAAACATCACAACCGAGTAGGGCGGTTTGGCCAAAGCAAAGCGGGTTCACGCCGTTTTCGGTTTTGGTCACTTTCAGGGTGCCGTCACCGTCAACTACAAGCCAGCACCAACCGGAGCCGAACTGGCCAGCGCCAGCCGCGCCGAATTGGGTTTTGAATTCTTCAACGGAGCCAAATCCGTCCACAATGCGGCTTTCCAGCTCGGAAGGCATCGCGCGGCCGTTCGGGCCCATCATTTCCCAGAACTGGGCGTGGTTCCAATGCTGCGAGGCATTGTTGAAAATACCGTTTTGAGCCACGGCGCTACCATCGTAGGTGCCGGTGATGATATCTTCGAGCGATTTACCTTCCCACTCGGTGCCGGCAATCAGGTTGTTGCCGTTGGTCACATAGGCATTGTGGTGCAGGTCATGGTGGTATTCCATGGTTTCCTTTGACATGCCACCCGCAGCCAGTGCGTCATGGGCATAGGGAAGATCTGGTAGTTCAAAAGCCATTTTGGCCCCCTCAATTATAGTTTTTCGGTCATTCGCGCGGGGCTCCGCGCTCCCCTCCCGAATACACGACTTTTTTCATAGGGTAAATGCGACAAAGAAAATATTTGTGACGTAGATCAAAACCGGTGATAGGGAGAAGGGAAGAAATTTCAGGAATCACCGATGAATAATGTAAGCGACAACCTTCGGGGCGCTGTCTTTATGATGCTGTCCATGATCGGATATGTGTTTAACGACGCCATGATGAAGCTGGCCTCCAGCGAACTCGATCTGGCGCAAAGTGTATTTATCCGCGGCCTGATGGCCACCGTGTTACTTGCCGGATTTGCTGTTTACAAACGCCAGTTTTTCTACCGCGCCACTTGGCCTGAAATGAAGATAATCCTGTTGCGTTCGATTGCCGAAATCGCGGCTACCTATTGTTTCTTAACCGCCTTGTTCAATATGCCTCTGGCGAGCGTAACCGCTATCATGCAATCTTTGCCCTTGGCAGTTACACTCGCGGGCTCGATTTTCCTTGGCCAAAAGGTGGGCTGGCGCCGTTATCTGGCGATTTTGGTCGGTTTCGGTGGCGTGCTGATCATCATCCGGCCCGGTGGTGAGGATTTTAACGCCTTTTCCCTTTGGGCGGTAGCGGCGGTTGGTTTTGTAACCATCCGTGACCTGATGGCCGCGAGGTTGAGCGCCCGGACGCCTTCTGTTTTCGCGGCGCTTTTCACGGCTTTTGGCGTTACACTTGCGGCGGGTATAGCGGCAGCATTTGAGCCTTGGGCTCCGGTTTCGATGACCAATGCAGCTTTGCTGGCCACTGCGGCGGTATTTATTCTGATTGGTTATGTCACCTCGATTAGCGCCATGCGCTTTGGTGAAATCGGTTTTGTGTCACCCTTTCGTTATACGGTTCTGGTTTGGGCTGTGTTGCTTGGCGTCCTGATATTCAAGGATTACCCCGATTTTTGGGAACTACTAGGCATCTCTATTGTGGTTGGTACCGGTGTTTTCACGTTTTACCGCGAGCATCGGCGTTGACCATTGGTCGCGCAATCAAATCCGAAATCCGATTTCCACTTTTCGGAATGCGCTCATAGCGGAATCGGGCGTTGCTCCTCGATCGCTTCCATGGCGAAATACGAGGTCACCGAATCCAGCTCAACTTTTTCGATTAGGCGCTGGTAGACCTTGTCATAGCTGCTCATATCTTTGGTCACGACCTTGAGCATATAGTCATAGTCACCACCAATGCGGAAAAAGTCGATAACCTCGGGCAAGGTGGAAATGTGGCTGCGGAAGGTTTTGAGCCAGTCGGCAGAGTGATGCCTCGTGCGGATCATCACAAACACCACCAGGTCCAAACCGAGCTTCTCGCGGTCTAGCCGTGCACTCGTGCCCGTGATAATTCCAGCCTCTCTGAGCGCCTTTAACCTTCGCCAGCAGGCGTTTTGAGAAAGGCCGATACGCTCGGCAAGGTCACGCTGAGACAGAGAGGCATCTGATTGCAGGGCGGCCAGAATGCGGCGGTCAATATGATCGGGAAATACTGTGTTCATTGGGTCATTAGACACAAAAAATCATAGGAATGCAATGTAATTGGGTGAGTATTTGCGATGGGCATAGGTCATTCTATTGCCAAACCAGGAGAATCAAATGCTCAAAGAATTTCGTGAAAGCCTAACATCATCAAATCCGCTGCACTCTATCAGCGAAGGTTTAATCGGCGAAGGGCTCAAGTTTCCGGGTCGCTATGGCGATGTGCCGTTGGTCTATGCTGACTATGTGGCCTCGGGGCGCGCCCTGCGGCAGGTCGAGGATTTTATCCGCGATAAGGTTTTACCGTTTTATGCCAACCCTCACACCGAGGCCTCCTATTGCGGGGCTTATGTGAACCACCTGCGCGAGGAAGCGCGGGCAGAAATTGCGCGACTAACAAAAGCGGATGAATGCGCGGTGATGTTTACAGGCAGCGGTGCCACGGCGGGGCTTAACCGGCTTGTCGGGTTGCTGGGCGTGGAAGAGGCTGAAAATCCAGTGGTTTTACTTGGCCCTTATGAGCACCATTCCAACCTGCTGCCATGGCGCGAGAGCAAGGCCAAGGTCATCGAAATTCCCGAGGGAGATGCCGACGGGCCGGATTTGGCGGCGCTGGAGGCTGCGCTGAAGGAGCATCAAGGGTCTGACCTGTTGATTGGTAGCTTTTCAGCGGCTTCCAACGTGACCGGTATTTTGACCGATTCCGATGCGGTTACAAGGCTGGTCAAAGCCTATGGCGGCGTCTCCGTCTGGGATTATGCGGGCGGCGCGCCTTATCTTTCGATTGATATGGCCACAGGCAGTGATGCCGAAAAGGACGTTGTCGTGGCTTCCAGCCATAAATTCCCNGGGGGCCCCGGGGGGTCCGGCATTTTGGTAATGAGGCACACAGCGGTGCGGCGCAATACCCCCACCCATCCGGGCGGGGGAACTGTCCGTTTTGTTTCGCCTTGGGGGCATGATTATCTGGAAGATGTGGTGGCTCGTGAGGAAGCTGGCACGCCGGACCTGCTTGGCGACGTGCGTGCGGCGCTGGCCTTTATTGTAAAAGATGTGATCGGGCAGGCGGCCATTGATGCGCGGGAACGGGAATTGAATGTGATGGCAATGGCTGGGTTGGCTGGATTGGATAATCTGACGATTTTGGGTACGGAGCATAAGCATCGCTTGCCGATTTATTCGATGCTGGTGCGCGATGCCAACGGTAACGTGGCCAATAGCGAGCAGATTACCCGGGATTTGAGCGAGATCTACGGCATTCAGGCCCGCGGTGGCTGCGCTTGCGCTGGCCCCTACGGCCACCGGCTGCTCGACGTTGATGAGGAAAATTCAGCCGAATTGCGGTGCCAGATTCTGGCGGGACATGACGAGTTGAAACCGGGCTGGGTGCGATTGAACTTCAGCTACCTGATGAGTGACAAAACCGTTCGATATATTATTGATAGCCTGCGGGAGCTGGTGAAAAGCTACGCAAATGTGCGACCCGGACCGCTGACGATAGTATCGCAAGCCCAATAGCCAGACGCTACAGGTCCTCGGGAAAGACGGGGTGGACGGGCTGTCCGTGCGGGGTTCCGAGAAAGGCGTCAGCCCAGTTGGATTTCATGGTTTTCAAAACCCCGCCATCGGCGATCCCTTTGCGGATTATCATCTTTTCCAGCGCCGATACCCATGCAGTGTAATAGTCGTCGCTCCCGTCAAGGGGCGCATCCGATCGGGCTTCTTCAAGCTCTGCCCCAAACAACTCTGTCCACTCGGGCCAGTCAAAGTGGCCAGCTTCATTTAAGGCAACGGCAAGGGCAAAAACCTGACCATGCCATGGGGCGTCAAACGGGGCGGGTGGGGTCATTTCGCGGGCTCCAGATAGGATTGCCAAAGGTCAAGCAGCATGGTGTCTCCGCCGTTTTCGGCATCCTGATGCCAGAGTTCGGAGGCCGTGAATTCAACGGCGTAAAGCGGCTCGGGGGCTTCGCCGTTAAGGTGGGCATTGCTGTCTGGCAAAACATGATTGCCCTGTTGCCGGACAATTGTACCGACCCTGCCCATGGCATAGGCAGGAAGGCGGGTATGGCCGCCTTTGACCGGATTGGGGTTGTAAGAAGCTGTGCGAACCTTGTCTCCCACTGCAAATAGGGCTTCGGGGCCAGTGCGGCGGGTGTAGGGGTTCACTTTGTGCATGGCGGCAAACACGTCATCAGAGCGCAATGCTTTTGGTGAAAGCCCCTCAATGTGTTCGGCATGGCCCGTTTTTAGTTCTTCGGAGCTGACCATTCCGCGCTCTACAAGCAAATTGGCAGCCGCAGCCATCCATTTTTCGTAATAGGAAAACGAGGCGTAGTCCTTGGGCGCGAGCCGTTCCCGCGCATGGCGGGAGCTATCAATACTCCATGCGCCGAGCGCGCCTGAAGCCAGGGTAACGGCCATTGCTTTGGCGTGCCAAGGCTTGTGGAAGGGAGTGCTGTCTTCTTTGTCGGGGATGGCCCCATCGCCGAAGCGCCCGCCCATATCATGGATCCGGCTCATGCGGCGGCTCCGGCAAGGGCGGTTCCGATCATGCTGTTGCGGGAAACCAGATCGACCAAGGTGTCTTCTTCAAGGCCCTCTGTCCCTTCTGGGCGCATGGGTAGCACCAGATACCGCATTTCAGCGGTGGAGTCCCAAACCCTCACCTTCTGGGTTTCAAGCAAGGATACCCCGAATTCGGCAAGTACGGCGCGCGGCTCGCGCACGGCGCGGCTGCGATAGGCATCTGATTTATACCAGGCGGGGGGAATGCCAAGCACGGGCCAAGGGTAACAACTGCACAGGGTGCATACCACAATGTTGTGCTGCTCGGGAGTGTTTTCCACGGCCACCATGTGTTCGCCCTGCCGTCCCATATACCCGAGTTCGGCAATGGCGGAGGTCGCATCTGACAGAAGGCGGGCTTTGAATGCCGGGTCGACCCATGATTTTGCCACCACACGGGCACCATTTTGCGGGCCGATCTTGTTTTGATAGGTGTCGATCAAAGCATTGAGCGCTTCGGGGTCCACCAACCCTTTTTCGACAAGAATCGTCTCGAGGGCCCGCGCACGTAGCTCGGGGTCGGAGGGGAGGAGGCTGTGGGGTTCGGCGTGATCGTGGGGCATATCCGGCCTTTGCTAAGGGGTTGCCCCAAGACTCCATATTTGACGCTTTAAGTCAACGGCCCATGTTTAAGCCAGATCGGGATTGGCGATGCGGGCAGGCTGCATTAAGGTGGAAATGGGGCGCTAGAAACGGGAACCAACGTTGAAAATAAAGCAAATAGATTTGGGGGAAAACTTTGCGCGCACCTGCTTGCAGGGCTCACGTACGCTCATTNTCACCTTCGAAGGTGGCGGATCACGGGAAACACGGCCAAACGCGGACCGTCTGGCGTGGGCGGAGGCTTTGATTGCAGATGCCGGGTGGGATGGATTGTTCATTCTTCCCAAGCGGCTGAGCTGGTACCAGACATCTGACGTGTGGCAGTTTTTCCGGACTATGAGCGATATCGGATTTTTCGAAGACTACGACCGGGTCGTGACTTACGGAAGTTCGATGGGCGGCTTTGCCGCGCTGGCATTCGCAGACTTGGCAGCTGCCGACAAGGCTATTGCCTATCATCCGCGCTCGGTACTGGACCCCGAGATTCTGCGATGGCCCTCCAAGCTTTCCCTAACGCTTAAATACAACCGCAAAGGCCCGCGCGCGGATGTGCTCACCAGCCTGCCCGCAAAAACAGAGGTTACCTTGTTTGTGGACCCGTTCGGGCGACGCGACAAATCGCATACAGATCGCGTGGTAAATGCCCATGAGAAAACTGAAGTGTTCAGGGTGCCTTTTATCGGGCATAGTATTCCTGCCTTTCTCAAGGGATCGGGAATTCTGAAAAAAGTTTTTCTGGATGCTGTCGAGGATCAGTTCGACCCAAAATGGTTTTACGAGCACATCCGCCAAAGGCGGGAGAATGCCGGATACCACGCGCGTATGCGAAAAGCGCTGGTGCGCCGGTCAGGCCGTGGCCAGGCGGAAGGTTCTGTTGTCCAGCATAGCATCGGCGAATTTGGCACCGACCCAGAAGAAAAAGAGTGCGATCCAGGCGGTCAGTGAAAAAACGGATGTGCCAGTGACTCCGTTCCCGATGGCACAGCCACCGGCAAGCATGCCACCAAAACCCATAAGTGCCGCACCGGTGAGGTACCGACGCATTGACTCGGCCCCTTCAAAGCCCTGAAGCTTAAGCTCGCGCGAGAAAAAGGCCGCCACAAAAGCGCCTACAAAAACGCCGGGAACCAGACCCACGGAAAAGCTAAGAACCGGGCTTCTGTCTAGAAAATAAATCAGCGTATTGGCTGACGGGCCGGTGAAAGTGATGCTCTCGATCGATGTTGGTTCAAAGCTTGCAGATGAGATTGAATAGGTGGCAAACCAGCCAAGCGCCACGGCAAAGCCGACGCCCGAAGCAAAGGTCAGTATTTTTGCGCCCACGCGGTTTTTATAGGCGATGTAGATAGCGAAAATCGCAAATAGCACCCCGAGCGCCATGCCAAAGTTGGCGGGTAGATTGAGAGCGTCAAGTAAGTTTACGTTGCGCCCATCGGGCGTGACCCAAAGTTTTGCCAAACCATCCCGGACAGGGGAAAGCCAACCGTAGAGACTCATTTGCGCAACAACTGCAAAGACGAGGCCGGAAATGACGGCGCGCAGGTTTCCGGTGGCGGCTAAAACGAGCAAGCGGCCCGAGCAACCGCGGGCCATCACCATCCCGACCCCAAGCATAAGGCCGCCGATGATTGCACCCGAGATAGACCCGGGCACCGCGAGGATGCGCGCCTCATCAAGGGAGACAAGGTCAAAATATATCGCGCCTTGGGTCCAGAATAGGGCGGTTGCGAAAGTCAGCAGCCAAACGGCGGTGCTTGGCCCGATTTTGCCGCGCGCGAACTCAACAGCGGCCGCGCGCAAGCAGAACCGGGAGCGCTGTGCGGCGACGCCGAATACCACACCGACAGCCAATCCGGCGAGGCCTTTTGTGTTGGCTTCACCCAACAACTCCATAAGACTGACGAAATCCATTGATTCGCTCCACTATATACATTTGAATAATGGAATATGACCGACTGAAAAACCGTTCATTGATTTATATCATCTAATCGGAAAAACCTGAGCTTCGCTTATGGCTATCCCCGCTGCATCCAGTTAAGGGTTGTGGATGCAAAAATTCATGACCCTCACCGAAGCAAAATCTCTGCCATTTTGGCGCCGTCCCGTGGCCCTGTTGGTGCTACTGGCAGCCGCCTTGCCTTTTGCCCATTCCACATGGATGGCTTTGCTCAATAACTTCACAATCGAAGTAGCCGGGTTTGATGGCTCTGATATTGGCTGGCTGCAATCGGTGCGTGAAGTGCCGGGGCTGATGGCGGTGGGGGTGATCGGGCTTTTGATTTTCATCCGCGAGCAACGGCTCGGGATATTGATGGTCATACTTTCTGGGCTGGCGACTGCGATTGTGGCGTGGTTCCCGAGCTTCGAGGGGCTTTTGGTGACAACCATGCTGTCCTCACTTGGCTTCCATTATTACGAGACCGTTAACCAGTCGCTGCAGTTGCAATGGATCGAAAAAGACAAAGCGCCCAAAACCATTGGCTGGATCATTGCGGCAGGTTCGGCGTCTTCGCTGGTTGTCTATGCACTTTTGGTGGTTTTCTGGCAAACCATGGGGTTGAGCTTCAATTTCGTTTATATAACAGGCGGGATGACAGCCGTTATACTGGCGGCCGTTGGCTATTTTGCCTATCCGCAGTTCAACTCACACACCAAGCAGCACACCAAACTGATTTTACGTAAGCGCTACTGGCTTTACTACGCGCTACAGTTCATGTCTGGCGCGCGGCGACAGATATTCATTGTTTTTGCGGCTTTCATGATGGTGGAGCGTTTTGGCTTTGCCGTTCACGAGGTGACAGCGCTGTTTTTGATCAATTTTGCGGCCAATATGATTTTTGCCCCGCTGATGGGCGGTTTTGTTCAGCGCTTTGGTGAACGGCGGGCGTTATTGTTTGAATATGCCGGTTTGATGCTGGTTTTTCTCGCTTATGGCGGGATTTATATGTTTGGTTGGGGCGCGATTCTGGCAGCTGCGCTTTATATCATTGACCACCTGTTCTTCGCGCTCGCTTTTGCGCTGAAAACCTATTTTCAAAAAATCGCGGATCCGGCAGATATTGCCCCCACGGCGGCGGTTGCTTTTTCAATAAACCATATTGCGGCCGTTGTTTTGCCCGCAGCACTTGGCTACCTCTGGTTGGTTTCGCCGCTGGCGGTATTTGTGGCTGCGGTTCTAATGTCTGCCATATCCTTCGGGCTGTCACTGATGATACCACGCCACCCCGAACCGGGTCGCGAAACGGTTTTTTCGAAAGCACCGGGATGAGCGCCCCCCAAGGCCGGTTTTTAACCGGTTCCACCATGCGCCATGTTGCGGTGATGACCATGAGTTCGACCATCGGTCTCACCTTTATGTTCCTGATTGATGCCGCCACGCTGTTCTGGATCGCCCGCATGGGGGTGGAGCAAAATATGGCTGCCTTGGGCTTTGCCTGGACGATCCAGTTTTTTACGATGTCAGCAGGGATCGGCCTGATGGTCGCCGCCGTTGCGCTGGTGAGCCGCGCAATTGGTTCGGGAGATCAAGCACAGGCGCGTCGGCACGGGAGTTCGGCGATGCTGATAACATTTGTGGTGCAAGCGGTATTGGCCGCTCTGGTGCTATGGATTCGCGAAGATATTCTCGCGCTGGCGGGGGCGAAAGGTGATACCTTAGTCATAGCCAGCCGCTTTTTGCTTTTGTCCGTGCCTTCTTTGCCGATTATGGCGGTTGGCATGGTTGGATTGGGGATTTTGCGCGCTGAGGGTGATGCATTCCGCGCGATGTTTGTGTCGATCGTGGCCGGGCTGGTCGCTATGGGGCTGGACCCTTTGTTTATCTTCGGGTTTGGGCTCGGAGTTGATGGTGCGGCTTACGTTATGGTCATTTCACGTACGGTAAACGCCCTTATGGCGCTTTATGTTGTGATCAAAGTGCATGATCTCGCGGCGCGGCCATCGTTTGACAATGTTCGCAAGGTTGCTCCCGCTTACGCCGCGATCGCGCTGCCTGCCGTGGCAACGCAGCTTTCAACCCCGTTTGGCAATTATATTGTCACCGGTTTTATCGCACAGCATGGCGATGGTGCCGTGGCGGGCTGGGCTGTGGTGGGCCGGTTGACAGTGCTCGCTTTTGGCGGCGTTTTTGCGCTTTCGGGTGCGGTGGGGGGCATTTTTGGCCAGAACTACGGCGCAGGTAACATGCACCGCGTTCGCACAACTTATCGCGATGCGCTGCTCTACAATTTTGGGTATATCGTGCTGGCGTGGTTGGTCTTGTTTTTGTTACGAGATGTGGCGATCACGTCTTTCAAGCTCGGGCCAGAAGGCGCGGAAGTGGTGCTGGCCTTTACAAATCTGGCCGCTGGCGGATTTGTGTTCACGGGCATCTTGTTTGTGAGCAACGCCGCCTTTAATAATTTGGGGCGGCCATTGTGGTCTACCGGTTTTAACTGGGTGCGAGACGGCGTGCTGATGTTTCCGCTTTGCTGGTGGATTGGCACTATGATGGGCGCAACCGGTGTGGTTTACGGCCAAGCGCTGGCAGGCTTGCTGGCAGGAAGTATGGCAGCGCTTTTTGCCTGGCGGTTTGTTGCGCAGCTTTAGGAGGAAATATGTGGTTATCAAGATCTGAAAAAGCGGCAATGCCCGCGCTGGGAACCAAACACTTTGTGTTGGAGACACCACTGGCGGGGCCATACCCTGAAGGATTGAAACAGGTGCAATTTGGCATGGGCTGTTTTTGGGGGGCAGAGCGGATATTCTGGGAAATGGACGGTGTCTGGACAACGTCTGTCGGATATGCCGGCGGGCAACCCGAAGGGCCAAGCTATGAGGACGTTTGCTCGGGCCGGACCGGCCATGCCGAGGTGGTGCATGTGGTTTACGACCCCGCAAAGATCAGCTTGGATTCGCTCCTCAAAGCTTTTTGGGAAAGCCATGACCCGACGCAAGGCGACAAGCAGGGCAATGACCGCGGTACACAATATCGCTCAGTGATATTTACCTATGATGACGCGGATTTGAAGGCTGCTGAAGCGAGCAAGGCCCTTTATGAACCAGGCTTGAAAACCGCAGGATTTGGCCCTATTACCACGCAAATCATGGCCAATCCGGGCTACCACATTGCCGAGCTTTACCATCAGCAATACCTTGCTAAAAATCCTGACGGGTATTGCGGTATTGGTGGCACAGGTGTGAGCTGCCCGCTCCGGCCCGCGTAAAAGGACTATCCGATGCCAAGTTATTCAGCCCTCACCACCTTGCCGGGAGAAATCCCCGGCCAAGCGCTCGCCGATGCCTTGGAAGGGCTGGAGCCCGCCCCTACAGGGGTTGGTGTGTTCGAGATCGAAGATGGTTCGGGGCTTTGGGAGGTAGGGGCCTATTTTCTAGAGCGACCCAACGAGGTGGAATTGGCGCTGCTCTGCGCTTTGCACATGGCAAAGCCTTTTGTCATTTCGGAAATTCCGGACAAAGACTGGGTTGCCGAGGTGCGGCGAGAACTTACACCCGTTCATGCAGGCCGGTTTGTGGTTTTTGGCGGGCATGACGCCGCCAACGTGCCGAGTGAAAAGATCGGGCTTCAAATCGAAGCCGCAATGGCTTTTGGCACGGGGCATCATGGCACCACGCAAGGCTGCCTGTTGGCCTTTGACACGCTGCTTCAAAAAGGCATGGTCGCGCGCAATGTCGCCGATATTGGTGCGGGCACGGCGGTGCTGGCGATGGCCGCGGCGAAGGTGTTAAACGGCCGTTTTCTGGCCAGTGATATCGACCCGATTGCAACCGAAACCGCTCGCGCCAATGTGGCCGCCAACGGGCTGCGAGGCCGTGTGCAAACCCTGACCTCGGTCGGGTTTCGCCATCCTGTTATCCACGCCCGTGCGCCCTATGATCTGGTGTTCGCCAACATTCTGGCGGGGCCACTCAAAAAGCTGGCCCCTGAAATGGCCGAGCACACTACCCACGGCTCGGTTCTGATCCTGTCGGGCATATTGAACCGTCAGGCAAAAGGGGTTGAAACCACTTATGAAGGTTTTGGATTTAGCGTGACCGAGCGCCGTGTGATTGGCGAATGGACGACCCTGACCTTGCGGCGGGCCTAGCGCGGACTTAGCGGCAATTGCACCTTCTTGAAGAACGTGCCACAAAGACACAAATAGAGATTCAGGCCCAATTTCTGGCCAAAACCCGGGAAAGACTTCATGAGCGACGACACCGAAAAAGACTCCGAAAAAACACCATTTTCAACCGAGCGCATTACCTTTGATAACCGCTATGTAACGGTTGTCGGCGAGATTAATGACAAACTCGCCAAAGCCACTTCCGAGCGCCTGTTGGCCCTTGCTGCAGTGAGCGACGAGCCGATCACTATGTTTATTTCATCCCCCGGGGGCCACGTGGAATCTGGCGATATGGTGCATGATCTGATCAAGTTCATTAAGCCAACCGTGCGGGTTGTCGGCTCGGGCTGGGTGGCCAGCGCGGGTGCGCTCATATTTATCGGCGCCAAAAAGGAAAATCGCTTCTGCCTGCCCAACACGCGGTTCTTGATGCATCAGCCCAGCGGCGGCATTGGGGGCAAAGCCTCTGACATCGCCATTCAGGCCGAGCAACTGGCCATTATGAAAGAGCGTTTCGAGCGGATTTTTGCGGAAGCAACCGGCCAAACCCCGGAAAAGATCGCGGAAGATACCCGCCGTGATTTCTGGCTGAACACAGACGAGGCCATCGCCTATGGCCTGCTGAGCAAAGTGATTAACTCTGCCGACGATATCTAAAGCCCTAAGACCTTGACAGAATAAAAAAAGCCGCCCAATGAGGCGGCTTTTTCGTCTAATTAAATCAGGAATACTAGTAGAACTGGGCAGTCCGCAGAGATACGTCGCGAATCTGAGCGCGTTCTAGTCCGATATCNTCAAGCTGAGCATTGCTCAGCATGCTCAAAGCTTTTTCGGTTTTGCGTGCATTATATGCACCCAAAAAAGCATTGCTGACTTTGTCAAAAAGATTGACAATGCGCAGAGTGGAAACGGCCCCAAAGGGCACTGGGCGGGAANTTTCGANGATAGCCATNATAGGGCTCCTTTTGTCTTGTGAATTGGCCGATATCTGTATCGGATATCCGGCAAATAGGCCCGAATATTCGCCTAAACAAGATGATTTTTGGCATGTCTGAAATGCAGTTATTGCATAGGTCGTTTTGCGCCNTTTTTCTGTCGAATTTGGTCGCAATTTTGTTGCGGCACACCCTTTCAAAGGCAATAGTGAAAGTCGCGTAACTGGAGAGAACCGAATGAAAATTGCGGCAGCAACCTANCCGCTGGATTGGCACGAAAACTGGGATTCCTATAAAGCAAAAAAATCCCGCTGGATTCGCGCGGCTGCAGAAGAAGGGGCTGAGCTATTGGTCTTCCCCGAATATGGCTCTATGGAACTGGCCTCGCTGGCAGGGGTTGAAATAGCGGCAGATCTGGAGAAAAGCCTGCGCGCGGTTGATGCTTTGCGCAGCAAGGCTGACGAGCTTTATGCCGAGCTTGCCGCTCAATATGGCGTTTTTATTCTCGGGGCGAGCGCGCCTAGCTATAGCGATGGCGGCAGGCCTACCAACAGAGCGGTTTTGTTTTCACCCGCCGGCGCAAGCGGGTATCAGGATAAGATGGTTCCGACCCGATATGAGCGGGAGAAAATGGATATTTCTGCGGGGCGTGATTTGCGNTTGTTTGAAACAAGTATCGGCCGTATCGGGGTTATTATCTGTTATGATGCCGAGTTTCCGGAGATGGCCCGCCGCATGGTTGAGGCCGGTGCGGAAATATTGCTCGCGCCTTCTTGTACCGAGCAAATGTCTGGCTATTGGCGGGTGAGAATAGGGGCAATGGCGCGGGCGCTGGAAAGCCAATGTGTGGTTGTTCATTCGCCGCTATGCGGCGCAGCGGCCTGGAACCCGGTCGTCAGTAACAATACCGGAGCCGCAGGTATTTACGGCCCGCCCGATATCGGGTTTCCGGAAACAGGTGTTATAAATGTTGGGGTAATGAACGAACCAACATGGGTATATGGCAAGGTTTCGCGGGAGGCGATCGCTCATGTCAGGGCAGATGGCAGAGTGCTGAATAAAACCCACTGGGCGGAGCAAGCGGAGTGGTGTCAACGTGTTAACACCCAAAAGATCTAAGCGGCCTGCTCAACCGCCTTGGCATTTGTTCCCGTTTCGTGCTAGGCAGGTTTAACGAGAATAAAAGGAGCCGGCGAATGCGGGTGATCGGGATTGATCCGGGATTGAGGCGTACCGGCTGGGGGGTGGTGGATGCTGTGGGCAGCAAGATCACCCATGTCGGCAACGGCGTGTGCGCCTCGGAAGGCGATGATCTTTCGGAGCGTTTGTTGAGCCTTTTTATGCAGCTTTCCGATGTGATGCACCGGTTTCAGCCGGAAACGGCGGCCGTGGAGCATACCTTTGTGAACAAAGACGCGGCCGGAACCCTGAAGCTCGGGCAGGCGCGGGGCATTTGCTTGCTGGTGCCCGCCAAAGCCGGGCTTGAAGTGGCCGAGTATGCGCCGAATGCGGTTAAAAAAGTTGTGGTCGGCGTCGGGCACGCCGATAAAAAGCAGGTCGAGCATATGGTGCGGATGCAGCTTCCGGGGGTCAGTATCGCCAATGCCGACGCGGCCGATGCGCTGGCGATTGCGCTTTGCCACACCCACCACGCACAATTTGCGGGCCGTCTGGATGCGGCCATCAGAAAGGCAAGCGCATGATCGGAAAGATTTCGGGGCGGCTGGATTATATCGGCGCGGACCATGTGATGGTCGATACCGGCGGCGTTGGCTATGTTGCCTATGTTTCGGCACGCACGCTGGCGGCCATGCCGCCTCTGGGCGCGCCGGTTGCCTTGTTACCGAGCTTTTGGTGAGGGAAGATCTGCTCCAGCTCTACGGCTTCCTGAGCATGGGCGAGCGTGAGTGGCATCGGCTACTTGTAAGCGTGCAGGGCGTGGGGGCGAAAGCGGCCTTGGCGATCATGGGGACACTCGGTGCTGACGGCGTGAGCCGGGCGATCACGCTCGGCGATCAAGCCGCCATTAAGGCAGCACCCGGGGTGGGGCCAAAGCTGGCGCAACGCGTGGTGTTGGAGCTTAAAGACAAAGCCCATAAGGTGATGGCCATGGGTGGCGCCGCGACCAAGGTGGTGGATGCACCCAAGGCGGAGACCCTTGCAGCAACCGACGAATTCGAGGTGGTTGATACCACGCCTGACCTAGACGGAAACGCCCAGGCCGATGCGCTTTCGGCGCTGGTAAACCTAGGTTATGGCCACAGTGACGCGGCGACGGCGATTGCTCAGGCAGGTGAGGGGAGTGCCTCAGACATTATCCGCAACGCGCTGCGGCTACTGGCACCGAAGGGGTAGATGATGGAACCTGATCAAACCCTCCGCCCCGAAGAGCAACCGCAGGATGCGGACCGGGCTTTGCGTCCTCAGGTGCTAGGGGAATTTATTGGCCAAGCGGAGGCGCGGGCCAATCTTGCAGTGTTTATCGAGAGCGCCAAGCGGCGTGGGCAGGCGATGGACCACACGCTGTTTTACGGCCCGCCGGGGCTGGGTAAAACCACGCTGGCGCAGATCATGAGCCGTGAGCTCGGGGTGAACTTCCGCATGACCAGCGGGCCGGTGCTGGCCAAGGCGGGTGACCTCGCCGCGATTCTTACAAATCTTGACGAGCGCGATGTGCTGTTTATTGACGAAATCCACCGGATGAATCCGGCGGTGGAGGAGATATTGTATCCGGCGCTGGAAGACTTTGAGCTGGATCTGGTGATTGGCGAGGGGCCGGCCGCCCGCACGGTGCGGATTGATTTGCAGCCTTTTACGCTTGTGGGTGCGACCACGCGGCTCGGCCTGCTGACTACCCCGCTGCGGGATCGTTTTGGTATTCCGACCCGGCTGGAATTTTATAATACCGACGAACTTGTGCAGATCGTCACCCGCGCCGCCCGCCTGATGAAGGCAGAGGCGACGCCCAACGGGGCAATGGAAATCGCGCGGCGGGCGCGGGGCACACCTCGGGTCGCGGGGCGGCTTTTGCGGCGTGTGGTTGATTTTGCGATTGTTCAGGGCAACGGGCAGGTCACCGAAGAGATCGCCAATATCGCGCTTACACGGCTCGGGGTTGATGACCTTGGCCTTGATGGCGCTGACCGGCGCTACCTGAAATTGCTTGCCGAAAACTACGGCGGCGGCCCTGTGGGGGTGGAAACAATTGCCGCAGCCCTTTCTGAAGCGCGGGATGCTATTGAGGAGGTCATCGAGCCTTTCCTCTTGCAGCAAGGGCTTATACAACGCACCCCGCGCGGGCGGATGCTGGCAGCCAAAGCGTGGAAGCACCTTGGGCTGGCAGCCCCCCGCTCGGATGACCTTTTTGGAGACTAAAATGATCAATGACGGTTTTGACGAGAGCCAGATAGAGGCGCTTTTCACCCATGACGAGCAATACCGCTTTGCCCGCTGGGGCCGCCCGATTGCGCCGGTGGTGTTTGGCACCGATGATAAATCGCTTGAGGCGATCAAAGAAGCTTTTGCCGCNGTTGCCGGTATTGCCAACATGAAGCTTGCCGAGACCGACCCCGAACTAGGTGCCAATTTTCTGGTATTTTTCTGCTCTAAATGGGAAGAAATCGGTGAGGTGCCGGACCTTGATAAAATGATGCCGGGGCTGGATGAGCTGATCGGGCATTTGAACCGCGCCGGGGCCAACCAGTATCGGCACTTCGCATTTGATGATCAGGGCGGCATCAAAATGTGCATCTTGCTGATCAAGGTGGATGGCGAAATGGCCAAGCTTTCGGTGCAGGCACTGGCGACCGACCAGATGGCGCGCTCGATCCTGCTTTGGAGCGAGACAGCCTTCCTTCTGAAATCCCCGATCGGGATCGTGGAAGCCAATAACATGGCGATAGTGCGCCCACCAATCGCTGCCGTTATCCGCTGTGCATATGATGCGACCATGCCAGTCGCAGCAGACGACCCGACTCACACGCTGCGGCTAGCTTCGCGGGTGATGCAGTTGTTGATCGACGGGGATGAAGACGATTGAGCGCAACAGGGAGCAACCCATTGTGCTCCCCATTTTAAGTCTTTTAACTGCGCCGAAAGATCGTCCAGGAGGCAAGCTTGCAGACATCCATGTCATGACGGGTTAGCGTTTGCCCGCCTTCCATGGTAACCTTGAAATTATAGAGGCATTGGCCGGTGCCATCATCGATAAGCACGGTTCTGGATGAGTTTTTCCGAATCCGTCCCTGAAGAATATTGCCGCTCCATTGCCCTGTTGCCGCATTTTGAACCCGAACCCGCATCATGGTTACCGGTGTGTCGTTGATGATTTCGGCACGCCGGCTGATTTGGTCGTCGGATTCTACAATTGGTGCAGATGTGAGGTTCGCTGTTTCACAGCCTGCAAGCGCGAGCACAGCAGCGGCCGCCAGAAAAATTGGTTTCATGTGTGGGGGATTCCTTAAAATCATTACGGATTCAGCGTTCAAGCAACGCTCTTAAGTAGCGTATATATAATTGTTAAGACCGTAAAGAGTGTATTTAGATATGCTTAATATTTCCGATGTAAGGGGTCGCGTTGCAGGAGAAATCTTCTAAAACGCGATGCCTAGCCCTTGCCAACCATCCGCTTGAACCAACCCTTTTTCTTGGCCTCCGTTTC
>JGI24025J20009_10000693_pt1 | contig 21313 bp, 23 predicted proteins | sample Cruoilmetagenom3_FD_20009 | JGI IMG/M metagenome (IMG submission 20009) | reverse complement strand
AGCAGCCGTTTTAAGTTTAATATTCTTTATCACCGAATTGACCAACAATTCTTAATATATCAAAGCCTTCTGCATATGGTCTTTCTGCTAGAGCGCCATGGCGAATAGCGGTCGCATAGATGATATTTTCATCAAAATAGTATTTGTCTGCGTAAGTTTTGTAGGCTTTCAGTGCGTTAATTTTTGTTTTAACGGCTTTTTCAGAAACTTCAACCAAAAAATCGGGAAAAAAGCCATAACTGGATCGAAGAACATCAAAACCTAACAAGGTGGTACCACGAAATGCACGCAAAGCTTCATCAGTGATGGTTTTATGATCCTGGTGAATGTCTTGGGCTGTATGCACCAGGACCACCTCGGGATGATATTGTTTTTTAAGGCCGATCATCACCTCGAGAATCTCCTGACGAGCGGCTTGAAAACGGCGGGTTGTGAAATCATACAGGATTGCGTTTTCTGGTTTTACGCCGAGAATATTCATACTTTCCTGGTGTTCATTTTCCAGGTTTTGGAGATCGGGATTTTCTTGATTGTCCGAAAGAGTCACACAGACTACATTGGTTTGGTCAACAATATCCGCAATCAATGCCCCACAACCCAGCTCAATATCGTCAGGGTGTGCGCCAATGCATAAAACGGATTCACCAAAAAAGGTCATATTGTGATTCATAATCACCTACTTTTTAGCCAAAAATCCACCGACCACTTTGGTCATAACCAGCTTGCCTTCTTTTTCAAACCGCTGTGACGCAACCCCGGCAATGTCCTCCATAATTTTTTCAAAATCCTCTTTTGTTTGGAAAAATGCGTTCCACAACAAACGGTCTTCAGAGAGTGATGCTCGTGTATATTTCAGGAAAGGTTCAACGCTAGGGAATGTCAGCGGGTTTTCAAAAACCAAAACATCGACACCAGAGAATTGAGTTTTAATGGTGTCAAGAATTTCGGATGCATAACGTGAGCTTCCGGGCATGGGCGGGATTTTTTTCCCCGTTGCTTCCTGGATGATGTCGTAAAACATCTGTTTGTTTTCTGGCATTGGGCCTGTTGTAAAGAGATAGCCGCCGGATTTCAAAACGCGGTGCATTTCTTTGACTGTGAATGGAATGTCCTCTGCGTAATATATGGCAAAGGAGCATGAAACAAGGTCGAAGGTTTCTGTTTTGAAAGGAAAGGTGTGGTTAAAATTCAGTTCCTGGAATGTAATGCGTTGACCTAATTTCGCATTTTCCTCTTGAGCTTTGGCAAGTAATTCTTCTGAAACGTCGCCGCCTGTGATCTGTGCTTTGCCGTTTAGGTGTGTCAAATATGAAAAGCACTGCTTGCCAGCACCACAACCGACATCGAGAATTGCTATTCCCTGTTTCAGGGGGAGTACTTCAAGCATCCATTTATCGATATCTCGTGCACCATAGGCATCATGGATATTGATTCGAGTGATTAAATCACTTGTTGTTTCTTTATAATCTATTTTCATGGGAATCCTTTTCCTTAAATTTTACTGCTGATAAGTATAGTAGGGTTGGGCTAGAATGGTCAAGGTATTAACAAATACGCGGCAGTATCTCCCCTGACAGCATATCTAAAATCCGGGTTGAGCCAAAGGCGGTTTCAAGCAAGACCATACCTGGATCTTCCTCAAAAACAGCTCCTATTCGCATAGCATTCGTACCATAGTGGGAATTCTTAATAATTTCTAAAGCGCTTTCAGCTTTTTCTTCCGGTAGGATAACGATAAGCTTCCCTTCATTAGCCATATACAAAGGATCGAAGCCCAGCATTTCGCAAGCAGTTCGAACATCAGGTTTTACGGGGATGGATTCTTCATTAAGCCGAATGCTGATTTCGCTCTGGCAGGCAATTTCCTTTAAGCTTGTCGCAAGGCCACCTCGTGTGGGATCGCGCAATACGTGTACTTCTGGAATCGCTTCTAAGAGTTCGGCAATCATGTGATTCAGTGGGGCAACGTCTGATGTGATGTCCGATTCAAAGCCAAGTTCTCCACGAGCCTGGAGAACGGCAATGCCATGATCTCCCAATGATCCAGAGATGATGACCGCATCACCCGGTTGAGCAAATTGTCCACCGATTTGACGTTTGTGCGGGATTACCCCAAACCCTGCGGTATTGATAAAGATGCCGTCAGCTTTTCCTTTCTCAACGACCTTTGTGTCTCCCGCGACTATCTGAACACCTGCCTCTTTGCAAGCATCAGCCATTGAATCGATGATCATGTTAAGGGACTCGATCGAAAAGCCCTCTTCAAGAATAAAACCTGCCGTCAAATACTTAGGATCTGCACCCAGCATGGCAACATCATTCACTGTTCCACAAACCGATAAACGGCCGATATCTCCTCCCGGGTAAAAAATGGGAGAAACCACATGAGAGTCGGTAGAGACAGCAATTTGATCATTAAGACCAGCAACGAATAACCTGGCAGCATCATTCCCCTCAGAAAGATAGACATTGCCGATGCGAGATTGGAAATTGTTTTTAATCAGATCCGACGTCATTTGGCCACCACTGCCGTGGCCAATAACCACAGCCTCTGTGTGGTGGTGGGGAACCGGACACATTGGACCCTGAATACTGATTGGTTTGGTTTGATTTTGCGTCATCGAGGTTTTTTTCCATAACGATAATAAGCTGCACACGCACCTTCTGAAGAGACCATCGGTGCACCAAGCGGATTTTGAGGCGTGCATTGTGTCCCGAAAGCAGGGCAGTCTGAAGGTTTTTTCAGACCTTGCAGTACCTGGCCGGCTATACAGATTTTAGATTCTTCAGTTTTAATATCCCCTGATCCAAAACGTTCTACGGCATTAAAGTTTTTATAAATTTCTCGCAGACCAAATCCACTTTTTGGGATTATTCCAATGCCGCGCCAATTTCTGTCGACTGGTTCAAAGACTTTTTTTATTATCTCTTGTGCTGCTTGATTTCCTTGAAAGGTAACCACACGTGAGTATGCGTTTTTTACTTCAACACGACCTTCTTCTAACATCTTTATTGTTTGAAGGATGCCGTTGACTAAATCAAGGGGTTCAAATCCAGTAACTACAATGGGGGTCTTGTACTGTTCAGCGATGGGAGGATACTCCCAGTATCCCATGACTGCACATACATGACCAGCAGCTAAAAATCCCTGAATTCGGTTGTCAGGGCTTCCAAGAATTGCATGCATTGCAGGTGGAACAAGGACGTTTGCCGGTAAGATGGAAAAATTTTGTAAACCCATTTTTTCAGCTTGTAGGACAGCCATTGCATTGGCTGGCGCGGTTGTTTCGAAACCGATGGCAAAAAAGACAACTTGTTTATCAGGATTTTTACTGGCAATTTCTACAGCATCCAGTGGAGAATATACAACTCGCACCTGACCCCCGGAAGCTCTAACGGAGAATAAATCGCCATTTGATCCGGGAACACGCAGCATATCGCCAAAGGAAGTGAAGATCACCTCGGGTTGTTTTGCTATCCATAATGCCTGGTCAATCAATGCCAAAGATGTGACGCATACCGGACAGCCAGGGCCGTGAATGAGCTCAATTTCAGCAGGGAGGAGTTGATCCAGGCCATACTGCATGATGGCATGTGTTTGTCCCCCACATATTTCCATTAGAGACCATGGTTGTGTAATGCATTTGTGAATTTCACTAATTGCTGTTTTGACCAAACCTGCGTTACGGAAGCCTGATAAAAATTTAGGCGTACTAATATCAGTCATTAAGATTTTTTTCCTCTTGTTCCGCAAGTTCGGACATTTCCTGGAGGATATCCAGGGTTTCCTGCGCCTCTGCTTCACTTAGAAGATTTAAAGCAAATCCGGCGTGGATAATGGTCCAATCCCCGGGTTTTGCTTCGGGGATGACTTCAATGCATGCCTCTCGAGAAACGCCGCCAAAATCAATTTTTGCCATTTTGGTGCCGTGGTTTTCATAAATAGAAATTATTTTTCCAGGTATACCTAAACACATAATTTATTCCACCTCGCGTAAATACCGGTAAGATGTGATCATAGCCTGTCCAAAGGCAACACACCCATCGTTTGGTGGTGTTTGCTTGTGGATCAAGGCTTGAAAATTGTTTTGTTCCAGTAATGATATTGTTTTTTCCAGCAGTAATTGATTCTGCCAAACGCCGCCTGATAAAACAATTTGATCGATGCCTGTTCCTTGCCTGATTCTTTCGCTGACAGCCAATGATACTTGGGCGATAGTATTATGAAACCTTGTCGATATAATTGACTTATCGATCTTAATTGCAATATCCGATAAAATTTCTTTGATAGTGGTTTTTACATTGATTTCATCACCGCTAATATCCCATGGATAATACCCCAACTCATTCCCATCCGCCAATGCTTCAAGTTCAATGGCTGCCTGGGCTTCGTATGTGATGGCTTGTCTCAGATCAAGCAGGGAAGCGACAACATCAAAGAGCCTGCCCATGCTTGATGTCATGGGAGTGTTGATTTGCTTTACTAACTGGTTTTTTAGAGCATTTATTTCAATATCAGACATATATTTGAATGGGGCTAAGTCCTCAGTCCATTCAAATCCATACGCCCATAAAGTACTTAAAGCCATCCGGGCAGGTTTGAGAATTGCGAGATCTCCGCCTGGGAGAGGGACGTATTTGAGGTGAAAAGCACGTTTAAAATCAAAGCAATTTCCAATGAGCACTTCTCCACCCCAGATGGCACCATCCAAGCCGTAACCTGTACCGTCAAAGATCAATCCGGCCACTTGTGTTTCTGGTTTGAGCCCATTTTCGATCATCCCTGCAGCCAGGTGGGCATGGTGGTGTTGAATGGGGTACCCAGGGATGTGATCTGGTTGTATTTTTTCTAAAGCGTATTTTGTTGAAAGATAGTCCGGGTGCAAATCATAGCCAATCGCCCTGGGACGGATCCGAAACAAGGATTGGTAGTGTTGAATAGCTTTTTGAAAATCCTGATAGGTTTCCCAGTTTTCCATTTCACCGATGTAATGACTGAGAAAGGCGTATTTTTCCCGCGTCAAACAAAAAGTGTTCTTCATCTGGGGACCAACGGCTAAAACTTGCGGTAAGTCCTGTGCAACGCGGATTGGATTTGGGGCAAAGCCTCTTGCCCTGCGAATGGGATAGGGTGTTTCGTTGATGATGGTGAATACGGAATCGTCAATTCGCATGTGGATGGGACGATCGTGCAGCAAATATGCGTCTGCAATCCTGCTCAATCTGTCTTTCGCCACCTGGTTTTCGCGAATGATCGGTTCTTCAGAAAGGTTGCCGCTGGTCATTACCAATGCGGTTGGAAAATCATTTGCTGGTTCAAGCAGAAGCAGGTGTAAAGGGGTGTAAGGCAGCATAAAACCCAATCGGGATTGACCGGGTGCAACCTCTTCTGCAATGTTTGAAGACCCCTTCTTTGGCATCAATACAATCGGTGCCGGGGGGCTTTTTAACAAATCTTCTGAGGCTTCACTTGTGAAAACATGATTTTGAACCTCAGCTATGTCAAAAGCCATCAATGCAAAGGGTTTTGCTGGTCGGCGTTTGCGCCCCCGTAACCTTGCTACGGCTGTCGGGTTGGTGGCATCACAGGCTAAATGAAAGCCTCCCAGTCCTTTAATAGCCAGGATTTTTCCTTCTGCAAGAACCTGTCGGGCAATTTGGATGGCATCCTCTTTCTCAGCAGCCACCTCACCTGGTTTAAGCTCTAACCATACCTGTGGTCCACAAACAGGACATGCAACAGGTTGGGCATGGAAACGTCGGTCGAGGGGATTTTCATACTCTTCCTGGCAATCGGCACACATTATAAAGCCCGACATCGTCGTTTTTGGTCGGTCATAAGGGATATCGCGTATGATTGTAAACCTGGGACCACAATTTGTGCAGTTGATAAATGGATATCGATAACGGCGATCCTGAGGGTTAAATAATTCAGCCTTGCATTGACTGCACGTTGCAACATCGGGTGAGACAGGGATAAAATCCGTTGCCTTGTCTTTGCTGGTGATTATTTTGAAGTCGGAAAATGAGCAGTCCTCGATTTTTTCTGAAAGTATCGAGTCAATTTGGGCTAAAGGTGGTGCTGAAATTGGGATTTCTGATATAAATTTCTTAATCTTATCTGAACTGCCTGAAACCTCAATATCCACACCGCTGGCGGAGTTACGGACCCAACCCTTCAGATTTTGGTCCAGGGCAAGGTTGTAAATAAAGGGGCGGAATCCAACACCCTGGACAATACCATTGATGTGGATGTGATAACTAACAAAGGGCATTAAATTATTTTCTGGAAATTCTCATTTTGAGCCAGGCCAACCAATTCTCAATTCCTTCGTTGGTTTTACATGAAACGGCAAAAGTTTGCAGATCAGGATTGAGCATCTCGACACCCTTGCGAAAGTAGTCCATGTTAAATTCCAGATAAGGGAGAAGGTCAATCTTGTTAATGATCAATACATCCAGACCGCGATAGATATTAGGATATTTATATGGTTTATCATCCCCTTCGGGGACGCTTGAAATGAGAACATTGCTGTGTGTTCCAAGCTTGAAAGCTGCCGGGCAAATCAGGTTGCCTACATTCTCCACGATGAGAAGATCAAGGGTTTCTAAGGGTAATTGATCTAAAGCGTATTCAATCATAACCGCATCCAGATGACACTGTCCTCCAGTGTTGACCTGGACCGCTGGCATCCCGGCTGCGCTAATTTTGTCGGAATCGATTGTGACAGGTGCGGTATCACCCTCAATGACGCCGATTTGGACATTTTCATCCAATATTGCATTGATGGTTGAAAGAATGAAACTGGTTTTTCCGGCACCAGGTGAAGCCATTAAATTAATCGAGTAAGCGCCAGCTGCCTCAATGCGATTCTTGTTTTTTAAAGCGATTTGGTCATTGGCATTTAAAATATTTTCAACAATTTTGATCCGTTTTCCTGTCATTGTTCACCTTTCAATTTCTATACTTTCGAGATTAAATTCATCCCCTGAAAGAACACGGATTTTTGCACTGCCGCATTTAGGACAGGGCATTAAATCATCCTCCAATGTGTATTCAGTTTGGCAGTCAAGGCATACCAGCACAGCAGGTTCTCGCTTAAAGTGTATATTGGCTTCTTCACAAATTGTGTCTTTGCTGATTACATCCCAATAAAATTGTACCGAGTCGTCAACAATACTCGATAGGCGACCGATCACCAAATAAATATCCGTTACTTTTTTAGCTTTTGCTTTTTGGGCATGCTTGCAGGCAATCTCAAGCACGCTTTCGGTCACTGAAAGTTCATGCATTGGCTAATTATAGACCTTTTTTGATAAAAATTGTAGTCTTTAGGTGTTTACTTCTGACAGGAGAGTAATTCTAATAAATGTAATCGATGATTCAATAAACGGGAAGCAATAATATTTGCCAGTCGTCTCATTATTACGAACCCAAGTTCACAATCTTTCTCGCACAAATCCATTAATGAGTTGGCATGAAAAGCCAGCAACCTGGTTGGTTCAACAGCAATGGCTGACCCGGTTTTTTGCCGGACAACGGGTGTCAGACTAGACCAGCCGATCACATCGAGGGATTCAGCGGTAAGGTAGGTGAGTGATCCACGGCCAGGAACAAAACTTTCAAGTTGAACTTTACCCTCAAGAATGACATACAAGTAAGGGTGTTTTTCTCCTTCCGAGAAAATAACTTCGCCAGAATTAAAAGAATGGACGTCTGCGATCCCTGTCAGCAATTGAAGGCTTTCATTTGATAAATCTAAAAACCAGGGAATAGATTTTATTGTAGCAGTGATATTGACCTGACTGAGCATGACAACCTTTGATTACATCGATTTGTTCTTTGTGTGCAAATTAAAAATACTGTCGATTATTAAAATAGCGATATTGTATTATGTCATCAGCCTTGCGTGACAAGAATCACGCGCTAAATTCTTGTTGTACCCACTGCCAGATTCTTTCAGCAGCTATTTGCGTGAGCTTTTCTGTTTGAGGGCTTAATTCCCTTTCAAACTGAAATTTAAAACCTCGCACAGATACGAGGATTGATTCAGGGACCTGACCATAAATGGTTTTAGCGATCGAAAGCACTGTTCGTGGAGACATATGATGTGTCAGCGGGGATTTTTCATACTCTGGTGAAAGTTCAACCCACGAAATTTCCTCCGGGATATCGGAGGTATGTGCGTCTACAAAACAGACACGTTTGTACTTCGAAATAGTTTCCGCTAATTCAGGATAAATTTGCAAATCGAAAATGAGATCAACAAGTTCATCTTCTAGTTCAATGGCAGCACCAGGGTCATCCGGAACAGATAAGCTAAGTCGTTCCGCCAGGTTCTTTACAATATGCCAACCAGCACCATCATCCTGACGATCAGCATTACCGTATCCAAAGATGAGTGTGTCAGCTTTCATGGAAATTTCCCCAAGTAATAAAAAATATGCCCCTTCGAAAGGTATTTTTCTTGAGAAGGGGCATATTGATTTGATCAGTCACGTTTTAGAGTTTGAGTTATTTCGCCCTGAGAATTATGTACATCAATTTTGATCGGCATTTGTCCAACAGCATGTGTTGAGCAAGACAGACAGGGATCGTAAGCACGGATGGCTGCCTCCACACGGTTGAGCATGCCTTCCTGGATATCGGGGCCTTTAACATACGTCTTTGCCACGGAGTCGACGGCTTTACTCATTGCCCAGTTATTATGACCGGTAGAGACGATCAGATTCACTCGTTCCAGTTGTCCATTTGGCTTCGCTACATAATGATGGAATAATGTACCGCGTGGTGCTTCAATAACACCGACCCCTTCACCCTGGAAGTTGAATTTCTTGTTGAGAATGTCTTTCCCTAAAATGTCAGGGTGATGCAGGAGCTCACGGGTGCGTTCGACAGCATATAGAACTTCAATCATACGTGCGTAGTGATAATAGAGTGTTTGATAGACTGGCTTTCCATCGTTGATTTGCCGGTAGATTTCAAATTCTTTCTGTGCTAAAGGCGTATCGATTTTATCAATGGCATTTAAACGGCCCAATGGGCCAACACGATAAACACCATCAGGCCACCCCATCTTTTTATAATAGGGGAACTTAAGGTAAGACCAATCTTCGACATGCTCTGAAATGATATCGAGATAATTCTGTGCATCAAAGCATTCCAGTTGTTGACCGTCACTATCAACAAGGCGAATTTTGCCCTCATAAAGATCAAGCCCATTTTCAGGGGTTACTAAACCGAAATAGCCGGTATGAAAAACAGCGAATTTTTCAATGTCTTCCATATTGGCTTCTGCCCAATCCTTAATCAATTGAATGCCAATCAAGGTCGTTTCCTGGGCTTTATCCAGGCCATCCAGCATGTGGTCACGCTTTTCTTGGGTTAACACATTATTTACGCCGCCTGGAACAGCAAAATTGGGGTGAATGCGACGGCCACCAACCTGAAAGATGACATCCTGTCCAAATTTTCGGAGTTCTACAGCCCGCAAGGTCAGTTCAGGGTCTGCGCCAATTAAGCCAACCACGTTGCGAATTGCCGGGTCAGCATCAAAACCTAGGATCAGGTCGGGCCCAGCCAACTCAAAAAAGTGCATGCCGTGACTCTGGATAATTTGTCCCATGTGCATGAGTTCCCTCAGGAGGGAGGCTGTTGGTGGGGGTTCAACACCCATGATAATATCCCCTGTTTTAGCAGCAGCTAAGTGATGACTTACCGGGCAGATGCCACAGATGCGGGGTGTGATTTGTGGCATTTCAAAGACCATGCGACCTTCGCAAAATTTTTCAAAACCACGAAATTCGTTGACATGGAAATAGGCATGATCCACTGAGCCATTGTCGTTCATGTGAATGGTCACCTTTGCGTGACCTTCTATCCTGGTTACTGGTTCAATTGTTATTTTTTCTGTAGCCATAGTTTTTATCTCCTAGTGCCAGTGCAAATTCTCATTTTTGATTTCCGGGATTCGTCCCTGTGCCAATTCTACCAGCGCATAAAAAATTACGTCTGCATCTGGTGGACAGCCAGGAATAAATAAATCAACCGGTACAACTTCGTGGACAGCACGAACGCGGGTCATTTCTGCTAATTCTGGTGATGAGGGAATTTTCACATTTTCATCATTGCTTTCAGCTTCTACATATGCTCGTTGTAATGCTGCTTCTGCGCCAAAAAAGTTGCGCATGGCGGGAACACCACCGAAGACAGCACAATCACCCAGGGCGACCAAAATCTTGCAACGTTCACGCATTTTCTTTGCGACCTCTTCGTTATAAGTGTTGTTGATGCCGCCTTCAAGAATGCCTACGGTTACCCCGTCTTCATCCGGTTCCTTTAAGTCGGTGATAGGTGTTGCGCGCAGGTCAACCAGTTCAACCACCTGTAAAATACGCTCGTCGATGTCAAGAAGTGACATATGGCATCCTGCGCACCCACATAACCAATCCGATGCTACTTTAGGTTTTGACATTAAATAATCCTTTCAATTCTTCAACCAATCATAAGACAAGGTAACTTAAGCTTCTTTGATTTCAACAGTTGGGGTTCGTAAGGTGATGCTTGTTTTCCAATCTGTTTCAGGCTCAATTGAGAGGGCTTCAGAAATCTTGAGCAGTGTTTCCCTTGATGTGAGGACGCCTTCTGGAACTTCCAGAGCCTGGACTGCTTTTTGCAAACGTCCATCCATGTTCAAATACGTTCCGGATTGTTCTGCCCACATCGTTACTGGCAAAACAACATCAGCGTTTCCAGTCAGCTGGGAACCGTAAGCTGAAAGAGCAACCACGAAGGGGACATCTTCAAGTTGTTTGACCAATTTCTGGGAGGGTTCCTCATCACCCAGCATGATAAATGCAGATTTGTAACCATTTGCTTTAATGGGTGACTCAAGCCCGAGTTGGGAGGCAGCCATGCTGTTTGCATTGCCTTTGACACCGACCAGAGAAGCATTCAGGGATTCTGAAATCTCTACCAATGTTTCAACAGCTTTGTCGTCTGCATTAGCTGCAAAATCCTGTCCATAGACAATAACTGGCTTTACTGCCGCTTTCAATATTTTTGCTGCCTTGACAAATCCCTCATCGCCCGTTTCACTTTCAATTGCTTCGTGTAGCTTCAATAAGAAAGAGCCCTCATTACCAGCTTCGAGATCAAGTTTGAGGGAGGCTTTTTCAGCCAGCTTATTACCTTTGCCATCCGCTACAATGAGTTTTGTCCCATCCGTTAATTGTCGTTTTACAAAGAAGCCGGCGACTTGATGATCATCAACTAAATCGAGCTCTAGTGAAAGGACGACGTCTGTGTCTTTGAGAGTCTCCAGGTTTGACTCGAAGGATTGTCCGTGTTTTTCTGCCATTTTTGCCAGGGAGGCTGTTGCCTTGCCTTCTTCAAGTGTCGTCACCAATTCTGCTTTTAGAGAATCTGCAAAGACAGATTTGAAAAGAGCCAGGTCTTCGATTGGTAATCGTGTTGATGCAATTGCAGCTAAACCTTCACCTTTACCCAAGCCTTCAGCAATTGCACTTATGGCGTCATCCCATATCGCTGCCTTGAGGCTGCCATCTTTACGAACAAGGGGTGTGAGCAAGCGGGGTCGATCATCTTCTAATGGGAGGAAACGACCTTTGTCACACAGCAATCCATGGTTGAGCGGGGCTTCCCATACGCCTTCAATTCGAATAAGGCGGTTATCCCGGGTGAGGACATCTCTCTGGCAGCCCACGGAGCATTCAACACATACGCCAATATGATGGTCTACTTCCGTTTCCTTGCCTTGGTAGGCACTCTGGCGATCAATGATCGCACCGGTCGGGCAGATTTGAACGCAAGTACCACAGGAAATACATGAGGATTCTCCCAGGGGAACGTTGTAATCAGCCACCAGCATACTGTCTGCACCGCGCTCTTCAAAGCCCAAAGTGTAATTGCCTACCAATTCACCGCATGCTCGAACGCAGCGCCGGCATAAGATGCAGCGATTGTTATCTAAAACCATAAAGGGATGAGAAGCATCAACCTCAAAAGGCTGCCAATTTGGCTGTAAATCCCAGTGAGTCATGCCCTCATCGTAAGCTCTGTTCTGCAGTTCGCAATCGCCGTCACTAACCTGGCAGTACATACAGAAGTGGTTTCTTTCGCTAAAGATGAGATTGAGGACAAACTTGCGAGCATCAAGCACTTTTTGTGTATTGGTTTTCACTACCATCCCATTTGTCGCTGGCAAGGTACATGAAGGTTGAAGGGTGCGGGCACCTTCAACTTCCACCATGCATAGTCGACAACCGCCATACGGGGTAAGTTGTGGGTGATGGCATAATGTTGGAACGTACAATCCGGCTGCTTCTGCAGCCTCTAAAACAGTGGTACCTTCTTGTACTTCAATTTCATTTCCGTCAATTGTGAGTTTAATCATAATAGTGACACTCCATATATTTTCGTAATCAGAAGATCTTATATTCCCGCTGGCCGCTCATTGGGCAAACGCCTGCAGGACAAACTTTTAATTTAACATGGGCTTCAACTTCAGCTCTGAAATGCGCCAAAATATCTTTAAGCGGGGATCCTGCTGTTTGACCAAGACCGCAATTGGACAATTCATAGAGCTGGTCGCTCATCATTTGAAGGTCCTTTAAATCTTGCAGGGTTCCCACACCTTCAGAAATATTGACGAGCGTATCATAAGCTCTTTTGGTCCCTATTCGACAAGGATTACATTTGCCGCAGCTTTCAAATCTGAAAAAGTTTAGCAAAACTTTTGCCAGGTCAACAACGCATACATCTTCATTGCAAATCAATAATGCGCCAGATCCCAGGGAAACACCTGCTTTGTTGAAGGAGTCGAAATCCATTGGTGTATCTTGAAGGCTGGCAGGAATAATAGAGCCGCTTGAGCCACCCGTTTGTGCAAGTTTGAAGTTGGTGCCGCCTTTCATGCCTTTTGCATAGATCGATATTACCTCGCGCAGGGTAATGCCCATCGGAACCTCAATCAAGCCTGTTACATTGACATTGCCAAGAACCGTGTAAACTTTTGTGCCTGGACTGGATGGTGTTCCGATGCTTTTGTACCATTCTGCACCATTTCGAATGATTGCAGGTATGTTTGCCAAAGTTTCAACATTGTTGACCAGAGTTGGTTTTTGCCAAAGTCCTGCTGTTGTTGGGTAGGGTGGTCTCGGTCGAGGTTCACCGCGATTGCCTTCAATTGATTCAATCAAGGCAGTTTCCTCACCACAAATGTAAGCGCCAGCGCCAGCGTGGATGTGAATGTCAAATGAAAAATCTGTTCCAAAAATATTCTCACCGAGTAAGTTGTACTCTCGGGCTTGTTGTATGGCTTTTTTCATTCGGCTGATCGCTAAGTCATACTCGCCACGAATATAAACATAGCCTTCATCAGCATCGACAGCGTAAGCTCCAATCGACATTGCCTCTATTATTGCGTGGGGGTCTCCTTCAAGTACAAGACGATCCTTAAAAGTTCCGGGCTCACTTTCGTCGGCGTTGCAGATGACATATTTTTTATTCCCTTTTGCACCATTAACAAATTGCCATTTTAAACCTGTTGGGAAACCCGCTCCGCCGCGTCCTTGCAGACCTGAGTTTTTGATCACTTGAATGGTCTCACTTGGGGTCATCTCTTTAAGAACCGTGCCCAGACCTTCATAGCCATCGTTGATAATGTATTCATCAATGTTCTCGGGGTCGATTAGACCGACGTTTTTCAACACNATGCGATTTTCGGCTGGCATTGTCCCTTTTCGGGATGAAAGCCAGGCGACTCGCCCTGAAAGATCGTATGCAGAGATTTGTTTTTCTTCTACCACACGACCTTTGTAGAGGTGCTCTTCTACAATCATGGGCACATCATCTGTGGTCACTGGACCATATATCACTGCGTCGGGATACACCAATACCAACGGACTCATTGCATGTTTGCTGATATCAGTGATCATCGACAGTGCTATTTCTTCTTCAAGACCAAATTTTGTTATTTGTTTTTGGAGGGTGCTGAAGACGTCCAAAGCGCCCCGATCCAGACTTTCAGGATCACTGGAAACCAATACCATTGAACGTGTTGTTTTCATAAGAGACCTCCTACTCGTAATTGCTTAGGATACCTGGCACCTGTTCCGGTGTCACGTTTCCATAGATGTCATTATCAATAATCATGACTGGCCCAACACCGCACAAACCAAGGCAGCTGGTTGTGAGGAGTGTCCACTTGTTGTCCTGGCTGGTCTCTCCTTTTTCTAAACCAAGTTCTCGCAGCATTCTTTGCCAAACTAACCGCCCCCCTGCAACATGACAGGGTGCGCTTTCGCAAAATTGAATCACATGCCGTCCCCGTGGTTCAGTGGAAAGCATTCGGTAAAATGTTGCAACTGAATAAATGTGGCTTGAGGGAAGATTCATCCTTTCGCTGAGTTCCTTAATTGCCTCATCGGAGATGTACCCCATTTCTCGATTAATTTCTTGGAGAATGGGTATGAGTTCAGCCTTTTCATCACCGTGATTTTGGACAAGTGTCTGCACAATTTTGGGGATATCCTGTCCTTTTTCGATTTCGGTTGCCATAATCTTACTCCTATGTGGTGGTCTCTATTGATAATTTTATTTGATTTCAATCGCATCATAGGGGCACAGTTGTTCGCAAATACCGCATTTGATGCAAATATCGGGATCAATCACATGTGTCTGACGACGTTCGCCTGAAATAGCATCCACCGGGCAGTTCCTGGCGCAAAGAGTACATCCTGTGCAAAGGTCATCAATAATTTCAAACCGAATTAATGCTTTGCAGACTTTTGCCGGACACCGTTTTTCGTAAATATGTGCTTCATATTCATCGAGGAAGTGCTCAAGCGTGCTCTTAACGGGGTTGGGTGCGCCTTTTCCCAATCCACAAAGGCTGTTTTCATTGATTTCGTCGCAGAGGTAGCGCAGAGTATCGATGTCGTCAGGTTTTCCTTTGCCTTCACATATTCTGGTAAGTATTTCGAGAATCCGGCGGGTACCAACCCGGCAGGGAGTGCATTTTCCACAGCTTTCATCCTGGGTAAAATCCATGAAAAATCGTGCTATATCCACCATGCAGGTATCTTCATCCATGACAACCAGACCGCCAGAGCCCAGGATTGAGCCNGCNTCNGCNAAGGCTTCATAATCCATGTGAAGGTCTAGAAGACTTTCTGGCAAGCAGCCGCCCATGGGACCACCGGTTTGTACCGCTTTAAATTTCTTATCTTCCTTAATGCCATCACCAACATCATAGATTATTTCCCTGAGGGTGATGCCAAAGGGGACCTCAATCAAACCTGTGTTCTTCACATCCCCTGCCATCGAGAAGGTTTTCGTTCCGGTGCTCTTTTTATAACCAAGACTGGCAAACCATTCCGCACCTTTGAGGATGATTTGTGGTACATTCGCATAGGTTTCCACATTATTAATGTTTGAAGGTTTTTCCCATAAACCCTTTTGTGCAGGAAATGGGGGACGCGGACGCGGCTCACCTCGCTGACCCTCAATTGAGGCCATCAAGGCGGTTTCTTCACCGCAAACAAAAGCGCCAGCGCCCATCCGAACTTCAAGATCAAAGGAGAAACCGCTGCCGAGAATATCATTGCCTAGCAAACCGAAATTACGTGCTTGTTCAATGGCAATCTTCATCGTTCTGACTGCTATGGGATACTCAGCCCGGCAATAAATGTATCCCTGAGATGCACCAGCAGCAAAAGCACCGATGATCATGCCCTCAATTACAGAATGTGGATCACCTTCTAGAACACGTCGATTCGCAAAGGCTCCGGGATCACCCTCATCCGCATTGCAAATCATAAATTTTTGATCGCCATCCGCATTTCTAATAAATCGCCATTTAAGGCCTGTTGGGAATCCAGCTCCACCGCGACCTCGCAGACCAGAGTCTAAAACCTCCTGGATTGTTTCTTCCGGGGTCATCTCGGTGAGGACTTTGCCAAGGGCCATGTACCCATCCCGTGCAATGTAGTCTTCGATGTTCAGGGGATCGATTTCCCCAATATTCTTTAAGATGATCCGGACCTCTTTGGTTTTAGGTGCAGATAATTCTTCATCTAAATTTTTCTTCGTCTCACGAATATATTGTTCAGCTACTCGACCTTTTAAGAAATGCTCTTCAACCAAAAACGGAACATCATCAAGCGATAAATTCGTGTAATGGACAGCTTCAGGGTAGACCATCAAATCGATGCCCTCTGTTTCAGGATCACCAATTCTTGATGTCTCAAGAACCTGTACTTCATCAACCAGGCCTTGTTTGACAAATTCGTCCTGAAGGGTGTCGATTAAATCGTATGCACCTTTTTCCACGCATACAGGATCAACGGATACTAAAACATGTGAACGGAAATAAGCCATGAAATACCTTCCAGAAACCGATCTTCTCTAAATATTGCCTTTGATTTGATAATCTTTTACAATTTCACCACCCAGAACATGCTCTTTCATGATGCGGTGAGCCATTTCGGGACTGACTCTGCCATAAGATACTTTTTCTTCACCAGGAAGAATGACCTGAACAATGGGTTCAAAAGAATCAAGGCCAACATTGCCGGTTTGGCGAAGGATGATATCGCTCAGGTTATCTTTTTCGATTGTATCGAGAATCGCTTTAAGCGTTTCACGGGCACCAGCCGCAATGCCAACAGTCCCCATGCCGACTATAACCTCGGTTTTTCCTGAGGTTTCTTTAAGTTGCTGCTTTTTAAGTGCCTCTTCTCTGATTTTTTTTAGGTCATCTAATGATTTTACGCTGGGCATATTTTTTCTCCTGTTAGATTAAAATCGATTGTCTTACTTTATAACTTCCAAACTTCCTTTTTGACGAGCCTTCAGGATGCCCGATGATATCATTTCACGGATATATTTCATCACCGCAGGTTCTGTTAGTGAGATCCCATCAAGTGTTTCTTTGATCGGCTGATCGTCAAAAAGGAAACAACTTTCATTGTAACGATATTCAAAAATCCAATGAATATCAGGTGTACCAAGTATTAGTGTTATTAATGTGCTCTGAATATCGCCCAAAGGCATTCTGTCAATATGGCTGTGTTTAAAAACAGTTTTAACTGTTGTTCCCTTTGCAAGTGCAGACTGGATTGTGAAGGCTCCTTTGCATGCTTCAGCTGCAGCTTTAAAAAACGGAATTCCCAAACCAACATTTCGAGTTTTCCTGGATGTGATAAAAGGGTCCGTGATTTTCGCCAGTGTTTCGGCGTCCATACCTTTGCCATTATCCTGGATGATAATTCTTAAGACATCACTGCGCAAATCTTCTTCTACGATGATTTTTATCTCATCGGCATTTGCTGAAATGCTGTTTTCTGCGATATCCAAGATGTGTAAAGCCAGTTCACGCAACTTTTGCTTCCTGTTTTTTAATGTCCTGAATGGTCTTTGGGAAACGGTTTGCTTTAACCCTTCCCTGGACCTCTTCATCTACAACGATCACTGGTGCCTGACTGCATGCACCAACACAACGACAAAGCTCTAAAGTGATTAAACCGTCTTCGGTTGTTTCACCTGGTTCAATACCTAGAATTTGTTTTGCTTTTTCAATAATTTGTCCAATACCACTGACATAACAAGCGGTTCCAATACAAAATTTGATGGTGTGTTTTCCTCTAGGGGTTGTTGTGAAGAAGGAATAAAAGGATACGACACCATGGATACGACTGACTGGTTCACCCAATTTTTCAGCAACATAGACTTGCATTTCAGGTGATATAAAACCAATTGCCTCTTGTAAACCATTAAGGACAACCATTGTTGCACCCGCCAGATCTTTATTTTCCTCGAGAATCTGGTCTATGATTGCTCGAGATTCAGGGTTGTTCAGTGGATCTGATGTGGGTATTTTGTCTTTTACATTTTGCATTAAATTCAGTCTCCAATGTATTTTGTCCATTCTAGTGATGTGAATGGACTGGATTTGTGAAATTTTCCACAAATTAGTTTAATACGAGTTCGGTATTAGGTCAATGCACAAATGTCATGTTAAGTTGAGAGAATCATCTATTGCGAGAAATGACCCTAAAACAGCGTCCATTAATTGCTTTAAACGCTTGCTTTAGTTCGGCTATTGTAGGCTTTTCAATTATAAACTGATTTACACCAAAAAAATCATCAATATAATGGACGTCACCACTTTGAATGAGCGGAAACCTCTTAATTTGGGGAAATTTTATTTTTGCTTCATCAAGGGATATGTGCCTGGAAATTTCCAAAGCTTGAATATCTAAATCGGGGGGGACAAAACCAAGGTGATCAATCAAACCAAAAGCCTGGCGGTTGACATGGGCAGGGATAAATAAGCCTCCTAATTCTGTTACAGCATGGAAAGCTTCATCAAAACTTAATTGGATTGAATTGATCAACAGGCGTTCTTTTCGCCGAATAAATTCGCCAGTGTGGTCAACAATGAATTGTTCTCCGAAAAATTCAACATTGTTTTTAACATCAGGCAAAGTTTTATCAACGAGTTCCTGGAGTTTGTTGAGCTGATCCATCGTATCAAAAAGACAAAGGACATGGACTTCTTCTTCTGTCTGCAATTCCATGCCGGGCAAGACGGTTAGACTGGACCCTTCCGCAGCTTTTATGACCGCTGGCACATTTTCACTGGCATTATGATCTGTTATTGCTATCAGGTTAAGGCCTATGTCAAGCGCTTTTTGAACGATTAATGGGGGGATCATCTCCACGCCCGCACAGGGTGATAATACAGTATGGACGTGTAATTCAGACAAATAGGTTTTCAAAGGTGCTTTCTTATGGGTTAATTTTTAGTCGCTCGTAAACCAAGTTCCCACAATTTTCCAATGATTTCGTAGTTTGGATCTGGTGATGAAAGCATTGTGATACCTTTTTCATTGGCTTTGTCGATTGTCTCCTGATCTGGTTGGGCATTTTCTGTAATGACAATCGCAGACAGGTCAAGCAATGCAGCCACTGCAACGATGTTGCTGTGAGACATCAACGTTATCCAGAGACCTTCGGGTTCTGCACCGGTCATTACGCAGCTGAGCAAATCAGAGCAATAACCGCTTTTGACATTGACGGTTGAAAAATCCTTTGAATTTGTCAGGACTTTTAAGTTTAGACTTTGTATGATCTCATTTAAGTTCATAGGGCTTCAATCCTTATTTTGTGNNGTTTCAATTAATCGTATTTGGGTTTTTGTCTTTATAGTCAAGGTACATAATCATGTATAAATTGGTGCCGCGATCTTTTGATGAGATCAGGCGCATTTCATCCACACAGCGTTTAATATTAACCAGGCCCATGCCAGCGCCAAAACCCATTTCTCGAATTTCGTTGGTAGCCGTTGAGTAACCTGGCTTCATCGCCTGTTCAACATCTTCAATACCCGGTCCATCGTCATATGCTTCCATTGTGATTTTGTGGGGTTCGATTTCAACACGAAGTGTGCCGCCGTGGTCGGTGTGAATGATCAGGTTCATTTCTGCTTCATAAACCGCAATGCCGCAGCGCCTCGCGATTAGCGGAGAAGCGCCGAGTCTCAGTAAAGCCCTTTTAATGTTGCTTGAAGCATTTCCGCCGCCGATGAAATCGCCTTTACGAATTTCATAACGCAGGATAAGACTGGTACGATGGGAAACAATATCCTCGAATAGGTGGCTGGCGCGATAACGTATGAGCTCCTCTGCATGGTACTCTCTTTGCAAGGCGGTAAGCAAACCGTTTGAGATATCGCCTTTGGTGATGATTCCAACCAAATTTTCTTGTTTGTCAAGTACAGGCAAACGGCCGAAATTTGTCCTAGAAAAAGTTTTGAGTGCTTCAATCACGGGATCATATTCGTGAACGAAGACCAGCTTGGTCGTCATGTATTCCTGCACCCGAGCGTTCAGGTTGCCATCGCGTAAAGCGCGTATCAGGTCTTCAATACTGATAAGCCCAACCAGATTGCCGTCAGAGATGACGGGTGCTCCTGAAAACCTTTCCTTTTGAAAGATATTAAGGGCGTCTTCCATCTGGATATCTGGGGGCAGACAACGAACATTTTTTGTCATTACCTCGTGAATTCGAAGTTCATACGCGAGTTCTTCGGTTCTGGTAATGCTCTCGGCATATTCGTCTGAGACTTGCGTTTGTTCGTCTGTCATTGAATGTGTGCCTTTTATGCGCAATCGTTATTGGGTGTTGTTTCATAATTGTGTAATCCAGCTTGGTGCAAGACCCCACAAGCTTCAAACATGCCAAGTTTCGTTGTTATGAGAGGAATGTTTTCCTCATCCGCAATTTTGATCGTTTCCTGGTCAGGATTTTTTCCACGAACAAAAATAATTGCCCGAATATCAGCAATTAAGGCTGTTCGTACAACTTGTGGATTACATAAACCCGTGAGTAAGGCAGCTTCTGGTTTGATGGAAGCCAGCACATCGCTCATTAAATCAGCGCCCATAGCGCCGGTGATTTCTTTTTTATAAGCATCTTCATGGGTTAATAATTCACCATCGATCAAGTTGATAATTTCAGTTAATTTCATATATGCCCTTTTCAAGAGATAACCAAGACTAATATATTTTATCGTAAAATCTTCAAAAATTCACCTCAAAAAAGGCAAGTGATAAAAAAAGGGTAAAATGGTCTATGGAAAGAGTGATAAGTATTAGATATTGAGGCAATTATGGCAGAAATAATTAGAAGTGTCAAAGGCACCCGAGATTTTTATCCTGATGGGATGGCGGTCAGACGATGGATGTTTGATATTATCCGTGATGTTTCTACCCGTTTTGGATACCAGGAATATGAAGGTCCGTGTTTGGAATTTATTGATCTTTATGCTGCCAAATCTGGTGAAGAACTAGTCAAGGAGCAAGCTTTTGTATTTTCTTCACCCGGGGATGACATGCTCACATTGCGACCTGAGCTCACCCCGACCCTGGCGCGCATGGTTGCACAGCGTCAATATGATATTCCTCTGCCCTTGCGATGGTGGTCCATCGGGCCATTTTGGCGTTATGAAAATCCCCAACGGGGGAGGACACGAGAGTTTTATCAATGGAATATCGACCTGGTTGGGTCGGAAGCAGTAGCGGCGGATGCTGAAGTTGTCGCTGTTGCTGCGACATTTTTGAAGGAAACCGGGCTTTCCTCGGAACAGGTGCAAATTTATGTGAATAATCGGCGATTGATGGATGACGCCCTTTCTACCCTTGATGTTGCAAAAGAATTACGTCCGGGTGTGTTTAAGGTCTTGGATAAATTGGATAAACTTTCAGAAAAGGAATGGCGCGCCTTTGC
>JGI24025J20009_10001039_pt1 | contig 21349 bp, 26 predicted proteins | sample Cruoilmetagenom3_FD_20009 | JGI IMG/M metagenome (IMG submission 20009) | reverse complement strand
AAAACCACTTGCCATTCTTTTTTTAATCTTTTTTCTTTTCCTTACCCGCCAATGCTTCGCCTCTGGTTTTAATTTTAAATCAATTGGCACAGTTAATACCGACGGTAAACTGTATCCTCAATGGTGGTACACTGGCACCCAGCCCACTCTAGCGGGTGAGGCCCCGGCTGACAGCGTTATTGATATCACCATCGACACTGACAGCTATCAAACAACAGCCGATTCTTCAAGTAACTGGAGCTTTACTCCGCCAACCACTCTAGCTATTGGCGATCATAGTGTCTCTCTTGCTAACAATGGTTCGACTATCAGTTTTACCTTAACTCTGGGCAGTGAAGACATTGACTGGGATACAATCAGCACCGGCGGAGAGCCCCTGCCCACTGTTGGCTTTGTTTGGCCAACTATCCTTCTTGCTCTAAGCGGTCTGCCATTAATCTTTCTTTCCGATTTTATCAAAAATTCTTAACCAGATTGAAAAACTGATAGAATCAAAGGTGGGAAAAAATCTCAGCATTCTTCTTTTGCTTATTATCGCTTTGCCAATTATTTTCTATCTATTCCTCCCTCGGGCTAATTTTTCCTTCCCTACTCCGCTGGTTAAAACTTCTACGACTGAACCCACTCCCATTTCTCCGCCAGCAACAATCACTCTTTTAGCAGTTGGCGATCTTTCTTTGTCTCGGGAAATAAACTACCAAATAAAACAAAAGCAAAACCCTCACTTCCCTTTTGAAGAAGTTGCTTCCCTGATTAAAGAGGCTGATTGGGCGATTGCCAATTTAGAAGGCCCGGTAATCAACCATTGCCCGATATTACGCACTGGTTATAAATTTTGCGGAGAAATTCAGAACCTGGACGGCGTAGCAATGGCTGGTTTTGACAGCCTTAACTTAGCTAATAACCACATTAATAACTTTGGCTCCTTAGGGCTAGACCAAACTATCCAAGCCCTGGAAGCTAGAAACTTAAAATTTTTTGGTTTGGGCAAAATCAGTCTACAAACACTAAAAGAGATTAAACTGGCTTTTTTGGGTTTTGATGATACCCTTGCTCCTCTTGATCAAAAGCAACTAAAGCTAGAAATTGAAAAGGCCGATCAATTGGCCGATTGGGTAATAATTAACTTCCACTGGGGCCAAGAATACCAAAAACAACCTAATTTGGCCCAAAAAGAAATTGCAAAGTTAGCAATTAAGGCAGGCGCTGATATTATTATCGGCCACCACCCCCATGTGGTTCAGCCTTTAGAATTTTTGGAGGGGAAACCGGTTTTCTACTCTTTGGGAAATTTTGTCTTTGATCAACTTTGGTCCCCAGATACTAGAAAAGGAGGATTGGCCAAAATCACTTTAAGCAAGGATAAAATCATTAAGGCTGAAATAATCTCTACCTATATTAATGATCAGTATCAAGTAGAGCTGTTAAATCAATGAAAAAATTATTACTACTTGCCAGTTTTTTCTGGTATCTGCTTCCTCCTTTAGATACTGATTTGGGTTGGCATTTGCGCTATGGCCAACAAATTTTCCAAAACCAGGCAGTTTTCAAAACCAATCAAATTGGTTTTTTCTTAAGCAACTATCAATGGACTCATGCCTACTCCCTTTATCAGTTAATTGTTTTTACTCTTTTTAAATTTTTTGGCTTTTGGGGATTAATTATTACCAACGCCCTACTAATGACAACAGTTTTCTATTTTCTCCTCCGCCGCTACCAAAAAAAAGAGTTTTTTCTTTTTTTTGCCTGTATTTTTTTAATTGCCATCAGCCATTCAACCACTAATTTGGGGTTGCGCAGTCAACTTTTTTCTTTTCTAGGAGTTTCTTTTCTTTTTGACTTTCTTTTGTCCAAAAACAAATTTAAAAACAGGGCAGTATTTTTCCTCCCTCTAATTTTTGTCTTTTGGGCCAATTTTCACGGCGCTTTTGTTTTGGGCTTGGCATTGCTATTTTTTGGTTTGATAGAAAAACTTTTTCAAAAAAAGAAAAAACAAGCCTTTATTTTGGCAAAAATAATCAGCCTTTCTTTTTTAGCAACCCTCATCAACCCTTTTGGCCTTAGGCTTTACGCCGAAATTTGGCGGCATACCTGGTATCCCTTAAACCAACTAATTGCCGAATGGGTCGCTCCAGGTAAAATTGGAGTTTTGCTTATCATTATCAGTCTTTCTTTAACTGCCATTGGTTTTTTAAGCCAAAAGAAAAACTTGCAGAAAAAACCGTTTATTTTTTTAACTTTAACCTGGCTTTTTTTTCTTTTTCTATCATTGCGAGCCAGACGTAATCTGCCTTTGTTTGGTCTAGCTTCTATTCATCTTTGGGGTCATTTATTTTACGAGCTCCACCCTAAAACCAGCAAGGCGATGAACATGAAGACTCCCCCGAGGTGGGCCCTGACTCCTCGGGGGTGGCAACAGCGAACAAATCAGTCCTACTCATCGTCCACCTCGGAGGAGTCCCCGCCGTTGGCGGGGCCACCATCCGAGGAGAACAATTTCGCTAAAAAACGCAAAACTCGTGCAATTACTAAAATAATAGCTATTGCCCTCATTTTAATTGCCCTTGCCTGGCGGCTTATCTCTCTACCTCCAATTCAATTCAACTGGTCTAACATTTGCCAAACGAGTCACTGGCCACTGCCCTGCCAAGCGGTTGAATATCTCCAAAAAAAGCCTGACCTTTGCCCTAAAATTTTTAATGCCTATGAATGGGGCGGTTATTTAAGTTGGCACCTACCCCAAAGCAAAACTTTTGTTGACGGCCGTATGCCTGCCTGGCCCACTCCAGAAGGAAAAAGCCCTTATACTATTTATCTAGAGATTATCCAGGGACTTTCAGGTTTTGAGGAAAAATTAAAAAAATACAATCCTAGTTGCCTTTTGCTTGCCCGAGGGACAGGAATTGATAAAAAAATGGAAAGCAGTAACCAGTATGGTTGGGAAAAAATCTATGATGACGGACTAGCAGTTATCTATTTACCCAAATCAACCAACTGATCCAGGGCTTTCTGCCAATTCTTTTTACCCCAAATACCGCTGCCAACATAGGCAAAATCCGCCCCGGCCTTTTTTATCATTTTTAAATTTTCCTTGTTTACTCCCCCGTCCACTCCAATCCGGAAATCAGCTCTTAGCTTTGTTCTTAACTCAAAAAGTCGTTTAGTTTTAGCCAAACAACTGTTTTCAAATTCCTGCCCTCCTTTACCAGCTTTTTTCCCACTAAAAAGTAAAACTACACTACAACGCCATAAAACCTCTTGATTAATTTTTTCTAAAGGAGTAGCTAAATCAACGGCTAAGCCTCCTTCCATTCCTTCAGACTCCACCCGATCAAGAAAATCGAGCTGATCACCCATAAACTCAATTTGGCCAATCACCCTCTGGGCCATGATCAAGTTACATTTTTCCACCCAAGCAAAAGGATTATCAACCATTAGGTGAATGTCCCAGAAAAACTGTTTGTCTTGATATTGATCCAACCAATCTAGAGGAAAAGTTTTCTTTTTAGCAAACTTGTTATCAACCACATCAATATGAATCCAATCAGTTTTTCCTTCTAGAAAATTAATTCTCTTTTCTAACTCATCCGGCAGACTAGTAAGAATCGTGGGAATAATTTTCACTTGCCGATATGAGCGGCTAACTCTAGCAAGCGGCAAGAATAACCATATTCATTATCGTACCAGGCTCCCAAGTGAAGCATATCATCTGATACCAGTTGAGTTAAGGGTAGGTCAACAATTGCCGAAGCGGAATTACCAAGAATATCACTTGAAACCAAAGGTTCATAAGAAACCTTAACGATTCCCGCCAACTTTCCCGCCGCCGCTTCAATCATCAACTGATTAACCCCATTAATGGTAGTCTTCTTTTTCAACTTAAAAACCAACTCCGAGTAAGATCCGCAAACAACCGGCACCCTGACTGCCGAAGCTGCAAACCGGCCGGCAACTTCAGGATAAGCCGCTACCACTGCTCGAGCGGCCCCCGTTCCAGTAGGAACAATGTTTTGAGCGGCAGCTCTAGCCCGACGCAAATCCTGGTGGGACCCATCAACCAAATTTTGACCGGCAGTATAGCCATGAATGGTAATCATAACGCACTCCTCAAAACCAACTTCCTGATCTAAAAGCTTAACCAGAGGCGCAACACAATTAGTCGTACAAGAACCATTACTAACAATACTTTCCCCCTTGTACTTTTTTTCATTAACCCCCGTTAGAAAAATCGGAATACTCTCGTCCTTGGGTGGCGAAGAAAGAATTACTTTTTTGGCCCCGCCCTTAAAATGGCCCTCGGCCTTTTTATCTCTAAAAACGCCCGTGCACTCCAAAACTACTTCCACTTGGTAATTTTTCCACTTAATTTTTCGCGGATCTCTTTGAGCCAAAACCGGGATTTCCCGGCCATCAACTACTAATCGACCAATCTCCTCGCCTAGTTTTGGCTCAATCACCTCAATTCGACCTGGAAAACGACCGTAAACTGAATCATACTTTAAAAGGTGGGTCCAACCCTCAACCTTCATCGAACCGGAGGTGTTAACCGCTGCCAAATCAATTCTGTCCTGATATCTTTCCCACCAAGCCCGAAAAGCCACCCTGCCAATCCGACCAAAGCCATTAATGGCCACCTTAAGTTTTTTTCTGGAACTCATTCTACTCTCAGATTACAATTCCTGTCCTTTGTTGTCAATCAACGCCTAACTGCGGTTAAAAAAACTACCCTTTTTACCCTGGCCAACTGCCTTCTCGGTATTTGCCACCGGAGGCATGGCCGCCGGCTTTTCAGACACTGAAGGCAAGGCCTGGCCGACCCCTCCACTCTCCCCCGCCAACTTCGCAACAGGCTTATCAGTCAAAGCCGGCTCCTCCCCAACCGGAGCTTTTTTCTCAACCCTCATAATCTCTGCCAAAGCCTCCTCTAAAACCGGCCGGACTTTTTCAATAATTTTTTGCGCCGCCGCTTTAGCCGGCATACCTACTGGTGCAACTAAATTGCTATTTAATGGATCCATTATTAAACTTCACCCCCTTTCTTTTACTATCATACAATTGCTTTAACCCCAGGTAAACCACCACTTTTTAAAAAAGCTAACATTGCCCCGCCGCCAGTGCTGACAAAATTAAACTCTCTCCATAGCTTCATCCCGCTTAAAATCCGATGAGTATCGCCCCCGCCAGCAATTTTAAAAGCCTTGCTTTGGGTAATTGCCTTAGCAATCTCTTGTGTTCCCGCCCGATTTTCTTTTTCTTCATATACTCCCATTGGGCCTGCCCAAACAATGGTTTTAGCTTTTTTAATTACTCTTTTAAACTCTTTAATGCTTTTTTCATTTAAATCCTTGCCATTCTCTTTTAAAGATGCCCAAATTACATTTTTAATTTTCTTTTTTGCTAATTGAGGAAGCTTGCCCCCAACCAGTAAATAATCCGCCCATTTACTCAAAAAATCTATATAATCAACCTTGCCCTTTTTACTCCCGCCTAAAACAAAAACCAAGGGCCTGGGAACAGAGTTCTTTAGCCAACTCAAAGTCTTTATTTCCCCCTCCATCCTTAGCCCTAAAAAAGAAGGCAAGACTTTGGGCAAACCGGTGATGGAGGCATGAGTTCGGTGAGAATTGCTAAAAGCATCATTAACAAAAACATCGCCTAAGCTCGCCAGTTTTTTAACAAACCCCCGGTCGTTTTCCCTTTCTTTCGGGTCAAAACGCAAGTTTTCCAATAAAACTAGCTTCCCTTTTTTCTCAATCTTTTGGTTTTTTAAAGAAACTAAAAAACAACCACCCAATTTTTTTTCAAACCAATCAGCCACTGGCCGCAAACTCAACTCCTTAACTACTTTCCCCCCAGGTCTACCTAGGTGAGCTAACAAAATAATTTGGCTAACCTTTTTCTCTTGCAAAAAACGAAGGCTAGGCAAAGCGCAATTTAACCGATAATCCTCATCAACCACTAATCCTTTTCCTTTTTTAACCAAATCAACATCAGCATCAATTCGCAAGATTGCTTTTTTACCAGAAAAATCAAAATTACTTTCTGAAAGATACATTAAGATTTGAAATTTTTCTCAATCTTTAAAATTTTTTCAATCCTCCTTTTAGATTTTCCCTGGCCACCAAATTCAGTTTTCAAAAACATCTTAATAATCTTTTTCGCTCTTTTGTCAGACAAAAAATCAGCGGGCAAGGCCAGGATATTAATATCATCATCACTTCGGGCCGCTCTAATCTGTTGGGCTGAAAAACCCAAGCCGCAGCGAATCTTGAAAAACTTATTGGCAACTATATCTACCCCAATTCCCGAACCACAAACAATAACCCCCACCGACTCTTTTCCATACTTGGAAACCTTAACCGCAACCAACTTAGCCCAATCGGGATAATCATCACCTTCCTCTAACTCAAAATTGCCCAGATCTTCAAAGGGAAAGCCCCACTGCCGCAGCCAATGTTTAACTTTTTCTTTAAGATGCCAGCCTCGATGATCAGCCCCCAAATACACCATTTTTATTAAAAGGCCAAGGCTAACTCTTTTAACTCTTTATAGGCATTCTTGGCTTTAACTACGTCAGAACTAACCAGCACCCCTTTAACCCCTAAACTCAAGGCCTTTTTAACATCAGCCATTTTATGAATCCCAGCGCCAACAATAACCCTATGTTTAGGCAGCAACTCAACTATGTTTTTAATCATTTGAGGTTGGGCCTCGGACACTGAAGTCTTGCTGCCAATTAATCCAACCGGCTCATAGGCAACAAAATCGGGAGGAGGATTAAGTTTACTCAACCACTTTTTCACCTGACCCTTGGAGTGGAAACAGACCATGACTTTAAATTTTTCATTTCTCGTTGACCATTTTTCATTTACACTCTTCATCTCTTTGGCCCAGTGCTTTACCCATTTCTCTCTTTTTAAATAAGCCAAAAACTGACGAATCTGGCCAGGGGACAGTTTACGCTCTGAGTGATTTAACAAAGTTCCATTTGCACCTAAAGCTACCGCTTGTAAAGGTGATAACCAACCGGTTTTCTTGCCTTCAAAAAAATTATCCAAGTGCTGAACCCAAACTTCACCATTAAATTCTTTTTTTACCCTAAACAAATCAAAAGCAGAAACCACCGGAATAATTTTAACTTTGGTTTCATCAACTACCTTTTGACAAATCCCAGCTAGCCGAATCGCTCCATCACCAAAACTTTGTTTATAAATCTTAAAATTAACCCAAATCATTACCTTCATTCTACCACAAGACATGATATAATCGTCCATGAAATTCCCTGTTTTGCCAAAGGAAAAACTTAAATTCTGGCAAGAGAAACTTCAAAAATACCAACAACAATATAATGATTTACGTAAACAGTCGCCAGGTCGTTGGTGGCATGATGAACATTTTGAAAATCAAATGAAAGTTTTAGAAGCTTCAATCATCAGCGCCAAAAAAAGGGTTTCAGAACTAAAAAAAAAGGTTAAAAATTAATTTTTAGGTAAAAATTAATAATCCCCTTTTTTAAACCCTAGCTTCTTGCCACAAAAAGGACAAAATTTATAAGCCGGCGGTTTAATCTTAAGCGCCATTTGGTTCCCAATAAACAACTGGTTTTAATAACTTCATTTTCCTATCAATTACTACTTTGGTAACCGAAGCGTGGGCGCAAGGAATTTTAGTCAAATCGTCAAGCGGTTTTCTTTCCAGAAAAACCGTTATCGCCCGAATCACATCCATATGCGAAACAACAATTAATTCTTTAAAGCCGGATTTTCCCAAAAGCCGCCCTAGCCAACTAGTCACTCTTTTTTGCATCCCCTCATAGCCCTCTCCGCCAGTAACTTGGGAAGGGTAATCTAAATACTTTTGCCAGATTCCTCTTTTAATTAACTCTCCTTTTTTCTCTCCCTGCCAGCTATTATCTACTTCAATAATCTCTTTTTCCTCCATTATTTCTATTCCAGAAAAAAACTCTCTTAAAATCTTGGCTGTTGTTTTAGTTCGAAGAAGCGGGCTAGTAATAATTACTTCGGGCCTAGCTTTTAAAGATTCTAAATACTCGCCAGTTATTCTCGCTTGCTTTTCTCCCAAAACAGTTAAGCCAAAACCAGGGAGACGACCGTAAACCAACTCTTGGGGGTTATCCACCTGCCCATGCCGCACAAAATAAATCTTAACCATAAAGCAATTGTAGCACAAGCCCCTTTTAAGCGAGCGTTGGCATTATGAGTAGTCCAGAATTCCCTTTCCTCATCTTCATTTTTAAACACGGGAACCAGTTTCAGATTTTTATTTTTGCTCATAATCTCTCCTTTCTCTTCGGCTCATTTTCCGCGCCGAAATAATTCTAACTTTATTTTATCCTAAATTCCTGTCAAGAGCTAATTTCGAACTTTACCCTAAACTACTTATGAATTAAAATATCACAATTAAAAACGCCTTGCCTATGGCATTTCAGTCAATAATTTGGATATAATAAGTTATACGCCATAATAAAAAGCCAATTTGATATAATTTTGGCAATTTAATGATAAAATACGGCTGTAAAAATGAAAGGGGGTGAATTATTGTATGACTGAAAAAGTAGTCCAAGGCGAGGCTCAGCCACCAAATTTGACAACTCCTGAAGGTGTCAAATCATTTTTGTCCGGTAGTGCTTCTGAAGAAGATTGGAATTCACGATGCGATCAGGTTCAAGCCGCCAACAATGACTCTTATCCCAAGTTTTGGTTTCAAGAAGTCATGGTGTCTGGCCTCGCAAGGGAAACATCAGCAAGGTGGGACGGAACTGATAAAATCAAAATTAGTACTATCAAGAGGTAAGTTGCCAAAATTAACAATAAGGATTGGCATTTACTACGTCTTGCGTTCCTCATCCGCCAGCTGTTTTAGAATAAGGTTGGCGGATTGCGGTACTCGACCACGCTGCGCTCTCGCTTTTCCACCAGCTGGCGGATTCGCTCGGGGCGTATAACACAGTATAGCTGGAACATTAGGCGCTAGAGTCAGTTTTCCTTAAGTAAAAGCTCTTTTTTACGGCTATCCACCAGCAAGGAAAACTCCGGATCCAAAACTCCAGCCCTTCCCAGCAAAAAAGGAACATTGGGATTATCCACAAAAAAACAAGGGGCTTCAAATTCCCAATCGTCAAGCCGCATTTTAATTTTGGCCAACCAACTCTTGATCCCAGTTCCCTCCACTCCAGCCATTTCCACCTCGGGTAAATCCTTTAAATTAAAACTCAGCTGACCGGCAATGAAAGAGGGTAAAATAGAAGCGGTTGCACCGGTATCCACAATAAACTGAAAGTCTAAATACTCTTTTTCACTCTCAAACCACAGCCCCACATTAACCAAGGGGATAAATACTTCTCCCAAGCCCTTTAATTCCTCAAAAACAAAAGGGTATTTATGTTTGGTAGCGCCAACGACCCGTCGGTAGACGGGCAATAACCACTTTTTTAAAATCAACATTTTTCTCTTCTAAAACTACCCAAAGCTTTTTAATATCCTCGCCCCAACCAGCTACCCGCCCCGCTTTTTTATAAATGGCGAAAAAGCCTTCTCCATATCTTTTCACCACTCTTTTTTGATAAGCGTAGGAGGTAATAACTTGCTTTTCCATAATCAATTTAACCCCATAACTTGGTAAACCCCAGACAGTGTCTTTTGCGAAATCGCTTTGGCCTTTTTACTCCCTTGTTCTAAAATATCCTCCAAGCCCTTTTTATCTTTCATAATTTGGTAATACTTTTTCTGAATTGGCTTTAAAAACTCAACCACCACTTGAGCCAAATCTTTTTTAAACTCCCCGTAGCCTTTACCCTGGTATTTTTTCTCCAACTCCTCAATCAAAACATTTCCCAGTTGAGAATAAATACCCAGTAAATTACTAATTGCTGGCTTATCTTCCCGAAAAACAATCTCTTTGCCAGAATCAGTAACTGCTGTTTTTATTTTTCGCCTAACCTCATCAAAAGAATCCAGTAAATCAATCGTTCCACTAGGGTCTTGGTCAGACTTGCTCATTTTTTTAGTCGGGTCTTGTAAAGACATCACCCTGGCCCCAACTTTTAACAATTTTGCTTCTGGCACCTTAAAAACTTCACCATAGCGAGAGTTAAACCGTTGGGCTAAATCCCGGGTTAATTCCACATGCTGTTTTTGATCATCACCTACCGGCACCACATCGGTCTGATAAAGTAAAATATCCGCCGCCATTAAAGCTGGATAGTCAAGCAATCCTACACTGACAAAGCCTTTTTGTTTTTTAGACTTAGTTTTATATTGGGTCATCCGCTCTAACTGGCCAATAGAAGCCTGGCAATTCATAATCCAAGTTAAAGCGCAATGGTCGGAATTATGCGATTGAACAAAGGTAATTGACTTTTCCGGATCAACCCCACAAGCTATAAACAAGGCGGCCACCTCTCTGATTTTCTTTTTCAAAACCTTTGGCTCCTTGGGAATGGTAATAGCATGTAGGTCAACCACGCAATAAATGCACTCATGATCTTTTTGCATTTCCACCCATTGCTTGATCGCCCCAATGTAGTTGCCAATATGCAGATTGCCCGTCGGCTGAATCCCCGAAAATGTTCTTTTTTTGTTCATTTTTGTCTTCTTTCCATTTTAACAAATCTATAAAAATAAAAAAACCCTTGCTGACTCCTAAAAACATTTAGGAACCAACAAGGGCCTTGAAAATCAAGACGGTACCACCTTGTTTCTCCCGATCCTCACGGCATCGGAACTTTGCAACCGACTCAGTTAACCTTTTTTGGTGACATCGGTCTGGAACCTGATTACGGATTCCTTTCCGGAAAAAGCTAATAAGAAAAATCTTTTCGCCTTTTCAGCTTAAGGGCCCATACCTCCCCATCAACGCTATTCCAAGAATATTATAACACCAATTTTAACCAAGTCAACAAAAATCTCCATGGGGTAGCTCGATAAAATTATACTGTTGCTCATTCCGCAACTTCATGTATACTGGAACGTTGAATGGCATACCAAAAAAAATTTAAACTACTTTTACTTAATCTAGGGTATTGCACCGGAATTAACGGGAGCTTATCCCAATACATTTCCAAATTTCACCGGTATATTTTTCTTCATAGCAAAGTTGAAAAAGGGGTTCTTAACAAACTTAAAAAAATTATTTTAGAAGAAAAACCTGATTTAGTATGCTTAACAGAAATCAAACAAGGAAAACAAATCAAGACATTGATAAATAATAAATACTTTTTTTATGACATTGAAACAAAATACGGTCAAAAAAGCATTTTAAGAAAACTCCCTTTTTTCCACAATAAAGGCAATGCGTTTATTTCAAAACGTAAGCTTTCATTTAAAAAACATTATTTGATAAATGGAACTAAAAAGTTACTGTATGAGATTATCATTCCGGGTAATATCAGCTTAATACTGATGCATTTTTCTCTCAAAAAAAAGGCTAGGAGTAAACAATTCAAAGAAATACAGAAAATGTTTTCGAATCCCAGCCAAAAAATTATTTGTGGCGATTTCAATATACTCGGAGGTATTAGCGAGCTTAATTGTCTTACTAAAAACCTTGATTTAAAACTTGCTCACCAAGAACCAACATTTCCCGCTTTTCGGCCAAATAAGCCTTTGGATTTATTTTTGTGCAGTAAAAGCATAAAAGCTAAAACTAGAATATTAAGCAACCAATTATCAGACCATTTGCCGGTAATAGTAGAAATATCATTAAACAAGCTTGCTTCTCGCTGATGCTCGAAATAGCTGGAATGTGATAAAATTCATTTAAGCTCAGCTGTCTTTCCTGCCCGCATTGCTACGCAAAGCGTTGCTGGCGGGTCGGACATTATGCGCTAATTGCCATTTTTTTAGAACATAACGAGGAATATTAAAATATGTATGTAATAAAAGAAGACTTTATGAGGGTCCCACTAAAAATTTTTAGCGAGCCTGGGTTTATTGGGGATGAAGCTATTCAGCAAATGAAGAATATCTCTTCAATGTCTTCTGTTTTTCACCATACAGCAATTATGCCCGATGGTCATCTTGGTTATGGGGCAGCTATAGGAGCGGTGGCTGCTTTTACTGATATCGTTTGCCCCTCAATTGTTGGAGTTGATATTGGTTGCGGAATGTGCGCTGTAAAAACTAATCTTACCTCTATTGAACCGGATGCGCTCAAAGAAATCATGGGCAAGATACGGGAAAGAATTCCGCTGGGCTTTAACCGTCACAGGGAAAAACAAGAATGGAGTGGTTTTAATAAGGCACCGGATGTGCCGATTGTTCAGCAACAACTAAATGCCGCCAAATACCAACTTGGTACTCTTGGTGGCGGTAATCATTTCATTGAAATCCAAAAAGGATCTGACGGTTTTATCTGGATCATGCTCCATTCAGGCTCACGGAATTTTGGTCTGAAGGTAGCCCAGGAGTATTACCAAAAGGCGCTTGCCCTTTGTAAACAGCGGCACTGGGATTTACCAGACAAAGAGCTTGCCTTTTTGCCTATTGAATCACCTGAGGCAAAAGAGTACATGGCCGCGATGAACTTCGCTCTTGGTTTTGCCAAAGCAAACCGGTTTGCCATGCTCTTAAAGATAAAAAAGTCGGTTGTGGAAGTTATCCCAGAAGTCACGTTCAACAAGGCAATCAATATTCATCATAATTATGCTATCCGCGAACACCATTTCGGCTCGGAGGTGATTGTTCACCGAAAAGGGGCTACTTCCGCCAAAAAGGGACAACTCGGTATTATTCCCGGCTCCCAGGGAACAAAAAGCTACATCGTGCGTGGCAAGGGTAATCCGGAATCATTTATGTCTTGTTCCCATGGCGCGGGCCGCAAGATGGGAAGAAGACAGGCCCAACGCGAACTTGATTTGAAAGCAGAAAAAAAGCGCCTTGACGACCAAGGCATTATCCACGCAATTCGCCACGTGTCAGATTTAGATGAAGCGGCAGGTGCGTACAAAGATATTAGCAAAGTCATGGAAAACCAAAAAGACCTGGTGGACATTGTGGTTGAATTATCACCGCTGGCGGTAATAAAAGCATGAACTGGGTTTTCTTTTTTTAACCATTTTTTAAATTAAATTTTTTAACTGTTTTATACACCGGCCCCAAGGAGCTTAGTCGGCTTTCGAATAAAACAAATCGATCTACTAAAAAAGACTTACCTTGATTAATAAGCTTATTAACTTTCTTGTTTTCCCCAAAGCTTATTCGATAACCTCTTCTCACTCTTCCCAAAGCAAGATGAGGCAAAAACTCCCGGTAAAAATCAAAGCCAAGCTCCCTTAAAACCGAATCAATTTTCTTGTGAATATTTTTCAATTGATCTATTTCATTTTTCACTCCCACCCAAATCACTCTTGCCTCATTTTGGCTGGGGAAAAAACCAAGACCAGATAACTGCAAGGAAAAACTCTTTTGTTTAACTTGTTTCAGTCTTTGAACAATGTTTAGAATTTTCTTTTCTTCAACCATTCCTAAAAAGACCAAGTTTAAATGAAAGTTTTCTTCCTCCACCCATTTAATTACTTTGTCAGAAACCCGCTTTTTTAAAACTTCTTGAACCCCAGCCAACTTCTTTTTAATCTCTACCGGTAAATCAATGGCAATAAATAATCTTTTTACAGCCATATTCCCGGAATTTTAACTCCACACTTTAAGCACTTCCCCTTTTTTAAGCCCATTGTCCTTACAGTTCGGTAGGCGTCTCGCTCAATTAGCAAAGAATCGCATTTTGGGCAATAAGTTGAATAATAATTATTACCCAAATCCCAGATATTTCCTAAATAAACATAATTTAAACCTATTTTCCGACCTATTTCCCTAGCTTCTAATAATTTCTCTTTACTTGTTCTTGGTCTATTTTTCATTAAATAATCAGGGGTAAAAGCACTTAGGTGCCAAGGAATATCAACTGATAAATCTTTAATAAATCCAGCTATTTGCTTTAATTCTTTTTTAGAATCGTTTTCCCCGGGAATTACCAAAGTGGTTACTTCTATCCATACTTTGGCCTTAAAAAACCGCTCAATGTTTTTTAAAACCGGCGTCAATTTTCCCTTACAAATTTTTTCATAGAATTTTGGATTAAAACTTTTTAAATCAATATTAATTCCATCTAGATAATCTTTAATTAAATTAAAAGTTTCTTTTGACTCAAACCCATTGCTTACCCAAATATTTTTAAGGTTGGCTTTTTTCGCCCGTTTCATCACTTCCCAAGCAAACTCGGCAAAAACAGCTGGCTCGTTATAAGTATAGGCAATACTCTGGCAACTACTATCTAGGGCGGCCTGAACAATTTGTTCTGGAGAAACAGATGTTGAATATCGTTCAATTAATTTTAGCAGTTGTCTTTTTCTGGTTGTTTTGTCTTTAACCTCTTTTTTTAATTCCCTAGGCGCCTGGCTGCTTTGAGCATTCAGGCAAAATAAACAACCAAAATTACAACCCAGAGTGCCAAAGGATAGGGCTTTACTACCAGGAAGAAAATGAAACAGGGGTTTTTTCTCAACCGGGTCAACCGATAGGTCAGTGGTTTTACCGTCGATTAAAAGATTTAATTCTCCATCCTTATTTTCCCGCACCCCGCAAATTCCTGTTTCTCCCGGAGCAATCCGACAATACCAAGAGCAAGCCTGACACTGAACAAAATTGTTCTTTAATTTCTTAAAAAGTTTAATCTTTTTCATTTCATTACATTTTACTTACCTCCACAATCTTTTTAAAATTGTCACTGGGAGCAGTCCGATTCCAATGTTGATAACCACACTTTTGACATTGATATAGAATCCGCCATTCTCCCTGTTTTTGCTCCACTCCTATTGGCTCCATCAAACCACCGCAGTCCGCAGCTCTATCTCCCGGATTAATATCCACATGTTTACTCCATAAACAATTTGGGCAATGATCAGTATAACCATCTCCTAATACTTTTTCCCCACAAATTTCACAAACAAAATCTTCTTTATTTTTTACAAAAGTCATTAACTCTTTTGAAGATACTTAAAAACACTTTGAGCGGCAATAGCCCCTTCAGAACAAGCGGTAATAATCTGCCGCAAACCGTCTGAGCCAACCGTTGCATCTCCAGCGGCCCAAACACCCTGAATATTAGTTCCACCGCCAGAATTAATTTTCACAAACCCCCCCTCATCAACTTCTACTCCCGACAATTTGGTTAATTTTTGAAAAGGCTCCCCGCCGATTTCAATAAAAAGCCCATCAATAGCAATTTCTTTTTTCTCTTGGTAATCCCTGTCCAGCCTTATTCTTCCTAATTTGCCTTCACCCAAAAGCCCTACCACATTAGTATCATAAACAACCTCCACATTTTTCTTTTTTGTCAAAAGATTAGTCCAGGCCGGTTCAGCTCGAAGTTTGTTTTTGCGATAAATTAAATAAACCTTGGGACAAATTTCGGCAAAATATAAAGCGGCCGTCACCGCTGCGTTGGAACCCCCGACTACTGCCACTACCTTGTCTTTAAAAAAACTCCCGTCACAAGTAAAGCAGTATGACAAACCCTTGCCTAAATAATCACTTTCGTTAGGCAAACCCAATTGCCTATGCTTCATCCCAGTAGCCAAAATTATGGTTTTGGTTAAATATTTTTCTCCTGATTGGCCGGAAACTTTAAACAAATTTCCCTCTTTAATAATTCCAGTAACTTTTTCCGCTTTAGTCTTCGCCCCAGAATCTTGGGCATGAACTCTCATTTTCTCCATCAACTCAAAACCGCCAATTTCCTCTTCTGACGGATAGTTGCAAACTTTATGGGCCTCCGCCGCTGTGCCGCCAAAAACAGTTGATAAAACTATGGTTTTCAACTGATAGCGGGCAGCGTAGATAGCGGCGGTTAAGCCCGCCGGGCCGCCACCGACAATAACCAGATCATAAACCTCATTCATTTTTTACTAAAAAAGGTTTAACTTCCTCCGCTAAAACATCTTTAGGCTGAATTCCNACNAATTGNNTTTTAACTTCTCCGTTTTTAAAAATAATCAAAGTAGGAATGCTCATGATCCCATATTGGCCAGCTATTTTGCCAGCCTCATCAACATTAAGCTTGGCTACTTTGAGTTTACCCTCGTACTCTTTGGCAAACTCTTCTAAAATCGGCCCCACAACCCGGCAAGGTCCGCACCACGGCGCCCAAAAATCAACTAAAATTAACCCCTTGTCTTCCAAAACTTCTTTTTTAAAATTTTTCTCGTCTAAAGTCAAAATTCCCATTAACATTCCTCCTTAAAAATATTAATCCTTAATGGATCTATCTTACCATAATCATTCATATCTTAAGGCCTCCAGCGGCGAGAGCCGAGCCGCTCGTTTGGCCGGGGCGACTCCAAAAACAATCCCAATTAACGAAGAAACGCCAAAAGCCAAAGCCACTGACCACCCAGTAATTCGAGCCGGAAAAACACCGCTTATTACCAAAGTAATCAAAAAACTAAAAGCCACTCCGATCGCGCCTCCGGACAAAGATAAAACCACCGATTCTAACAAAAACTGCCATAAGATATCTCCCGCAGTCGCTCCTACTGCTTTTCGTAAACCAATCTCTTTAATTCGCTCAGTCACGGAAACAAACATAATATTCATAATTCCCACCCCACCCACAATCAAGGAAATAGCGGCAATACCCGCCAACCCAATGGTTAAGGCCCCCAAAATATTGCCAATTACTCCCAAAATTTCTGTTTGATCCATAATGGAAAATTCCTCTTCTTTGTACTTTTTTAAAAGCAGATTCTCAATCTTTTCTTCCACCTCTTCAATAGCTTCCTGGCTTTCAGCGGCCATAATTAAAAAGGGAAACTTTTTTTCCCCAGTTAATTTGAAAAGAATGGTATAGGGCAAATAAACCCGGCTGTCAAGACCGCCGCCAGAAGCGGCCAAGCCACCAATTTTTTCAACCACCCCAATAATCCTATACTTGTCACCTTCAAGAGAAATCTTTTTACCCACTGGCTCACTGTCCCCGAAAAGATCTTCCCAAACTTGATAACCCAAAACCGCCACTTTAGCCCCTCGCTTGACCTCAGCTTTAGTAAAAAATTTTCCTTGGGCCATTTTCATCTGCCTGGTTTCGGGAAAATTAGCCGAAGCGCCAAATACTTCAGTTAATAATTCCTTGTCTTTAAAATTAACTACCAATGATTTGCCTACCGCCGGACTAACCTCCGCCATCCCTTTAATTTTGCTCAAATTCTCCACATCACCTTCTGTAAACTTGGCTCCGGAAAAAGCGGAAAAATCAGACCCTGACCGATACTGGCCCTTTTCAAATACTTGACCAGGCATAACAAAAATGGTGTTGGAGCCCAAACTTTCAAACTGATTTTCAATGTAAAACTTTAAGCCATTGCCAATACTGATCAACAAAATAACACTGGAAACGCCAATAATAATCCCCAGCATGGTTAAAAAAGAACGCAGTTTATTGCGCTGCAACTGATCCAAAGCCACTTTTAAAAAACCAAGCTTAGTTAATTTCATTAATTTTTCTCCTCTTTAACAATTTTACCGTCCTTTAAATAAACCCGGCGCTTACCTAATTTAGCCAAAATAGGATCATGGGTAACTAAAATTAAAGTTTTACCAAGCCTTTTATTTAAACCCACCAGTAAACCAACAATTTCTTGGCCGGTCTTAGAGTCCAAATTCCCAGTCGGCTCGTCAGCTAAAATAATTTTGGGATCACATATTAAGGCCCTCATCATTGCCACCCGTTGTTGCTCCCCCCCTGATAATTGATTGGGGAAATGTTCGGTTCGTTTACTCATTCCAAACTCAGCAAATAATTTTTTGGCTCTTTTCCTGGCCTTAGTAAAGATAAGTGAATCATGATACCAAACCGGCAGGAGTACATTTTCTAAAGCAGTGGTGCGAGAAAGTAAATTAAATGTTTGAAAAACAAAACCAATTGTCTGGTTCCTTAATTTAGCCAATTTTTCGTCAGAAAAGCTTCCAGTATCTTTGCCTAAAAAAACAACTCGGCCTGAACTGGGCCGATCCAATAAGCCCAATAAGTGCAGCAGGGTTGATTTGCCGGAACCAGAAGAACCAGCAACGGTTATTAAATCGCCGGGAAAAACTTCTAAAGAAACCTTGTCCAGAGCCTTAACCACCACTCCATCCATAGGATAATGTTTAGCCGTATTTTGAAGTTTAAAAAGGGGCTTCATTAATCTATCAAGACCGATTCTCCTTCGCTTAATCCTTCAACAATTTCTATCTCATTATCAGTTTTTAAGCCTGTAACCACCAATCGCTTTTGCTTTTCTCCCAAGCTATTAATTACATAAACCCAATCCTCTTTTTTGCCTCGCAAAGCATCCAAAGGGATTGACAAAATGCCAATAGCACAATCAACTGAAATCTCTACCTCTCCCTCCATCTCCATTCTTAAAAACAAATCCGGATTATTAAAATCAATTAAATCAACTTCCACTTTGTAACTGGGGCTAGTGCCACTACCAACGGGTGAAAAACTCACTCTTTTAATCACCCCCAAAAACTCTTGGCGAGAATAAGCGTCTAAAATGATCACGGCCGCCATTCCCCCTTTTAAATCAACCACTTCTTCTTCGTCTGCTTCAGCATAAAAATAAACCGTGGCAGGATTAACTATTCTAAACTCAGCCGTAGCCGGGGTAATATTAACTCCTGGATAAGGAGACTCAATTAAAGTTACTATTCCCTCAATTGGAGTGGTAATAGTCGCCAAGCGAACAGTTAAATCTGCCAACTCTACGTCCAATACTACTTTGTTTAAATCATTTTGATTTTTGTCCAAAATCCGCTTTACCTCATCAGATAATTCAAACCAGCGATCAACAGATTCATAATCATCCTCACCCTGTTCAAAATCGTGCCTTTCACTTGAATAGTCATACATTTCTTTTTCCAAGCTCTTTTTTAAAGATCGCTTGTCCAACGAGGCAATGGCTTGATATTTTTTCACCCAATCGCCTTCTTTAACTCCCACCCAAGAAAGCAACCCTGAGGTTTGAAATTTTAGAGTAACTTTTTCATGGGCATCCACTCGGCCGGATAAAATAACTACCTTTCTCAAATCTTTTCTTTCTACCTTGGCCGTTTCTATCTCTTTTTCTCTTTGAATCGCTTTTTTAGCCCGCACTCTCCAACCCAAACCCAGCCCCAAAACCAATCCCAGCCCCAATATTAACCACCACTTTTTAGAAACAATTAGCTTTTTAATCTTTTTCATAACGAAGAAATTATACCACGGAAGACTATTTCTTCTCATGTTAAAATTAAAAATAATGACCAGGAAAAAGCGGTCAATAATTTTGCACCGAGCAAGAAGCAGTTGAAACCGGCTTTATTAAAGCAAGACACCACTAAAACATTGGTGGCAAACGCATTGACAAGATAATTTAAAGGTTGTTATACTGAAAGACCCAAGGATGAAATTGGGGTTTTTTATGGCAAGAAAAACAATAAAAAAAGAAAAAAACTCACCTTTAAAAGGATCCCCATTTGTTTTTAAACAAAGAGGAGAAACTAATTTTCCACCCTCTCCCGATTTGTTAGCAAGAGAAACTCGTTGCTTTTTTACAGAAATATTTTTTCGGAATAGGCCGGAATGGAAAGTATTAGCTTTTGAATCACCCGATACGCGAGCCATTATTGCTTGTTATGAATTTAAAAATAAGCAGTTAGTTTTTACTCCCGGCCGCCGCCATCTAGGAAACGAGCGAAAAATTGACACAAGATGGGGTCTTCACCAAATAATGAAACACTCCTTTTTTCAGGCCGCTATTAAAAAAGTCTCGGGATCAGAAATAATCATTGTTCCGGTTTTAGGAGAAGGAATAGTTTTTGATTTGGGTTACAATTTTTATTTAGCTACGCAAAAGGAACCGGGCAATACGATAATTGTTTCTGCCAGCCACAAGCCCAATTCCCAAGGACATAAGGGTCTTAGCTCTCATTTAAACTACTATCGAGCCGAAGGAAAAGAAAGATTTAGAAAAATTAGGCTAGCTATTATTGGCGATTCTATTGCCGGAGGGCGTAATTTGCGAGTAGTTTTAGAAAAACTTTTTATTGATTTCCCTCATCTTGAAAAAATAATCATTCTTTCGATTCACGCTACTTTAACCGGCATTCAAAGAATTGCTGAAAAACTGCCTAGCAGCGTTAGTTTTACTGTTTTTACTTTTAACGCTCCTCTTTACGCCAATCCCGAAAACGACTATGATTGTTTTTGGCCAAGCGACCACCAACAACAAACAATACCAGATCCCAGGGATACCGAACTACTGAAGGCCATTTATGGACCAAAAGCTTACAAAAGACTCTGTATTGCCGGCGATTTCGCCAGTTGTTTTTTAACTCCTTTCCAGGCAAATCAAGTAACCGATAATCAATTAAGAAAACTTGGTCTAAAAGCAAGGGAAATTTCTGTAACGCCAATAACATTTGAATTCCTGAAAGAGATCGGTTTTAAACCCGAGGAGTTGCTACCCGCTTCTACTGTTTTAAAGCTCAAAAAAGCGGGAATTAATTCTTTAGCCCAAGTTGATCAGCTAGTTTTTTAATATCTTCTCTAATTGGATCCAGCTGGCAAGCCTTGGTCATTGCCAACCTAGCCCTAAATTCGTCCCCTTGTTGATACCAAAGTAAGCCCAAGCTCAACCAGGCATCGGGATATGAGGGGTTGGTTACTGCTTTCTTTTTCCAAAAAGTAATTTCTTTAGCTCGCAAAACAGGATCAGTAGAGCGCAATCTCTGCTCATACATTTTTACCTGCTCTGCTAAAAAGGGCGAATCTTTGACCCCCGCTTTTCCTTTAATTTCTTTTAACTTTTCCCCGGCCAAAGAGAATTCCTGATTATCCAGTAAACAACTCACTATTTTCAATTCTAAAATAGGATTATTTTTTTCTTTTAACAATCGCCAGCTAATTAACTGGCACTCGCTGCCCTTAAAAAGAGCTAAGATTAGCAAAAGAAAAAAGAGCGAAACCGCTGAACCAATTAACCAGAAGTTTTTGCTGGCCATGAGCTAATCATTAAATAATCAGATTCAAACAAATAATAATCTTTTAATTTATTTTTAAAGGCTTGATAAATTGCTTCGGTGACAAACGGGGCAAAAGGGTGAAGGAGTTTAAGACAAGTAACAAGAACTTCAAGTAAAACCGGCAAAGCCTGAGCTTTTCTATTCTTTACCTTTTCTAAATAAACATCGCAAAACTGATGCCAAAAAAACTGATAAATTTTTTCCAAAGCCTGGCCGAAGCGGTACTTATTTAAATCGCTATTTATCTGGTCAACCAATTTGTCTAAAGCTTTTAAAATCGCCTGATC
>JGI24025J20009_10001038_pt1 | contig 21356 bp, 18 predicted proteins | sample Cruoilmetagenom3_FD_20009 | JGI IMG/M metagenome (IMG submission 20009) | reverse complement strand
CCGCGCCAGCCGCGCTGTGTCCAGCATGTACTCGAAGAAGACGGTCGGTTCGGAGTAGGTGTAGGCGATCGAGTGGCTGCCGTAGCGTGCGGCGTAGCTCACCACCGCTTCCGGCAACAGGTCCACGTTGTCCGTCTCCTCGGGCGGATACTGGGAGATGGACCAGTTCTGGCAGTAGAGGCAGTGCAAGTTGCAGCCGGCGGTGGCAATGGAAAAGGCGCTGCTGGCAGGGAGGAAGTGGTAGAGGGGCTTCTTCTCAATGGGGTCCACGTTGAGGGCGCAGACGTTGCCGTAGACCATGGTGTAGAGCTTGCCGCCGCGGTTCTCCCGCACGCGGCAGTCGCCCCGTTCTCCTTCGGAGATGATGCACGTCTTGGGACAGAGCTGGCACCTGACGTAGTTGCTGCCGTGGCCGGTGTGGCAATAGAGCACGCGGGAGGGCTGCGGGTCGTGGCAACTGCTGCAATCAAGCCCGCCATCGCCGAAGCTGGTGTAGAACATGGCCTCGCGGGCGTGGGGCGACGTGGGCGGGGTCAATCCCACGCGGGCGCTGAGCACGGTGGCCTGCGGCCCGGCGCAACCCAGATCACTCAGCAGCGCGCCCCCGCACAGCCTGCACAACCCCGCCGCGCCTAGCCCTTTCAGAAACTCGCGTCGCGAAATTCCCCTCTCCGCCACCACACCCACACTCCCAACCCCTCTGCTCCCTTACGCCCCTGCTCCTCTGCTCGCTTGCTCACTCCACAAACAACGGCACAAACTCAAACTTCTCCACATCCACCAGCCCCTGGTCGGTCAGCTTCAGCGCCGGGATGACTTCCAGCGCCAGGAAACTCAAAGTCAAAAACGGCTGCTCCAGCGGCGAGCCGAGGGTCCGAACGGCGCCGCGCAGTTCCTCCACCTGAGCGCACACCGTCTCCAGCGGCTGATCCGACATCAGCCCNGCCACGGGNAGNGGNANGCGGGCCAGAATGGTGTCNCCGTCCGCGGCGGCCTGGCCGCCGCGCATGTCGGCCACTGCCAGCGCCGCCGTTTTCATCGAAGCATCGTCCGCGCCGACGACGATGAGATTGTGGTGATCGTGGGCCACGGTGCTGGCGATGGCACCGCGCTTCAGCCCCAGGCCACGAACGAACCCTCTGCTCATGTTGCCGGAGGCCATGTGCCGTTCGATCACGGCGATCTTCAGCAGGTCACGCTCGACGTCCGATTCGGCGCAGCCATCCACCAAGAGCGCCTCCTCGATGAGATGATCGGTGATGAGCTGATGGGGCACGGTGCCGATGACGCGCACCTTATGCCCCTTGGCGGGGATGGCAAAGTCCACTGACCGCCAGTCTACGTTCATTGAGCTGCGCAAGTAGCTGGGGCGCACCGGCTTGTCGAGGGGCAGCGCCACCCCATCGCGGGCAACCACCTGTCCGCCGCGCAGGACGAGCTTGATATCCAAACTGTCGAAGTCATCAAAGACCACCAGGTCGGCCCGGCGACCCGGCGTGATCGCGCCGCGGTCATGAAGGCGGAACCATTCTGCTGGATTGAGGGTGGCCATGCGGATAGCCATGACCGGATCCAGCCCCTCCGCGATGGCCATGCGGATCATGGAGTCGATATGACCTCGCTCCAGCAGATCAACGGCGTGGCGGTCGTCAGTACAGAAGCAGAAGCGGCGGCAGTTCTGTGGCGTGACCAGCGGCAGGAGGTCGCGCAGGTTGTGGGCGTTGGTCGCCTCGCGGATAAAGATGTACATGCCCAACCGCAGCTTCTCCCGTGCCTCTTCGACGGTCGTACATTCGTGGTCCGAGCCGATGCCAGCGGCGACATAGGCGCTAAGGTGATGTCCCGTGAGGGCAGGCGCGTGCCCGTCGAGCACGCGGCCGCGGAACGCCTCCAGCTTATCCAGCACCTCTGGGTCGCCGTGAACTACGCCAGGATAGTTCATCATCTCCGCCAGGCCGAGGACGTAGGGATCGTTCAACAGGGGAACGATGTCCTTGGCATCCAGACGCGCGCCGGAGGTGCCCATGGACGTGGCCGGCACGCACGAGGGCACCATGACAAACATGCTCAACCGGCCGTACTTGGCCTGGTCGAACATGTAGCGAATGCCATCCAGACCGTGCACGTTGGCGATTTCGTGGGGATCTACGATAACGGAGGTGGTACCGCGGGGCAGCACGGCGCGGGCGAATTCTCGCACACCGATCATGGAGCTTTCGATATGCACGTGGGCATCAATGAATCCAGGGGCCAGGTAAGCGCCGGCCAGGTCGATTTCCTCTTGCGCCTCGTAACCCTGTCCCAACCCCACGATACGCGAGTGGGTGATGGCCACGTCGCTGGCGTACACCTCGGCGGAGAAGACGTTGACTAAACGAGCATTGCGCAGCACCAGGTCCACTTCGCCGTCGCCGCGGGCGGCGGCGATGATATCGGTAATTTCCATCACTGGCCTCCTCTCCTGACAAGTAGACAAGGACGCGCTTACATTATATCACACTCTGGCACGATGTCAACATGATCAGGGATAGGTTCGCGCCATGGCGGTGCGCGTTTGCCCGTCGCGTTGTTTGGTGGTATGATAGGTATCATAGGCTGGGCTGAGACTTGGTGCTAGAATGAAAGATGGTCTGCGCCAGCGGGCACAGTAGTGGTAGCGGCAACACCAGGGCTCTCTTGGCAAGGGTGAGAGCCCTTTTGTTATGTAAGTTTCTTGTGCCGCCAGACGGCGGTCTAGCACAGACGGAGAGGTAAAGGAGTGGGACTAGTATGAAAACAGACACATTTCGCGGCCGGGATTTCCTGACCCTGCTGGACTGGACAAAGGAGGAAGTGGAGACGATCCTGGACGTGGCGCTGGACTTGAAGCGGCGCTACGCTCTCGGTGAGCTGCACAACCACATCCTACCTGCCAAGACACTCTTCATGATCTTCTACAACCAGAGCTTGCGCACGCGTAACAGCTTCGAGGCGGGCATGACGCAGCTTGGCGGTCACGCCCATTTCCTGGACCCCAGCAAGATCTACACGCCAGCACTGCCAGGCAAAGAGGTCGCCTACAGCACAGAACGGGTGAGCGATGTGGCCCGGGTACTGGCGCGCATGGGCGACGCTATCTCCATCCGCTGCTACGGTGACCCTGTGGATTGGGTCTACGGCGACGCGCACGAGTTGATCCGGAACTTCGCCTACTGGGCCGACATCCCCCTGCTCAACATGGAGTGCGACAAGTATCACCCCTTCCAGGCGCTGGCGGACGTTCTGACTGTCAAGGAGAAGTTCGGCACCTTCAACGGTGTCAAGTTCGTCATGAGTTGGGCCTATAGCCCCAGTGTGCACAAACCGCGTGCCGTGCCGCAGAGCGCCATCATCGCTGCCAGCATGATGGGCTGCGACACCGTGCTCGCGCATCCCAAAGGGATGGAGCTGGACGATGAGGTGCTGGACTCCTGTCGCAAGTACGCGGCGATGAACGGCAGTTCCTTCGAGATCAGCAACGACTTCGAGGAGGCGCTGAAGGGAGCGCATGTGGTCTATCCCAAGGCCTGGACGGCGGTCCCCATGTTCCCACCCCCCGTCGGCGAGCGGGACGACGAGAAGGCCCAGGCCATCTTCGATGCCAACAAGGACTGGATCTGCACGTCAGACCACATGGCGCTGGCCGATCCCCAGGCTATCTACATGCACTGCCTGCCCGCCGACCGCAGTTTCGAGGTCACCGACGATGTGATTGACGGCCCGCAGTCGGTAGTGTTCGACGAGGCCGAGAACCGCTTGCACGTGCAGAAGGCGGTGATGAGCCTGGTAATGAGGTAGGTTAGTGATCTGTGATCAGGTATCAGGGGGCCAACCTCTGTTTCCCAATCATCCTGATCACTGATACCCGATAACTGATACCTGACTATAATAAGAAGAGGGAGCGAGCAATGAGCAAACCCGATTGTCTGGAAATCCGCTGGCACGGCCGCGGCGGCCAAGGAGTGGTCACCGCAGGCAAGCTGCTGGCCGAGACAGCGCTGGGGACAGGCCAATACTTCCAGGCCTTCCCCGACTACGGCCCCGAACGCATGGGGGCGCCAATCCGTGCCTTCACCCGCATCAGTTCCAAACCGATCACCATCCACTCCCAGATCGAGGAGCCCAACGTGGTGCTGGTGCTCGATCCCACCCTGCTGGGGACGGTGCCAGTGGCGGAGGGGTTGAAGGAAGACGGCACCTTGCTGGTCAACACCTCGATGGGCCCGGCAGAGGTGCGCGAGGTCACTGGCTTTCATACCGGCAAGGTCTTCACGGTGAATGCCAGCCACATCGCCATCGAGGAAATGGGCCGGGAGATCACCAACACGCCCATGCTGGGGGCACTTGCCCAGGCCACGGGCCTTTTCGACATGGGAGACCTGGCAGAGCAGTTGCGCGCCTGGTTCGGCAAGAAAGTCTCAACGAAGGTTATCGAGGCTAACGTCCGGGCGATGGAACGCGCGGCCAAAGAGGTGATAGAGGGGTGAACTGGTAGATTGGTAGACTGGTAGATTGAGATGGTTACCAGTGTACCAATGTATTGATGTACCAACAAGGAGTGAACACTATGACACAGTTGAAAGGATGGCGGGATATCCCCATCGGCGGGATGATTCTGGAAGCGGGGAACGCGGTGGAGTACCTCACCGGCGGCTGGCGAGCTTTCCGGCCCCTGTTTGGCGAGGCTGCCTGCATCCACTGCATGCAGTGCTGGCTGTTCTGCCCCGACTCCAGCATCCTGGTAGACGTCGAGAACGAAAAGATGATCGGCTTTGACCTGGAGTACTGCAAAGGCTGCGGCATTTGTGCGTCGGTCTGCCCCGTGAACGCCAAAGTGATCCGAAAGGGCGGGGAGGAACTGGAGCGAGATGACCCTCGTCTGTGCATCCTCATGGTCGAAGAAGGGAAATTCGGGGAGGAAGACAGTGAGTAGATTTCAAGCATTGACCGGAAACGACGCAGTCGCTACGGCGATGCGCCAGATCAACCCCGACGTGATGGCTGCTTACCCTATCACGCCCCAGACCTCCACCGTACAGAAATTCGCCGACTTTGTGTCGGACGGGCTGGTGGACACGGAGTTCGTCTGCGTGGAGAGCGAGCACAGCGCCATGAGCGCCTGCGTCGGTGCATCGGTGTCCGGGGCGCGGGTGATGACCGCCACCTCCGCCAACGGCCTGGCGCTGATGTGGGAGATCGTCTACATTGCCGCCTCCACCCGCTGCCCCATCGTGATGAGCCTGGTCAACCGAGCGTTGTCGGCCCCTATCAACATCCACTGCGATCACTCCGACGTGATGGGCATACGGGATAGCGGATGGATCATCTTCTTCTCCGAAAACGGCCAGGAGGCCTATGACAACATCATCCAGGCAATCCGCATCGGCGAGCACCCTGACGTACTGCTGCCAGTGGCGGTTTGCCAGGATGGCTTCATCACTGGCCACGGCATGGAGAGGGTAGAGATCTACGACGACGCCGACGTGAAGGATTTCGTGGGCAAGTACCGTCCCCAGTGGTCGCTGCTGGACCTGGAGCATCCCAAGACCTACGGGCCGCTCGATTTCTACGACTACTACTACGAGCACAAGCGGCAGCAGATCGAGGCCATGGAGAACGCTCAGGACGTGATCCTGGAAGTGGCCGCGGAGTTCAACCACAAGTTCAAACGCAATTACGCTCTGTTTGAGTCGTATCGGCTGGAGGACGCGGAGGTGGCGGTAATCATCGTCAACTCGGCGGCAGGAACGACGAAGGCGGTGGTGGACAAACTGCGGGACGAGGGGCTGAAGGTGGGGCTGCTCAAGCCGCGCCTCTTCCGTCCCTTCCCAGCCAAAGAGTTGGTAGACGCCTTGAGCCACCTGAAGGCCATAGCGGTGATGGACCGCTCCGTCTCCTTCGGCGCCATGAACAACGCCGGTCCCCTGTTCCTGGAACTGGTAGCAGCGCTGGCGACCCACGGCGTGCAGATGCCGGTGGCCGACTACGTCTACGGCCTGGGCGGGCGGGACATCCTGCCGCGAGAAATCGAACAGGTCTATCGCCAGGCGCTCAAGACGGCCGAGACGGGACAGGTGGAGCGGATGGTGACGTACCTCAGCGTGCGGGAGTGAATCGCTGATCGCTGATCGCGTATGGCTAATCGCGTATCGCTGATCGCACATCTCTGGAGAGAAGATGGCTTTCAGGTTCGAGAGTCTGGAAATATGGCGTCTGGCGCGGGAGTATACGACACACATCTATGAGATCACCTCCCGCTTTCCCAAGCACGAGCGGTATGCACTAGCAGACCAACTGAACCGTGCAGCCAACTCGGTCGTGCTGAACATAGCCGAGGGGTCCGGGCAAGACAGTTCCGCTCAATTCAACCGTTACTTGGGTATTGCGGCTGGTTCGGTCTGCGAAGTGGTCAGCGGTCTCTTCCTGGCTCTCGACCGCGGTTACATTGACAAGGCCACCCATGCTCGCTTGTATGATGAAGGCGACCGTCTGATCCGCAAGATCACGAACTTCCGTAAGGCATTGCGATAGGTGATAAGCGATAGGCTTTCAGCCTGAGTTGTGACTAGAAAAGGAGCATTGTACCATGCCAACTAAGCTAACCCCTAAAGAACTATCCAAGCGCCCGGAGCGGCTGTCGCCGGGACATCGGCTGTGTGCAGGCTGCGGCGCTTCGATCATCGTGCGGCAGATGCTGGCGGCGATTGACGATCCGGTGGTCCTTGCCAACGCCACCGGCTGCCTGGAGGTGGGGACGACGATCTACCCCTACACGGCCTGGCGGGTGCCGTGGATCCACAACGCCTTCGAGAACGCCGCCTCGACTATCAGCGGTGTGGAAGCGGCCTACCGGAGCCTGGTGCGGCAGGGGAAGATCCCCGAGCAGAACGTGAAGTTCATCGCCTTCGCCGGCGACGGCGGCACCTACGACATCGGCATTCAGGCCCTCTCCGGCGCGGTGGAGCGAGGGCACCAGTTCCTCTACGTCTGCTACAACAACGAGGCCTACATGAACACCGGCATCCAGCGCTCCAGCGCCACGCCATACGGTGCCCACACCACCACCTCGCCGGCCGGCAAGGTCATCCCTGGCAAGCAGCAGTTCCGCAAGGACCTGACGGCGATCATGGCCGCCCACGGCATTCCCTACGTGGGCCAGGCGGCCCCCAGCAAGTGGCGTGACCTGATGCAGAAGACCCGCAAGGCAGTCAACTGCGGTGGGCCAGCCTTCATGAACGTGCTCTCCTCCTGCAACCGCGGCTGGCGGCACAGGACCGAGGAGACCATCGAAATCACCCAGTTGGCGGTGGACACTTGCTACTGGCCGCTCTACGAGGTGGAGAACGGCGAATGGCGGCTCACCTACAAGCCGAAGGAGAAGAAGCCAGTAGAGGAGTGGATGAAACGACAGGGTCGGTTCCGCCACCTCTTCACGCCGCAGAACCACCACATCATTGACGAGATGCAAGCAGAGGTGGATCTCCGCTGGGAACGGCTGCTGAAGCTGTGCGGCGAAGCGTAGAAATCGGCAGATCAACAAATCAGCAAGTCGGCAAATCAGCATCGGTAGGCCAGGGATGAAGCGGTAGCATGATTCCCTGGTCTAGTCGTCTATGCATTGTTCGTAGTGAGCCACGAAGTGAAACGAAGTGGCGTGGAGAACGCCGGCACTTCACTCCGTTCCGTGCCTGACTACGAGCATTCATGCAGGAGGTAGTTATGAGTCTCTATGGCAAGGATTTCATCTGCACGCAGGAGTGGATGCTAGAGGAACTGATGGCTGTGCTCGATCTGGCAGCGGAGATGAAGCGTGATCGCTTCTCCGACCGTTGGACAAGTATCCTCAAACACAAAACCTTCCTGATGTTCTTCTACAATCCTTCGGTGCGTACGCGTCTTTCGTTTGAGGCCGCAGCCACCGAGCTGGGAGGCCACGCCCAGTTCATGACCCCTTCGGCGGGGCGCTTCAAGACGCAGAAGCAGGCTGGGGAGACCATTGAGGACGCCGCCCAGGTCATGGCCCGCTACGTGGCGGGCATCGGCATCCGCATCCTGGAAGACAAGGTGCCCTACTACGGCGCTGGCGACGAGATGCTGCGCGAGTATGCGCACTGGGCAGATGTGCCCATCATCAACATGGCCGACGACCGCTTCCATCCCTGTCAGGGGCTGGCCGACGTGATGGGCTGGGCCGAGTGGTACGGCGGTGGGCCTGGTCAGCCTGACTACGACGCTCTGCGGGGCAAGAACTTCCTGCTCACCTGGGCTTCGGGTGCGCTGGCCCGTTCGTGGTGCAGTGTGCAGGCAGCGTTACTCATTGCCTCCCGCTTGGGCATGAACGTCACCGTGGCCCGGCCTGAGGGGTACGACCTGGACCCCGAGGTGTACGAGTGGACACAGCAGAACTGCGCCGCCAGTGGCTTTGAGTTTCGCGTCACCAGCGACCGGACGAAGGGCTATCACGGTGCGCACATCGTCTACTCCCGCAACTGGGTCAGCCCGCAGGCGTACAGGGACGGCGTGCTCCAGAAGCAGACGGAGATCGAGAAAGCGATGGCCTATCCCGGTTGGACGACGACCGCCGAGCGGATGGCGCTTACTGACAACGCCATCTTCACCCACCCCATGCCTGTGGACCGGGGCAGCGAGGTAACGGACGAGGTCGCCAGCGGCCCGCGTTCTGCCGTCTACGACATTGCTGAGAACCGGTTGCACGTACAGAAGGCGTTGATGGCGTTGACGATGGAGAACTGGTAGATTGGGAAACTGGGAAACTGGTACATTGGGAAACTGGTAGATTGGGAAACCGGTAAATTGGTGGAACTCCAAACATACCAATCTACCAATCTACCAATCTACCAACCCACCAATCCACAGACCAAGGAGCAGACCTATGACCAAGAAAATCGCCGTCGTTGCCATCGGCGGCAACTCGCTGATCGTGGATCGCCAGCACCGGACGATGGAGGATCAGTGGAAGGCGGTGCGCGAGACGTGCAGGCACCTGGCGGGGATGATCGAGCGCGGCTGGAACCTGATCATCACCCACGGCAATGGCCCGCAAGTGGGCTTCATCCTGCGGCGCTCCGAGATCGCCGAGAAGGTAGAAGGAGTACATCCTACTCCTCTGGATATGATCGGCGCCGATACGCAAGGCTCGATCGGCTACATGATCACCCAGGCGCTGGGGGATGAGTTGAGAAGAGGGAGCATCGACCGCCAGTGCGCAGCGGTGGTGACCCAGGTGCTGGTGGACAAGAATGATCTGGGCTTCCAAGACCCGACCAAGGGCATCGGTGGGTTCGTGGACGAAGAGGAGGCGCGCAAGTTTGAAGAAGAGGGCTGGGTTATCGGGTACGAAGCGGGCCGCGGTTGGCGGCGCAAGATCGCCTCTCCCATTCCTCTGAAGATCATCGAATTGGACGCAGTGAAGACACTGGTAGATGCTGGCTTCGTGGTGGTCACCGTGGGCGGCGGTGGTATCCCCGTGGCCGAGGACGCGCAGGGCAATCTGGTAGGCACTCGCGCCGTGATTGACAAGGATCGTGCCAGCAGCCTGTTGGCGCGCAATCTGAAAGTTGATCTTCTCCTCATCTGCACCGGTGTGGCACAGGTATCGCTCAACTATGCGCAGGACAACGAGCGGCCACTGGATCGTATGACGGTGAGCGAGGCCAGGCGCTACCAGTCCGAAGGGCATTTCCCGCCAGGCAACATGGGGCCCAAGATCGAGGCCATCATACAGTTCCTGGAGGCCAACCCCCAGGGAGAGGCACTGATCACCGATCCCTGGAACATCGAGCGGGCGCTGGATGGCGAGACGGGTACTTGGATTGTGCCATAGTGACCCGTAGTCCGCAGGTTCGCACACTCATGTTTCGGACGCATTTCTCGGATACCCGAACTCACGGATACCGGATTTGCGAAGCCCGAGCACACGCGCGAAGGAGGTGATGCTAAAGGACACAGCACCGATCTACTGTTGGTAAGGTTCCGTACGCATCTTTCGCTTGTTCTCAGAGTGCTTTTCCAGATTGGCACCCTCTACATGAGCCTACCTCTTGGCGACCCAACCTCGGATTTGCTCTCAGAAACGAGCGAACCATGAGTCTATTGACTTCCCAGACTACCAAACCTAAAGCACCCTAAGACACAATGAGGAGGCGTAGAAATGCTATCCAAGAACGTACGGTGGCTTCTGGCTGCCCTGGTGATTCTGTCTCTGGTACTGGGCGCTTGTGCGAAGCCCCAGGCACCGGCAGAAAAGCCTACTACTGAGGAAGGAGGGTTCTCCATTCCGGCGACCGTAGAGGGCAAATTCAACGTGGCGATGGTGCTCATCGGCCCCCACGATGATGGTGGCTGGAGCCAGGCCCACTACGAAGGGCTGGAGTACACCGCGGAAAATGTCGACAATGTCCACATCGCCTATATCGAGAACGTACCAGAGGGGTCTGAGTCCGAGCAGGTCTTCCGCAGCCTCTCCCGCAAGGGATTCGACCTCATCTTCGGTACTTCCTTTGGCTATATGGACGGAATGGAGATCGTGGCTGAGGAATTCCCGAACATCATGTACAGCCACATCAGCGGCTTCAAGTCCAATATGGAGAACTTCGGCAACCTGTTTGGCGCCATGGAAGACATGAAGTACCTGGCTGGGATGTTGGCCGGATCGCGGGCCAAGATGGACGGGAATCCCAAGTTGGGCTACATGGCTACCTTCCCCATCCCTGAAGAGATCCGCTTGGGCAACGCCATTGCGCTGGGCATGAAGCAGACCTGCCCCGAATGCACCATGGATGTGCGCTGGATCAACACCTGGCACGACCCCGTCATAGAGAAAGAGGCGGCAGCTTCCCTCTTCGACGCCGGTGCGCAGGTGGTCTTCACCGGAGCTGATACCCCAGCCGTGGCTGACGTGGCCCAGGAAAAGGGCAAATGGGGCGTTACCTACGATTGGTACGGTTCCTGCAAAGTAGATGCCTGCCTTACCGCTCCCTACTGGAATTGGGGCCCTGTCTATGTTGGAATCACCGAACAGGTCAGAGATGGCTCCTACAAGGCTGGCTGGCACTACTTCGACGCCGATACAGGCGCTATGGGGTTGTTTGGCTTCATGGAAGGCGAAACCTTGTCGTCCGGCGTTGCCGAACTGCCCGAAGAGGACATCCAGTTGGTACGAGACACGCTGGCCAAGATGCTGGCGGGCGAGTTCGATCGCTTTGACGTCTTCGCCGGCCCCATCAAGGACAATGCCGGCAACGTGGTTGTGCCCACGGGCAAGAAGATGGAACAGTCCGACATGGATCAGTTCCCGCCCGGAGCGCCCGGCCTGGAGTGCGAATACTGCATGTACTGGTGGGCCGACGGCATCACTGCTGAATTGCCTGAGCTGTAGAGGTTAGGACGAAAAGCAATACGGTTCGGTTGACTAGGAGCCTATGCCTGTTGCAGGCCAAGCCTGCAACAGGCAGCAACTGGATTCCAGCTTCTGGAAAGGTGCGACGCACTTGCACAGAGTGCGTCGCACCCCTCAAACAGTCGGGGGCAACTCCGTTCCCGAGAGAAAAAGGGGACCTGGAATGACCAACGTAACCAACGCAGTTGAGATGCGGGCAATTATCAAACGTTTTCCCGGCGTGCTGGCCAACGATCAGGTGGATTTCGACCTGCGCGTGGGCGAAATCCACACCCTGTTGGGGGAAAACGGCGCTGGCAAGAGCACGCTGATGAACGTTCTGGCCGGCCTCTACCGACCGGAAGAGGGGACTGTCCGCGTTCATGGCAAACTGGTCAATTTCCGCTCCCCGCGCGATGCCATTGAACATGGCATTGGCATGGTACATCAGCATTTCATGCTGGTCCCGTCGCTAACTGTAACAGAGAACATTCTGCTGGGACTCAGCGAGCCACGTTTCCTAATGCGGCTCCCCGAATACCACAAGCGAATTGCCGAGTTGGAGGAGCAGTTTGGCCTCAGAGTGGCTCCGGAAGCCAAGATCTGGCAATTGACGGTGGGCGAGCACCAGAGGGTAGAGATCCTCAAGATGCTTCACCGAGGCGCAGACGTGCTCATCATGGACGAGCCCACGGCTGTGCTGGCCCCGCAGGAGATCGATGAGCTCTTCGTCACTTTGCGCTCGATGACGGCTGAGGGCAAGTCGATTGTTTTCATCAGCCACAAGCTGCACGAGGTAATGGCGATCTCCAATCGCATCACGGTGCTGCGCAAAGGGCGCATGGCCGCTCCGCCCCTGGACACCCAATCCACCACCAGGGAGGAACTGGCCGAATTGATGGTAGGCCGCAAAGTGCTATTTGAGGTCGCCAAGGGCCTGAGCGAGCCCGGCGAGGTGCTCCTTTCCGTCAAGAATGTGAGCGCGCTCAATGACAGAGGATTGCCTGCCCTCAATGGGGTATCGTTGGATATCCGCTCCGGCGAGATATTGGGCTTGGCCGGGGTTGCCGGCAACGGGCAGTCCGAGCTGGCGGAAGTGATCACTGGGCTGCGTCCCTGCACGGCCGGTGAGGTGACGGCTGGCGGCCGAGTCTGCAGCAACTGCCCGCCCAGAGTGGCCATTGATGCCAGCGTGGCCCATATTCCCATGGACCGCACTGGCGCAGGCACGTCCCCCAACTTGAGCATTGCCGACAACCTCATCATGAAAGCCTATCGCTACCCTCCCATTGGCAAGGGGTGGGTCATTGACGAACGCTCGGCCCGCGAGCACGCCGAGAAGCTGAAGGGAGAATACAGCATCTTAGCGCCTTCCATTGATACTCATTCCCGCTTGCTCTCAGGCGGCAATCTCCAGCGGGTCATTCTGGCGCGGGAAATCTCCGGCAGGCCACAGGTGATCGTAGCTGTCCAGCCCACCCGCGGTCTGGACGTTGGCGCCATCGAAGGTGTGCAGCGTCTGCTACTGGAGCAGCGTCAGGCAGGCGCGGCCATTCTGCTCATTTCGGAAGAACTGGAAGAACTTTTCTCCTTGAGCGACCGGATAGCGGTCATCTACGAAGGAGAGATCATGGCGATACTGGAAGAACCAGATCAGGAAACCATTGGCCTGATGATGGCTGGACAGAGGGGAGGTGGCTGATGGCTACGACTACCCAGAAGTCCAGCGCTGGACGGCGCTTCGCTCTGCCCTTCAGGGTCCAGTTTGAGCCTCGATTGGAGGTGCCACGCTGGTTGCCCCTCACGGTATCGGTGGGGGCCATCATCATAGCGCTCATTCTGGGGGCGTTTGCACTCCGTCTTTCTGGCCTGACCCACCCGTTCAGGGCCTATGCCAACATTGCCAAGGAGCTCTTCGGCAACTGGGGCGGCATTTCCGATGTCTTGGTCCAGGCGACCCCGCTGATCCTGGTGGGGCTGGCCTGCTCCGTGGCCTTCAGCATGAAGTTGTGGAACATTGGAGCTGAGGGGCAGTTCTTCATTGGCGCCTTCGCTGCTAGTGCCATTGTGCTCGCTCCCGTGTTGCCCGCCGAAACCCCCGGATGGGTTTTCATCCCTGTGATGATGATCGCCGGCTTTGTCGGCGGCGCCCTGTGGGGTTTTGTCCCTGGCTATCTCAAGGCCAAGTTCAACGTCAACGAGGTGATCACCACGCTGATGATGAACTACATTGCCATTGAGTGGAACAACTTTTTCATCTTTGGCGTATGGAGCGAAGGGGGTTTCCAAATGAGTCCCCGGTTCCCCCGCACCGCCTGGCTGCCCCGACTGGCCGACTATGCCAAAGAGATCCCTCAATTCGGTGGCCTGACGCTGCACCTGGGCCTGCTTTTCGGGCCGATTGCGGCCGTGATGGTCTGGTGGGTACTCTACCGCAGCAAGTGGGGCTACGAGATTCGGCTCGCTGGTGACAACCCCAAAGCTGCCCGCTATGCTGGCACCAACATTGCCCGCAACATGGTGCTGGTGATGATGCTCTCTGGCGGGCTGGCTGGGCTGGCCGGCATGGCCCAGATCGGTGGCGTGGTTCGCCGCCTGCAGGGAGCTATCTCTTCCGGTTATGGCTTCACCGGCATCATTATTGCCTGGCTATCCAAGCTCAACCCTCTCATCGTCGTCGCTGTTTCCATTCTCCTTGGCGCTCTGATTCTGGCTGGGCGCGAGATCGGACGATCTGGCATCTCTATGCTCGTTCAGGGGATCATCCTCTTCGCCCTCATTGCCAGTGAGTTCTTGCTGCGCAACCGTGTTCGGATAAAGCGCACGAGGGAGGCCTAGCCATGGATTGGATCATTATTCTGCAGGCGGGGATTGCCGCTGGGACGGTGTTGCTCTTTGCCACCGTTGGTGAGGTGCTAGCCGAGCGGTCTGGCATCCTGAACCTGGGACTGGAAGGGATGATGCTGATTGGTGCCATGTCTGGCTACAGCGTGGCGGTCAACTATGGCAATCCGTGGCTGGGGCTGCTGGTGGCGATGGTTGCGGCCGGTCTGCTTTCCCTGCTGCACGGCTTTGTCACCATCCACTTGCAGGCAGACCAGGTGGTTAGCGGTCTCTCACTGACCTTCCTGGGGACCGGCCTGAGCCTGGTGTTTGGCGAAGGCTTGAGCAAAGCGGGCGCCATCTCGCTGCTGCCCAAGGTCACCATTCCGGTTCTTTCCGCTATCCCCTACCTGGGCGACATTCTGTTCACAGATCAGAGCATCATGGTGTACATAGGCTATCTGCTGGCCCCTGCTGCCTGGTACTACATCAACTACACCCGGCCAGGCATGCACATGCGGGCGGTGGGCGAGTATCCGGCTGCAGCCGACACGATGGGGATCAACGTGAAGGGTATGCGCTATCTCTACACCTGTGTTGGCGGTATGCTGGCCGGCCTAGCCGGCGCTACCATCAGCCTGGCCATCTCGCCCGGCTGGTTCAGCCACATGACCACCTCAGGCCAGGGGTGGATCGCCGTCGGCTTGACCATCTTCGCTCAATGGAATCCGCTGCGAGCGGCGGCAGGCTCCTATGCTTTCGGCGCGCTGCGGCGGCTTATCCTGGACCTGCAAGGCCCCACCAAGCTACTGCTCTGGAAGAATCCCTTCTACTACAATCCCTACTGGGGCTTCTTCCTCAAGATGATCCCCTACGCCTTCACCATTGTGGTTCTGGTGATCGGCTCGCGCGAGGCCATGCGCAAGCGAATGGGGGCGCCTGCCGCCTTGGGTGTGCCCTACATTCGCGGGCAGCGGGGAATCTAGACAAGGCGTAGGCGTCCAGGGTACGGGCGACCGGCCGGTCGCCCCTCCTAACGAACAACACCCAGAAGCAACAATGAAACAGCAATGAGTGATCATGTCCTGGGACTCAAGTGCACTATCTGCGGCGCGGAGTACGGCGTTGACGAAGTCGAGTATGTCTGCCCCGAACACGGCGACAAGGGCACCCTCGACGTTATCTACGACTACGATCTCATTGCCCGGCGCATCAGTCCCGACAAACTGGCCGACGACCCAACTCGCTCCATCTGGCGCTACCTGCCACTGTTGCCGGTGGAGCCAGAAGCAACACAGCGCCTCATAGAGGGCACCGTTCTGGCCAGTGTCGGCTGGACGCCGCTCTACGCCGCCCCGCGCCTGGCGGCTGACCTGGGCCTGCGCCACCTGTGGGTCAAGGACGACGGCCGGCAGCCTACCGCTTCGTTCAAAGACCGCGCTTCAGCCATCGCCGTCGCCAAGACCCGCCAACTGGGCTATGAGATCGTCACCACCGCCAGCACAGGCAACGCGGCAGCCGCTCTCTCTGGGCTGTGCGCTGCCGTTTCCCAGCCCAACGTCATCTTCGTGCCCCGCACCGCACCGCAGGCCAAGATCACCCAACTCCTGGTTTTCGGCGCGACGGTGCTCCTCGTGGATGGGTCTTACGACGACGCTTTCGAGTTGTGTCTGAAGGCCGCACCGGAGTTCGGCTGGTACAATCGCAATACGGCCTACAATCCGTACATGACCGAGGGCAAGAAGACGGCGGCATACGAGATCTGTGAGCAGTTGACGGCCCGCGGTTTGGGCAGGGGAGCAAGGGCGCTAGGGTGCAGGGGTGCTCCTCTGCTCCCCTGCGCCTCGGCTCCCCTGCCCCTCGGCTCCCCTGCTCCTCCGCTCCCTTGCCTCTCGGCTCCCGACCGCATCTTCATCCCCGTCGGCGATGGCTGCATCATCGGGGGGGTGCACAAAGGGCTGCGGGACATGCTGGCACTGGGTTGGATAGACCGCATGCCGAAACTGATGGGCGTGCAGGCCGCGGGTTCCTCCCCACTGGTGGATGCCTGGGAGCGAGGCTTGGAGGGCTTGGAGATGGAGCCAGTGGAGGCCCATTCCATTGCCGACAGCATCGTCGCTGGATTGCCTCGTGACCGCATCAAGGCGCTGCGAGCGGTGCGTGGCAGTCGCGGGGCTTTCATCCGCGTGAACGACGAGGAGATCATCGCGGCCATCCCCGCCTTGGCCCAGGGATGTGGAGTCTTTGCCGAGCCTGCTGCCGCCGCTGCCTACGCCGGGCTGGTCAAGGCGGTTGAGCAGGGGCTCGTTGACCCCAACGAGCAGGTGGTCGTGTTGGCCACAGGCTCAGGGCTGAAAGACATCGCATCGGCGATGAAGTCTGTGGGCCAGCCGCTTTTCATTGAGCCGACGATGGACAGCCTGCGGCGACAGATGGCCAGCCCGCCCAGGCGGGCCAGCATGGGGCGAGAGCGGTGAAGCGCGCGGCTATGCGTGGCTCGGATTCCGTGCGCGCTGATTTACACATTCACACCACTGCCTCCGATGGACGCTGGCCGCCGGAGCGCGTCGTGGCCGAGGTGGCGGCCCACTCTATTGGCCTCTTCGCTATCGCCGATCACGATACGACAGCCCATGTTGCTGAAGCTGAAGCCCTGGCCCGAGAAGCGGGAGTGGCCTTCATGAGAGGTGTCGAAGTCTCCTCTTGCCTGAACGGAGATCTCTTCCACATCCTGGCCTACGGGTTCGACCCGGAAGCACCGGCTTTGCCGTCCATGCTACATGACAATGTTGCCTTATCGGACGGCTACAACGAAGAGATCATTCGCGGTCTTATCGCTGAGGGCTGTCCCATCACCCTTCACGACTACCTTGCCTACGACTATGATCGCACACGCGGCGGTTGGAAGCCACTGCGCTTCCTGATGGACCGAGGTGTCTGCGCCGGGATAAAGGACTACTTCGCCAACCTGGTGGCCAACCTATCCGTCCCATCAGCTCAGTACCCCCATCCTGCCGACGTCGTTGCCGCCATTCGGGAGAGCGGAGGTGTGCCGATTCTGGCCCATCCGGGAGCAAGCCTGCGCTGCGCCAACGCCCGCGAGAGCCCTCTGCGCCACCTGCAGGAGTTGGGCATCGCCGGGTTGGAATGTTACTCCCAATACCATGACCTGGCGACGACTCGCTTCTGCCTGGATTGGTGCATTCGGCACGACCTGCTCGTCACCGGTGGCTCCGATTGTCATGGTGGTTTCGTTGGCCGCCAGTTAGGCGTCCCGGCTGTGGACACTTCTGACCTGAACCTTGGTGAACTGGCAGAACGCATCGTACGTTGATCCCCAGCCTCCAACGTCCAATGTCTAATCTCCAATATCCAGTATCCAACATCCAATCAGGAGCATACAAACCATGATAGACCTGACCATTCACAAAGAGCAACTCAAGCGGACGGTACAACGAGCACGCGAGCGCAACATCGTCGTCCCCACTTTCGCGCAGATGAAGGACCCCTCGCTGATTCCCGCCGGGGTCAAGGCCAGCCTGAAGGAAATCGGCCTGTGGGACATCACCTCGCTCAACCTGTTCCGCATCACCTGGAAGAACGAACCGGCGGCTTACGGTGGCGGCTTCAATGGGATCAACTATGTGGAGCTCCCGCCATCCCTAACGGGCGTGCCAGCGCGCATCATTGCCCTGGTGGGCAAGTGGTTCCCCACCGGCTCGCACAAGGTGGGCGCGACCTTTGGTTGCCTGGCGCCGCGGCTGGTCACCGGCCAATTCGATCCGACCTACCAGAAAGCAGTGTGGCCCTCCACCGGCAACTACTGCCGCGGCGGCGCCTACAACTCCACGCTACTGGCCTGCGAGTCCATCGCCATCCTGCCGGAGGAGATGAGCCGCGAGCGCTTCGAGTGGCTTTCCAAGGTCTCGGGCGAGGTCATCGCCACGCCGGGCTGCGAGAGCAACGTGAAAGAGATCTTCGACAAGACGTGGGAGCTGCGCGAGACCCGCCAGGACATCGTGGTCTTCAACCAGTTCGACGAGTTCGGCAACCACCTCTGGCACTACGACGTCACCGGCCATGCCATGGAGGAGGTGCTGCAGCAAGAGATGGGGCCGCAGGATGCCTACCGGGGCGTCGTGCTGACCACCGGCTCGGCAGGCACCATCGGCTGCGGCGATTACCTGAAAGAGATCTTCCCCACCAGCAAGGTCGTCGCCAGCGAGGCGCTGCAATGCCCCACGCTGCTGTTGAACGGCTTCGGCGGTCACCGCATTGAGGGCATCGGCGACAAGCACGTGCCCTGGATCCATAATCTCCAGAACACCGACATGGTCGTGGCCATAGACGACGAGGCCTGCATGAGCCTGGCGCGGCTGTTCAACGAGCCGGCTGGGCGGGCCTACCTGGTCAAGCAGGGTGTGCCCGAAGCACTGATCGGCCAACTGGACCTCCTGGGCATCTCCAGCATCGCCAACGTGCTCTCTTCCATCAAATTCGCCAGGTGGTACGAGTTGGGCGAGCAGGACATCGTGCTGACCGTCTTCACCGACTCCATGGAGTTGTATCAGAGCCGGTTGCGGGAGTTGCACGAGGAGCACGGCGAGTACAGCGAAGTGGACGCCGCGGCCGACTACCACCGCTACCTGCTGGGCTGCACGGTGAACTACGTAGAGGAACTGGGCTACTGGGATCGCCGCCGCATCCACAACCTCAAGTACTACACCTGGGTCGAGCAGCAGGGCAAGACCTACGAGGAGATCCAGGCCCAGTGGTACGATCCCGACTACTGGAGCAGCATCCATAGCCAGGTCGAAGAGATTGACGGACTGATCGAGCAGTTCAACGAGATGACAGGGTTGTTGAAGGAAGTGTAGTGGCATTGCCCCTGCGCCTGCCAGCCGCGGATACGGGAGAGGATCAAGGCCGCCGGGCAATTTGCCGGCGGTCTTTTGCGTCTTTTCAAACGGGTGAAAAGATGGTAGAGTATAATGCAGGTGCAGGGATGGGGGAAAGAGTCATAAAATGCGTTATCTGTCATAGCTCAAATATCGAAGACAAAGTCGTTGATGAACGCGTTTGGGCGGGAACAGATGTCATCCTAACACCCTGTCAGGCGTTGGTTTGTAACAACTGTGGTGAACGTTATTACAGTCGCCAGACTATGCAGCATCTGGAAGAGGTTGAGGCTCGCATTCGTGCCCGGACACTAGAGAGACGGTTCAGTCGGGCAAGCGGAAGCAAGACCCCTTGAATCCACAGAAACACCGCTACATCAAGCCGTTTGACAACTTGGCAGAAGACAACACGCACATCATTGCTATTGTGCTGTTTCGGTATAGCGAAGGGCCAGATGGTGAGCCAGTGCCCAACAGCTACATTGTCACGGCTTACCAGAAAGAGACAGGGTGAGGGTGCGGAAATGACAAAGCCAATCTTCAACTATGACGAGATGAGTGATACACTGTACGTCTCATTTGCCCCCGGAGAGAAGGCGACAGGTATCGAATTGAACGACCACATATTGTTGCGTATCAACAAGAAGGAGCGCCGAGCTATCGGATTGACCTTTTTGGATTACTCCCTTCTGGCGCAGAGAACCGAAGTGGGTCCGCGAAGTTTTCCCCTGACGGGTTTGGCAGAGCTATCGGAAGAACTGCGAGAGATGGTGCTTGATATTCTGCAACGCCCCCCGGTAAGCCATATTCTTTTTCTCTCGACCTACACGCCATCCATAGTAGAGACGATTCCCATTACATCGCTGCAACCCATAGCAATCGCCCCGGCATGAAGCTGGATTTCAACACAACAGAGGTCTCGCCATAGTGTAACAGTCCCGCCCAACAAGTCGCTGCACCCGACCGCGCTATCGAGTATCCTCTTGAGGTTTGTGCCGCCTTTGCAACGTTTTGGTTCCAGTTTGGCCTCACTGCACAAGCCGCGCGGCGGGTGAGATCCGATCCGTTGGGCGGCCTTCAGGCGCGGTCAGCCATTGAGGTCAACAGAGAGGTCTCAATGTCGGTTCAGGTTACTCATCNTAATACTCCTTACCCCGAAGTCAACGCCGTGTTGCATGTATTACTATCGGNNGTGCAAACTATCATAGGGAATCACTTCATTGGCATGTATCTTNNCGGCTCGCTTGCCACTGGTGATTTCGACTCCCAACGGAGCGATATTGATTTTGTCGTCGTCACTGCTGACAGGCTGCCAGAGGAGATGATTCAAGATTTGGAGGCGATGCATGGTCGCATGACAGCCAGCGACTTGAAATGGGCAACGAAATTGGAGGGCTCCTACATACCACAAGACACACTTCGTCGCCACGGCCCTGCCGACGTGCCGTGTCCATGCGTCAATGAAGGACATTTCTACATGGCTCGTCTCGGGAGCGACTGGGTTATTCAACGTCACATCCTTCGAGAACAGGGAGTTGTGGTGACAGGGCCAGTTCCACGGACTCTGATTGACCCAGTCCAGCTAAACGACCTACGACGCGCTGTGCTGGGGTTCTTACACGAGTGGTGGTTGCCGATGCTCCATGATCCGGACCCTCGGTTGCGCGGTGGCGAGTATCAGGCCTACGCCGTTCTGACCATGTGTCGGGCGCTGTATACACTCCAACATGGAACGGTGGTCTCGAAGTCGCTCGCAGCACGGTGGGGGCAGGAGGCACTTGGGGAGCGGTGGTCAGCATTACTTGAGTGGGCCTTAGCGTGGCGAGACGATGAGCAATCAGAGTACATGAAGGAGACTCTGGATTTTATCCAGTACACACTGGAACGCAGTAGCTGTGCCCTTCCTGCGGCCGCGTCATGCAGCGAAGGCTCCTCCTCCATCCCCAGGGGCGCTGCCCTCCTTGAGCAGTGCCGCTGAGAGGACCAGTGCCGGTGAAAGCATAACGGTTCTTCCTTCCAGGGGCGCGACAGACTGTTGGCTTTCGGCGCCTTCGGTTCTGCCTGCCTGGCGATCGGAACCTTGCCGTCAGGCCACGCATCCGGTTGACCTTCGATATCCTCAGGCATCGTTCTGGGGCCAGGACCTTGATAAATCGTCAGACCTCGCCCTCTGGGGCGAACTCCTCTCCATCAGCCCCACGTATGCACGGCTCCCCGAT
>JGI24025J20009_10001037_pt1 | contig 21359 bp, 18 predicted proteins | sample Cruoilmetagenom3_FD_20009 | JGI IMG/M metagenome (IMG submission 20009) | reverse complement strand
GTTACTTGCTCTGAGTATACATCACGGCGACTGTAGTCTTCTTGTCTTCGGTCCCGACCGTCACAGTAGCCATCTGTTTCTTGTCCGAGGTGCCGTAGATCAGCGTGGTTCCTTTCTCTGTTTCTATCTGGGAACCTTGCTTCCAACCCGCACCGGTAAGGCTGGCCTTATACCAGTCAACTACCTTGCCGCCCGGGTCACCGGTCTGAAGAGTGTAGACCGTTCCTTTGCCTTCTTCGCCTGACATCGACCACCTGCCGATTCCCTTTGCGCCCGGATAGCGCAGGAACGCCGGGAGGTCGGATAAGTCAACATTCTTACCGATGTCAACCTTAGCCTTACCCCCGCTACTTTTCTCGATTGCCTTTTCCATTGCCTTCTCGGTCATTTTCTCCGCTGTTTTAGACCCGCATTTCATGCAGCCGGTATCGACCATGAGTGCAAGTCCAAGCGTTAGTGCTAGAATCACGAGACTTACGCTCCGCATTAGGGACCTCCTTTCGAAAACTAATACTAAGAAAAGAAAGGCTCCAGTCAAGCATGGAAATGCGAATTCTACCCGGCCTTCCCGGATTGATACCGGTCAAGAAACAGCCGGCTCCAGGATTCAAATTTTCCTTTATCGATTGCCGCACGAATCTGCTTCATCAGGGACTGGAAGAACCAGATGTTGTGAAAGGTCAGCAACCGAGGACCCAATGCTTCACCGGCAATAAACAGGTGCCTGAGATACGCCCTGGAGAAATTCCGACAGGTATAACAGTCGCATGCCTCATCCAATGGCCTCTTGTCATCGCTGTATCGGGCATTTCTGATAATCAGTCTGCCTTTACTGGTAAAAGCGGTGCCGGTCCGGCCGTTACGCGTCGGCAACACACAATCGAACATGTCCACACCACGCTTCACTGCTTCAATAATATCCTCGGGATAACCCGCGCCCATAAGATAGCGCGGCCGGTCAGAAGGAAGAACATCTGTTACCGAATCTACCAACTCATAAGTCAAACCGGAAGGTTCACCAAGGCACAATCCTCCCAAAGCATAACCGGGGAAATCCAGCTCTACCAATTCGGTGGCGCTGCGCCGGCGCAACTCAGGATAAGTGCCACCCTGAACAATAGCAAACAGGTTTGTGTCCTGCTTTTGCGCCTTTTGGCACCTTCCGGCCCAAAGTTTTGTCCGGCAAAGCGCTTCCTCAGCCTTTTGCCGGCTCACCGGATATGGCGGACACTCATCCAGACACATCGCTATATCCGAACCCAATGCCTCCTGTATTTCGACTACCAGTTCTGGTGTGAATAAATGCCGGCTGCCATCAATATGGGACTGGAACTCGGCAGCTTCATCGGTCACGCGCGACAATGCTGCAAGGGAATAAACCTGGAATCCGCCCGAATCCGTGAGTATCGGTCTGGACCAGTTCATGAATTTTCCCAAACCGCCCAAGGCCTGAATCCTGCGGTGGCCGGGCCGGAGATAAAGATGATATGTATTGCAAACAATCATCTCGGTCCCGCTCTCGTCCAATTCTGCAGGCGTCATCGTTTTAACTGTTGCCTGGGTGCCGACCGGCATGAACACCGGCGTCTTGACAACCCCGTGCGCTAAGCTCAGCCGGCCCAGCCTTGCCCTGGTTTCCAGACCAGACCGGACAACCTCGAACTTCATCCGGTTTACTCGAAAGAGCTGAAAATAATCAGCCCATCTCCAGCCGCGAAAAACTGCTCAAATTCAACCGCTGCACGCTACCCTTTACCACGGATTTCTCTCCAAGCAGAGATTTCTCCAAAAGCGCATGTTCAACCAGTGCCTCTCGATTCACAATCGAATCCCAGATTACTGAACTGTGAATCCTGGCATTAGCCCCGATGGAAACATTCGGCCCGATTACCGAATTCTCAATCCGGGCCGTATCGTGAACATACACCGGTTCCAGAAATACAGTTCCTTTCCGCGACTTGAAATAGCAGTTTTTCCCAAGCAGATATCGGTTGGTGGCAAGCAATGCCTCTGGGGTTCCGCAGTCAAGCCAGTGCTCAATCCGCCGCGTTCGGATTACAACGCCACAGTCCACCATCATCTGTAATGCATCAGTGAGCTGATATTCTCCGCGCGTCCGCCGGTCTTTTTCAATCAGATGGGAAAGCGCACCAAACAGGGCTTCAGATTCATTGAAGTAATATACACCGACAACTGCAAGATTACTGTGAGGTTTCTCCGGTTTTTCTGCAATCCGCTGGACCTTTTCACCATCTAACTCAACTATGCCGAACCGCTGAGGGTCATCAACCTCTTTCACACCGATGACATTCTCTTTGCCTACAAGTTCAGACATTTCCAAATCCACAATCGTATCCCCAAGAAGCACCATCACAGGCTCGCCGTGAAAGAAATCATGCGCCCGATAAACCGCATCACCAAGACCTTTGGGGTTGTCCTGCGTCACGAAACGGAAATGGCAATCGTAATGCTCAATAAGGTAGGACTGTATCTTATCGCCGTGCTCACCGACGACGACACAAACCTCGTCCGGTCGCGCCGGCAAGAGCCGGTCCATGATATGACCGATGATCGGCTTGCCCGCTACCTCCAGAAGCACTTTGGGAAATGCATAAGTGTGGGGCCTCAACCGTTGCCCTTCTCCGGCCGCAGGTATCACCGCCTTGAAACTCATCTCATTATCCCTTTGCCATCCTGCGCTTCAACTCGTCAATCCGAGCTACCGGCATCGGGTCCACTCCGCGCAATCGGGCAAGTTCAACACTGACTAAATCACCCAGCATCACCAGCGAAAACATCCGGGCAAGAGAAGATTTACCCTCAGTCTTAAGTTTCAGGAACTTTGCATATCCGTTCCTGGTAATATCAAGCGCATAACCAAGACGTAGCATAGTTCGGCCATAGGTCGAGCGGTCAATCAAACCCACAACGATCGTATTCTTTGCAAGAAAATCAGGGCTACCCATTCCGACAACCTCATTGTGATTGTGCTCTGGAAACACATTTGTATGACACATCACCTTGGCATTCTCATTGAGCTGGCACCGCCACCGTTCAGCTACCGCATCCAATAGCCTGCTGGTTGAATATACAACTGGCAACTGGTCCAAAAGAGCACCTGCGACCGTTCTCGCCTTGCGAAGCCATTTCGACCGACACTCGGCCATCAATCCGACCGCTTCGGCCAAATCATGCTCATAGCTATGACATACACCAAGTTTTCCTAGACTCTTCAGCAAGGAAACGAATAGATAGCCGAATGCTGCCCTGGGTGGCAGTCCGTCCGGGACTGTAATNACCGGCACACCGGCCCGTTTTGCAGCACGGCCTAGCTTGCCGCCACTGGTTATTGCCAGTATGCGGCAGTTCCGCCGACGTGCCTGGTGGAACGCTGTCAAAGTTTCCTCGGTATTACCAGAATAACTTATCGCTACAAACAATGTCCTGCTGGTAACGGCAGCCGGAATATTGTAATCCCGACAAGACAACACCGTCATGGTATTATCACCCCAGAAAAGACACCGGACCATATCGCCGCTTATCCCAGACCCTCCCATTCCAGCCACAACCAACTTATCAAAACTGCGCGGCCGACCGAAATTGACGCGCTCGGAAATTACCACGGCCTCGACTATCTGTTCTGGCAGTCCGAGAACCAAATCCAGCATTGAATCCATACTACCCATTGCGACTGTCAGCCATCTCGAGTTCAAACAGGAACTCGGCCAGCTTCGGGAACCTCCGGCGCAACTCTCGACGCAGCAAACGCTTAACCTCAAGTCCAGTCCCCAGTTTCATTGCATCATCCATGATTTCAACCGCCGACTGAGTATCAATCGTCCGGATGATGTTCTTCGCTTCTGGAATCAGGCCCGGAGAAACAGACATCTCATCAATTCCAAAACCCAAAAGCACCAGAATCCCCAAAGGGTCCGATGCAAACTCGCCGCAGAGCCCGACCCAGATTCCGTGCCGATGGGCCGCGGCAATTGTCTGTCTGATAAGCTGGAGCACAGCAGGATGGAAATGGTCATAAAGCTCGGCAACCCTTTCATTTCCCCGGTCCACCGCCAAGGTATACTGGGTAAGGTCATTGGAACCTATTGATAGAAAAGAACATTCCTGGGCCAACTGGTCAGCCATGATAGCNGCGGACGGAGTCTCTACCATTACGCCGATCTCAAGCTGTTCATCAAACTTCACTCCCTGCTTTCGCAACTCCCGTTTTGCTTCGTCAACCAGCAGCTTAGCACGACGTAATTCCCCAAGCGCAGACACCATCGGAAACATAATCTTAACATTCCCAAATGCCGAGGAACGCAGGATTGCCCTGAGCTGCCCTTTGAATAACTCCACATTATCAAAACACAACCTGAGGCCCCGCCACCCAAGAAAAGGGTTGGATTCTGAGTATCCAGGAATCACTTTGTCGCCGCCCAAATCAAAAGTGCGCACAATAACCGGTCTCGAATTCAGCATCTTCGCTACTTCAGCAAATACTTCGAACTGTTCATCTTCGGTCGGCGGCCGCCTTCTGGCAAGATAAATGTACTCCGTCCGGAACAATCCAACCCCACGCGCACCGTATCTGAGCGCGGCCCGGGCCTCGGCCGAGAACCCGATATTGGCCGATAGGTCAATCATCTTTCCGTCGGCCGTAACCGGTTCTTGTTCAACCAATAAAGACAGGGACTGACGATGCCGCTGGTAGAGCTCAAAGTCGCTCTTATACGCGTTCAACCGCTTACGGGTCGGATTCAGAATTGCAAGACCACGATACCCGTCTACCAAAACTGGCAGGCCTTCACTGGCCTCGCGGCAAACCGATTCCACACCAACTACTGCGGGTATCTCCTTGGCCTTGGCCATAATGGCAGTATGGGAAGTTTTCCCCCCACTTTCCAGCACGAGCCCGCTGATTTTTTCCTTGTCCAGCAGGGCCGCTTCAGAAGGCGGCAGGTCACGGGCAATGATAATTGAACCCGGGAGGACTTCATAGAGTGATGGAAGTTCTTCACCAAGAAGATGCCGCAGTACCCGGGCTGAAACATCCACCACATCCATGGAGCGTTCCTGAAAAAGAGGCACATCGGACTTGGTCATGGGCCTGGTTAAGCGCTTAAGTGTTTCCTCGTAAGCAAACTCGGCATTACGTCCTCGTTTTCTGATAAATCGCTCGGTCTCGGACAATACCTCTTCATCGGCAAGAAGTGCAAGCTGAACATCAATGAACTCGGCGAAGTCGTGGCCCATCTCCCGTTTCACCCGGGCATGGAGTCTTCGTAACTCACGCTCAGCGGCTTTCACCGCTCTCTGGAACCTTCGCACCTCACCAGCCAGCACATCGGGTTCAAGGACATGCTCGTCCAGATGCGGCAAATACGGTCGATAGACGAACGCAACGCCTTGAGCAAACCCGTGCGACACCGGGATTCCCCTGAGGATTTTTTCCCTTTTATGTGTCATCTTCCAACTTGGCTTTCAATGCCTCAAACGCCTCCTTTTCATCCTCACCCTTGACCTCAAGAACAACCACACTTCCGTTCTCAGCCGCCAAAGTGAGGATTGATAGAATACTCTTGCCGTTCACCCAAACTCCGTCCTTGGCCAACCTTACCTTGGACTTGAACCTTTCTGCCTTGCGGACGAAATCTGCCGCAGGACGCGCGTGCAGCCCGACCGCTTTCCGAATTACCACCTCACACCTTCTCATAAAATTACCTTAAACAGGAACAAAATCAAGAACTCCACCCCGAGAAAATACACCCGAAACTCCTGCCCGGCCACAAACCAGTAACCAGAACATGAATTACACGGCCTTCTATATACCGGAACTCATTCATCAGCGGCTAAATATAGTCTTGCCCATTGAAGCGTCAACCTTTAACCATTCTTCCTGGAATTTCATCTGTGAGTCAAGGCACGAAACCCATCCAACAGACCGCTCAATATGCAGTTGACACCCCACTTATCTGCCTTATAATTTATCGTAATGCGTGAGAATACAAATCATGCTGAGACAATCTGCCTTTACCAAACTGAAATGGTACCGGCGTTTTGTCCAGGCACTGAGGAGGTGTAATTTATGGCTGAGACACCAACACCTGATGGCCAAGAATCCGGAACTGCCTTAGAACAAAAATACGGCGTTCCGTTCGTTGACCTTACTAATTTCCGGATTGATTCAGAAGTCCTTCAGATGTTCCCACAGGAATTCATGAGGAGTAACAAACTGATTCCACTTTTCCGCTCTGGTAACACCCTGGCGGTTGCTTTTGTCGACCCCGGAGAAATTTTCAATGTCGACGAAGTTAGACGGACGACCGGCATGGAGGTGGAACCGATGGTCTGCCGGGAAATGGACCTCTACCAGGCGCTGAACCAGTACTATGCCGCACCCGAAGAGCCGGACCTGCCGGACGAACCGGAAATAGCCAGTCTCGATGACCTACCCGAGGAAGAAGAAGGAGTAGCTGCAGAGCAGGGGCTAGAACCACGTAAGCTGGAGGAGCTCGCCTCTGAAGCGCCGGTTGTGCGCTGGGTGAACCAGATGATAATTCGCGCGGTTCGTGAACGAGCCTCAGATATTCATATTGAGCCGACTCGCGAAGGCCTGAGCGTCCGGTTCCGTATCGACGGTATTCTCCATCCAATCGTCTCGCCGAAAAAGGCCTTACAGCTTGCGGTTGTATCCCGTATCAAAATCATGTCGCGAATGAACATCGCTGAAAAGCGAGTCCCGCAGGACGGCCGGTACGGGGCATTAGTCGATGGCCGTGAAATCGACTTCCGTGTTTCAACTTTCCCTTCCACCTACGGTGAAACTGTAGTAATGCGTATCCTTGACAGAATGCGTCTGCTCTCGCTCGACGAACTCGGGTTTGTAAAAGACAGGCTTAAGTTAATGCGCGAGATGATCGCCAAGCCCCACGGAGTAATCCTCATCACCGGACCGACTGGCTGCGGAAAGAGTACTTCTGTTTACGCTGTTATGGGCGAAATCCGCGGCGGTGATAAGAATATCATTACTATCGAAGACCCGGTCGAATACGATATTGACAGAATCTGCCAGTCCCAGGTGAATGAACTGGCAGGTTACACCTATCTCGTAGGGCTGAAGCACATTCTGCGTCAGGACCCCGATGTAATTATGATTGGAGAAATCCGTGATGCAGAAACTGCTGGTGTCGCAATCCGGGCCGCACTGACCGGCCAGCTCGTCTTCTCTACTATTCACACCAACGATGCGCCAGGAACTATCACTCGCCTTATCGACATGGACATTGAGCCGTTTCTGGTGGCATCCGCTATGGAAGGCACGGTTGCCCAGCGGTTGGTGCGCAAAATCTGCCTAAAGTGCAAGGAATCGTATGACCCGCCGCCATCCTTGCTCGAGGAACTCGAACTCGAGCCCGGCACGAAATTCTACCGCGGCCGTGGATGCGACCATTGCCGCAATACCGGCTTTCACGGCCGCATTGGAATCTTCGAAGTCTTAAAGATGAACGACCGCATCCGCGAACTGGTCGTCACCCGCCCGCCCACCAGCGCCATCCGGGCGCTCGCCTGTGAGTACGGTATGAAAACTCTGTGGGCGGATGGCATCGACAAAGTAAAAGCGGGCGTCACAACAATTGAGGAAGTCATGCGCGAAGCAGAAAAGCTCGATTAACCAAGAACGGGGGAAACATGCCACTGTTTCGTTACAAAGTTCGGGACAAAGAAGGACAGGTAGTATCAGGGACCTTGGAAGGAACCGATGTCAACACGGTCGTAGAGCGTCTTGACGCATTGGGATATATTCCCATTTCCATCAAGAAAGAAAAGACCGGTGGTGGCACTCAGATTGATATCGGCCGCTTNTTTGANAGAATCAAAGCGGTTGACCTAATTAACTTCACAAGNCAGTTTGTCACCCTCCACCGTGCGGGTTTACCGATGCTTTCGGCCATCGGTGCACTCCAAGCGCAAACCCGCAGCAAACCCCTGGCCCGGGCACTTGATGCCATCCGTAAAGACTTGATGGGTGGGACATCGCTGTCCGCAGCGATGGCCAAATTCCCGCGCATATTCAGCGAGTTGTATGTCAACTCGATCTGGGCCGGCGAGACCGGTGGTGTTCTGGACGAAATCCTCGACCGCTTGGTAATGCTTTTGGAACACGAACGCAAGCTCAAAAGCGATGTCGGTTCGGCAATGCGTTACCCAATCATTCTTGTAATAGGATTCGTCATTGCCATCATCGTCCTTACTACCTTTGTGCTTCCGAAGTTCACCTTACTTCTGACAAAAGTCGGCAGCACGATGCCGCTGCCTACCAAAATCCTCATTTCCGTAACCGATTTCTTCGGAGCTTATTGGTATGTCGTAGTTTTACTTCTGGCTGGTATAGTAGTGCTCTTCTATCTTTTCACTCGCACTGGTGCGGGCCGTCTCTGGTGGGACCATCTGAAGCTCAAACTCCCGATTTTCGGACCTATAACTTATAAGCTGGCAATTTCCCGTTTCGCCCGCATGTTCGAGACCCTGGACCGCACCGGTCTCCCTATCTTACGCAGTCTCAATCTGGTTTCAAAAACAGTCGGCAATGTGTATCTGGCAGGCGCCATCGAAAAAATCGCCGAGAGCGTCCGCCGGGGTCGTGGGCTCGCCGCACCGATGCGGGAAGTCGGAGTATTCCCGGCAATGATGGTCCAGATGGTGGCTACCGGCGAAGAATCGGGAGCACTGGATGACATGCTCAAGCAGGTTTCAGACTACTACGATGGTGAAGTCGGATACATGGTGAAGAACTTGACGGGAATGATTGAACCGATACTGATTCTTTTCATGGGCGTCGGCGTAATCTTCCTTATTATTGCCATTATCATGCCTTACATGTCGATTCTGTCGGGTTTTGGCTCCGGTGGCGGTTATGGCGCGCACTAACAAAGAAAAGGAAGTGCTCTTACGGTAATTTCAGGATAGTAATTACACATCCAGGTTTTCGACCGCGCACGCGTTCTTCTCGATAAATTGTCGGCGTAGTTCCACCTGGTCTCCCATCAAGGTTCTAAACACCTGGTCAGCTACGGTAGCATCCTCCATCGTCACCCGCTTGAGTGTGCGCTTCTCAGGATTCATCGTCGTTTCCCAGAGCTGTTCCGGGTTCATTTCGCCCAAACCCTTGTAGCGCTGGATTCCGAACTTCGTGCCCTTCTGCTTGCGGGAAAACTCAGCCAGTTCCTCATCGGCATAAAAATAAATCTCATTCTTGCCCTGCTTCACACGGTAGAGTGGCGGCTGAGCGATATACACATACCCGTTTTCGACCAGAGGTCGCATGAAACGGTAAAAAAAGGTCAAAAGCAATATTCGGATATGAGAACCGTCTACATCGGCATCGGTCATAATCACTAATTTGTGATAGCGTGCCTTGGTAGCATCAAAATCGTCCGTGCTGATTCCGGCCCCGATTGCTGAAATGATAGTCCGGATTTCCTGATTGGACAGAACCCTGTTAAGACCTGCCTTCTCGACATTAAGAATTTTACCCCGCAACGGAAGAATAGCTTGAAACCGACGGTCTCTGCCCTGCTTTGCAGACCCGCCCGCAGAATCTCCTTCGACAATAAACAGTTCACTATCAGCCGGGTCTTCAGAAGAGCAGTCGGCAAGCTTGCCGGGCAAGGTATCTGACTCAAGAAGGGAGCGCCGCCGCGCCAACTCTCTTGCCTTGCGTGCGGCAGTGCGGGCCTTAGCCGCGGCAATTACCTTGGACAGTATCCTGTTTGCAACTCGTGGGTTCTCCTCAAGAAAAGCCGACAGTTTATCATTAACTACTGACTCAACAACGCTCTTTGCCTCGCTGTTACCAAGCTTGGTTTTAGTCTGGCCCTCAAATTGCGGGTCACTTATCTTCACAGACACCACTGCAGTCAACCCCTCCCGCACATCCTCTCCGGTCAGCTCAATATTATCCTTGAGCGCCTGCGTCTTCCGGGCATAGTCATTTATTGACCTGGTATGTGCGGATTTGAAACCGGAAAGATGGGTTCCTCCCTCATGGGTATTGATGGTGTTCGCAAAGGAAAAAATACTTTCAGCAAAACCGTCGTTATACTCAAAAGCCACCCCAACTTCAATACCGTTGCGTGTATCTTCGATAACCACCGGCTTATGGAGCCGGTTTCGGCCCGCATCGAGATAAGCAAGGAAATCAGCAAGACCGTGCGAGAAATGGAAATCCTCCTGCTTGCCGGTCCTTTTGTCAAAAACAATGATATGGATGCCCTTGTTCAAATACGCCAGTTCCTTCATCCTGACCGCAAGTATGTCGTAATTGAACCCAACCTTCTTGAAAATCTCATGGTCCGGCTTGAAAGTAATCTTTGTGCCCCGTCTCTTGGTCTTTTCCACTACCTCAAGCTTCTTCTTTACTTGACCGCGCTCAAACTCCATTCTGTGAACCTTGCCGCTGCGATAAACCTCGGCTACCAGAAATTCAGAAAGGGCGTTCACCACAGAAACGCCGACGCCGTGAAGCCCGCCTGATATACTGTAAATCTTATGCTCAAATTTGGCTCCGCTGTGCAGCACGGTTAAAACGACCTCCAGGGCCGGACGTTTTTCAGTCGGATGCGTCCCGACAGGAATTCCCCGGCCGTTGTCTTCAACTGAAACGGTATCGTCCGAAAGAATCGTTAACTTAATGCGGTCGCAGTGACCGGCGAGCGCCTCGTCGATTGCATTGTCAACAACCTCATAAACGAGATGATGAACCCCGCGAACTCCAAGGTCGCCGATATACATTGCAGGCCGACGGCGNACTGCTTCAAGCCCTTTTAGAACATGAATTTGCGCTGCGTTGTAGATTTCACCCATGACATCGTATGTTACCGATAACCTACCTGAAATCAAGCAGAAATCGGCCCTGAATCCATTCCCAAAACAAACCTGATATCCTTCACTACGCCTTTTTTTACCTTCTGCTTAAGCCGCTTCAACAATCGGGGTTTCAGATAAATCAACTGCGTCATCCACCCAGGACTGTCTACTGCTACCAGCAAAGTTTTATCTTCTATGGATAAAGCGCGGGCATGTCGGACAGCTTTCTCGCCTACAACATCGGGCCATACCTGAACCGCCTTCTGTGCCTTAACCGTCTCTTCGAGATTCAGCTTGCGCAATACCCGGGGTAGAACATCCCCGATACTACGAAATCGTCTTGACTTTCTCCGCCTCGACATGAAATACCTTTCCATCCATAAGGTCACAAGACCCTTGGGTAATCAATTGGCTGCTAGCCATCCTTACAATCTAGTCCAAAACACCAGCCGGTCAAGACAGTGAAACCCAAAAGTAAGACATCAGTTTGTTTAGTCCTACAACTTTGAATTCTTGAATCATTCCATAAAGGCAATAGACTAACCTTACTTATGTACGCTCATAATTCAAGAAAAGCCACTACGAGATTCCTCAAGCCTGAAGTCGTTGCCAAACTCAAGTCCATAGACCTCAAAGCCAGACTCGTTGTAGAAGGTTTTCTTGCCGGCTTGCACCGTTCACCTTACAAAGGTTTCTCAGTTGAATTCGCTGAACACCGGCCGTACATGCCCGGAGATGAACCAAAACGCATCGACTGGCGGGTATATGCTAAGACCGACCGCTTCTTTGTGCGTGAATACGAAGAGGAAACAAATCTCAGGGCCTATATTATCCTTGACTCATCCGGGTCAATGGGATACAAAACAGGAGGAATCACCAAGCTCGAATACGCCTGTTATCTGGCAGCCAGCCTTGCCTATCTTCTGCTTCATCAGAAGGACAGTGCCGGCTTGGTAGTCTTCTCTGACCGAATTGATACTTACATTCCGGCCCGCAGTTCACCCGCGCATCTCAATGTGCTATTGAGCCAACTCAACAAACTTCGACCAGGCGGCGATACTAACCTCGCCGGCACATTCCACCAACTGGCCGAGCGCATCAAGCGACGGGGTTTAATTATAATCCTTTCCGACCTCTGGGATGACCGGGCCCGAGTGCTTTCTGCACTTCGCCACTTCCGCCATCGCAAGCACGAAGTGCTCGTGTTCCACATACTGGACCCCAATGAGCAGAAGTTCACCTATCGCTCGCCCGTGGTGCTCAAGGACATGGAAACCGGCCAGGATATGACAATTGACCCCCGTGTTGTCCGGACCGAGTACCGCGCAAGCTTCGAAGCATTCTTCCGCCAGTTTGAACGCGGGTGTCGTGAAGGCCTGATTGACTATCACCTGCTCACGACCGATACGCCGTTTGACCGGGCACTCCTTTCTTATCTGGCCCGACGCCAGCGGCTGCGCTGATGGGATTTTCTACTCCCGGACTTCTTCCATTTATTGCACTCGCGGCTATACCGATTATCATCCACATTCTCTCCAGGCTTCGTCTGCGCCATGCACCCTTTCCTTCCCTGATTCTGCTCAGGACTGTTCGCAGAGAACGATTCTCCTGGGTCAGACTCAAGGAAATACTTCTCCTGATTCTGCGCACACTGGCGCTTGCATCGTTACTACTTGCACTGGCACGGCCTTACTTGACCCGGTCAATTCCTGGGATCGGACAAGCGACCGATATTATCATAGTCATTGATGACTCTTACAGCACCACCTATGCAGACCGATGGGAAAACTGCCTTTCTGCCGCCAGGAAGCTCATCCGCTCTATCGGCACTGACCGCAAAGTGATACTGCTCACCGCATCCGGCCAAATCCAACAAGACAAACCTGTGCCCCGCGGCCCGGCGCTTGCGCTTCTGGATTCGCTCAGACCAACATCCCTTGCCCCAAAACTGGACTCGGTACTTAAACGGGCATCGACAATTGCCGAATCTATCAAAGCGTCAGTCGTAGTAATCACCGACCGGCAAGAACGTTCTCTTTCTTCGAATTGGCACGCAGACCCCGGCGTTAATATAACCCTACTCGATATAGGAAGCGACACCTTTAATAATGCCGGTATTAGTCGGCTCTATCCGGAAGACCGATTTGCCGCTGCGGGCAAACCAGTGCGAATAAAAGCGGACATCTTCAACTACGGCAGCCGGGAAGTCACACGGACCGCAGCACTCTCGCTTGACGGTCAAAAAGAAGAAAAAGTGCTCAAAATTCCCCCAAGAACCCGCAGGACAATCATCTTCGCTTCGGCTGTCAGCAAACCCGGCACATATGTCGGCCAACTGGAACTCCGTTCTGATTCACTCGGCACAGACGACAAAAGATACATTGTAGTGCATCTACCCGAAAAGACCCATATTCTGATCGTGGAATCGGCAAGTATAACGGGCCGGTATGTATCCGATGCCCTGACCGCTGATTCGGCCGCCAGATTTCAGGTAGACCTTGTCAAAGTCAAAAGATTCTCCCGATGCGACCCGCGCAACTATCAGGTTATTGTAATCATGGACCCTGCCTCACTGAAAGCATCAGACTGGACGCGGTTCGGTTTCTACCTCAGTTCTGGCGGGGCCGGTCTCTTGATGCCAGGATTGGTTCCTGCCGACACAAGCAGAATCGGTCCATATATCCGGTCCTTTGGCCTTGTGCGACCAGCCGGGTTTGTCTCAACCTCAGAAATAGACACCACCCATCCTATACTCGAAAGAATAAAGCTCACCCGATTGGCATCTGCCCGTATATGGCAATATTCCCGCCTTGATGCGAAGGGAAATCTCGTGCTTGCCCGGCTCTCTGACCACAACCCATTCATCCTCGAAAACCTGGCACACCGGCTGATAATCTGGGCAATAGCACCAACACCCGAATTCTCGGACTTCATTTACAAAGCCGTATTTGTGCCACTCCTGCACCGGACAGTCAGCTACCTGGCGCAGATTTCCTTCAGAACCGAATACATAGCGGGCGACACCATCCGGCTACAACTGGACAACTCCTCAGCACTGGTTGTAAATACGCCCAAAGGCAGAATCCGGCTCGAACCAACCATGAGACGCGGACGGCCGACTGTCACCCTGACCAATACATCACTGCCTGGTATATACACCTTTAAGTCTGAGACGGAAAACAAAATATTTCGGACCGTGGCAGTCAACCCTCTGGCAGAAGAAGGTAACCTGATTCGTTTCTCATCTGACAGGCTGAAATCCCAGGGGATACAACTGTACTCAGGCACATTACCCGAATCCGCAGATTTCACAGTCCCGTTATTGTATCTAGCCGCAGCAGCATTTGCAGCCGAATTGCTGCTGCTTTTCTGAAAAGAAAAGAAATCTAGACGAAGATACCGGTTCGAAGATAATTCGCATATCGGGCAAAAACAGTCTCGTCTTCCAGAAGGGCAACCCGTCTGACAACCACGCAATTCTCTTCAGTTGTGACCTTAAGACCATAAGCCTCATGCCCTGGCTCGCGAACCGTATAACCGGCATCATAAACCTCCTCGGTTTTCTCATACCCTCGGCCGGTTACCCGCTCCATGAACCAGGCCAGGTTATCGGCCAGTTCACCCAAAGCCGTATTTGACTGCATCAGGTTGCGTATCGGAACCTTNATAACTTCGCCCCCGGCAGACCGAGCGTCAACCACTTCGGCTTTGTCCGTATCTACAACTCGGCGCAGTGTATTGAATGGNTTTTCTTCCATNAATTTAATCTATTATCAGATTAGGGCAAGTCAAGCACAGCATGGTCGGACTTAGAGCTCCTGACAGAACATATGGGCATATACCTTGGCATCACCTACCATATTGGCGATAACCGAATANTCATTCGGATTATGTGCCTTTCCGTCGTTCCGNCCCCAGACTACGGCTGGAATTCCCTGCCTCCGGAAAATTGCCGCCACAGTTCCACCACCGATTCCCTTGGTAAATGGCCTGGTGCCATATACCTCATGCGCTGCATTGGAAAGCATCTTTACAACCGGCGCATCGGCAGAAGTCGCAGCGGGTGCCTGAACGAATTGTTCGGTGTCAACCTTCACCTCAACCCCGAACTCAACCTCAATACTTCTTACAACATCCTTCATATCCGCAATCAGACCATCCAGTTTGTACTGCGGTAGCATCCGGCAGTCAAAGTAGAATACATCCTCGCCCGGAATGGTATTTATATTAGGCACATTCGCTATCTTCTTGGTCGGCTCGATAGTTGATTCAGGCGGTGAAAATAACTCATCCTGAGCCGTATATTTCTCGTGCAGAACCCTGTCCAGCCGCACCAGAAGATTGGCACCAGCACGAAGCGCATTCTTACCCTTGTGCGGTGTTGAGGTATGAACCTGTTTACCCAACACGGTAAACTTCACCCAGGCGATGGACTTCTCCGCAATCTCAAGCATGGTTCCCTGTTCGTTGCCCGCATCCGGCACTACAACCAAATCGTCCTTTCGGCAAAGGTCGTGATTCTTCAAAAGCCAGTCCGCACCCAATTCTGACCCTGTTTCCTCATCCGCTACAAACATTAAAGCTACATCCGTATTGGGGGTAAATCCCAAATCCAGCATCGCCTTAACTGCAAAACAGGATGCCACCATCTCCTGCTGGTTGTCTTCGGTGCCTCGACCAAAAACCTTACCATCCTCGACCCATGCTTCAAAAGGCTCATGCCGCCACAATTTTCTTGGTCCGGCCGGCACAACATCAAGATGGGTCATAATCCAGAGGGTCGGTGATGCTCTCTTGCCTTTCAGTCTTGCCACCAAGCTGGGCCGGTATCCGCACGGTGCCGTCTTGTCCGGCGCACGGTATTCGGTCACCGAAAGTCCCCACCCTTCAAGCAGAGACTTCAGATAATCAGCCTTTGCCTTTTCACCTTCGCCACCCGAACTCGGGCTTATTGCTACAAGCGAAACCAGTTTCTTCTGCAGCTCGACCATTTCCGGCTCAAGCTGGTCAATACGGGCTTTAAGCTTGTCAAAATCCAGACTATTCTGCATCTATTCTCCTTAATTGTTCTTTTTTCCTACTAAGCTCCATAAGTCTAATACAAACTAAGATACTGTCAACCACACGCGACCAGACCATAGACCGCTGCACCGACGTCGCCACGCCCCACAACGCCACCCGGCTGCGGCAGTGGCGCTCAAACGCCAGCTCAGATAGTTTGCCCCTCTCTAGTTTGTACTCGGCAGTTCTGAGTTCATGCTCTGTCTCTTTGTATGCTGCCGACGCGCCGTTCCATTGTCAACAGGATTCTCCGGATGTCTGAAACTCCCCAGGCCATCATCGGGTCAATCTGCCACCGGAATTGCAAAGTGGAAGGTCGAGCCTTTGCCGACTTCGGACTCGGCCCAGATTCTGCCCTTGTGGGCTTGGACTATCTTGCGTGCAATCGCCAGGCCGAGACCGGTGCTCTTCTCTCCGGCCGTGCTTGTCACACTGGTTTGCGCGAAAGGCTTGAATAGCTTATCCAGCTCATCGACCGGGATTCCCGGCCCTTCATCGCTCACCGAAACGACAAGATTGGTGTTTTCCGCACCGATGCTGATTTCCACCCTGGTGCCGGGATTAGAAAACTTAATGGCATTGCTGACAAGATTGTTCAGCACCTGCTCAAGCCGCGCCCCATCTGCCCGAACTCTCGGAACTGGCCCATTGCTCTGGAACAACAACTGGATTCCTTTTACACCAGCCAGCATGCCGTTCATCTCAATGTTGCGCTCGATTAAGGCCATCATATCAACCGGTTTCAGGTCAAGCACCAGCTTGCCCGACTCAATCCGCGAAACGTCGAGCAGGTCGTCAATCAGTTTGAGCATGAACTCAGCGTTGCGCTTTATCCGCCGCATGAAATCGGTTTTCTTCTCGGCCGGCAGGTTCTGGCCGAGCGGCTCCAGCAGGAAGTCGCTGCACGTCTTGACCACGGCNAGTGGATTGCGCAAATCATGCGCTGCCATCCCGAGAAACTGGTTCTTNAGCTCGTTCAGCTTCTCCAGTTCGATGTTAATCCGCTTGCNCTCGATGGCATAGCGCAGNGCCCGCAGGAGCAATGTGCTGTCAATCTGACCTTTAACCAGATAATCCTGAGCCCCTTTTCTGACCGCTTCGAGGGCAACCACCTCATCATTCAGCCCGGTCAGTACCACAATCGGCTTGTTCGAAGCAGCCACATTCATCCGTGTGACCGTGTCCATTCCGTGCGAATCCGGCAAAGGGATTCCTTTTTCTTATTCTGACCAGTCCGACCCGAAATCCCGCCATTATTAACGGCCGAACCAGCTAACCAATCGTGTAACAGACCTTATTTCAGGCAGTTCTGCAATTTACACCCGTTTTTTAGGGTATACCCCCTCCACCGCTCCCCCCTTTGGTTCTCTTCCGGTTTTGTTCCCAGATTGTATTCCAGATTCTGTCCCAGATATTATCCCGGAAATGAATCCTTTTCTGCACCGAGATTCTTTTCCTGTTTCAAAACCTGATTTCTGACGAGAAATGCTCCAAGATACTAATCCTGGAATGCTCGGATATAATCCTCGAGCGATGCTTCCCGGAGTTTCTCCGGGTTCAATCGCTGGATTCCAACGTGCAACTATTCCGGATTGTATTCCCGAACCCATTGCCGAANACCCTTCCAGGTCTTATTCCGGAATTCCTTCCCGAAACAATCCCAGGCGCCAAACCCGATTCTTTGCAACCTTTTCTTGACTNCGGCGTCTAACTTATTACAATATGACTGACCGGTCAGTTTTATGGNAGGTATTCTTATAAGACTTGCNGGTTAAATCATTGAATACCAATAAGTTCTGCTTGGGTGTAAACGAACCCTCGGAGCAATGAGTATGACTGACTAGTCAGTCGAACCAGGAGATTATGATGAAGGAAACGAATAAAAGAAAAGCAATCCTTGACGCTGCTTTCTCAGTAGTAGCCATGAAAGGCTATGCTGCAACCAAAGTGGATGACATTGCGGCTGCCGCTGGTGTTGCCAAAGGCACGGTCTATCTCTATTTCAAGGATAAGCCCGATATTTATGTCGGGCTTGTCGGTTTGATGTTGTCCCGGGCATTGGACATCATCAGGGAAATTGATTCCAATCCGCTGTCTCCCAGTGAAAAGTTGGCCAGAGTGTTCGCCGTATGGACAAAAGGTATGCACGAACGGCCTAGCATTGTGCCGTTCATATCAATGGAAAGCATCAACCTGGCCGCCTATGAAGTAGCAAGGTTCACCCAGGCAATCAAACCACGGGTGCGTGAACTGATAGAAGCCCTGGCTAACATAATCAGACCCGGCATTGAACATGGCGAATTCCGGCAGGTAGACCCATATATGGCGGCCCTGATGTTTCTGCACTGCTTTCCGATGAATATCGTAGTCCACCGGCAGAAACTTGCTGTCAAAAATCCTAGCGCAAAAACTTTGGATATGTACTTTCACGGAATTCTGCCTCCAGAGCAACCAAAGGACCATAGGAAACCATTATGAACCGATTGAAAGCAATCAGTACCGCTATCCTGGTGCTGGCAGTTTCTCTCGCACAAGCCGACACGATGCGACTGGATGTCAACTCGGCTGTGGAACTAGCCTTACAGAACAACCACGCCATTCACCAGGCCCTGGCAAAGGTTCAGGAAGCGGCTGCCGGCAAAGGAGCCGTATTCGGTTCGTTCCTGCCCCAGGTTTCAGCCGGCGGCACTTATTACCGGATGGGGAAAGTCAACTCATTCGAGATGGCGGTTCCCAGGTATATGATGACCCCTTTGCGGGTCTATGACCCTGTTACCGGCGAAATCATCGGATTCACTGATTCAATCCCGATGACAGTCGGGGCCGACACCATGACGATGTCAATGGGCAGCGCCAACAACTACGTGCTGCGCGGCACGGCCCAGCAGACCCTGTTCACCTGGGGTAAACTCCTGAATGCATACCGCATCGCCGGGCTTTCGCTAGACATGGAGAAGGAAGGGCTGCGCCTGGCCAAGTCCCGGGTCGAAGTTCAGGCAATCGGAGGGTTCTACAACGCGCTGCTGGCCCACAGGATGGCCGACCTGATGCAGGAATCCTATGACCAGCTCGAACGTCATGTTCACCAGGTCCAGACCCTTTATGACAACGGCATGGTCACGAAACTGGACCTGATGCGGGCTGGTGTCGGCCTGACCAATCTCCGGTCCCAGTTGTCCAAGGTCACAAGCGGTGCTGATTTGGCCCTTGCCGCGCTACGCAATACCCTGGGCCTCGAGCCCGACACCCCGATTGAACTGGCCGGCGAGCTTGAACTCGAAGAATGGGAAATCGACCTGAGCGCGGCGACCGACTCGGCTCTGAGCAATCGGCCCGAACTGAAGCAACTCCGCGACGCAACCCGGATGGCCAACCTCGGGGTGAGAATCGCCCGCACCGCGAACCTACCGGTCGCGTTCGCCCAGTTCAACTACGACTATAAAAGGCCGGTCGGCTTTAAGGACGAGTGGGGAACCGACTGGAACGTGACCGCCGGGGTTTCCATGCCGCTGTTCACCGGGCTCACGAACACCAACAAGCTTAAGCAGGCGACAGCAAGACACCGGCAGGCAAAGGTCGCGCTCACAATGGTCGAAGATGCTGTCCGGCTCGAAGTCAGAGCCTTGCACAGCACTCTTAAACAGGAAAAAGAAAACATCGCCTGTCAGACCGAGAACGTCGAGGTCGCCGAAGCAGCCCTTGAAATGGCCGAAACCGGATACCAGAACGGCCTTGTCACCAATCTTGAATATCTTGACACCCAGCTCGCCTTAACACAGAGCCGGGTGTCATACCTGAATTCTTTGGCAAACCACAGAATCGCCAAGGCCAAGCTGGGCCGGGCGATGGGACTTTTCTAGGAGGAACTGTGAAAAAGGCAATAGGATGGATTATTCTTGGACTGATTGTTATCCTGGTAGGGTGGCGCGTGATTCACGCCATTTCGACCCGCCAAAGAACCTACCAGAAACTCGCCGAACAGACCGAGACCAAAACCGTGGTCAAGACCATTACCGCTAAGCAAGGAGAAATATCCTCAGAGCTATCTTTTACCGGCACAATTGTCGGTGAAGACCAGGCAACCGCGCATTCGGATGTTCCGGGTAAGCTGCTCAGGTACAAAGTCCAGGAAGGACAACATGTCAGTCGGAATCAGACCATCGCCCTGATTGACCGTTCAATCCCGGGCATGGAATACAAACCGGCAAAAGTCCGCTCACCGATTTCCGGAACCGTGAGCAGAATTCTGCTCGACCGGGGTGCGATGGTTGCACCACAAATCCCGGTCGCGATGATTGTCAATACCCGCCGCCTTAAAGTCGCGTTCAATGTCAGTGAACGCTTTCGGCCAATAATACGCAAAGGAATGCCGGCAACAATCAGCATTGACAACCTACCGGACCAGGAATTCAAGGGCACAATTGACCGGGTCAGCTCTTTTGTTGACCCGACATCACGTGCCGCATACGCTGAAGCCCTCATCCACAATCCCCGCGACCTTATGCCCGGCAACTTTGCCGATGTCCGAGTTGTTACTGAAACACGCACCAACACGTTCGTTCTGCCCAGGGAAGCGGTCATCGAAAACCTGGCTACCGGGGAACATTTTGCCTTTGTAATAGAAGAAGGCAAAGCGGTCCGCCGGCAACTAACGCTTGGCATCGCCAATGACCAAGCGGCCGAGGTTCTGGACGGAATTTCACCTGGAGACCAGGTTGTCACCGCTGGAAAAGAGTTCCTAGAACACGACACTGAAGTCGAAGTCGTAGATTAGAGGATACCATGTGGAAACTGGCGATTCGCAGGCCTGTCACCTTCCTGATGGTCTTCCTGGTGGTGCTGGGTTTCGGCTTCTTCGCACTCCAGCGGCTGAATCCCGAGCTTTTGCCCGACATATCCATCCCAATCGCCGGGGTCATCACCACTTATCGCGGAGCTGGTCCACAGGAAATCGAGAACCTAGTTACCAAGCCGATTGAAGGTGCGGTCGCATCTGTCACCGGTGTGACCGATGTCCGTTCCATCATCCGGGAAGGGCTTAGCGTTACCATCCTGGAATTTGACTGGAACCAGAATATGGACCAAGCCGCAATTGACATTCGGGAAAAGATTGACCTTATTGAAGGTTTTCTGCCCGAGGATGTAAGCAAACCAATGGTCATCAAATTCGACCCAACCATGATGCCGGTGGCTATGGTGTCGCTGTCCGGAGACCGGCCCCTTGTTGAACTGCGCCGGGTCGCTGAGGACAATGTGAAACCCCGTTTGGAAAGAATTAAGGGTGTGGCATCAGCCTCGGTAATCGGTGGGCTCGAACGCGAAGTGCAGATAAGACTTCATGCCCAGCGGCTCGAACTCTATGGCATCGGGGTTTCCGATGTCATCAATGCCTTGCGGGCCCAGAATCTGTCATATCCCGGCGGGACCGTCCA
>JGI24025J20009_10001036_pt1 | contig 21363 bp, 19 predicted proteins | sample Cruoilmetagenom3_FD_20009 | JGI IMG/M metagenome (IMG submission 20009) | reverse complement strand
CTTTATCTTTTTCAATGCGCATTCTTCCTCCCCGGCCGTAACCAACTTGCCGACGAGCTAAATCCTTATCTATATCTTTATTTGATAATCTTAATCCTGCGGGTATACCCTCTAAAATAGCCACTAAAGCCTTACCGTGTGATTCCCCGGAAGTTAAGTAACGAAGCATTTTCTCTGCTCCTTCAGTGCATCTCTCATCTTTTTTAGAGGTGCTTTTTTATGAGTCCAGATCTCAAAAGAGTAAGCACCCTGATAAATAAGCATTCCTAATCCTCCTAAGCAGGGCAAACCCTTCTCTTCCGCCGCTTTTAAAAGTTTGGTTTTTATATTATAAATAACATCGCAAACAAAGGTATGAGGAGTTAATAACTCCGGATTAACTAATAAAGGGTCCTCAGGATGCATCCCCACAGAGGTGGCATTAACCAATAAATCAATATTGTTCATTACTGTAGAGGAGTTTACTTTATCAAAATTAACCAGTATTATCTGGCATTTATCCCGAAAAAACCCTTTTAAATGCTCTAACAAAACCTCTGCTTTTCTTTTGGTTCTATTAGTAATGCTTAATCTTCTTACTCCTGCCTCTATTAAAGCAAAAGAGATGGCCCAGGCTGCTCCTCCTGCTCCTAACACAAGAGCCCTTTTTCTTTGCGGATCAAATCCCCCCTCTCCTGTTAAAGAACTAATAAACCCTTTCCCATCCGTATTGTAGCCAATTAGCTTATCATCTCTATAGCAAATCGTGTTCACCGCTTCCACCATTTTCGCTTCAGGAGAGACCTTATCAAGATAGGCTAAAACTTTTTTCTTGTGAGGAATGGTAACATTTACTCCCGCCATATTTAGGGATTTTATAGATTTAACAGCCATCTCCAAATCTCCCGGCTTTACTAAAAAGGGAAAATAAACAAAATCAATCCCTGAAGCTTTGAAAGCAGCATTTTGAAAAAGAGGAGAAAGAGAATGAGTCACCGGATAACCAAATATTCCTACTATTTTTGTCTTACCACTGATCTTCATTTTTGCAAAACTCTATAAAAGAGATTTAAACCATATTTTTATAAATTTTACCATATCTACTTAAGGTGTCAATTTAACGCATCAAATCCTCAAGCTAAGTGGCAGGCTACATAATGTTCCTTGCCCGCTTTTTTAAAAACAGGAACCTCTCTCTTGCATATTTCCTTCTTTATCCCCGGACATCGAGTATGAAAACTGCAACCAGAAGGAACATTTATGGGGCTGGGAACACTTCCTTCTAATAAAATCTCTTTTCTCTGCTGATGAACATCTGGAATAGGAATAGCAGAAACCAGAGCCTTAGTATAAGGATGTAGAGGATAGCTAAATATTTCATCTGCTGGACCTATCTCTACTATACGGCCTAAGTACATTACCATAATTCTATTAGCAATATATTTTACTACTATCAAATCATGAGAAATAAATAAATAAGTTAGATTTAATTTTTTTTGCAGCTTGATAATTAAATTGAGAACTTGCGCCTGCACAGAGACATCTAAAGCCGAGGTTGGTTCATCAAGCACTATAAATTCTGGGTCCAAAGCCAGAGCTCTAGCCGTAACTATTCTTTGTCTCTGTCCCCCGCTGAACTCATGGGGATATCTACGAAGAGAATCTTCTTTCAATCCAACTTCCGCTAATAACTCCATCACTCTTTCTTGAAGCTTCAAACCTTTTAGATTAGTATGAGTCCTTAAAGGTTCTCCCACAATATTCTGGATGTTCATCCGAGGATTTAGAGAAGAGTAAGGGTCTTGAAACACTACTCCCATCCTTCTTCTTGTTTTCCTTAGTTCCTCCTTTCTCAGAGTAAAAAGATTCCTCCCTTTAAAAAATACCTGGCCAGCTGTAGGAGCAATAAGTCTTAATATAGTTCTTCCCACAGTGGTTTTACCACATCCTGATTCTCCTACCAATCCCACCACTTCTCCTTGCTGAATGGCGAAAGAGACATCTTCTACTGCCTTAACATACTCTTTCCTCCGCTGACAGAAACCTCTAATCACAGGAAAATATTTACGTAAATTTTTGACTTCAACTATTACAGACATTAAAGCTCTTCCTATAGATTTCTGAAAAAGTCAGAAATCTCTGATTTCCCAGATAAAAGTTCAGATTACACAGATTAGAGGATTCTGTAGGTTTTTCAGAGGCCTCTTCCTAAAAAATTTGGCAAAAAAACTAATTCCTTAAACTCAAGAATCATATAAATGACAAAAAACAAAGTGATCTTCTTCCACTTCGACTCGCCTCGGCTTCTCTTTTTGGCATATTTCCATAGAAAAAGGACACCGTGGATGGAATCGACATCCCACTGGTGGATTTATTAAATTACATACACTCCCCTTAATGGTCTTCAATTCTCCTTTCTGATTTACCTTAGGAATAGATCCTATCAATCCTTTGCTATAAGGATGCCTGGGATTTTCAAATATCTTCTCTACAGTAGCTTCTTCCGCAAATTCTCCGGCATACATTATCGCTATCCTATCACATACCTTAGCTATTACCCCTAGATTATGAGTAATCAATAAAATAGAGGTTTTTAATTTTTCTTTAAGCTTTTTCATTAAATTTAATATTTGAGCCTGAATAGTTACATCCAGAGCAGTGGTAGGTTCATCAGCTATTAACAAACTTGGCTCACAAGAAAGGGCTATAGCAATCATAATTCTCTGCTGCATCCCGCCGCTGAGTTCATGGGGATACTTCCACAAAGTCCTCTCTGGATCAGGCAATTCTACCTGCTCAAACATCTTAATAGCTCTTCTTTGAACCTCTTCTTTACTTACATTTTTATGATTTCTAATCGCTGTTGTCAGCTGATCTCCAACTGTAAACACTGGATTCAAGGAAGAAGTAGGATTTTGAAAAATCATAGAAATCTTACCCCCTCTTATCTTCCTCATCTCCTCCCTTTCCTTCTTTAAAAGGTCTTCTCCTTGAAAAAGTATTTTTCCACCTACGATCTTTCCAGGTGAAGGAACCAATCTCATAATAGAGAGAGCAGTTACTGATTTTCCACAACCCGTCTCTCCCACAATTCCTAAGGTCTCCTCCTCATAAACAGTAAGATCAATCTTATTTAAAGTCTTAATTACTCCCTCATAAGTAAAAAAGTGAGTTTCCAACCCTTTTAATTCCAACAATATCTCTCTCAATTTTATACTTTTTCCTTTTTCATTTATTTTACAGAATCCTTCCTTATTCCATAAACACTTTCTGCAAGGTCTAACAAATCCAGATCTATCTCTCTGATTAGTAATTTTTCTTCATTCTCAAGCGATGCTACCCTGCCATAGAAAGGAATAGCTATTTGAGAATGGCCTACTACATTACGGGTGAACTTACCAAGTTTGGTCTTACCGCAACCATTTACATAAACAAAGACAATCCCATTTTCTATCGCCCTTGCCGGAACACAGGAATCAATGAAGTTTGATTCTGTGTCTACATCAGGAATCTCTTTTTTAAGCTCTTCCGATTTAAGAAGGTCGTATTTGTCTTCATGGCTCCAAATAGAAGGACAAAAGATAATTTTAGCTCCTCTTAGTGTAATCTCCTTAGCAATTTCTGGAAAAGCTAAATCCCAGCAAATCTCTAACCCAATTTTTCCAAATTTGGTATCAAATACTGATACTTCATCCCCAGCTTTTTTATAAATCTTCTCACCATTCCATAAATTAATTTTTCTATACTTCCCTATAATCTTGCCGGAGTCATCAATTAAAACAGTTGTATTATAACAGCTATTACCATCCTTTTCTGTTATACTTCCCATTACAATATAAAGACCGTTCTCCTTCGCTAATTTGCTGAATTCCTCAGTATATTCACCGGGAACTTCCTGAGCATATTCAAAGTTCTTCTCTCCTAACGGGCCAGTCAAGAAGAGCTCAGGAAAACATACAATATCACAATTTTTACTACTTGCCTCTTTAATTAAGGATCTTACTTTTCTCAAATTCTCTTCCATATTTAAAGACTTTACCTCCATCTGCGCAGCACAAACCTTTATTCTCAATTCATTTCCCTCCTTTATCCTCTATCATTAAAATATTGAAATTATTTTCTCCTCTTTGGATTTAAGGCTTCCGCTATTCCATCTCCTAATAAATTAAAGCCCAGCACGGTAATAAAAATAGCCAGGCCAGGAAAGGTAGAATACCACCATTGATCAAGAATAAATGTACGCCCATTACTTATCATTACTCCCCAATCCGCAGTTGGTGGTTGAGTTCCTAATCCCAAAAAACCCAGGCCAGCTAATGATAAGATAATATAACCCATATCAAGAGTTGCTTGAACAATAATCGGTGTTAAACAGTTAGGCAGAATATGACGAATCATTATCCTGAGATTTGATACGCCAATCGCCTTCGCTGCTTCCACAAATTGCCTTTCTCTGAGAGAAATCGCTTGACCACGAGCAAGCCGTGTATACCATGGCCACCAGGGCACAGAAAGAGCAATCATTGCATTGGTGACACTCGGTCCCAATGCAGCTACTATAGCAATAGCCAACAAAAGCGAGGGAAAAGCTAAAACCATATCGCTTATTCTCATTATTACTTCATCAATTTTCCCCCCAAGATAACCGGCTATTATCCCTAAGGGTGTGCCAATAATTACAACTATCAAAATTACTATTATGGCAGCCTTCAAAGAGACTCTGGCTCCAAAGATTACTCTGCTAAAAATATCTCTTCCTAAATCATCGGTCCCAAAAAAGTATTCATAACCTGGAGAAGCTAATCTACTCTTTATATTTGAATCCCCTCTTCCCTGGTCAGGATAAGGGGCAATTTGAGGAGCAAAAATAGCGATAAAGATTAAAGAAACAACTATAGCTAACCCTAATACTGTAAGAGAATTCTTTAAAAAAAAATGTAAGTTACGCTGGTATTCCTTTAGTTTATCCTCTCTATAAAATTTTCTCTTTAGTCTTCTCATAATTATACTCCCTTTTACTACAAACGGATTCGAGGGTCAAAAAATGCCAGAAGTAAATCGATAACTAAATTAACTAAAACATAAAAAATAGCCCCCACTAAAGTTATTCCCATAATCACAGGGTAATCGATTAATAGGATTGCCTTTACTGTATAAGTTCCCAATCCAGGCCAATAGAAGATAGTTTCAATAAAGAAAGTCCCTGTAAGCATAGAAGCGAAGGCAAGACCTGCTGTTGTTAGTGTTGGACCAATAGCATTTTTGAGTGTGTATTTGAAGACAACAACTCTCTCTGGAAGACCTGTAGCCCGAGCAGCAACAACATAATCCTCCCTATTTACTTCTAACATCGTCGATCTGGTCATTCTCATAATTATTCCGGTTGAGTAAGCAGCTAAGGTAACCGCAGGTAAAATTAAGTGTAAAATAGAATTCTTAAACGCAAGCCAATTTCCTGTAATCAAAGAATCTATTACATAAAATCCCGTCATATGCTCAACAGGAGAAATAACACTAATATAAGTATCAATTCGTCCGCCCAATGGTAAGATACCCAACCAACGAAAGAAAAAGATTTGAAAGAGTAAACCTAACCAAAAGGCGGGTAGTGACACACCAGTTACTGCAAAAAGCCTACCCGTATGGTCCACCAGAGTATTCTCCTTTTGAGCTGATATCACTCCAAGAAGAATGCCAATAATTAAAGCAATAATAATGGCGGTAAGCATTAATTCAAGGGAAGCAGGAAGATAGTTGATGATACCCTTTATCACCGGGCGATGAGTCCTGATAGAGGTACCTAAATCACCATGGAGGAGGTCTCTTATATAATAGGCATACTGTATATATAGAGGTTCACCCAAACCTAACTTAACTCGTATTCTGGCTACTTGTTCTGGTTTAGGATGCGGCCCAATATAACTTGCCGCAGGGTCCGAGGGAACTACTCTCGATAAAGTAAAAGTTATCACTGAAAGCCCAATAAGAACGAAGACTAATAGTATCAAACGTCTTCCAATATATATTAGAAACTTATTCATATTTTAAATAACTTCCTTTTTTGTATTTTTCCTTATTTGAAGATTTACGAAGAAAAAACCAAATTATAATAGAAGGAGGTGGTAAGCAAAAACCACCTCCTTCTAATTCTTCTTTCGAGACTACTTTTATTCCTTATGCATGTAGTAATAGAAGGCTACCCGTGGATACGAAGGATTGATTATGTAGCCTTTAACATTTGTCCTCTTAGGAACAGCACGCTCAACATCAAAGAGAAACGCAGAAGGTGTATTTTCTATAAGAATTTTTTGTGCTGCCGAGTAAAGTTCTTCAGCTTTTTTAGAATCCGGCGTTGAGTAAGCTTCGTCTATGAGGCGGTCAAATTCCGCATACTTACAGTACGCAAAGTTCCAATAGGGTTTCTCTTCGGAATGCCACAAACTATACAGGGTATCGTATGGGTCGTTGAAAGTCGGCCACCACATCACTACACCAAGATCCTGTGCCTTGAGGGGATCGCCCTTCATTAATTCCCACTGTGCTGTCCACATCATCGGTCGAATCTCTACTTCAAGTCCTATCTTAGATAGTCCCTCTTTTATTAAAGGACAAAAAGCCCTTTCTACTTCGTTTTGCGCAGCATAAGTTAATATAAGTTTCCGATCTATTCCCTTGGGGTAATCTGCCTTTGTCATAAGTTCTCGGGCTTTATCCAGATCATAACTATACTGGAATAAGCTCTCGTTATGACCAAACTCACCATACGGAACAGGTCCCACTGCCTGTCTGCCCCAACCAGCTGCCGAAACTGTAATAAGGTCTTGATAGGGTATAACATACGAAATTGCCTGTCTTACCAACTTATTATCCAACGGGGGTTTTACTGTATTTATATGGAGATAATAATTCATAAAACTGGGACCTCTCAAAACTTCACAGTCCTCTCTTGCATCGACTTCATCTAAAGAGTCTCGGGGAATTAGAGTTACCAGGTCAGCCTCTCCTGATTCTAACATGTTTTGCATAACTACAGCATCATTAATCCTTTTGACAATAATCTTATCAAAATGTGGGCCTTCCCATCCTCCCCAGTAATCTTCAAACTTTTTAAAGACAATCTCCTCATCAGGTTTCCAGCTTTCAAGCGTGTAAGGACCGGTTCCAACTACATGACCCTCTTCAAACCATTCGCGCTCTTTCTGTGCACTTTTAGAACTCATTATCCAAGCTGCATTAGCTGAGGCAACTATTCGGTCAAACGGTGCAGCATACTTCAGCGTGAATTGAACAGTATAGTCATCTATTACTTTGATCTCCTTAACGGGGTCGAAAATAAAAGCTGCTCCCAATCCCAATTTCATAGTTCGCTCAACAGAGCACTTTACTGCTTGAGCATTGAATAGCTCACCATCATGGAATTTGACTTCTTTTCTCAAATAGAATGTCCAGATAAGCCCATCCTCTGATACCTTCCAGTCTGTCGCAAGAAGAGGCTCGAAGTATTTCTCGCTACCAGGAGGAGCAGCCCGAAGCAATCCCTCATACAGATTGGGCAGATAACTGGATTCGGTAGAAAAAGCCGCACCTGGATCCCAGGTGGTAATGCTATCAGTAGATGCAACCACAAGAATGTTCCTGGGTAGTTGTACTGCTTGAGTTGTTGCTATTCCAAAAACAACAAAGCTAAAGATCAATATTCCTACCACCCATACTTTTTTAGTGTTAAATTTTCTCATTATAAGTACCTCCTATTCTTAGATAATTTTTAGCATCTTTTCTCAAAGTTTTTATCTTTTTCTAAATCACCTCCTTCTTCTTTACAATCCTAAGTAAGCCTTCTTGATGCGTTTATCCTGAAGAAGGTCTTTTCCTTCTCCCTTCAAAACAATTCTTCCGTTCTCTAAAACATATCCTCTATCACTAATGCTTAGAGATTGTTGAACATTCTGTTCCACTAAAAGAATAGTTGTCCCCTGAGCATTAATTTTTTGAACTATTTCAAAAACTTCTTTCACCAAAATGGGAGCCAATCCTAACGAAGGCTCATCAAGCATTAGAAGTTTCGGTTTCGCCATTAAACCTCGTCCAATGGCTAACATCTGTTGTTCACCACCACTTAAAGTCATTGCTAATTGACTTTTTCTTTCTTTTAAGAGGGGGAACATCTCAAAAACCATCTTAAGACTTTCTTTAATTTCCTGGTTGTTCTTAGCTGTATAGGCACCCACCATAAGATTTTCTAATACTGTCATAAAAGGGAAAAGCCCTCTTCCTTCAGGAATTTGAACAACACCTCTTTCTGTTATATTATGAGGTGGAAGACTATTAATCTGTTGAGCAAGAAAATTTATTTCCCCGGAAGCAGGATTAAGTAAACCAGATACAGTTTTAAGAGTGGTAGTTTTGCCTGCTCCGTTAGCCCCCACAATACTCACTATTTCTTTCTCTTCTATTTTTAGAGAAACATCCCAGAGCACATGAACATCTCCATAGTACACATCTATATTATCTATTTTAAGCAAAGACATATTCCCCTCCTAAATAAGCCTTAATTACATCCTCATCTTTAGCTACTTCTTGAGGAGACCCCTCCGCTATCTTTTTACCATGGTGAAGAACAGCTATTCGCTCTGAAAGAGTCATAACCGCCTGCATAACATGTTCAATGACAAATATAGTTACACCCATATCCCTTATCTTCTGCACCAGGGCTACTGCTTCCTCCGTCTCTTTTGGATTCAAGCCAGCAAATAACTCATCCAGTAATAACAGTTTTGGCTCCGTGGCCAAGGCTCTTGCAAGCTCAAGACGTTTTCGGTCAGCAATAGTTAAACTTCCCGCTAAAATGTCTTTTTTCTTTAATAATCCTACAAAATCAAGTACACTTCGTGCTTCTTTTTTGGCTTCTTTTGCACTAACCACTCTGGAAAATACTCCCACCACTACATTATCTAAGACAGTCATATCCCCAAAAGGTTTAACCAGTTGGAAAACTCTACCAATCCCTTTTTTACAAATTACATCGGGCCTTGACCCTTCAATATTCTCTCCCTTAAATAGTATACCCCCTGAATCTGGTGAAAAAAACCCATTTACGAGATTAAATACGGTGGTTTTTCCTGCTCCATTAGGACCGATTAAACCCAAAATTCCCCCCTCATTTATAAACAAGTTTAAATTATCAACTGCTCTGAGGCCACCAAAATTCTTTGTTAGATTTTTAATTTCAAATAGTGCCATAGCTTATCCTCCTAAGCTTTTTGAGACTGTTTTTCCAATCTCTTACTAAAAGAGAGATACGCTCTTCTCAAAGGCTTTATAACCCCTGCCGGTTGGAATAACATCACCATCATCACTATAATACCCAATATCACCATATGAATACCTAATAACCTTCCGCCTCCAAGATACATACGAGTTAGCTCTGATGCTGGAATGTATATTAGTGCTCCCAGAATCGGCCCAAAAACAGTCCCTCTTCCACCAATTATGGCGATGAAGGCTATCTCGCAGGAAAATATTATTCCCATCACTCCTTCAGGAAATATGTAAAGTATAAGCTGAGCATAAAAGGTTCCCCCTAACGCTGTGAGAAAAGCACTGGTAGCAGCAGCTGTAACTCTACACCTGGCAACATTTACCCCCAGAGATTGAGCAGCTTCCAGGCTGTTGCGAATGGCAGACAAGGAATATCCCAATTTAGTTTTGGAAATTCTATAAGTAACCAATAAGGCGATAAGCATCATAATCAGTATAATATAGTAGTAGTATGCTTTATTGAGAAATTGGAAGGCGAGAGGAGAATGTCCAAGGGGAGGAAGTAATAATCCTCGTGGACCTCTAATTTCTATACTACCAATATGATATGTATTTTCCGTCACTACTCTTATCACCTCAGCAAAAGCTATGGAAGCAAGGGCAAAGTAAGCTCCTCGTAGTTTAAAACAGGGGTAACCAACAGTAACGGCTACGAGAGCAGCAAAAACGCCACCCACAAACATACCCAGCCAGGGAGAGAGACCAAAATGGAGATATAGTGCCGTTGAAGTATAAGCTCCTATTCCAATATAGGCTGCGTGCCCCAACGAGAGCTGTCCAGCAAATCCTCCTATAATGTTCCAACTGCACGTTAAGTAAGCGTAAAACATAATTAAAATTAAGAACTGTAGCCAACTGGGGTCTTTAAGCACCAGAGGAATACAAAACAGCACTACCACCAAAACCAAAGGGAAATAAAACTTAGGCGAGCGGAAATCTCGGATGTCCGTATCTGAATTTCTTCTTGTTTTCATAATTTTGTCTCCATTACCATTCTTGTTTAAATCCAAACATCCCTGAGGGCCTGATATAGAGAACAGCTAAAAATACACCAAAAATTATGCCCTGGGTCCATGTCGCTGTCATATACTGTGCTCCCACTGATTCAATCAGTCCAATTAACAGACCGCCCAAAATAGCCCCAGGGATACTCCCCAATCCTCCCAGAACTACAATTATAAACGCCCTTATATCAAATACAAACCCTGCTGAAGGATGAACATAATAAAAGGGAACGAGAAGAGCGCCAACCATTCCTGTGATAGCTATGGCTATTCCAAAGGAAATATTATAGATATGATAAATATCTATACCCATCAAACTTGCTGTATCCCTATCCTGCCCTGTTGCCCGTATTGCTCTACCTAACTTCGTTTTCTTAAGAAATACGTACAATATATAAGCTGAGCCTATAGTTATGAGGAAAGCATACAAACGGGGAGCGCTGACCAGTATTTCCCCTATCCTGTAAGTTAGACCTGTATAAGAAGTTCTGGCTGTTCTATAAAATGCCCCAAATAATAATAAGGCAAAATTATCCAAAAATATCCAGAGCCCAGCGGTTAGCATTAATACCCCTATCGGTTCTCTCACGCCAACTTCAGATTTAAATACAGGCTTAATTAAAATATCTTGAACGAAATAGCCCAGCACAAAACAGAAGGGAACCACTATAATCAAGCCAAGATAAGGATCTATCCCCGTTAAAGCCCAGAGCCAATAACCGGCAAACATTCCAATCATAATGAATGACCCGTGAGCCCAATTAATTACCTTCATTATCCCAAAGATAAGAGTAAGCCCAAGAGCTGTTAACCCATAAACAGCTCCCATCAATAATCCACTAATCACTGCTTGCATCACTATCTCCATTCTCAACTCCTTAATTATCCGCTTAAACTTAGCTTTTCCGGGGGCATTTTTTTAAAAGCATGCCCCCGTAGTTTTACTCTACTTTACTTACGTTCTTCCCATTTAGGCATCGGCCAGATGGGTTGCCATCCTTTTCGAGCTGCTGTTGATGGCCAAACCGAGACGCGTTCCAGTTTACCATTTACTTCTCTTACCTGGGTCATAACTAAATTCGCATTTGGATTCTGACCACTTTCATCAAATGAGATTACATCATAAGGCACCAACATAGCAGGTCCTGTGGTTATATGTGTTTTTGTAAAAGCTTCTCTTATCTTTTCAGGGTCAGTGGAAGCTGCTCTTTCCAGAACATCTGCTATTACATACATAGAAGCATAAGCATTGACCGCCTCTGCCGGCATAACAAGCCCGTATTTTTTATAGAATTTTTCTGCTGTCTCTTTGGTCCCCGGACTTCCTAAATCTGTCTCCCATTCCGCAATATCAAACATATAACGAGCATTTTTCCCTGTGTTTAAAAGCCATTGAGGATCGGCCTGTCCACCAGCCGAGCTGATAAATGCCAGGGTATCGACTTTCATCTCAGCAATGGTGTTGGCAAGCAGGATCGCATCCGCAACATATGAAACGAAGAGAGCTACATCAGCCTCTGATTTTTTCAGCTTGATTATCACCGGAGTAAGATCTGGAGCTGTATGAGGATATGGTTCGTCCAATACAATTTCTATACCATATTTAGGAGCTTCTTCTTTCCAACCTTCCGCCGTTGACTGACCCCAATCGGTATTCTCATAAATGAGTGCTGCTGTTTCAGCGTGTTTACCCGTCTTTTTCCCCATTTCATCTATAAAAGCAAACTGATCTCTGCCCCACCAGGATGCCTTTGCTGCCAGCCTGAAGGTATATTTGAACCCTCTCTCTGTTATTTTATCCATAACAGACACAGGAACAAAAAAAGGTGTCTTATACCGTTCGGCAACTGCCGTAGACGGGTAAGTAACACCACTCTGATAACATCCTGTGATTATGGAAACTTTTTCTCTGAAAATTAACCTCTCTGTTTCAGTGGCTCCAACTTTTGAATCGCTGCGGCTATCTGCATAAACCATCTTTAATTTAGCTCCCCCCAGAGACTTAATGCCTCCTGCCGCATTGATTTCCTCTACGGCCATCTTACGAGCATATTGACCTATCTTTCCAATAGGAGCAACATCACCAGAGAGAGGAAGAACATTACCTATTTTTACTTCTTTTGCAGTTTCTGCTCCTATAGCTCCCCCTACGAAACTGCTTATAAGAATGAAACTTACTATGGTTGTAAAGGCGATAAGTTTTTTCCAGCTACTTTTTGTTTTATAATGAAACATTTCACTCTCCCTTCTTAAATTAGTTGGTAAAGCATTTATTACTTTAAAAATTATGCCTTGGCTTAGAGAATATAGTAATTATTAGGAACACCTCCTTTCCTCTTCTGATTTAAGCAAAGCATAATTTATAGCCGCTTATTTACTTCTCTTAACCCTTCCTCTAAAATGGAAAAACCCGCCTCAAGCTGCTCATTCGTTATCACCAGAGGAGCAAGAAATCTTACCACATTATTGTATGTACCCGCTTTTATCACCAAAAGGCCTTTCTTGTAACAATAATGCAGGAGCTCTTTCACAAACTCAGGATTTGGCTCCTTTGACTCTTTATTCTTAACGAATTCCATAGCCATCATAGGCCCTAATCCTCTCACATCTCCCACCACATCAAAATGCTCTTTAAAGGATAAAAATCTTTTTCTCACAATCTCACCTATCTTGGTTGCCCTGGCAAGAAAAGCCTCATCAGATATTATCTCTAACGCTTTAACTGCAGCAGCACAGGCTACTGGATTACCTCCAAAAGTCCCCCCTATTTCACCAACCCGGGGGGCATTCATTATTTCCTTATTGCCTACCACTCCAGATAACGGCATGCCAGCTGCCATAGATTTTGCCACCACTATGAGGTCAGGAATAACTCCAGAATGCTCAACAGCAAACATCTTTCCTGTTCTCCCGCAGCCACTCTGGATTTCATCATCAATAAAAACAATACCATTCTTTTTAGTAATCTCTCTTAATATCTGTAAAAACTCTTTTGGTGCGGGAATAAAGCCTCCCTCTCCTTGAACTGGTTCTAAAGCCACAGCTGCTACCTGGTCCGCGGGAACCACAGTGTGAAACATCTCTTCCAATCTATGGGCACATCTCATTTTACAAGAAGGATACTTCAGTCCATATGAACAACGATAACAGTATGCATAAGGTATTCTATAAATTTCGGGAGCAAAAGGGCCGAAATGAGATTTATACGGATAGTACTTACTGGTCATCGTCATAGTCAAAAGAGTTCGGCCGTGAAAAGCGTTATCAAAAACAATAACCCCGGGTCTTCCTGTATATTGACGAGCAATCTTAACTGCGTTCTCTACAGCTTCGGCACCACTATTAAAAAATGTTGCTGCTTTAGGAAAATCTCCCGGGATAAGCTTGGTAAGCTTCTTAGCTACCTGAACAAAACCTTCGTAACCGGCAACAGTAAAACAGGTGTGGAAAAATTTATCAGCTTGAGACTTTACTGCATTCACCACCTCAGGTGAAGAATGACCTATATTGGTAACCCCTATCCCACCAGTAAAATCTATAAATCGATTTCCATCCACATCCTCAACAATAGCCCCCTCACCCCTTGCTATATAGACAGGGCTTCCCGGGGTATTGCCTCTCGGGGTATACTTCTCCTTTTGAGCAGCTAACTCTTTGGAGCGTGGCCCTGGTATTTCTGTTTTTAATTCAGGCACCTTAATCTCTCTCATGCTCTCCATTTTTTAAACTCCTCTCTTTCTAATTTGGGTTAAAAAATAATTTTTTTATTTTTAAAATTTTCCACCTACTCTCTCCCTGAATCTATTCACACAATTGATCTCTATCCCTAACAACTCTGCTATACGAAACTTAGCTTCAATACCTTTAGCTCTTCCGGGAAGCGGGGTTACTGTGCCAATGTTTAAATCTTCCCTTACCTCGCTCATTATCACCGGGTCTGAAAGATCTAATAAGGAAACTCCTAACTTGTTGGCTACATACTCTTTAGCTTCTTTGATTCTCATTCCTCGGGACATTTGCATACGCGCTACCAGATCTCCAGCAGTGCGCATCCCGCCCATGCCCGAAGCAGTGCTATGAGCAATAGCCATCCCTGGGGGATCGCCCACTCCTACCTACAAACCATCTAACCTGGTTATTTCTACCATAGCTCTGGAAGCTCTGGATACCGCATCTACAGGAGGATGGTCAACTACAGGAACTGCCCCCACTCCCATACCCATATTAACATGGATAGGAATATTTGAGCTTTCAACACAGGCTTTTGCAAAAGTAACTGCCCGAGCTAAATTCCAGGGACAGGATCTATCGGTACTGGTATTAATTGCAGGACCGAAAATAGTAACCCCGGCTTTCTCAGCCAATTCAACCTGCTTGTGAGGATATAATCCTGCCAGACGAACTCCATTATAAGATAATTCCGCGTGCATTCCCAAAATGAATTCTCCCGCCATTCCTACTTCAATACACATCCGGGGATACTTTTTTCTTAATATTTCAACCGCCTGTAAGGTAGCTAAAAAATCGGGATCCCCCGCTGCTCCTGTAGTGTCAAAATTGATACCATCCGCTCCCGATTCGTACATTGCGCTTGCTACTTGAACCATATCCTTAACAGCAAACCCCACAGCTTCTTCATAGGATGCTCTGGCTTCGGATATTTTACCCATAGGCAATAGTTCAGATGGATTAGGGCAGGGACCATCTGGCTGAGAATACAAACCCAGATTAGGCATAGCTCCATAAAACAGAGGGAGAGTGGTCACCAATAAAGCCTGTTCCAATACCGGTTGTTCATTACCTATAATAGGCTTTACGGGCTTAAAGCTGTAGTCAACATGGTCAAGCTCCATTGTATCAGCACCTAAAAGCTTCTCATAAACTTGAAGCGACTGAATTCTGTTGGTGGATACCCCTACACGCCTAATCTTAAGGGTGCCGGCATCATAGGTAAGAACCACTTCTTTCCCCATCTCTACGCCAACAAATTTAGAAGGAGTGCTATGAATATCAAAAAGATACAACAACTCATCTTCGGAAAGAGGAGAAATCTTCCCTCGCTCTGCAGCATCCCTGGTACCTTCTTCTAAATCATGCCTTAACTCACTTTCACTTAGTTTAATTAAAGAACCATCTCCTTGTCTTGCATAAAATTTTTGCACTTAAATTGCACCTCCTTTTTCTGTTTATCAGGCTAAATTCAAGAGAAAAATTAGACTATCTTATCACTTTAGCTGAGAGCCCTGATGTCGGCTAAAAAATGTGAAAGAAAATTTCTTAAGTTTCCAGCTCGGGATGCGACACCCTTTACACTTACTAAAAAACCACTTATTGCGAAGCCAACGTGCTGCTCGACTCCTCCGGGAATTTCGGATAGTGATTTTCTGATTACAGTGAGTAGTTATTTCGGCATAAGCTCCTCTTATTTTAAAAGATTTAACTCCATGCAGGGTGCCAGTGCGTGATGGCCATAATTTTATCTTCTGGATAAGCCGAAAAAGGTCGACCTGCTTTCGATAATACTTTTTAGGAACCTTTGTTATAACCATTGTTATTCATCCCAGCAATAATAGCCATCTTCTGCCTGCAAATATAATGGCGGGGAGTCCGGGAGTCGCACCCGGCTACATAGATTTAGGGTCTACGTGATCCTGCCGATCTACCCCCCTCTCGTATATCCATTACCGACAACAAACAGCCATAACCAGCATTGTAGCTACACCTATCTGTAAAGGGTCGTGCACTAAACGCTCCTGAACAAGAGAATAAGCCTTATCGCTCAAGCCGATAGGAATACCACAAGCAGCAATTGCAGTATCCGGCTTAATATGTTCTGCCTGAATAATTCCAGATGCAGGGGATGCATCAACCAAAATTGGGTATTGATGCAGTGCCTCTTTAAGATTACTTTCCACAACTACCCCGTATTCTCTTGCCAGAATTTCAGCTCTGGTTTGGTCAATATCAAATACTGCCACTTTAGCACCAAACTTCTTAAGAGAGGAAGCAGCACTCCTCCCCACTCGACCTGCTCCCACCACTAGTACCCTACGATTACCTAATCCTCCCACCAGGCACTCAAGAGCAGCAACATACCCTCTACCCGTTGCTTCCGCGTTGTCCACTACCAACTCGTAAGGTAAGTTTACGGCGACAAAACAGTTATCATCGGCTAAGAAAATAACTTTTGCTCCTCTTTTAATCCCTTCTGCCAATCCCGCAACATCACAGGTGCGTGTAATGAACGACGTAAAACCAATATAGCTAACAATACTTTGCACAGCCTGGACAAAACCTTTAATAACACCTTTGCCTGCGGTAACGGGAATTACTGCCACAGTTGTAGAATTGACGCCATTACATACCTCTACTTCTGTAACGTCAGCAGCACGGCTTGCAATTTGCCTGAGAGTGGAACCTGTCTTTTGTAGAAGTTCTGCATCGTAAATAGCAAGTTTCTTATCTATGTCTATGAGAAGTTCACCGGATAAACGCGTCATCTCTCTACCTTTTCCGAGGTAAATCCCAAAACTGTCTGAGATTTCTGAAAAAGTCAGAAATCTCTGATTTCGCAGATAAAAATCGAGATTACACAGATAGATTATCCTTACTAAATCAGTGTAATTATTTTTAAAAATCTGTGTAATCAGAGGCCTCTGGAGATTTTTCAGAGGTCTCTGTCTCCTCATTTGGCACTGGGTCAATACAAACTGATAACCCGAAGTAGTCTTTAATATTCTCAATAATTTCGCAATGTCTTCTCCAGGCTTCCTCTCGGCTATTTCCTGTAATTATCAAAGTAGCTATCCACTCTGAACGTCCCGGCACAAAGTCTGTCAGAGCCTCATCAGCTCCAAAAAAATCCTTGTAAAGTTTAAGAGGGCCAGCATTAGCCATAATATGCTCTCCCAATACTTCCAAAATCTCTCCAGATACTTTTATATGCTCATAAATTACTCCCTTCTCACAGCTAATATCGGGAACTCTGGGAGCATCACCTTTAACAAACGTATCGTACAAAAGCTCTAACATATTTATACCCGTTGATTTATAAACTGCTGTAGGTGTCTGGCTCGGCAGCCGAGCATCTATCTCCAGAATATTAAGAGTATCGTTATGAAGGATTACCTCTACATCCATAATACCTCTCAGGTTAAGAGCCTCTGCAATTGTTATACCGATTTCTTTAAATTTCTTATTCACATCTTGCGAAAGTCCTGCAGGAGCACGTACTCTCTTACAGTCATATTGACTATCCACTTCAATTTCTGTAGATTGAAGGCTCATAAAATTATCCTTAAAACCAACAATCTCAAGAGAATAAGATGGACCTTCTAAAAATTCTTCTATTATCCAATTGTTAGGTTTAAAATTTGCCTTTGCTGCAAAAATGGTAAAATCTTCCATCTTATTTATCCTGCGTATTCCCTTACTTCCACTTAAACCGGATGGTTTAATGATAAGTGGGAAATTACATTTTGGCCAGGGTTTGGACCTCGGAATACCAAGCTCAGCAAATAAAAGATTGGACTTCTTCTTGGAAGAAGAGACTCGGTAAGCTGTAGCATCATAAGTCAGCGATATATCCTCTTTAGCAGCTTTTTCTTTTAAACACCTTAAGGCATCAGCATCCTCCAGAGCAGGTATAATCAGATTTACCGTTTTAATAATTCCTGGTAAATCCTCAGTAGTCACATCTAACTGATAAAAAGCATCGGATAAGCCTGCCGCGGGTACCTTAGGGTTTTTATCTAATAAAACCACTTCCCAACCAGCTTTATGGGCCAGATAGGTTGCCTCTATTCCCTGTAATTTCCCTCCAAGGACGGCAACTCTCACACCTTTACCTCATCATAAAAATCTTTCAAAATTTTTCGCTTATATACTCCAAAACTATTTATCCTTTACCTAACAGTTCCAGTGCTTTATTTACTGCTTTAGCTGCATCTCCTGCGTATGCATCAGCACCAATCCTGTCAGCCCACCGTTGAGTAACCGGAGCTCCCCCAACCATCGTCTTGAACTTATCGCGTAAACTAGCCTTTTTAAGTTCCTCCTCCAATGTCTTCTGAGTCCTCATAGTGGTGGTCAACAAGGCACTCGTACCTATTATATCAGCATCCACCTCTTGAGCCTTTTCTATAAATCTCTGGATCTCTACATCACGGCCGAGATCGTAAACCTCAAAACCGTTAGCTAATAGAAGTGAGACAACTATACTCTTCCCAATATCGTGAACATCACCTTGAACGGTTCCTATTACTACCTTCCCTTTTTTTTGTTTCGCATTCTCCGGGAGTGCGGCAGTAAGAATATCAGTTGCTGACTTCATAGCCTCAGCTGCTCGTATTAGCTCCGGCAGAAATACCTCCCCTCTCCCAAAAAGATCGCCTATTTTAGTTATGCCCCCCTTGAATCCATTATCAATCATCTCCAGAGGATCTATCCCTTCGGTAAGGGCGCGTTTGGCTATCTCTTCAGCCTCGCTTTTATTATAGTTGATAATGGCATCCACAGCTTTCTTCAAAAGCTCCTCTTTTCCCATAAACCAAATCTCCTTATTCTAAAACTCACTCCTTTTTCAGCTTTTAAAATTACTCAGATATTTAAACGTACACCATCAAGATATACAAGAGCGCGTCCTACCCTTTGAATATTCTGGTATCCTTCTTTAACCATAACAAGCCTCTCCAGGCCAAATCCTATTCCTACCCAGGGGTCAACTATTCCCCACTGAGCATCCAGGATGTGGGGGCCTACAACTCCCGAACCCACCTCTATATCGGAAACGATATCTATCGTCTCGCCATATACTTCACACTGATTGGGAATTAGCTGATATTTCCTTATATCCGCAGTATTCATCACTATAGTAGCAAGCTCCCCCAATCTTTGGCTTTCCTCTTCCTCGGATAAACCGAGCTCCACAAGATTTAGCATAGTAAATTCGTTTAAATGATAGCTTCCTCCCGAGTCTTTGCGGAAACAGGGACCTATTTCAAAGATTCGTATAGGTTTTTCCCACAAGCGAACAAGCTCTCTCAAGAGATAATAAAGATTTGGCGCTAACATTGGTCTTAGACACTTACTTTCACTTACCCAAAATACTTGCTTAAATAGGGAATGCTTTGCTGTAATTGACATCTTGGCCAACAAATTCTTAGCTAAAATAATTGGGGTGACTACCTGAACAAATCCGTTCTTGATGAGTACATTTGCCAGCATGATCTCCAGTTTGCAGAGCGCTGGACGGCGATGAATGTTCCTCATTGTCAATAAACGTTGCTTACTTTGTTTTACAAGTAGTTGTTCTGTGCTGTGGAAGGTTTTGTTTCGTTCTTGAATATCAGAGAATATCCTCTCCTGGAGATTTGGGGTAGTATTTAATTCCCTTAAACGCTGTTTTTGAGCTGCTGTCCAGCTTATAGCCAACTGTTACCAGCTCCTTTTTAATCTTTAATTAAAATTCATTCAAGATTCTTAAGAAATGATATCTCAGAATTTTTGCTATTTTGATCTTAATCTTCTGAGAATCTCTTTTTGGTCAAATTTGAAAAGAATTTGGAATTTTACTCATCTCTATCTTTTCTTTGTCACATCTTATCATATCTTAAGAAAAGAGCAACTTTTTATGCCAGGCTTGAAATTTTAGCTACTTTACTTGCCTTTCGGCCTTCCCTCCTCATCCCATCCTCTCAGACGATAATAATCGGAAAGCATCTTCTCGTAATCCTCTTCTTTCACTACTCTTCCATTTTCAATGGGTTCGGTAAAGAATCGGGTAGGAGGAAAGTCGTCCTTCTTGGTTAATCCCTCTCTTATATTAAATTTTCTGGTGGTATCCATTATATTACAGCAGATCTTCTTTAAATCTTCTTTATTTAATTTAAGACCTGTGGTTGCCTTATAGACAATACTTAATTCATCCCAACCTATAAGGTCTCTATAAAATCGGCAAAGGATTAAGGTATCAAAAAGTGTATGTCTATCCTCAAAATCTACAAAAATTTTAGCTTTTCCCTCAATAGTATCGGGAGCAATCATCCCCGATAGCTCTGCCTTGTATACAGTGGCTCTTAGGTGACAGACTCCCCGATCAGATGTTCCGTAAGCTAAAGACATTCCTTTTAATGTGCGAGGCTCGTAGCCGGCCGGTTCCAAACCCTTCACATGAATAGCTAAATCTTCTAAGTTAAGCTCCCTGCTTGCCTGTTTTATCCCCTGCGAGAGAATAGCTCCCAACCCTTTTCTCTCAGCAATATCTTTAATTAAGCTAACCGTCCCATCAACATCACCATAATTTAATTTAGTATTTAGGGCGCCTCTCTGTGAGGCTTCCATAATAAAGGCTATTAAATCACCTGTAGTCATTGTGTCAATACCCAAACGGTCGCAGATATCATTTAAATAAGCTATCTCTTCCAGAGTTTCAATTAAGCAGAGACCTCCAAAGACATAAATTGTCTCGTACTCAGGTCCTTCAATAGTCAACCCCTTATGCCTTCCTTTCAATACCTGGCTGAGTTTTCCACAAGCTACAAAACAGCCGGTGCAGGCAGTTGGCTTTACTTTCAACTCCTTAATAAAGGTCTCTCCGCTTATTCTCTCCCAATCATCACGATGTCCTCTTGACCAGTATTTAGTAGGAAAGGCTCCTGCCTTGTTATTTATAGCTACCATTTGAGTAGTGCCCAATCTCCTGTAAGCAGCTACGCCAGGATTATCCTTTCCTTTAGCTCTTAAATCTTTAATATAATTTTTTAAAAGATTCTCATCAAAAAATTTTCTCTGCTTTTTTCCATGGAAAACTATTGCCTTTAATTTCTTGGAGCCCATTACCGCTCCCATACCGCACCTTCCTAAAGAGCGCCAGTAATTGTTCTTTATAAAAGCGAATTTAACCAAGTTCTCACCCGCCGGCCCTATAACTACTGCCTGAGCCTCAGGAACACCTGCTTCTTTTAAAATTAAACTAATTTCATGCCAGCCTATCATTATTCCACCAACTTTTATATTACTTTCAAAAAAGGCGGGCATGCTTTTTATTCTAGGGCCAAAGATT